>Ga0118677_10000448_pt1 | contig 90352 bp, 75 predicted proteins | sample AliMusrvi5mmetaG_FD_86154 | JGI IMG/M metagenome (GOLD analysis project Ga0118677, IMG submission 86154) | reverse complement strand
CATTGGCCGGTAAACCAGAAAGGAACCTCGGCCTGGTATTCCCTTCCAAGGTCCAGCCCCCAGAGCAGGGCACCGCTGCTCCTGTCGCAGCACATCACCTGGCAGCGGGGGCCTATGGTGAGCACGTAATTATTCGAAACTGCAGGAATCGTTCTTGAAAGCCCGTGGTTGCGCTTAAGGCGTACGTGGTATCCCCTCCTCCAGAGTTCTTCCCCGTTCAGCAACGAGAAACAACGCAAGGCATCTTCCTTTTTACTTTCATCATAGTCCAGGACGTAAACCCTGCCGTCATAAATTGCAGGGGCAGCATGTCCTTCGCCCAGGCTGACTTTCCAAAGGATACGAGGGCCGGAACTTCCGAACTTCGATATCAGCCGTATATTTTCAGTATTGATATTGTCGGAGTTCAATCCCCTGAAACGCGGCCAGTTCGCACCGGGCATGCTGCTGCAGGTTTTAAAGGAAGTAAAGCTTTCGCCAATGTTGACTTTCTCGGATGATGCTGCCCCGCCTTTTTTCCTGTTGTCCATTCCCGGCTCGGATTGTTTTAAGGATGAAGCAGGGTCATGAAAAAACCATGCCGCCATCAACCCAATGCCAAGGATCAACAGGGAGTACAGTATATACCGGGAATAGTTCTTCACGTTTATTTTTTCCTGATGTCATAAGCCATCAACACATCTCCATGCCTTATGTAAAGTATGCCGTTGCTGATGGAAGGATGCGCCCAGTAAGGTCCTTTCCCTAATGGCGCTTTAAAACTGCTGATCAATGTGAATTTCTGCGGATCGGGTTTTACCAGGCCCACATTGCCTGTCTTCTCTTCCTGGCAGTAAAGCATTCCGTCGGCCGAGATGATGGGGCCTTTGGTGAACCATTTTTCCTGCCACATCAGTTTGCCTGTCTTCCAGTCAAGGCAGCACCAGTTGCCCAGGCCGTTATTGATCCAGTTTGAACCGTAGATATAACCATCGAGCAGGACTACCCCGCCGTGATGGCAATCCAGGACGGTATCGGTCCATACCTTCGTGATCCGTGATCCGTCATCCGAGATCCGGAACATAACTCCTACATGATTGTAACCTCCTGTTATATAGAGGCATCCATTGTCGAACAGGGGAGTGATGGCGTTGGTTTTTGGAGCGCCCGGCCATATCTTCAAACCCTGTTCAGGCATGTAAGTCCCGTAATCGAAAGTCCAGAGGATATTACCATTGTCAAGATCCACCCCCATAAGGTATTTGTTGATGATAGTGACGATGATATCCTTGTTCCCGTACTTAATCAGCCTGGGTGAAACATACGAGCCTGTATCGTTGAGCGAAGCTGACTGCCATATGGTTTCCCCCGTATTTTTGTCCAGGGCCACCATGGTGGTTTTCTGACCTGCCGGTGTGTAGATCACCTTGTTCCCTGCAACCAGGGGAGATTCGCACACACCCCACTGACCGAATTTTCCTGAAAATTTTTCCAGGCCTTTGACCGACCATTTGATCTTACCGTCGGTTTTATTCACACAGGCAACAGTTCCGCCCCCGCTGATGACGTAAACGAGATCCCCGTCAACGGTGGGAGTGGTCCTTGTATCGGGGAAGGAGCCTGAAAATGATGGTCCGAAAGGAGTCTGCCAGAGGATCTTTCCATCCAGGCTGATAGCGGTAAGGATATCAGTGGAATCTTTCATGCCTGTGACATAAACGGCCTTACCGTCAGCTGCAGCGGAAGAATTTCCTTTCCCAATGCCTTCGGCCGACCAGATCATAGCCGGTCCTACGGCAGGCCATTCTTTCAGGAGGTTGTTTTCATTATAGATCCCGCTTCGTTCGGGCCCCCTCCACTGGGCTGGGGATTGTGAAAAAACAGCGTACGACAAGCCAAGGAAGCAACAGAGCAATTGAAATGGTTTCATAATGATTTCTGAAATTTTAGTGGTTGAAAAGTATAGGCAAAGATATTCAAAAAGGGCTGAACCAGAAGCAATTTCATGACACATTCAGGACCGGAGTGGTAAATCCTGATTACGGGAATCAACAGCATGGCCTTTAGCTTGATATTTCTTGAGAAAAATTTGTATTTTCGGCCCTGAAATGAAAGACAGAAACGATCATATTACCCGGTTTTTACTGAGCAGCGATTCCTACAGCACGCCTGTAAATACCAGGCGTTTTCTGTTGGATCGGCTGGCAATGAATACCAGGATCTATTTCATGACCCGCTATGTCAGTCTTTGTTTTAAAACCCGTAAAGCTGCAGTGAAAGGCCTGTACGATACGGACTACTGGGTGTCTTCGTCCCAGGATATTTTCAGGCTTATCGAAGGCTGCGGGGGCAGGTTCCATATCAGCGGCCTTGAAAACATAAGAAACACAAAGGGGCCGGTGGTTTTCGTCAGCAATCATATGAGTACTCTTGAGACCATGATCTTTCCAGGGCTGATACAACCTTTGAAGGATGTTACCTTCATCGTTAAAGATGCACTTGTAAGCCATTGGATTTTCGGTGCGGTGATGCGTTCGCGCAATCCTGTAGTGTTAAGCAGGAGCAACCCAAGGGAGGACTTCAACATCGTGATGCAGGAGGGATTGCAGAGACTTTCGCAGGGGATCTCGGTAATCGTTTTTCCCCAGCATACCCGAAAAACGGAATTCGTTCCCGAAGAGTTCAATTCAATCGGTGTAAAACTCGCAGCCCGCGCAGCTGTCCCGGTTATCCCGGTTGCGATCAAAACCGATTTCTGGGGTAACGGCCGTCTGACAAAATATCTAGGGCCCATTTACCGGCAGAAACCAATTCATATTGCTTTCGGTAAACCGATTTTCATAAGAGGTACCGGGAAAGATGAACACCAGGAGGTCATAGAATACATCCGGTCCCATACAGAGCAGTGGAAGAATTGATTATCTTCAGAAGCGAAAAGCAGGTTGCATTAATTCAATCTCTGAACGGGAAATCCCGATTTGCTTTGCTGTTTTTTTCCAATTCCTGACAACTTCTAAAACCCGAGAAAGAATCAATTGTGCTTCTTTTGGGGTTAACCTGAAATACCCAGTGACATCAAGGGCAAGGCCAAAATCCAGGGCTCCGCTGCTTTCGTCAATGTTCAGAGCCAGTTCTTCCTTGTCAATAGAAGGATTCACATCATAAGCAGGACTAATGCACCACGCTCCTTTATCAATTAGAAATCCATGGTTTCTCAGGTGATCATCCGTATTGGAAACGGCGATATTAAAAACGATCCTTCGCCAAAGCTCTGCAAGATCATGATTGATTTTTCCGCCATGGTCCTGGATAAACATGGAAAGATCAAGGTAGCTATGCCTTTTATCACGGAGCGTTTCTTCATTGTTTCCTGTTATCGTCATGGCTGAGGCAAAATGGACACGTTCTTCCCTGATGCGGTCAAACCGTTTGGTAAAGAAAGTATAATAATTGCCTGCAACCTTTTCAATCCTGGATTCTGACATCCTGACACCTGCTGCAATTGCAAGTTTGTAAGCAAGAAATTCCCATTTGGCCTTGTCAATAGTATCGTTCTTTGATGGAAATTTTGCAATCCAAAGTTGGCTATTTTTATCCAGTACGTTTGCTTTTGGCCTAGCACCGCCAAGGGAAGATCCAGGCGCCATCAGCATGATCAGCCATTTATTCAATTCCCTGGGATTCCTGCCCGACTCAACAAGGTCAGCAATATGCTGCAATTCTCTAACAGAGGTCCATGGTGGAACAGGGGTATGAAAATCGTCATCAAGAAAAGGCCCTTCCCGATCAAGCTTAAAACGCATTGCACCCATGCGGCACTTGTCTGCAACTCCAAGGAGATAGTCTGTTTCATGCAAAATGGGTGCAATTGTCCCTTCCGATTTTGCAATTTGCAAAGCTCTCCGGGTCATCAGGGTCCGTCCCCAGGTGTCAGGCATGGAATCAAGAAAGATTCCGAAATTCTCTTTTTTTACTGGGAATTGGGGGCCTGGGAACAATCCAATGTCCGGATCAAGGAGAAACAGATCCTTCCCCCTGAGCCAATGCTCATCATATTCAAAGCTGAAGGATCTTCGGCTCTTTCCCTGGTGTGCAGACAAAATCCCAATAAAAACAGGTTCGGGCATACCGCACCAATGAGCATAAACAAATATGTCTGTCTTGTCTGTCGACATCTTATTTTTTACCAAGAAGTTTAATGTCCTGGAGCTTTTTACCAAACTGATCATCAGCTGCGAGTTTCAGGAGATCATCCTGAAGGCCGAGCACCCGTAAAACATTGAAAAGGGCACCAAGGGAAACGCCAGAACTTCCTTTTTCAATGAGGTAAAGCGTATTCCTGCTTATATTGGCTCGTTCGGAAATCTGTATAGTGGTGAGGTTCCGACGTTTCCGCGCAAGTTTAATGTTTTCACCAAGGATCTCCAGCATCTTTTGGTGTTTGGGGAAGAGAATCTGCTTTTTTGAATTCATATGTACTATATTAAGTACAAAGATAATAAATATGTTCGAAATATAGTACAAAAAATAAATTACATCCAAAAATTCACTTCTGCCCTATCCCTTCCGGATATCATACACCATCAGCGAATTCCCGTGCCTAACGTACAGCCTGCCGTTTTTGATGACCAGGTGGGCCCAGTGTTGGGCGCTGCCGAAGGGGACTTTGAATGAACCGGCTTTCACAAAAGCGGTGGGGGTTGGCCGGGCAAGGACGATCTCGCCATTGTCGCCGTAGCAGTATAACATTCCGTCGGCAGAGATGATGTTTCCCTTGCCGGCGATCTTTCCTGAATACATGTCGGTGCCGGTCTTCCAGTCGGTGCAGTACCAGGCCTTGCCTGAGTCATCCGATCCGTAGATCTTTCCGTTCAGTACAACGAACCCGCCCATGCGGTGGCTTATCGATGGGCTCCTCCAGGCTTCGGTAACGCTGTTACCATCATCACTGAGTTTCAGCATGACGCCTCCTTTGCCGTATCCCGATATGCAGTAAACCGATCCGTCAATATATTCGGGTGTGTTGGCATGCACAGAGTAGGTATTGGGCTGGTCGACGCTCCAGAGAAATTTTCCTGTTTCTGCATCAATGCCGATGATTGAGCTTGCTGTATGGGTGACAAGTATCCTGTGATTATTATGTGTGAAGATGGCGGGGCTGCAGTATGCGCTGGCTTCTCCTTTCGCTGCGCATTTCCAGAGTAATTTGCCGTTGTTCCTGTCGAGAGCAACCACGCTGGCTTCTGGCCCCCCGGGGGTGCAGAACAGTTTGTTGCCGTCGATAAGGAGGTTTTCTGTGACCCCCCATTTGATATTAGGGCCATTAAAGTCTTTTAAAACGTCTATGGTCCAGACAAGATCCCCGTTATCGGCTTTCCGGCACACCAGCTTTCCGAAACCACTCATCAGGTAGATCTTCCCGTCGTAAACAAGAGGGGTGCTGCGAACACCCGGCCAGCTTTCGGTCCATTCTTCCCCGTAAGGCAGTTTCCAGAGAAGTTTCCCATCCAGGTCAAACGAGAAAAGATAACCTATTCCGTTGATCTCCCCGTTGATGAATATACGGTCGTTCGTTACCGCTGCGGATGAATGCCCTTCGCCCAGCTCATCAAAATGCCAAAGCAGGGTGGGGCCAGCTTCGGGCCAAAATTTCAGAAGTCCGGTTTCAGGGTAGATGCCGTCACGGTTGGGCCCCCTCCATTGTGAATTATCCTGGGAAAAAGAAGGGGAAATGAGCAAAATCATCAGGCAAAAGAAAAACATAATCTGTTTCATGGGGGATTTGTTTACAGGGATAAATGAATATCCAAAATTAGTACTTTTCGTGATCACAGACTTAATACCTTGTTTATCAATGTTAAAAAAATGTTGTATATTTGCAGTCTTATTAATCCGTGCCCCCGGTCATAGTATTTTTCCCCCCTTAAGAGATTCACACCAAGGACCGGAAAGTCCGTCAGCACATAAATTTTTTTTAACATGTTTACATTTGAAGAATTAGGCATTTCTGAGCAATATGTCAGGGCCGTACAGGAACTTGGCTTTGAAAATGCAATGCCTGTTCAGGAAAAAGTCATTCCTCTCGTACTGAACGAGAATCAGGATATGATAGTGCTTGCACAGACAGGCACAGGGAAAACCGCTGCATACGGGCTTCCATTGATACAGATGATAGAAGCTGATATCAACCTGCCCCAGGTGCTGGTGCTTTGTCCCACCCGCGAGCTTTGCATGCAGATCGCCGATGATCTCAACGATTTTGCAAAGTTCAATGATGATCTCACTACCCTGCCTGTTTTTGGTGGCAGCAGCATAGATATGCAGATCAGGGCCCTGAAGAAAGGCATACAGATTGTGGTAGCCACGCCGGGAAGGCTGCTCGACCTCATCCGCCGTAAGGCGATAAAATTAACACAGGTGAGGACCATAGTGCTTGATGAAGCTGATGAGATGCTGAACATGGGGTTCAGTGACGACCTCAGGGACATCCTCGAAACCGTTCCGCCGGAACGCAGGGCCCTGCTGTTCTCTGCGACCATGCCTTCGGAAGTGGCTTCAATTGCCCGAAAATACATGAAAGACCCCATCGAGGTGACTATAGGAACCAAAAATTCGGGGGCCGACAATATCAAACATGTGTATTACACGGTTCATGCCAGGGACAAGTACCCTGCGCTGAAACGCATCGTTGACTTTTATCCTGCGGTTTATGGCATTGTTTTCTGCCGCACCCGTAAGGAAACCCAGGAAATTGCCGATAAACTCATTCATGACGGTTACAATGCCGAATCACTGCATGGTGATCTTTCGCAGATCCAGAGGGATACGGTGATGAACAAATTCAGGATTGGCCATATCAGGCTGCTGGTCGCAACCGACGTGGCTGCCCGCGGACTCGACGTGGATAACCTCACCCATATTATCAACTATAATCTTCCCGAGGATATCGATTCTTATACCCATCGCAGCGGACGTACGGGAAGGGCAGGAAGGGCGGGCACTTCCATCATCCTACTAAACCTCAAGGAAAAATACCTGATCAAGAAAATTGAAGCCAAGATCAAAAAGACCTTTATCACGAAACCCGTGCCTACCGGGCGGCAGATCTGTGAAAAACAGCTGTTCAGCATGGTCGACAAGATGGAGAAAGTTGAGATTAACAATGAAGAGATCGATACTTACCTGCCCCAGATCTACCGCAAACTGGAATGGATGGATAAGGAAGAGGTCATCAAGCGTTTTGTAGCTCTTGAATTCAACCGCTTCCTTGATTACTACAAGAATGCCGCCGACCTTAATGTGCCTGAAGAAAGTTCAAGGGGCGACAGGGGCGGAAAAGGCGGGAAGAAAGACTGGAATGACAGGGGCCGCGGACAATCTGAAGGCAGACCTGACTGGAAGGACCGCAAGCGTGGCCGGGATGACGGTAAACCCGACTGGAAAGAAAGAAAGTTTGGGCGCGATGAAGGCAAGCCTGACTGGAAAGAAAAAAAGCATGGTCGTGATGAAGGCAAGCCTGAGTGGAAGGAACGCAAGCACGGCAAAGATGAAGGCAAACCCGAATGGAAGGACAGGGAGCAGGATGGCGATCAGAATTTTGTAAAGCTGATCATCAACAAAGGCAGGCAGGACGGCTTGTTCGCTGCCGAGCTGATGGAGCTGATCAACCGTAACACCCCTGGTAAAAAGGTGAGGCTTGGAAAGATCGAGCTGAACAAGAAGGCTGCAATATTTGAAGTCCCGGGTTCAGAAGCCGGCCCCCTGATCAACGCTTTGAAAGATGCACGCTTTGGCCCCGCAGGTATCAAGGTAGATTTTGTGAATGAAAAAAAAGGCCTGACTAAGAAGTTTTTCAAGGATTAAGCCTAAGCTGAGAAGCTATTTTCAATCAAGGCCCGGCTGTGAAATTTTTCAGGAGCCGGGTTTTGTTCTTTGTTCTTTTTTCTGTGACAGTATACGTTTATCCTCCAGGCGTTTTTCCCTGGCTGCTTTGGATGGCCTGGTAGGTTTCCTCTTTTTACGAAGGGTCAAAGCCCTGGTGAGCAAAGAGTAAAATTTCTCAATAACAATTGCCTTATTGGTAAGCTGGGTCCTCCCGCTCTGAGCGACCAGCAGCAGTTCCCCTTCTTTATTGATCCGGGACCCCAGTTTTTCCATGATCATTTCTTTTTCTTCTGCTGATAGCAATGCCGAGCCAATCACATGGAAACGAAGTTCCATTTTAGTGCTGACCTTGTTTACATTTTGTCCGCCCGGCCCGCTGCTGCGGGAAGCGGAGAAAACCAGTTCGGGCATGAAATCCCGGCCTTTGATCACGTCGGCTGGCATAGGAGGAATTTGCCGCTAAATTATCATATATTTGTTGAACAGCATTTTTCCTGCCTTATTGATTATCATACCTGTTTAAATACCAAGGATATGACTGCAATCATGAAATTCAATCAACTTGCCCGGCCTGCATTGATCTGCATCTTCGTTGCAGCTGCTTTCGCACTCTTTGCCCAGCCTGCTCCTGTTAAAACGGTTTCAAAAAGGCCCAAGGTCGGACTCGTGCTCAGCGGGGGCGGGGCAAAGGGGTTTGCCTATGTAGGTCTTCTAAGGGTGATACAGGAAGCAGGGCTGCCCATTGATTACATAGGCGGCTCAAGCATAGGCAGCATCATAGGCGGGCTCTATGCCATAGGTTACCATCCCGATACGATTGAAAAAATGATACGCGACCAGGACTGGAACAGCCTCCTGAAGGATATCGTCGACCGCAGGTTCATTGCATACGAGGAAAAGGAATACGGTGAAAATACTGTTGTAAAACTGCCTATCCGCAACAAGAAACTTGGGCTTGGCTCATCCATGTACCAGGGGCAGGAGGTCAACCTGCTGCTGAACAAGTATTTTTCGCCTGCTTATAAAACCTATGATTTCAGCAAACTTCAAACTCCATTCCTCTGCATAGGCACCAACCTTTTTACCGGCGAAGGGGTTGTGTTGAACAAAGGTTACCTGCCTATGGCGATCAGGGCAAGCATGAGTATCCCGGGGTACTTCTCACCAACGGATTACATGGGATTATATCTTGTGGATGGCGGAGTGGTGAATAATTACCCTGTGAAAGAAGTCAAAGAAATGGGTGCACAGATCATCCTCGGAGGGGACGTACAGAGCGGGCTTTACACTACAAAGGAACAGCTTAGCTCAATTACCGCCATTGCCGACCAGATCACTTCCTATGCACGTATCAAGGCCAACAAGGTTGGAGACAGCCTCACCGACCTAAAGGTCAGGTTCAAGATGGAATACGGCATGATGGATTTCGATAAATATGATTCAATCATCGCTTTTGGCGAAAGGGTAGCCCGTGAACATTTTGCCGAGATCAAGGCATTGGCCGATTCACTGAATGCCATTGAATACAAGCCTTTGAAGAAGTATACAGCCAGGCCTCTCGATTCCGTACAAGTCGACAGCATCATCATCAGGGGGAACAAACACCTTGGCTATGCCTATTTCGCAAGTGTCCTCAAACATAAAAAGAATACGAAAGTTGCCATTAAAGATCTTCAGAACAACATACGCAAACTTTATGGTTCAGGCTATTTTCAGCATGTCTTTTACGAGTTCGAGCAGAAGAACGGCAAAAGCAACCTGGTGATAGAGGCTCTTGAAAGCGGACCGGGCTCACTTGGGGCCAGCGTGCATTTCGATAATAATTACAACGTGGGTCTCATACTGAGTGGCACGTTCAGGAATGTCCTGGGCAGGAATTCAAAACTTTTTGCGGATCTGAATATCGGTATGGCACCCCGCCTAAGGGTTGTTTACCTGCTTGGATTCGGCGGAAAAGCAGCTGTAGGGCTGGGCACCGATTTTTATGAATTCAAGTTCGGGGAATATGAAGGCCCCGACAGGATTAACCAGCTTGATTTCACCAATTACAAAGCAAACCTGTTTTTTCAGTATACCTTCAAAAACATGGTCAACCTTAAAGCCGGTTTCGATTATGAATATTTCAGGTTTCGGCAGGATGTCGATGTGGATACAAGCCTGCTTCGTTTTGACAATTTCCAGAGTTACGGAACCGTTTACCTTTCGCTTAATGCCGACTCCCGCGACCGCCCTTATTTCCCCAGGAGGGGCGTGAGAGTGACACTGAGAGGTGAATACGTAATGCCTCTTTCAAATGACTGGTCAAAAGAGATCTTCGCCAATGCGGGGGTTTTTTACCTGAAATATGAACACAACATCCCTTTGTCGGGAAAATTTACCTTGCAGCCCGGCCTTTTTGCAGGAGCTTCGGTATGGGATAACAACCTGCCTCCTCTTCAGCATATTTTCGGTGTAGGCGGATTGTGTTCTGAAAATTATATAGATCAGTACGTGAGCTTTGCCGGGGTACAATTCATTCAGAAATTCGGTTATTACTCAGCCATTGTGAGGATGAAGCTGCAGTATAATGTATTTCAGAACCTTTTTCTGACAGCCAGGGGAGACCTGGGCAGCGATGAGAGGAAGTTCGAAAAGGTTTTCCAGCCCGAAAGCCTGATGTGCGGCTATGGGATTACAGCAGGCTACAACAGTATCATAGGCCCTATTGAACTGACGCTGATGGGATCGAACCTGAACCCGCAGCCTATGGTGTTCGTGAATATAGGATACAATTTTTAAGCAGTCGGCAGTCGGCAGTCAGCAGTCGGCAGTCGGCAGTCAATTTCTACATTGTACATCGAGCATATCACTACCTTTGCGCCTCGCTTAATCAGCGATCCCTATGTCGACTCTGTTGCAGGTTGAGAATCTGACCCGTCATTTCGGGGAGAAGGTGCTGTTCGAGAATATCAGCTTCTCGATAAACCAGTACCAGAAGGTGGCATTGATCGCAGGCAACGGTGCGGGCAAGACTTCGCTTCTCAGCATCATCAACGGCATAGAGCCTTGCGATGGGGGGACAGTCTCCCTGTTCAACCAGGCCAGTATGGCTTACCTGAAGCAGGAGCCTGACCTGAATGAAAACCTTACCGTTTTCGACGAAGTATATTCCACGTCAAACGATTTTCTTAAAACCATACATGATTACGAGGAGGCCCTGGAGTCTCCCGATAAAGACCTGCTTTCGAAAGCCATGGAAAGGATGGACGCCATCAACGGCTGGGATTACGAGAACAGGATCAAACAGGTGCTTTCAAGACTCAGCCTGGGTGAAATGCATAAGCCTGTTTCGGCATTATCGGGCGGTCAGAAGAAACGCCTTGCCCTGGCAAAGACCCTGATCACAGAGCCTGATTTCCTCATCCTGGATGAGCCTACCAACCACCTCGACATCGACATGATAGAATGGCTCGAGGAATATCTTACTCGAAACCAGGTCACCTTGCTGATGGTCACCCACGACAGGTATTTCCTGAACAATGTATGCGATGAAATCCTGGAAATGGAAAACGGCAGGCTGTTCAGGCATAAAGGCAATTACGAGTATTTCCTTGAGAAGTCGCAGGAACGAAGGGGTAATGAAACCCAGGAGACAGAGAAAGCCAGGAACATACTTCGCACCGAAGCCGAATGGATGAGAAGGATGCCCAAGGCCCGCACCACCAAATCCAAGGCCCGCATCGATTCGTTTTATGAGCTGAAGGAAAAAGCCGCAAGCCTCAGTACTGAACGTGGAATGACCCTGAGCATGGAAGGTGAGCGCATGGGGCATAAGATACTCGAAGTGCATGATGTGAGCTTTTCCTGGGGCAAGCTGCCTATCCTTGACCATTTTGGTTATATTTTTAAACGAGGCGAAAAGGTTGGCATCATTGGCAAGAACGGTTCGGGGAAATCCACTTTTCTTGACCTTGTCACCTCGGGCATACGGCCGCAGAAGGGCAGGGTGGAGACCGGGGCCACCATAAAGTTCGGGCATTATCGCCAGGACGGGATAGTGTTCGACGGTCAGACCAGGGTCATAGACGTGGTAAAAGACATAGCCGACGTGGTACAGCTAAGCAACGGCGAAAAAGTCACTGCGGCCCACTTCCTGAATTATTTCATGTTCCCTTACCCCATGCACCAGCAGTATGTTTACAAACTCAGCGGGGGTGAAAAACGAAGGCTTTACCTGGTGACGGTGCTGATGCAGAACCCGAATTTCCTTATCCTCGATGAGCCTACCAACGACCTTGACATACTTACCCTTAACATACTCGAGAATTACCTTGCATCCTTTAAAGGCTGTGTGCTGGTAGTAACGCATGACCGTTTCTTTCTCGATAAAATCGTTGACCATCTTTTCGTTTTTGAAGGCAATACGGTGGTCAAAGATTTCCCGGGGAATTACACACAGTTCAGGGACCATGCAGATGCGCGGAAACGCCAGGCTGCACTTGCCAAAGCAAGCGCGTTAAAAGAAGCCGCTCCCTCATCGGCAGTCATCAAACCAAAAAAACCAGGACTCAGCTATAAGGAAAAAACCGAGTTTGAAGCATTGGAAAATGAGATAGCTGAACTTGAAACCGAAAAGCAGGAACTCGAGGCTGCACTGGGCTCAGGAATACTGGGCCAGCAGGAACTGACCGGAAAATCAGAAAGATTCTCACTGCTTATTGCCGAGATCGACAGCAAGACCGAACGCTGGATGGAACTCAGCGAAAAGAATGTATTCTGACCGGAATTTGCCAAAACCATTAATTGATTATCACTTTGCCTGAGCTTACTGTTTGCCCGTGATCGAGGATCTGCAGCAGGTACATCCCCGTTGCCAGTGACGAAGGCAGCTGCAGGGGCTCACCTCCGTGGTAACCGAAATGCAGCATGCCCTGTCCGCTTACATTAAGCAAAATCATTGTATACTCCCTGCCCGGGCTGAGGTTGGGGCAGTTTATCGTTTCGCCCTTCTGCATTGGGTTTGCGAAAGTGCAGACTGATGAAAGTCCCGGTTTTTCCCTTACCCCTGTGTAAATCGAAAAGAAGTTCTCGATCTTGAAATAATTGACCCAGGCCGATGAGCCCGGATCCCAGTTCTGGTCAAGCTGTATGGTGTTATTGCCGTCGGCATTATAAGTATACAGCCTTCTTGCAGTGATGTCCCAGTTGAGGGTTGAGAGGTTGAGATCGTAATGATCGTATTCGGTGCACTGGTTTGAGGTATTATAGGAGTAAGTGTAACGATAGCCGAAGATATAAGTGTAGGTTGTATGATCGAGAGTCTTTGAATAATACTCGGTTTGGTAACCTGTTGAATCGCTCAGTGAATACCAGGTCTCCATCCAGGTGCTGTTCAAAGGGTTCCATTCCCATTGGGAATACTCTTTTACGAAATTGTTCGTATAATAATTGAATTGAGCTTTTGAGTAATTGACCCAGATTGATGAAAGAGTATCCCAGTCCTGTGTAAGCCTTTGGGTTAGCTGGTTCCCTGTATTATACTGGTAGGAAACCTGTGATTTGTTCCTCCAGGAGGATGTCGTTGCCATCCATTGCTGCTGAAGGTCTATCATGATCACTCCCGAGGTGTTGTTGGTGAAAATATCCTGGGTTGACTGGATCCACTGGGAAGACGCGGTGTTCCACTGGTAATTGACATACCCGGTTGAGTAACCGCTGCCGTCGTATGAATAATCGGTTTTCTCAAGGTTGACCCAGGCATTTGACCCTGTATTCCATTGCTGGACTAAATATTCTGAAATTTTATTCGAAGCGCTGTAGGAATATAACTGGTTCATGGAATTTATCCATGTCCCGGAGGCCGTATCCAGCTGAAGGTTGATGATCTGGGACGTCATGCCCGAGGAATAGTAGTAACTGAGGCTCATATAGCCGCCGCTGAATTTATTGGTATTGGGGTCGTAACTTTTGCCGAAAGATGTATCGGTGCGGCCCTGGTCGTTGAAATGAAGGTAATTTGTGGTGACCCAGTAAGAGCCTGTTGGGTACCAGGTTTGCCCGCTCATCGAGGCCAGCCCACCGCTCCCGGTGTAAAGGGTGAGGTACCTCGTCGAATTCTGCCATACGCCAAGGCTCGAATTCCAGGCAAGGTAGAGGTCCTGGGTCCTCTGGAAACTACTGTTATACTGGAAAAACTCTCTCTGGAACAGCATCCATTGCTGGGTGGAAGTGAGCCATTGGGAGTACCAGGATGAGTCGAGCATCCAGGATCCGCTTTTAAGTTTCAGGCTTTCCATTTGCGCATCAGACCCTGGCCTGGTGAGGTGCATGACTTTCTCATTCTTGAACAGGGCTTCATCCTGGGCAGATGCCATCCACATACAAAGGAAAAACACCAGCGAAAAGAAAACTATCTTTTTCATTGTTCAGCTATTGGCCGAACAAAGATAAGATAAAGAGGCTTTAAGGATTTCCTGTTTCGGTATTTTCAGTGGATGAGGTGCTCTTTTTGCTCCTGAGGAGCCGGGTAAAATAAAGGGAAGAACCAAAAAGCACGATAGCAAGGAAGAGGAAGGCGATTACGCGGTAGCCTGTTTCCATATGCGCCAGGTCAACGGTGAACAGGTATACTGCGGTGACCAGCAGCATCGCGATGGCCATCCAGCGGTACTTCTTGTTCTTCAGGATGAGGCTGAGCAGGAAATACAGTATGGATGCCCCTGTCCATGCCGGGGTTACGTACTGGGAGGGTACGGCTCTGTATAATGCGAAGGCAAAGATGAAGAACAGGCAGACCAGGTAGATTGTCCTGAAATTCTCGGTTTTCAGCTCAAGGCGCATTCTCTGCCAGTTGATGATCCTTGCTGTAAGAAATGCGGAAATGGCGAAGGTGAAGTTTACGGTGTCGAGATAAGTCCCCGAGACCAGGTAGACCATCAGCATGCTTACAAACAATATGGTGTTGACTACCACGATGAACTGGCTGCGGAACCATAGCGCCCATGAAACCACCAGCACGCTTTGCAGCGAGAGGAAGAAATATGCTCCGGGAAGCCCGGTATAACCGTAAACTGCTGCGCTGAGGGCCAGGAAGCTGAAGATGGCGTAAAAGGCCGAATCGAAAACCCTTTCGGTCCTGAACTTGAGGAAAATTGAATATGCGAGGCAGGAAACAAATACTCCCGTAAAAATGCCGCTGTAGTTTTTCATGTAAAACAACAGCACTTCTAGCAAAAGTACGAGGAAGAAAAAGATCCCGTTGACCATGATGGATGAACTGAAAACGCCTGGTTTGAAGCGTTCGCCAGGTTTCACCAGGGCTGCCATTGAGAACAGCACGCCGTATGAGAACAGGTAAACCAGGTTGAACTGGGGGGCCGACAACCCGCTGATGGTATGTCCCATCAGAGGATTGCCCATCAGCCAGATGATATGGGAGATGTAAATGGTGATGATTGAAAAGATCATCTGCCTCCACCATCCGTAGCGGTAGAAGAACCAGAGGGAGGCTGCAGCTGCAAGGGTTAGCAGTGGAAGCGATTCATGTGTTGTATCGCAGAATGCGGATGTGACCTGTACCAGTAAGATGGCTATAGCGGCGACAAGCTCTGAATTCAGTTTGACGGAACGGTAAAGCTGGAACCCGATTACGGCCAGGAGCAGCAGTACCACCACCTCTTTGACGGGGATGGCAGGCGGGCTGCTGAAGAAATACAGGCGCATGGTCACATAATACAACAGCAGGTGTGTACCTATATTGAGCATGTATGCAAGATGCTCATGAGTGTTTTTAAGGTACCTCGATAAAGTGTAGACCAGGCCGACTGCCAGGTAACCGACGAGGCTGGTTACATAAGTGTTGGTTTGCTTTTGAATGAACATCATCAGGAAGCCTATCCCGAACATGAGCACAACTATGCCTATCCATGAAAGGCCGTATTCGATAATGTTGGATTCAATGGTGACCCCGTCAACGGCAACCGTTTCGCCGTCGGAAAGGCCTGCATTTTCAATCCTTTCAATCAATTGTTGCTGCCGGGAACCAGAACTGACTTTATTCTCAATTGCAGAAAGCCTTTCTTCAAGAAGGGCCAGGCGTTCGGAAATTTTTACGAAATCCTGATTTTCCATTTGTTCATTTTCTGACATAATTCTACCATCTGATAAGGTCAGTTCAGGTTCCCGGGCAACAGCCGGGACGGCGGTTTATTTTAATTTTCTGAGATAACTTACAATAGCCCAGCGTTCGCTGTCTTCGGATATTGTTTTGCCGAAAGCCGGCATCTTATCTCTTCCTGTTGTAAGCTTGTAGAAGATCTCACCATCGGTCTGTGACTGGAAGTCCTTTGATGTGAAATCGCCGCATGAAGCGCCGAGGGTTGCAGCCTTGGGGCCATCACCCAAACCGTCCTTACCATGGCATGATTTGCAATGTTTTGCAAAAAGATCTTTGCCTGTGGCAACATCGGTACTTGGGTTTTTCATGGTCTTGTATTTGTCGGGTGCAACCCATTTAGCTGGTTTCTGGGCCATGCCCATAAGACAAATTGCATTTAACATTAATAAAATTGCAAGCAAACGGCCTACATTCATCATTTTCATAATTACCTCCTGGTTTTAATTGAATTTATATTAATTGTTGTTAAGTGAGATGCGTGGTTAATATCATGCATTATTAATGAGATCCGTCTCAGGCTTTTCCTTCTTTCATGGCTTTGCCCCCGAGTCGCCTGATCCTGAAAATAGTAAAGATGGCATAGGAAAAATGGAACCATACCAGCGACAGAAGTACGATCAAAGTGTAGACCATCCAGAGAGGGGCATTGGTGTCGCCCAGCCCGCGTTTGACGATCACCATGGGGGGAAGCGGTTTGCCCCAGGCCATGCTTGCACTTATTTCGGCATTGCCGTATTTCTCGTTATCCTCGAATTTGGCTACGACCGGCAGGTTCCCGACTGAGTCCCCGGGAAGGGTGACGGGAAAGTCCAGGTCGGCATGCCCTGCTTTCACAGGCTGTTCACCGATTTTCAGGGATGAAAAGGTGCGGGGCACGTAAAAGATGGCGGTTGATCCTTCAATGGGAACCGAATCGCCTTTCGCTGTTATTTCCACTGCATAAAGGTTGATCAGCTTTGCGCTGTCTTTCTGAGAGAAGGTGAGCTTGAGGGATACATCCATCACATCGGCAGAAGATTCTGAAGTCTGGTAGTCCTTGTTACCTGCATACGATGCCGAATAGCTATATTTCCCTTCCTTGTTCCTGGGAACACCCAACTTATCGGGCAAAGTAAACGTTGCTTTGCCTGCTTCGTCGGTCGATGCTTTTCCGAGGGATACCTTATCTTTTTCACCCTGGACGAAAAAATTCACTTCCATGCCTTCGAGAGGAATGGTCTGGTCGTCCTTTTTGCTGGTGAGTTTTGCATTGAGCATCCTGGTCCCCGATTTGTTCAGGAACTCTAGTTTGAGCCTTGACCTTACAGGGTCCCCGGCGTGAACAGCCACAGAAGTGGATATGAATAAAAGGATCAGTATGCTCACAGCTATCACCTTGTCTTTCCTGTTCTTTTTGATCATTCGGCGAAGGATCCTGTCCTTGGCCTGTTTCCGTAATTTGAAATAATCCCTTTCGTCGGCAGTCGGGACCCTCACAACGGGGACTATGGGCAGGAACTTTGAAAAGAGGAAGAAGAGCAGTAGCCAGAGGGCTATGCCCATGGCGGTTGCTGACCATTCCACCCAGCTGGGAGAATAGCTTGCAAACTCCGGCCTTAGATCGTGCAAGGGCAGCAGGGGAGTTTCAAGGGTGGGGATGATGATGAGATAACGTTTTACCCAAAGTGCGGTGACAGCTATAAGGGCTGCAAACACTATAGTGTTGATGCTCCTCAGGCGGGGCAGGGCGATAATGATGATGGGCAGAAGCACTCCTACAAATGCCGAAAAGAAGAACCACCACCAATAGGTCGTGGTGTCAAAAAGACGGTAAAGCACTTCCATGTCCCATTTCACGCTGCCGTACCAGTTGGTAAGGTATTCGCTGAAGGTGAAATAGCCGTAGAGGGCGCCAAGTATCATCAGCAGTATACCCAGGTAAGTAAAGTGGTTCTTGGTGATGTGGGACTCAAGATGGTAGAGTTTGCGGAATGCGAACATAACGAGGATAAGCACTCCGGTCCCTGAGTAGATGGCCGCCAGAACAAAATAAGGAGCGAAGATCGTACTGTGCCAGCCCGGCCTCAGTGTCATACCGAAGATCCATGCCAATACGGAGTGCACCAGGATGGCCAGGGGGATGATCACGATAGAGATCAGGTCGATGAGACGGTTGAGGAGTTCGCGCTGCTTGGGCGTATCCTGGTAATTGGCCGACATGAATTTATAGATCTTATTGCGCCATTTTCCTATGCCAACAGGATGATCCCTCATAAAAGCCAGGTCGCGCACGCATGCCAGGTAAAGGAAAATGAAACTGCCGATGAGATAGGTCGAGATTGCGAACACATCCCATACGATGGGCGACTGTATCCTTCCGTAGACAAGGATATGCCATACCCTTTCAAGTCTGCCCATGCTGAGGAAAATATAACTGGGACCGATCATGGTTGATACGACGGTGATCGTTTCGGCCATACGTAAAATCGGATGCCTCCATTCGACCCTGAGCAGGTGCAGTATCCCCGAAATAAGCGCGCCTGCGTAACTGATCCCGATGAAGAAAATGAAATTGGCGTCGTATATCCCCCAAATTACATAATCACGCATCCCGGTCTCAATCTGGCCTACGCTAAACTGCTTGTACAAAGCATATACCCCCCAGAGTATGATGAGTACCATGGTGGTGATGAAAATATAGCCGTACTTGCCTATAGACTCAAGCTGGGGCTTGAAATCCTCATAATTTCTGTATGTTTTGCTGTTGTATTCCATGCTGTATGGGTTTATTCGGATATATTGGCTTCTTTCTTGTATAAATCAACTTCCTCGGGCTTCAGGTCCTGAAATCCCACTTTGTAATCAAAGAGGCGGTTCACAGGCGGGAGGTAGTAAACGCCCGGTTCGGTTCCCAGTTCTTCCATATAACGGTAAGCAGACCTTTGCTGTACAAGTTCGCTGAACCTTACTGTTTCAGTTCCGTTGGTCACAGTGTCTTCATTCTTGTCGCCATAGAAATACACGCCGTTGGGACATGAGGTGACGCACGACGGGAGTATGCCCTGGCGTACCATGTCGGGACAGAAGTCGCATTTGCCCACCGTGCCTACTTTCTGTGGCCAGCTCGTTTCGGGCGAATATTTCTTTCCATCGGGAAGAGCAGCCTGTTCGGGTTTTCCCCAATTGAAAACCCTTGAAGAATAAGGGCATGCAGCCATACAGAACTTACATCCTATACAACGGTCATTGTCGATCAGCACAATCCCGTCGGTGCGCTTGAAAGTGGCGCCAACCGGGCAAACCTTAACACAGGGAGGGTTGTTGCACTGGAAACAGGGCTTGGGAAACCAGTAGGGGGAAGTGTCTTTGCTGTCCCTGAGAAGAAAGAATTTGATCCACTGGATGTCCTGGGGAAGATGATGCATGCTCTGGCAGCCATCAAGGCATTTCCTGGCATTGCGGCAGCGCGCAAGGTCAACCACCATGACCATTTTCTTGTTGGGAATCCCCTGGCGGGCTTCCTTTCCTGTTGCCGGACAGGAGTGGCAATGACCTTTATCTACCTCGACAAGGGTGCCGTCGGGAGATAAAAGTTTCACTTTTTCCCCTGTTTCCTTTGAGGCTGGTTCAGGGTTTGAAACCGCAGATAAAACTTTTCCGCCTCCCCCTATCAGGGCTGTGGCGCCTGCTACAAGGCCGAGTCTCAAAAACTTTCTTCTGGAAGAGTTGTTGTCCTTTTTATCCATTCTTTGCAGAAATTTATTGTTGCCTGATTGAACTTGAATTTTGAATTAAAAACCAGAAATCCTGTGAAAATTTTCAGGGATTTGAATTGGTATGCAAAGCTAAAAGTACATTCAATTACATTACATGGTGAAGTTACGATATGTGATTGAATAATTTCAGTTTTTTTTCCTCCTTAAACAGGCTATGTAGCCACAAAACGATTGACATATATCAATATTTATTAACTTTGCCGCATGTTAGAATATCTCGAAAGATCAACGAGAAGCTGTGTAAACTGTTCATGCAAATCGGACCTCTTCAGCTATTTGAATCATGAAGAGCTCGAACTGGTTGATAACAACAGGCTGAATGTAATTTTCAAGCCGGGAGAGACCATCCGCAAACAGGGCACCCAGATGACCCATGTGCTGTCGCTGAATTCGGGTTTGGCCAAACTGTACCTTGAAGGGATAGAGAGCAGGAATTCCATCCTTCGCATAGTGAGGCCCACCCAGTTCATAGGAGGGCCCGGCATTTACCTCGACCAGATGCATCATTATACGGTAGTCGCGTTGATGGAATCCTCGGTTTGTTTCATCGACCTGAACACAATCAAGGAACTGTTCCGCAGGAATCACTCATTCGCAGAGGAGTTCATGAAAGACTTCAGCCGCAATACCCTTAATGTTTACAACCGCCTCATCTGCCTTACCCAGAAACAGATGCCGGGAAGGATGGCCGATTCGCTGCTTTACCTGTTCGAGGATATATTCAGGTCGGATCATTTTCCCATGCTCCTGACCAAGCAGGACCTGGCCGATCTTTCAGCCATGTCGCGCGACAGCGCCATAAAAATATTAAGGTCATTCGAGCATGAAGGCATCATCCGCTTCAGTGACAAAGAGTTGCTGCTTGCCGATCATGATGCCCTTAAAAGGATAAGCCGCATCGGTTAAAATGGGATTAAGCCCGGACCCTGGTCCGGGTTCCGCCCCGGAAGCGCGGAATTGACAGGTTAGGATTAAACAGGAATTTCGTATGTTTGGCTTCAGAAATGAAGGCTCTTAAAAGTACCGGCACCGACAGCCTGCTGATCTGCCTGATCCTTATCATCGGCGCGGTTCTCAGGTTTTACAACTATGCCGGCATCCCTTTCACCCACGACGAATTCAGCGCCATTTTCCGCACCCAGTTTAATAGTTTTCAAGACCTCATCAGCAAGGGAGTGCTTGTTGACACCCATCCCGCAGGGGTCCAGGTGTTCCTCTTTTACTGGGTGAAACTATTCGGGATCTCCGAACCCCTGGTCAAGCTGCCATTCACTCTTTTCAGCCTGGTATCGGTTTACCTGCTCTATGCCATAGGCCGGAAATGGTTCAGTTCAACGGCCGGGCTTATTGCCGCGTCCTTCCTGGCTTTCCTTCAGTATCCCGTAATGTACGGCCAGATCGCCAGGCCCTATGCCAGCGGCCTCTTCCTGGTCCTGCTGATGGTATGGTTCTGGACAAGCCTTATGCTCTCGCCCGGCAAACGATTTTACCTGAACCTTGCAGGGTATATTTTATCTTCGGCCCTTTGTGCATACAATCATCATTTTTCTTTGCTTTTTGTCGGCGTTGCCGGATTGACGGGCGTTTTCATTATCAATCGCAACTACCGCAAAGCGTTCATCCTGGCCTGGGTCGCTATATTCCTTCTTTACAGCCCTCACCTTACCATCTTCTTCAGCCAGCTGAAACAGGGCGGAATAGGAGGCTGGCTGAGCCGGCCGCGCCCCGATTTCATTTTCGATTACCTGGCTTATGCCTTCCAGTTTTCATGGTATATACTTGCCCTGCTCGTCTTTCTGGTGATCCTTGCACTTGTATGGAGACCTAAAGCCAGGCCCAGTAATTACCGTATGGTGCTTGTTTCTTTTATATGGTTTTTTGTCCCCCTGCTTGCAGGTTTCCTGTATTCCTTTTATATAAACCCGGTACTCCAGTATTCGGTGTTGCTGTTTTCTTTTCCTTTCCTCTTACTTCTGATGTTCTTTTACGCTGATGCCGGCAAAACCTGGCAAAAATGCATACTTGTGGCGCTTCCCGCCCTGGTGGTAATCCCTTCCCTCATTTTGGAACGCAGGCATTACAGCATTTTTTATAAGTCCCAGTACAGGGAGATCATCGTTGAATCAAAGAATGATGCAGAGAAACTTGGGCGTTCAAACTGCTTTATCCTCATCGATTCACACCGGCGTTTTACTGATTATTATCTTGGAAAGCCAGGTATGGAGGGGTTCACAGTGAATTATATTCATGATGTTTTTGATCCCCCTGTGCTGGAAACCATACTGGACACCTGCAAATCCAGGTATTTTGTTTACGGTTGCATTTCGAATTCAGCCTGGGAAGACTATTCCGTTATCCATTCCCGGTATCCCTTTGTTTTAAGCCACACATACTTTAACGAAGGCGATGTTTACGTGTTTTCAAAAGACAGCGCCGGGGCCAGCGAAGATTATTATTTTTCTTCGTATGCCGATTTCGATTCGAACAGTACAGGCTGGGAGAACTTCCGCACTGCCAGAACCTGGTTCACGGGAGTGGACCTGCAGACCCAGGTGTATTGTATCGACAGCGGATTGCAGTTCAGCCCGATTTTCAGAGGGCCGCTCAGGGACATCAGCCGTCATAAAAATGATATTGTTGATCTTTGTGCCGAGGTGGCGACATTCGACGGCTTTTCGGAAGCCTACCTGCAGCTGGGCATTTATCAGGACAGTGAACTGCTTATGCTCCGCTCTGCGACCATCAAAGGCATGCAGCCCGGTGAATACCGGCGCATTTATTGCAGCTGCCGGCTTGCAGATATAGAATGGAGGCATCATTCTCTTTATGTACAGGGATTTATCTGGAACCCGAAAAAGCAGGACCTGCTGATAAGGGCCATGTCGTTGAGGATACGGCACGGCAACCCGGTTTTGTACGGGCTGTACAGGAAGATTGAAAAGGAGAAACGCATATCGTTGCCCACCGTGGAAAACTGATACGAAAGAGATGCCGGGGAAAAGGAAATCTGCACTCATCAGGAAAACAATCCATGTAAAAAACATGGTTTGCAACTGCTGTATCCACCTGCTCAGGAAAGAACTGGCTATAGACGGCATCACGGTACACGACATCAGGCTGGGCTGCCTTGAATTTTCGTATGATCCTAAAAAAGTTTCTCTGAAAATCATTCATGGCCTCCTTGAACAGTATGGGTTTGAGATCATCATCGACAAGGAGAAGATCCTTGTTGAACAGATCAGGCAGGCCATGATAGATCTCATCCATAATTCAACCTACAATGCCATGGTGAGGAACTCCGATTACCTGGTTGAACGCTTCGGAATGTCTTATCCTTATATCTCATCACTTTTCTCAAAACATGAGAAGATCACCCTCGAAAAATTCACCATCATGCACAAGATCGAAAAGGTGAAGGAACTGATAATGTACGGGAATCTTACCCTGAGCGAAATCGCTTATATGATGGGTTACAGCAGCGTTCAATACCTGAGTACGCAGTTCAGATCGGTCACAGGTGTCTCGGTCACTGATTATAAGTCAGATCTGAACCGTGAACAGTGATCCGTGAATCGTGAACCGGATTACGGTTCACCAGTCACCAGTCACGATTAAAATCTTATACAACTTTTTAAAAATTCCATAATGCGGGGGCCGTTGGAAGCGTTTAATATTGCAGTGTGATAAAACCCAGCTTATGAAACTGAAAAAGAATGTTGCAGTGAGCGAAGCCGGACTGCTCTTCAACCCGGTAACCGGAGAATCCTTTTCGGTTAACCCCATAGGGACCGAGATATTGAATCTGCTTCGTGAAGAAAAGTCCGACGCTGAAATAGAGAAGGAGATATTGTCGATGTACAGCACCGACAAGACCTCGTTTGAAAAGGACTATCATGACTTCATCGGTGAACTCTCACATCATAACCTCCTCGAAGGCCATGAAAAAACCAAAGCTTAACATAGGAGTCACCGGCCTGAATGCCATTGACAGCCCCGGCCCGGGGGTGTCGGTGATACGGGCCCTGAGGGAAGCCGCGTCCTTCGATACGAAGATCATAGGCTTCTCATACGAATCACTGGAGCCTGGCATTTATATGCATGACCTGGTCGACCGCACGTATTCCATCCCTTATCCAACGGCGGGGACCGACACCCTGCTTGAAAGGCTCGAATATATCCAGGAAAAGGAGAAGCTCGATGTGATCATCCCGAACTTTGATGCGGAACTTTATCCTTTCATCAAGCTCGAGACTAAGCTGAAAGCGATGGGCATCCATATGTTCCTTCCGACCCTCCACCAGTTCGAGGAAAGGCATAAGGTCAACCTGAACGACTTCGGTAAAAAATACGGGATCAAGGTGCCGAAGAGCAAGGTGCTTTACGACCTGAGTACGGTGCACAGCCTTCTTTCGGAATTTTCCTTCCCTATGATAGTGAAAGGAAAGTTCTACGATGCTTCCATTGCGTACAGCATTGAGCAGGTGAAGACTTATTTCAACAAGATCAGTGCCAAGTGGGGGCTTCCCATCATCATACAGGAATTCATCCATGGCACGGAATTCAATGTGACAGGGCTGGGCGACGGCAAGGGGAAGACCATTGCTGCGGTGCCCATGCGCAAGCAGTATATAACCGACAAGGGCAAGGCCTGGGGAGGCATCAGCATAGCCGATGAGAAGATGCTTGAAATGACCCGCAAATTCCTCAGGAATACGAAATGGAGGGGAGGGTTTGAACTTGAACTGATGAAGAACAAGGACGGGGATCTCTACCTTCTCGAGATCAATCCGCGGCTGCCGGCCTGGATCTACCTTGCGGTAGGAGTGGGGCAGAACATCCCCGAAGCCCTGGTCAACCTGGCCATGGGTCAAACGGTCAAACCGTTTACTGAATATTCAGTCGGCAAGATGTTCGTCCGTTATTCCTGGGATATGATTGTTGACCGGGAGGAATTTGAACAGATCAGCATATATGGGGAATTGTGAACCGTGAACCGTGAACCGTGAACCGTGAACCGTGAAGAAGGAACCAACAAAGTTACGGATAACCAACCACGAGTCACGAGTCACGAGAAAATAACCTTTGAAAATAAACAAAACATATGAGTAAACAAAGATATGAACGCCCGGTAATCAAGAAGCTGGAAACCGGGATGCCGAACAAATTCGGGACAAGGACTGAATACCAGCCGATGACACATATCGACGGAAACTCCGTTGAGAAGCTCATGAAAGAATACGGATCACCCCTGTTTGTGATCTCCGAGAAGACCATCCGCAAGACCATACAGAAAGCAAAAAAGGCTTTCAGGACGAGGTATCCCAGGGTGCAGTTCGCATGGTCATACAAGACCAACTACCTGAATTCGATCTGCAGCATCTTTCACCAGGAAGGATCCTGGGCCGAAGTTGTTTCGGGTTTTGAATACGATAAAGCTATCAGCCTGGGAGTGGATGGTAAAAAGATCATTTTCAACGGTCCTGAAAAAAGCGAGGAGGATCTCACCAAAGCCATAGAGAACGACTCCCTCATCCACATAGATCATCTTGATGAACTTTATACCATCTCGGAACTGGCCGAAAAGCTTAAAGCACGTCCCAGGGTAGCCATAAGGGTAAATATGGATACCGGTGTATATCCCATATGGGACCGCTTCGGTTTCAATTACGAGAACGGGCAGGCCTGGGATGCCATTAACAAGATCATGCATTCTGAAACTATGGAACTGGTGGGTTTGCATTGCCATATAGGTACGTTCATGCTTGCGCCCTCTGCGTATGGTATTGCTGCTACTAAACTCGCCGAACTGGCGCTTTCAATCGAGAAGAAATTCAAGCACGAGATCAAGTACATTGACCTGGGTGGTGGCTTTGCTTCAAAGAACACCCTGAAAGGGGCTTACCTGCCGGGCTCGGATACCAACCCCAGCTTCGATGACTTTGCAGAAGCCATCTCCTCGGCACTCCTAAACAGCAATTTCCAGCAGGAGAAACTTCCTTTACTTATTCTTGAAACCGGCCGCGCACTTATCGATGAAGCCGGCTACCTTCTTGGTTCGGTCATCTCGAACAAACGCTCCAGCACCGGCCGCCGCAACACCATTCTTGATATCGGGGTCAATATACTCTTCACCTCGTTCTGGTACGATCATAAGATCACGCCGGCCCAGGCCTTCACGCATTATTCGGAAGACACCTGCATTTACGGTCCTCTGTGTATGAATATCGATGTGATCCGCGAAAGTGTAAACCTGCCTCTTCTCAACAAGGATGATCATGTGGTGATACATAATGTTGGGGCATACAACATGACCCAGTGGATGCAGTTTATTGCCCTGAGGCCCAACGTAGTTCTCATCGACATGGATGAAAAACCGCATGTGATCCGCCTTCGCGAAACTATCGACAATATGAACAGCATGGAGAAAGTGCCGGCTCACCTTAAAAAATTAAATTTATAGCTTTGATGTCCAGTAACAATCAATGACGTGCAAAAACTGAGATCGGTATTTCCTTCTTTCCTGTCAAGTGTTGTCAACAGCTACACACAGATCTTTTTTTCAAATAACAGGATCTTCGCGCTGATACTTATCGTGGTTACTTTTTTTGATGTATGGGCCGGGCTCAGCGGGATCATTGCAGTGATGGTCTCAAATATCCTGGCCTACCTCATAGGGTTCAACAGGGCGAATATCAAAAAAGGATATTACGGTTTCAACAGCCTGCTGGTAGGGCTGGGGCTCGGAGTGTATTACCAGCCCGGTCTTCAGTTTTTCATCATACTTGTGTTTGCTTCCCTTTTGACCCTTTTAATAACTCTCATGGTCGAGGGTGTGGTAGGGAAATACGGACTGCCTTTTCTCAGCCTTTCCTTCCTTCTCGGGACCTGGGGCGTAAGTCTTGCCGCAAGACAATTCACGGCCCTGCATATAAGCGAAAGAGGTATCTTCATGACCAATGAGATGTTTCTTATCGGGGGCCAGCATATGGTCAATTCATACAACTGGCTTACAAACCTCGGGATCCCGGATCCTGTAAGGCTTTACTTCACTTCCCTGGGGGCGATCTTCTTCCAGTACCACCTGTTCGCAGGTATCCTGGTAGCCATAGGGCTTCTCATCTATTCACGTATTGCATTCATACTCTCACTTCTGGGCTTTTTCTCAGCCTACGCCTACTACAGCTTCATAGGGGCAAACATCCACGAATTAAGTTACAGCTATATCGGGTTTAACTTCATTCTCACATCCATTGCGATCGGGGGATTTTTCATCATCCCTTCGCGATGGTCTTTTCTCTGGGTGATCCTTTTGACTCCCCTCATCTCTATCATTCTTACCAGCACCCAGGTCATCTTTTCAATGTTCCAGCTTTCGGTATACTCTCTTCCGTTCAACGTGATCGTGTTGTTATTCCTCTATTCCCTGAAGTTCCGCGAACGTTTCTTCGATAAACCCGAGTTGGTGAGCTACCAGCAATATTCTCCGGAGATCAACCTGTACTCACATCTTAATTATCGCGCACGTTTTGGAAAAGCAATTTATTTCCCGTTTATCCTGCCATTCTGGGGCGACTGGAAAGTGAGCCAGGGGCATAAAGGTAAACTGACTCACCAGGGAGACTGGAAGCATGCCTGGGATTTTGAGGTTGCGGATGAGAAAGGCCAAACCTATACCGGCAATGGCAATGCAAGAGAAGACTACCTGGGTTATAACAAACCGGTAATCGCAGCTGCCGATGGTTATGTGGAGGAGATCGTCGACGATGTGGAAGAAAATGAGATCGGGAAAATGGATCTGGAACATAACTGGGGAAACACCATCATCATCCGCCATGCCGATCATCTGTATTCAAAACTTTCCCACCTTAAAAAAGGAAGTTTCAGGGTTGCCAAAGGAGATACTGTCAAAAAAGGGCATGTCCTTGCAAGCTGCGGGAATTCCGGCAGGTCTCCGGTTCCTCACATCCATTTCCAGCTGCAGGCCACGCCCTATATAGGCTCCAAAACCCTTGATTATCCGCTGAGCCATTATATGAGGCACAATGACGGAACCTTTGAGCTCCGGTCCTGGGAAATCCCCTCCAAATGCGAACTTGTTTCGAATGTGAGCAGGAATCATTCACTTGAAAAAGCATTTCATTTCATCCCCGGCCAGAAGTTCCTGCTTGTGGTGAACCCCGGAGACAAAAATGAATACAGCCTTGACTGGGAAGTGGAGATCAGCCCGGTTAATACGAGCTGTATTTATTGTTCAGCTTCAAACTCACGCGCCTGGTTCAGCAACGACGGCGATATTCATTATTTCACCCATTTCGACGGCGATCGTTCATCAGTGCTTTTCAGGTTCTACCTGGGGGCTTATAAGGTCATGATGGGATTTTATCCCGGCCTTCTTGTTACTGATGTGTATCCTGTTTACACTTTCAGCAACAGGCTGATCAACCTGCTACAGGATTTTGCGGCCCCGTTTTTCTTGTTCTCCAGGTCGGAATTCAGCCTGCATTACCTGCATATGGAAGATGAGCTGATGCAGACCGGTATCCGCCTGAGGTCGGTTAGCAGTGCAAGCATCGCAGGCCGTGAAGTGAAGCGAATGGAATGCGAAATGTTCACAGGCCCGCATGGATTGGAAAGTTTTGTCATCAAAGAAGATGGAACAACCACGGAAGTTAAACTGGTAGCCGAACGATGACGATAAAGATCCATGCAGTTTTTATTATATTTTGTATTTGGATGGCATTGCCCGCGAAAGCTGTGGAACGGCTCGATTTTCAGACGGTCGACATGCTGACTTACCGCTGTTATAACGAACAGAAATGGGACAGTGTGATACTGGTAGGTAAACAAGCCCTGCACCAGGATATAGATTATTATTACCTGAGGGTGAGGCTGGGAATTGCATACTTTGAAAAACGGCAATACTTCCCCGCAGCATCACATCTCGAGAAAGCAAGGAAATTCAATTCAGGCGATCCTTTTGTGGCAGATTACCTCAGCCGGGCATACGGGTTTACCAACCGCATCGAAGAATCAAATCTTCTGAAAGCCTCAATGCCAGGGGCCTTCGCCGACACCTCTTTATCCAAACCGGGATTGCTTGAACAGGTCCATTTTGAAAGCGGTTATACCGTAAGCAGCAGCAACTCACCAACGAATCTTGCCACCCTGATGGGCAAGGACAGCATTTACGGTGAGCAGGATCTTTACGGCAACAACTTCTACGGCAATCTCGGCCTGAACATAAGGGTTTCAAAACGGCTGAGTTTCTCAATGGCTTATAATTATCTCAATTTCAGCAAAACGAAATATGTGCAGTACGGCAGGGGCGAAGCACACCTTGACTCTATAGGAGACCGCCCGTTAAGCAGGGATTATTTTTATTCATACCCATGGAAGATACATGATACTTCGTTTCATTATCATGTTCAGCAGCATGAAATATACCTCGGGGCAACAGTGACACTTCCCTGGGGAATAAAGATAATGCCGGCAGTTCACTGGATACATGTCGCTTATCCGGTCACAAATACCAGCATGCGAACCGACAGTGTGAGTGATACAGCATATTATTCCAAAGTTGGCAACACTTACCATATGTTCAAATACTCCTCCCTGGTTTATTCGTTCACTCAAAAAGACACGACGTTCAATAATTATGTGGTAGCACTTCGGATATCGAAGGACCTGGGCCGGTTCAACCTCGCTCTCTCGGGCAGCTGGTCGAACCTGAACGGGAAAACCCAGGAGCAGGCGGGACTTTCTTTCACTTATTTCCCGTTTGGGAACCTGGATTTTTACGGAACAACGGCTGCCACTGGTTTCTTCCAGGGAAGTGAGAGCAGGCTTTTGCTGAGCCAGGTTATAGGAGGCAGGCTCACTCCATGGTTATGGGGCGAAGCCAACTTCAACTACGGAGATTACACCAATGCCAATATTGCAAACGGGGCCATTGTATACAACAACAGCGACATGATCGATTACAGGGCGGGGGCAACGCTGACCTTTGCCCTTGGCAAACACATCCAGCTGTCGCTGGTCTACCAGTACTTCCGTAAGGAAAGCCAGCAGTATTATTATATAAAAACCCAGGATCCCGGCACTCATGAGATCAAAGAAAGTCTGCAAACGAAAAATAATCCATATAACACAAATACAATAATAGGAGGAATCACATGGAAATTTTAGGAAAATATCGTGAAGAAGGGCATGACGTGGTAGCGAGCATTTCACACAAGCCGCATCAGGTGCGAGGAGCTTCTTCTAAGACAGTAAAGCATATCATAATGTCGCTCCGCTGCCACCGTAGCGGCGGTGTGAAAATGCAAGCGATTCACTTCCTCGCTACTTCGCTACTTTTATTCTGGTCATTGACCATTTTTGCCCAAACCAACTACACCGTCCAGCAGGATGCATTCTCTAAAAGTTATTCCTATGAATCAAGGGGGAATTTTACGGATGCGATCTCTGCGATGAAAACCGTTTACCAGGAAGACTCGTATGAGATCAACCTCAGGCTTGGCTGGGTCGAATACCTGGCAGGGCAGTTCACCGAATCCTCGGCATACTACCAGAAAGCAATCAAGCTGAAACCCTATGCCATCGAAGCGAAGATAGGTTTTGCCAATCCTGCTTCAGCTCTTGGCAACTGGGACCAGGTGATAACCCAGTACAACGATGTGCTGGCCATCGATCCCCAGAACACCACCGTGAATTACCGCATGGGATCGATTTACTACGGTCGCAAGGATTATGAAAAAGCTGAGAAATATCTTGAAAAAGTGGTAAACCTGTATGGTTTCGATTACGACAGCATGGTATTGTATGCCTGGACGAATTACAGGCTTGGCAAAGTGCGTGAAGCCCAGGTTTTATTCAATAAAGCCCTTCTCATAAGACCTAAAGATGCCTCGGCCACCGAAGGCCTCGGGCTGATCAAATAAAGAATCTTGCTACTTCACGATCACCATTCGTTTGGTTTCAGAAATTCCTCCCGCAGTCAGTGTATAAAGATATACACCTCCCGGAAACCTTGATGCATCAACAGGTATTTCGTACAATCCTGCTTGTTTTGTCCCTTCGAGCAGTACCGATAATTCACGGCCTGTAAGGTCTTTCACTGTCAGCACCACCTGCGATTGGGCCAGCAGCTCAAAACTGATCACAGCCGATGAATTAGCAGGGTTAGGATAATTCTGATACAGCCTGAATACAGAAGAATTTCCAGGACCATGGTCATTAATCCCGACGTGGTAAAGTTCGATGTAATCGCCCGGTGCAAGATCCCGTCCTGTAAACCCGGCGTAGGTCGGCGGGTACCTGTAAACCCTGAACACCGAGTTGAGGGTCTCATCGGGATGGACTGAGTCATGTGGAATCGAATCGCCCTGGTACATGGGACCCTGGGCGCCAACCGGGCAGATGTATTTCCAGCAGGTTTCGCCGGCAGGGGTGACTTCTATAAAAGTTCCGAGGGGGCCGTCGTCTATCAGGGTATTACCGTTCTGAAGCCTCTGGGCGCCTGAAATATCTCCAGCATAAAGTGAAGCCGGCGGATTGGCAACGTAGGTCCAAGTGAGGTTTGCCGGGAGCCACGCCTGGCCTGTGGACAGCGGGTAATCGCCATTGCCGTCGATGGGCGGGATGATCTCGTCAATGGAAGAATAATTGCGGTTCACTCCATTGTTGAAGCACATCAGGTTGCCTGATCCGGGGCAGTCGGGTTTAATCCACTCCACGCAATGCTGCTCGAAGTATTTCTGGTTTTGCGATGTGCCGGCTCCATATGTCGAGGGGTTTCCCCAGCGGTACAGGAGATCTCCTCCCTTGTTATGTGTGCCCCCGGTATGCCCCGTGGCCTGGGTCGTAGTCGTGCTGTGATCGATGACCCAGAGCTCACTGTTTCCCCTTACACTCATAACGATCTGATCAAGATCCGACCGGTAATCTATACAGTTCATATGGTTCCAGAACAATGGCTCCACCCTGCCATCGCCAAGGGTGCTGATCAGCTCAGGATGGGCGCTGATGACACCATAATTGTTTTTCGTGGCATCGAAATGCTGGATTAGGTGGTCCCATACATGCCATTGCCAGACTACAGTTCCTCCGCTGGGGTAGGTCGGCTGTATCTCCACAATGCAATCGGGCAGTATATAACCTTTCTGAGCAACATCAGGCTGAAAATTATTAGGATCAAATCCCGCCGCTATTGCTTCAGCCAGGGTCTTTTTCTCGACCACCAGCATGATGATGTTCCCGTTTGGCAGTTTTTTGACATCATGGTGCTGGGTGTATGTGGAAGTGGAATATTCCATATACCACACCAGGCTGTCGTTCCATGAATATTCCTCGAGCCTGCCTCCTTCGCCGCCGCCCGACCCAAGTCCTCCCTGAATCATACAGGTCCGCAGCAGGTCTCCGTTTTCGAGAAGATAAACTGATTGCCCAGGGGGATAGGCACTGGCCTTCCATTCATGGCATTTCCGTCCCTCGTTGTTGATGATATAAGTCATAGTGTTGTGCTTGGGGGCAAATACGGTATAACCCGAGTATGCTTTGGTGGTATCGTTGATGAATAATCCCATGGTCCTTGTCTGTCCTGAGGCATTCACCAGAGGTAAAAGAATCATTGCGATGATAAACAGCCTGATTTTCATAAGGAATTATTTTACAGGTTTATTTAATAAGAATCATTTTTATTGTTGACTGATGATTTCCTGCCACCAACCTGCAGAAATAAATGCCGCCTGCTAAATTCCCGCCGGCCCAGCTCAGGGTATGCCAGCCTTCGTTCTCCGTTCCACGGCGGAGGGTTGCCACTTCCCGGCCCGGGGCGTTGCTGATGGTAATGATAACCCCTGAAGCTTCCGGGAGATAGTACCTTATCGTTGTTGTCAAGCTGAACGGGTTCGGATAATTCACAGCCTGGAGGACGTTGCCTTCAGGTCGGTTTCCTGTTTCGTTAATGCCTGTCGTGGAGGAATATTTTCTTGCCACCCTGAAACCCACATGGTACCATGGGTGATAAGGATCCTGCGGACCCCGGAAATAGGAAGGATCACGGTTTGACACCCTCGAATGCCCGTCGTTCACATTGTTTGAATCGATGCCGTTGTACCAGTTACCACCGCGCGTTCCCCGATAAGGCTTGCCGTCGGGCATGATAGACCCGGTAGAGGGGCCGGTGGGATTGTCATAAGGACTGTTATAGTAATAGTCAGACGCATACCAGTCGTTGACGAACTCCCAAACGTTACCCTGCATGTCATACAGTCCGAAACCGTTGATGCCGTTACCGGTCTGGTAGGTTGTTGCACTGCCCGGCCAGTTGTAATCTGATTTTTGTTTCAATCCACCATCATAAAATCCTGAGGGTGTCGTCAGGGGAAAGTCACCTGTTTCATAGGGGTCGCCCGAATTGGGAAGGTTTGCCTGGGAGATATCCACCGTATTCCCATTCTCGAATTTCAGGTAGGGATTGGTATGCCCGCCGCGGCCGGCATATTCCCATTCCGCCTCGGTGGGCAGGCGGTACCCGTTATTGCTGAAAGTACAATTGCCTGAAGCCAGGTCATAACAGGGATTCAGCCCGTTCTGCTGGCTCAGCCAGTTGCAATATGCAATTGCACCAATCCACATCACCCCGTTGACAGGGTGCTGAGCCCTGAAATCGGCCATGGAAAAGGAAGTGCCGTCATATCCTATACTGTAGTACGGGGCATCCTGCCAGGTGTAATATATGGTAACGGTATCCCCTGTAAAATGAACCCTGTTGCTTGTCACCTGTATGTTCCCGGCCAGCAGGGCTGAATTCAGGAAAGTAAGGTATTGTTCGTTGGTGGTTTCGGTTTTGGCCATGTTGAAAGAGTCGATTTTCACCGTATGAATCGGGATCTCATCGTTGGGATGACTGGGATCGTAATGCCCGTTATGGTCGCCCATTTCATATTCCCCCCCGGGAATGTTCACCTCGGTGATGTTGGTATAAGCGTTGTCCAATCCTCCTCTCACCAGCAGCACCTGTTCCTTCTTTGTTTTATCCGAATAAGAGACTATCCCGAAATCCACATTGATATCCCAGGCCCTGGCAGTATTCCCTATCAGGGTGGTCGATGACCAGAAATTCCCCAAAATGACATCCGGGAACCGGGTATTATCAAAGGATGGGTTGATTTTACTAACGTCATTCAATGACTGGATTTCTTTCACGTTAGGCAGCCTCCAGTCGGACTTTCCACCAAGGGAAACGGTTTTGCTGTAAAGAAGTGCTCCTTCCCAGCTCATGCTGTCGGCAGCCTGGATCTTTTGCCAGGTAAGTCCGGTATAGTTGTCTTTTATTGTCCCATCGCCATTGTCAATGAAATGGGGGGGAGGGAATGAAGTGGTAATAACTGACCTGACTGCCCTTGTATTGAAATATTTTGTGCCCCCGGCACTGTGTGTTTCCGATTTCGGATGGGCACCGATGCCGCCTCCTGCATTTACAACCCAGATCATGGTGGGATCATCTGCCCTGGCCTCGCTTGTCCACCAGTACTCGGCATTCGTCAACGGGAAATATTCAGTATTCAGGGCCGGGTTCAGATGTTGGTAATTGTTGATGCTGAATAATTCTATGCAGTTGGGAAGACGCCAGTCGTTATATTCGCCTAGTGTAAGGCCGCTGCAATATGTCCCGGCATTCTCATAGGTCATCTCTCCCCCGTCGGTCTTTTGCCACATCAGCCCGGTGTTATTGTCGGTGATGGTCCCGTTGCCGTTATCGGTGAATGAAGGAGGGTTGACCAGGAAGTCGGCATCCTCTCCGGGTGTCGAGGTGAAGCTCCCTGTCTGCCCCGAATCGGGGATGCGAAATTTACTGAGTTTCTGTGCCTGCATGCCGGGCGCGGATAAACCGCTTACCAGGACAATGATCATTATGTTTCTGAATGCTCCTGACATAGATACCTCCGTTCAAATTACCTGATACATATCATTTTTATGCTCTTTGATTCATCGCCTGCCATAAGCCGGCAATAATATATTCCCCCGTTCAGCCCGAGTTCCGAAGAAGTGATCTTGACAGTATATTCTCCCGGCTGCTGGTACTTGTTCACTAGGGTGGCCAGTTCTTTTCCCAGCATATTATAAATCACCAGGCTTACCTTACATGCGGAATTAAGCGTATAAGGAAGGGTGGTTCCCGAACTGAAAGGGTTGGGATAGTTTTGCCCCAGCCCCGGGTTTTCAGTACTGCCGTTCTGTTCAGGAATCCCTGAAGGTGAACGTCCCAGGATGTAGGAATCAGCCACCTGCCCGTTCTTTTTGCTCCCGGTTTCTTCATTCGGAAGATAGGTTTTCACATAATCGACTTTTGCACTTGAATCTGTAACCGTTACCAGCAGGAACCCGCGGCTGGGCAAAAGTGTGCCATTAACGTAACCATACTGGGTTCCTGTAATATTTGTTATATTTCTTGATGATGGCTGGGGGACTTCCTGGTACACTATGCCGTCGAGATCCTGTTTTGCATAACAATGGTCATGTCCGTGGAAATAAATGTTTGCATGGTTTTCGACCATCAGTTCATGAACGGTTTTTTGCCAGCCCGGGCGGTTGGCGTCAAATCCCCAGGTCGAATCGGAATTTCTGCCACCCTGCTCAAAGTAAGATGCAAATTCGCTTCCCCCTCGGCCATCGGTACCGTTCCCCCCGACAAGTTGGTGACAAAAGACAAACTTGAATTTTGCAGTGCTGTTCGTAATGACCTGCCTGAACCAGTTGTACTGGGCCTCCCCGAGTGTCCATCCCCAGTCAGGTTTTGATTTCGTATACCAGTATGGATCCAGAACGATGAACAGGGCATCGCCCCACTCCCATGAATAGTAGTTTCCCCTGAGCCCAACATAGGGTTCAGGAATACTGTCGCCTGAATAAAATGCATCGGGCACGGGATTCGGGTAAAACAGTTTTCTTGTATTTGCCGTCAGAACCGGGAGGGAGGTTGCAGTACCGTCAATGCTCCACCCGTTTTCTCCTTCATGGTTCCCTATAACAAGGAACAGTGGAACCGAATGGCAGGTGGCTCCGAAATAGGGCCTGTACAGGAGATGGCGGGCAGTTATATTCGCCTGGGACTTTACCTGGAGTTTTTCACTCATGAATATATCTCCCAGGTCGATGAGGAAATCGGGGTTTTTTGACAGGATGTTCTGAAGGGTCAGGGTATAGGAAGCAGGAAGGGAATTGGTGTCCATATGAGGATCCGCTTCAATGGCGAATGTGAAAGTGTTTCCCCTTGGTCTCACTGTATGAAAGGTATGTTCAGGGCCTGCAAGGAAGTTGCCGGAAGCGCCGGCTGCCCTGTACCTTGTTCTGTAGAAGTATTTTTTATCAGCAGAAAGCCCGGTGAAGCTTGTTATCACTGCAGTATCAGTTTTAGAAGTGAAAGTTGGCGTGTTCTTGGTATAGTTCCCGGTTGAAGTGCCGTATTCCCAGTAAACATCGGCTTTCTGGTCAAAGAGTATGCTCATTGTTATTGAATTGCTTTCAGGCCTTCCAAGGATCTCGTTAAAATTTTGTCCCGATGCCAATATGACGCCTGTAGTCATCCACAGTAAAAACAGAAACCTGAATTTTCCCCCCATTTTGAACCTTATTTGTTATAGATCATTTTTTTACTGAGTTTGCGGTTGTCTGCCGTCAGGATATAGAAATACATCCCGCTGGCAACCCGCGTTCCCTTATCATTCGTGCCATCCCAATACAAAGAATAATTCCCTTCGATGCAGTATTTTTTTACCAGGGTTTTTACATAGCTCCCGCTAAGGTCATAAATTACAACTGAAGCATCTGCGGCCTGTACAAGGTCGAACTCAATCGTTGTCCCGACCGAAAAGGGATTGGGGTAGTTCTGGTTCAGCTGATCGGATGGTGCTGTGGCGCTGCCACCGGTTTCCTGGACTGCAGTAATATCATCGGGAGTCCAGTAATCGGGAGGATCACCTGTCATGGTAGGTCCCGGGGTAAGGTCATGACCTGCAAGGGCCGGACAATCGGCAGCATAGCGGTAGACCCTGAAAACGCCGTTGTAGGTTGGATAATGATCGGTTTTAATTTTCTTGATCCCATCGCGGGTCATCGGGTTGATGTATTCCCAAAGGATAGCTGTATCGGTGGGGGCAATCTCAAAGAAATGGCCGTCGTTCATAGAACAGATCAGGGTATTGCCGTTGGGCAGGCGCTGGGTGCTGGAGCCTATCGTACTGTAAAATGAAGTATTGTTTTTGCTGGAAAACATCCAGACGGTTTGTTTGGATATGTACTTCTTTTCCTTCATAAGGTTTGCATCGGGTGAGTTCACCTGGTTATAACCTGCATCCGGGGGGTTGACGAAATTGCCTGTATTCACGCCGGCGGAATTAAGGAACGGGTTGATCTCTATGATATAGGACTGGGGTGTTAGCTCAAATAGGTTCTCGGCATTGCTGAAGATCATGAAATGGCCCTCGCCGGGCAGACCCGGCCTTATCCACTGTATGTCGTGTGCCCCGCCAATCTGCTTGTTGCCGGCAGTTGCTTTTTCCCAGTTGTCCTCAACCGAAGGTGGATCCCCCTGGTTGTATTTCGCGGGATCGCCGAAGCGGTACTTGAAATCTCCTGCAGTGGTTGCGGCCAGGGCGATGCTTGCAACGGGGTCATTGGCCACGAAGGTATTTCCATGATCCACCACATAAAATTCCCCGTGAACCGAATTGAGCACAATCAGGTCCTTGTCCTGGTTATAGTCGAGGGAGTTGCAGTGCAGCCAGTCGCTTTTAACATGGTTGCCGCGGATGTTAAGGTTGATCCTGCCGGGAGTATTTGCAATGACGCCATAGGTGGGTTTGGCCGGGTACATATCCTGGACAACATGGTCAAAGAACCACCATTCCCAGATCACAGTCCCTGCCCGGTTCACTTCAACAATAGCATCCATCTGAGAGCCGGTGTAGTCATATTGCGCGTCGCATCCGGCATCGAGGCATTGCTGGGCGGTGAGATCCTTGTTGGCAATGAATATGAAAGTTGAATCTCCCAGCTTGGTGTTATAAATTTTTGCAAAATCATGATGCCCGTGGTAATTGCTGCGGCTCTCAGTGTATTGCCATTTCACATTCCCGCTCCAGTCAAGTTCCTTCCATTGATTCTGGTTGCTCGGGTTGCCGCCCACTGCATCAAGCAGTGTCCCTGCCTCGGTAAAGCGGGGATTTGTACCTAAGGCCCAGGTATGTATAACATGGCCTTCAAAATCTATAAGATAAGTGGTTCCCCTTGTGCCGAACAGAGTATACCCGGCATAGGTCCTGTTGTGATCCCAATATCTGGTTTCGGTCTTTACCATGAAAGATTCCTGCGCAAGCAGTGAAACCGAAAAAAGGAAAAGTCCCGTCAACAGCAAAATCTTTTTCATAATCTGGTGTTTGTTTATATTGTTGCTCCAAATTTATTTTACAACAAAACCTTGTGCAAAAACAATCAACATACAGGCTGTTTTTATCTGTGGAATGCTCTTTTTTCTCAGCGGCAGATAATTAGTTTTTTATTGATATCATAATCCGCAGTATGGATCATTAAATAATACATCCCGTTATTGAACCTGCTCACATCAATCGTGTTTGAAATGGTACTTAACAAAGTCTCTCCAAGCATATTTACCAGCCTGATCACAGCAGGCCCTTTCCCTTCAGGCAACAGAATATTCACCTTGTCTCTTGCTGGGTTGGGATACACCCGGATCACGGCTCCCGGATCACGGTTCACGACTCCGTTAGGGCAGTTTCCTATGGTATAACTGAAAGGCACTTCCCTGTTATGATGTGCGCCGCTAAGGGTATCGGCCGGGAGGTAGGCTCTCACGAAATCCACAGTCACACAGGAAGAAGAAACCGTTACCCTCACGTGCCCTGCTCCATTATATTTATCCCCGACATAAGCTCCCCCATTGGCCAGCATCCCTATATTATATGTCGAATCGCAGGAGATCGGAACTTCATTATAAGTAACCCCGTCCAATTCCTCGTGGGCATAAAGATGGTCATGCCCCTGGAAGAAAATGTTCACACCATTGTCAATAAACAACTGGTGTATTGGCTTTCCCCAACCCGGGCGTTTTTTGTCAAAATCGTAGGTTGTGGAGTCTGCTTCATAACCACCCCATTCAAAATACCTCGCCGTATTGATTCCACCACGGCCCTGCCCCCGTGTATGGTGCGCAAATACAAACTTGAATTTCGCATTTGAATTTTCAAGGGTATTCTTCAGCCATGTATACTGCGGTAAACCAAGCGACCAGTTCCAGTTCTTTGGTTTTGGGGTAGTGTCGCATTCGTTGCGGTATACATCCAGAACAACGAACAGGGCATTTCCCCAGGTCCAGGAGTAATAATTCTCGGGATTGCCTATGCCGTAGGGCTCATTGTCGGTATTCCCGCTGTAAAAGCTGTTGGGGAAGGGATTGGGATAATAGAATTTTCGCCATTGAGTGGCCCAGATGCAAAGGTTGTTCGGGGGATCCTGGGCCATGTAATAATCGTTCTCGCCTTCATGGTTTCCAAGGCATACATAGAAAGGTACAGAATGACAGATAGCGCCAAGAAGGGGGCGGTAATTGAGGTGAAGCGAGTCAAGATCATGCGAGGTGATGGTCGTGGGATAATGATCGTCGCCGAAAATATCACCCAGGTCGATCATAAAGTCAGGATTATCTTTTGCCTGGTTGGCAAGACATATCCTGTAAAGGCTCTTCACCCCCTTTTTGTCGTAGAGGTGGTCGTCGGCCTCCAGGGTGAAGGTAAAGGTGTTTCCCGGTGCCCTCTGGGTGTGGAAACTGCATTCAGGACCTGCCAGGAAATTGCCGGATGTTCCTGCCAGCCGGTACCTTGTCCGGTAATAATACCTGGTATCGGGTGCCAGTCCCGTCAGGTCGGCTTCAAGAGGAGTGTTGGTCAAGGCACCCTGGGCGGTGGTTGATGAAGTGTAGCTGCCGGGAAGCGTTCCATATTCCCAGTAAACTTCAGCCGACAGGTCAAAGAGTATGCTGATGGTTACCGAGGATTCCGTGGGCCGGCCTAAAATAATATTGTAATTCTGGGCTGATAAAGGAAAGTGTAAAAGAAATGAACATAGCAGTACTGCTGATAGGGTTACTTTTCGCATAGGCAGGATTAATGGGAAATTGTATTTTAGAATTATACACAAATTTTTTGCTTTACCCTGATAATTTTCCCTGGTAATCGCACTCAATGATATCGTACCTGTCTTATCAAACTTATCCTAAAGGCCCGGAAATGAATTGCTTGCTCAGGACAGGAAATTTTTATCGATGTAATTCTGGAACTTGCTTTTGTACTGCTCACTTACCGGGATGTATACATTCCCGTCGAAGATGATCCTGTTCCTTTCAATAACTGAGATCTTTGAAAGGTTGATGATATATGAACGGTGCACTCTCATAAAACGGTCTTCGGGCAATTGCTCTTCAATAGCTTTCATGCTCAGCTGAGTCATTACCGGTTTGGAACTGAGCAGGTGTATGCGGATATACTCGCTCATGGCCTCTATGTATTTTATATCGTCAAAGTTTATCCTGAGGATCTTGTATTCCGATTTGATAAACAGGAATTCCTTGTTGCTTGTTATTTCCGAAGGTTTTTGCTGAAGGGCGTCGAACCAGGCTTTAGCCTTGTTCGCCGATTTCAGGAAATCCTTATAACTGACCGGTTTCAGAAGGTAATCGACAGCATCGACCCGGAATCCTTCCAGTGCATACTCTCCATAGGCCGTCACAAAAACAACCAGGAGAGGGGTTGCAAGGTTCTTCACGAATTCCATTCCATTGAGATCGGGCATGTTGATGTCGACGAACATAAGATCAACAGCGGTATTTTCGAGCAGTTCAATGGCCTGCAATGCACTTTCACATAATCCCCGGAGATCAAGGAAGGGCGTTGACTTGATGTAACCGGCAATCTGCTGCAATGCCAGTGGCTCGTCATCTATTGCAATGCATCGGATCATATGGGGACGGATAAATTCACAGTGAATAGATCTTCATTATCGATAATATCGAGGTGGTATTTTTCACCGTAAAGCAAATCGAGGCGTTTACGTGTATTTTCAATGCCAATGCCTGAAAATTCAACGATCTTCTTATTATCGTTTTTACTGTTTTTCACAGTAAATAAAAGACGTTCCTGCCCCGGGATCAGGTCTATGATGATAAACGAATCATTCTTGTAACTGATCCCGTGTTTAAATGCATTTTCGATGAATGAAGTGAAGAGGAAGGGAGCAAGTGATGCATCGGGGACCACCGTTGGCAGGTTCAGGGTAATTCTGACTTTCTCGCTGAACCGGAGCTTCATCAGGTTGATATAGCTTTCGAGGAATTCCACTTCTTTTTTTAAGGTAGTCTTTTCTGTTTCGGTCTCGTAAAGAAGGTACCTCATCATTTTCGACAGTTTGATGATGGCTTCCTTCGCTTCCTCAGTATTCGAATCAACAAGTGCATGGATATTATTCAGTGTATTCATGAAGAAGTGTGGACTGACCTGGGTCCGCAGCAGGGTCAGCTGCGTGGCCACATTCTCTTTTTCCAGCCGTACTTTTTCGTTTTCAGCGGCTATCCAGCGGAGGCCCGAAAGCAAACCGGTATCGAAACCGACTATCAGGACCGAGAATATCAGGAAGTTGGCAAAAGGGGGAACAGGCCTGGGTTGCCGGCCACCCTGCTGAGCCGGCCTTCCGTTATCATTCGCCTGGTCGGGCCGGGGAGGCCTGTCGTCCTTTGCAGCCAGACCAGGTCCCGGGGGGGTGTCTCCATCGGCAGCCCTGTCAGGAGGAGGAGGCTTTCCCGGTTCACCTTCCCTGTCAGGAGGAGGATTTTGCCGGGGTCCCGTGTTCATTGCTTCACCTGGCCTTGAAGGAGGGTACTGTTTGATCTTAGTATCATAGATATATGAACCTACAGCAAGCAGGAGGATGACTCCCAGGACAGAGAAAATAAATAATACAGGTTTACCCCTGAAAAGCAATCCGGGCACAAAAACAAAACGATTGACCAGGAACAGAACCGATAGGGGAACCAGGATCTCAAGCTGGTTCAGCACGCTTCCAATAATGGGTTTGTTGTTGTCCTCCCTGAACAGAACCGGGGTCATAAGCAGGACCATCCAAACGAAGATGATCAGAGCCAGTTCAGTATATTTAATGGTCCTGCTTTGGATATTCATCCTGTCACGTTTATATTTTCCCCGGGTTTCCACAACAAAGATATTTTTATTTCTGTTTCGGACCTTGCTCATTGCCTCCGTGTGGGTGGTTTGCCCTTTCAAGGTCCTGGTATTTTTGAAACTGTTCGGCTGTGAGTACCTTCTTTATCTTATCATCCCTTTTCTGCCTGAGGGGTTCAACCTTAGCCTTGTCGGGCGGCCCTGAAGCATTTCCCTGGGTTTTCATCAGTGCCTCTGTATCTGCAAAGAACTCCTTGTAAGCCTTTGTCACCACCTCGTTTTGGGAAGCGTTGAGCCCGAGAGGCTTGATCACATTGGCCTCCGTATTCTTCATTCTTTCTTCTGATGTAGGTGGATTGGGACTTCCCTGGTTCCCGGCATCGGGAGGAGGTGCAAGGGATTTCAGCTTCTCAGGATCGAAACCGGCAGCCTTGATGAAATCGTTGGTCTCGGGTCCTGCATGTATCCCTGCCTGCCTGAACTGCTCCATGATGGCTTTGGCATCTGCAGCAGTCAAAGTGGAGGCATTATACTTCGACAGGATCTTTTTAATGGTTGAAGCCTGTTCGGGAGTTATGGCCTGGACCTTCTGCTGAGGCTTTTGAGGGGGATTCTGCTTGTCCTGGCAGAATATTATTGCCGGGAGAAGCAAGGTTAGCGTAAAGCCAATCATCATGGCTTTTTGTTTTACTGTTGAACTTAAGGTTTTCATAATGCCGGTTTATTATTTGAACATAAAATCAGTATTCTCTATTGTTGGCATGTCAATGGGCTGTGAATACAGGAAGCCGCCACCTGGAGCCACATACCCAAGTTGGGAAGCCAGCTGTGTCAGTTTTGTTTTCTGGTCAGTTGAAAGGCTGTTCCATACCTGGGTGAAGGTAGTTGCATAATAGTAGCTGAGTTCACCGTCCAGCTCTCCATACCTCTGCGAAAGGGCAATCACTGTGGATGAATCGGCTGGTCCGGATGCCAGGAACTTTCTCAGCTCGGAAGAGATGGCTTCCCGCTTGTTTACGAGTTCCATCAGGGCGCTCCGCTGCTGGTCAACTATACCTTTCACGAGGTCGGCCTGTGCGGTGGTAAGTATGGAAAGAAAATTCTGGCCGGCATTAGCCGTGAGGGTCTCATCGATGGTGTAATTGGGATTTCCCATGGCCGGCCAGTCTTTCAGGTAAAATGAACCGAAATATGTTCCATGCCTCTCGGGGCAGAAGTAGGTGTCGGATGTGACTGAGCCTGCGTACCATGCATACATTTCGCTTGCATAAGTCATCACGGCCACATTGACATCCTGGGGAAGGTTCAGTCCCTGCAGGGGATTTGAAAGGGTGCTGTCCCAGTGAGCCACCCCGTTGAGCGCCTTAAGGGCATCCATTTTCGCTTTCTGTTCGCTTGTAAATGACCCTATCACCCTGCCGAAAAGCCTGGCCCTGTCGTAGCTGATCTGCCCGTCGAGAGTGTATAAACCGGAGAAGTAGCTTAAAACCGCATCCTCGTTCAGCCCGGTGGCGCCCGATGGGATATCGCCCTCTTTCAGCCTCCTGAATGCCTTGAGCAGTGGATAGCGTTTATAGGCAAAAGCGTTGATCTGCTCAATCTGGTTCTGGGCCCTTTCCACATACATATTGACCTGGTCGGTGGTCAGGATATGCAGCACATTGAAAGCAATGATGGTGACGAAGCTGGTATTATGCCCGAGCTTTGTTGGGTCATTGTCGCGAAGGCACTGGAAACCGCTGTAGTCAGCCACCTTGCCCGGGGGCAGGAATGACTGTGAACCGAGGCAGCCTGTCAGAAATGCCAGTCCGTCAAAAGCAATGGTATTCCTCTGGGCCTCATCCGATATGGCCTGGGTGATGGTATACTGGTCGGTATTAATGATTGAACCTGCCTCTGCAGAGGTTGAGGTTTCGTCGGTCTTCTTGCACTGTGCAAAGACCGTTGTTAATACGATGAACATGATCACTGATAAAATTCCGAAGAATCTTGTTTTCATAACTTTGATCATTGTGACCCGGAACCTGGCAATCGTTGCGCTGTTCGGGTTTTTCCTGTAATTTACTTCTGTTGTTTTCATAACACCCTGTTTTTAGTAGTGATCAAGAATGGATTTTCATGCTTCAGGGTCGAATTGTTTCATTGCTCCGGGTTTGGTTATGATATAATTGGAAATTCTTCAGCAAACATAAACCACAACCGGAGTTTGGGCAAATATGTTCAATCAGGCAGGGGTTTATTATACCGGAACCGGGAATTTTATCAGCGAAACCAGGTCTGTGAAACGGACATACTGCAGACGTTTCCGGGATGTTTCAAATTATACCGTGGCTTGTGTGCGGGGTCTCTTTAGAGCTTTATTATCTTAAGTTTTACCAGGGCGCCGTCAAAAGCCACATTGACACTTAATATACCGGATGTAAGGCCGGTAAGATCCAGGTCTGCAGCATTAGTGTTGGTAAAACGAAGATCCCTGACCTTAAGGCCAAGCGCGTTAAAGATTGAAATATGGACAGTGGAATAAACCCTGCCCAGCGAAATAGTGCAAAGGTCCGAAGCAGGATTTGGATAAATGTTGAGGCCTTGATCATTATTGTTCTCATTGACTGCGGTTGTGGAAGCGTCGCGGACCAACCTCACGAAATTGTTGATACGGATGACGTCACCCTGCGGGCCACGGCCATAAACAGGGTGACCCTGCTGGTCATAGCCAAGAAAATAATCTGTCGGGCTGCCGTTTTTCGGGTCACTGCGCTGAGCCCCTGCTCCATGCACATCCTCAAGGGTGTAATAGGTAGCGGTAGGGGGCATATTCATCCAGCCTAAGGCTTCACCAAAAGCAACATACACTCCTCCCATATTGTCAAGATGGGTAGTGTTTGTCCAATAGAACGGCCAGTTTATATTTCCCCCTTCATCGCTGAGCTGGGTGCAGCTGAACACAGGATCGATTGCGGACGAATTCGTATAATCCTTGCAGCGGGCGTAATCCACTATGCTATGCAATTCCTTGGCATGGGGAAGCCTCCAGTCGTTATACCCCAGGTAATTCTGGGTGTTGCTATTCTGCGCATAGGCCAGGGCCGCCTTCCAGTTCATGCCGCTGCCGCTGTCGTCAGTCATCCACATCAGACCGGTTGCATTATCAGTGATGGTACCGTCACCGTTGTCATGAAAATTATTGATACCGTAATTGGTGTTTCCCCTTACAAAACGAATATATAGCTTATACTTCACCGCATTCCCCGTGCCAGGCTGGTACTGGGGATAGCCCTTGATGCGCCCGTCAACGAAGTTCACTCCGAACACAGTCGAATCGGCCAGCATTGTAAGGCCTTTATATTTTGTCGCCGACCAGTCCTGGGCATCGATGACCCTTTCACCAATGGCCGTGTTGCCTGTGGTCCAGCCAAAGTAATTGGTATCAATATAGGGAATGCACTGGGCTGCGGTCGGGCCCGATTTCCCGTTGAAATTGATGAGTGAATACAGCTCCTTTATGGTGGGAATCCTCCAGTCGTTATAGCCCCCGGTACTGCATTGAGATGCCTTGAGAAAGGTAGAGTCCCAGGTGGTTTTTGATCCCCTGGCCTTGATCCACATCAGCCCGGTATTCAGGTCAGTGATTGTCCCGTTCCCGTTATCCTGGTATGAAGGTGTGATTCCCTGGTTCTGCCCGTAAAACGAGTCGGAGGGATTCGTGGGACAGGTGATCTCTGCATTGTTGCCATAACATTTGGTTACCCCTGTCCCGACTATGGTATAGGGATGGGTCTGGCTGTAAACCGTGATAACGGCCATGAGAATAAAGCAACCCGTGACCAGGGCCCTGATAATGCGCATTCTTTTCATTTTATCGATTATAAATTACTGCCTCGTTGGAATGTTGTCTGGATTGGATTTGGACTGCTGTTTGTCCTGTGCATAAGTTGTGATCATCAGCAAACCGAAAATCAGCATAAGAGCGATGTGGTTGATCATGCAGATTTCAGTTTTCATAATTGTAGGTGTTGGGTTAATTATCTTGATTCAGTAAGGACTTTGTGTTTAGTTTCCAGGTGCCGGAGGAGGAGGAGGCAAGTTCCCCGGTGGTGGAGGAGACGGTGGCTGAGGCGGAGGTGGCAATACCATTTTCAGCACATCCTTAAAAATAAGTTTGAATTTTTTTTGCTGGTCAGGAGTAAGGATCTTGTTGATCCTTGAGAAATGATCATAGGTAACCAGTTCCATCTGATTTCTGTTCATCGCTATTACATTTGCAAATAGCTGCACTTTGGCGGTATCAGGAACTTCCATTAACAACAGTTCGAAAAATTGCTGATGAAGTACTTTGTCCTGTTCAGTTAGTTTGTTCAGGATCTCCCTGTGTTCATGCCTCAGCTGCTGGTATTCCTTCTGTTGTTCAGCGGACAACTCCAGTTCCTTTACCAGGAATGAAGCGGCTTCTCCTTCCCGTCTTCCCATCCTTTCATGGCCCGGCCTGTTGAACCACATAAAAGCGAGGGTGCAGAGGTTCAGCAGCACGAGGACCGCGATGATGATCTTGTAAATTTTTCCATTTTTCATGGCTTAAAGATTATAGTGACTGATGTAAGAGAAATATTCACTGGCAACGGAACTGGCAGGACTGTTGCTGACGGCCGGTGATGTATGGTAATAGACGAAGGTGAAAACATTCAGACTGATCAGCAGAAGTATAACGGCAGCGATCTTCCACACCAGGGAGGGTTTCACAGGATCAATCCCGTATCCCGTATCCCGCATCCTCTTCAGAAGCTCCTCCTTCGCGGCTGGATTTAACTCAGCCCGCCCTGCCCCGTCGAGGCTTCCCATTGCCTTGTCAACCCATTCTTCTTTTGTTTTCATACACTTTTGATGATTTACATTCTAAAAACCTGCGCTTACCTGATGTTTTTTTCATAATAATTGCCAAGCAACTCCCTCAGCTTCTGCTTAGCCCTGAACAGCAGGGATTCCACCGAGGAGACCGAAAGATTCATGACCTCCGCCAGTTCGGCATAGCTGAGATCCTCAAGTTTATTCAATGTAAAAGCTGTCCTCTGGTTTAAAGGGAGCCTGCGGATGGCATCGAAGAGATTAGCCGACATTTCCTTGTTTTCAAGGCTTACGCCGGGATGGTAGAACCTCTCATCCGCAGTCACATTGATAAGATGTTCTTTCCCGAAAAGGCTGAAAATGATCCCCGAGCGTTTGTCCCTTTGCCTGCTCCTGATAAGCTCCAGTGATTTGGTCACGGCAATGCGGTAGATCCATGTCGAAAGCTTTGACTGTTCCCTGAAGCCTGAAACGGAACGGAACACCTCGGTGAACACTTCCTGGGTCATATCTTCGGCATCCTCTTTATTCTGAAGCAGACCCAGGGCGGTATTATAAACCCTGCCGGAATACTGCATAAGCAGTTCGGTGTAAGCTTCCCGCTCTCCCGACTTCAGTCTGCCGATCAATGTTTTTTCCGACAATTCCAGGTTTTAGATATTAGATGCTCTCCCCGCCGGGAACTTGCGGTTTTTTTCAAAGCATCATCAATATTTTAGATGTAACTTTGATAACGTCAAAGCACCTTTAAAAAGTCTGTTATTCAGGCTTAAAATATTTGAACGGAGATCTGTTCAGATGAAAGAACAATGAAAAACGCCGGCTTACGGGCAGTACAAAACAGCTTAATGATGAAAAAATTGATCATTCTTTTCTTTTTATTACTGGCAGCCATAGGCGGGTTCTCACAATACCCGAATATCCTTATTACTAATGCATTTACACCGGAAGAGCCGTCAATAGTGATTAACCCGGGGAATCCGGCTATTCAGCTTGCCGGGGCAAATCTTCAGGGTTATTATTATTCATCCGATTACGGCAATACCTGGACTGCAAATTACCTAACCTCTTCGTATGGGATCTGGGGAGATCCATGTGTCATTGTTGATACCGGCGGGAATTTCTATTATTTCCATCTTTCGAACCCGTCGGGCGGTCACTTTATTGACAGGATGGTTTGCCAGAAATCCATTGATAACGGGCAGAATTTTGATGACGGCACTTATTTTGGGCTCAACAGTCCCAAGCAGCAGGACAAGGAGTGGGCGGTTGTGGATCCGGCAACAAATAATATTTACTCTGCCTGGACTCAGTTTGATAAATACGGAAGTGCTACATCCACGGACAGTTCTAATATCATGTTTTCAAGGTCAACCGATGCCGCACAAACATGGAGCCCGGCAATAAGGATCAACACCCTTGCAGGGGATTGCCGCGACAGCGACAATACAGTGGAAGGAGCTGTGCCTGCTGTCGGCCCTAACGGGGAGGTGTATATTTCATGGGCAGGACCGGCAGGTTTGATGTTCACCAGTTCTCTTGACGGAGGACTGAGCTGGCCTTCCGATAATATTTTTGTTTCGGACATGCCCGGGGGATGGGATTATTCGATTCAGGGTATTTACCGCTGTAACGGCATGCCTGTAACCTGTTGCGACCTGAGCAATGGACCGTACAGGGGAACCATCTATATCAACTGGTCTGATCAGAGGAACGGAACCACTGATACGGATATCTTCCTGGCGAAATCGACCGATGGAGGATTAACCTGGACTGCCCCGAAACGGGTGAATAACGATCCTCCCGGGAAACAACAGTTCGATACCTGGATGACGGTGGACCAGGTTACTGGTATACTTTATTTTGTGTTCTATGATCGCAGGAATTATTCCGATAACCGCACCGATGTGTACCTGGCCACCTCACGCGACGGAGGGGAAACATTCCAGAACTTCTGTATCAGTGAAAGCCCGTTCATGCCGACAGCTGTTGTATTTTTTGGAGATTATACGAATATTTCCGCATCCAATAACATCGTAAGGCCGGTATGGGCAAGGCTTGATAACGGCCAGCTCAGCGTAATGACTGCCTTGGTCGATTCTGCAGATGTGCTACATGTCCCCGGGTCGGAACCGAATCTGACCATGACCCTCGATCAGAATTACCCGAATCCTGCCGCGACATCCACCTATATATCATTCAAACTCCGCCCGGCAGCTGATGTCTCCCTTAAGCTGTATGACCTTTTCGGAACTTTGCATGCAACCCTCCTTGATCGTAAATTCCTTACTGCAGGGAAATATGTGGAGGAACTTGACCTCAAGGCGAAAAACATCACTCCCGGGGTTTACGTTTACCAGCTCATCACCGGCGATAAAGTGGTTTCAAGAAAGATGGTGGTGGAATAGCGCAATTGTTATTAAATTAACAAATTGCTTATCTTTGCAACATCCATAGTGTTTACCTGTGACTGCAGCAAGGATCATATTTGCATTATATATTGTAATCCTCACCACTCTCCCCTGCGTGGATATTGAGGAATATTGTCATCTCAACACCGGCAGTGTAAGCCTCTGCCCCCTGAATTCGCATTCACAGGAACATAATGAGGCTGATTGCTGCAGCCCGTTCTGCGTCTGCAGCTGCTGCCAGGTGAATGTGTTGGCCCAGGGTATGGTCATACTACAGGACCCCTGCAGCTTCTGCATGAATACGATGCATCCTCTTAATTCCGGAGATATACAGGAAATCCCGCTTCCTTTCAGGCAGCCGCCGAAGGTGTCGTGAGCCGTGATCAGTGAACCGTGAACCGTGCGGATCACGATAATCAACCCCGATTCTTTTTTCATTCGTATCCTTAATTTGGATTCACCATTCACCATTCACGATTCACGATTCACCGTAAACCGTTCACGTTTAAATAAACAAAGATGTTCGACCGAATCATTGATTTCTCAATCAGGTATAAAATTGCCGTGGGTATAATGACCGTACTGCTCATTATTACCGGCATCTGGTCTGTGTTCCACCTTCAGCTGGATGCCATCCCCGACATCACCAACAACCAGGTACAGGTGATAACGATTGCCCCTACCCTGGCCTCATCCGAAGTGGAACAGCTGATCAGTTACCCTATCGAAAAAGCTGTTGCTACCATTCCCGATGTGACAGAACTTAGAAGCGTAAGCCGTTTCGGTCTTTCGGTGGTGACGGTTGTTTTCAGGGAAAGCGTGGATATTTACCGCGCAAGGCAGCAGATAAGCGAAAAGCTTACCGAGGCTGAAAAGCAGATACCTCCCGGATTGGGTGAACCCCAGATGGCTCCGATCAGTACAGGACTTGGCGAGATCTACCAGTATCTTATCAAGGTCAGGCCCGGATACGAATCCCGGTATTCCCTCAGCGACCTGCGTACTATCCAGGACTGGATAGTTAAACGGTCTCTTCTTGGTACGCCGGGGGTCGCGGAAGTAAGTTCACTGGGCGGTTATGTCAAGCAATACGAGGTCGCGCTGGATCCCAGCCGTATCCACAGCATGGGCATATCGATCAACGAGATCTTCGATGCCTTGCAGAAGAACAACGAAAATACAGGGGCTGCATACCTTGATGAAAAGCCCTATGCATACTTCATCAGGGGAATAGGCTTTGTTCACAGTCTTGAAGATATAGAAAAGATCGTGATCAAGAATGTCAACGGCATCCCGGTGCTGGTAAGGGATGTGGGCAAGGTGCGCTTCGGGCATGCCAACCGTTACGGGGCGGTGGTAGAAGCAGGAAAAGGAGAAGTCACCGGGGGAATGGTGATGATGCTCAAAGGCGAAAATTCAGTGGAAGTCATCAGGAGGGTAAAAGATAAAATAACCCAGATCGGCAAAGCCCTTCCCGAAGGTGTTTACATAGATTCGTTTATCGACCGAACAAAGCTCATCGACAAGACCATTAACACGGTAACCCAGAACCTCTTGCTTGGCGGGCTGATCGTGATCTTCGTGCTTACCCTGCTTATCGGGAACCTCAGGGCCGGCCTCATCGTGGCTTCGGTGATACCATTGGCCATGCTGTTTGCAATCATACTCATGGTCCTTACCGGTGTTTCGGGTAACCTGATGTCGCTGGGAGCAATCGACTTCGGCATCATTGTCGACGGGGCCGTGATCGTTGTCGAAAGCGTGGTTTACCGGCTGTTCCTCGGCAGGCATAAGCAGCAGGGGATCATCCGCCTGAGCCGTGAACAAATGGACTCGGAAGTGGCGTCTTCGGCGAAAAAAATGATGCGGTCGGCTACTTTCGGGCAGATCATCATCCTTATCGTATACCTGCCTGTGATCTCCCTTTCGGGGATCGAAGGGAAGATGTTCAAACCCATGGCCGAAACCGTGATGTTCGCAGTGTTCGGAGCTTTCCTACTGTCGCTTACCTATGTACCGATGATGTCGTCGGTTTTCCTGAGCAGGAATACAGAACATAAAATATCGGTGTCGGACCGAATCATGAAGCTGATTCATAAGATCTATGAACCGGCGATCAGGTTTGCACTTAACTACAAATCAGGAGTTATTTTCGCATCGGTCATTTTGTTCATCATTGCCCTCATCATGTTCCTTAGGATTGACGCGGTGTTCGTGCCATCACTCGAAGAAGGGGACCTGCTGGTTTTGCCCAAGCTGCAGAGCGGCAGCTCGCTTTCTCAAAGCGTTGATACCTACCAACAGGTTTCTGATATCCTGAAAAATAATTTCCCGGAAGTGAAGGATGTCGTGGCCAAGATCGGGGTAGGGGAGATCCCTACGGATCCCACCCCTATGGAGTCGGCCGACATTGTCGTCTGCCTTAAAAATAAAAAAGAATGGGTGTCGGCTTCGACAAGGGAGGAGCTGATTGAAAAAATGAAGGAAAAGCTTTCGGTGATCCCGGGGGTCAGCTATGAATTCATGCAGCCTATAGAGGCCAGGTTCAACGAGCTGATGACGGGCATAAGGTCGGATGTTGCTGTGAAGATATTCGGAGATAATATGGATACGCTTTCAATGGAAGCGGAGAAACTTGCAGCCCTCATCAGTAAAATTGAAGGCATAGGTGATATGAAAGTGGAGCAGGTTGTTGGTCTCCCGCAGATCATTGTAAGGTATAACCGTGACCGTATTTCGGCCGATGGCTTGAACATCAAAGATCTGAACAGGGCGGTTAAAGCCGCATTCGCAGGTGAGCAGGCAGGGACGGTATACGAAGGTGAGAAACGTTTCGACCTCGTGGTGCGCCTCGACCAGGAACACAGGAACACCATAGAAGATGTACGGAAACTCTTTGTTCCCCTGCCCTCGGGCCAGCAGATACCTCTTGAACAGCTTGCCGATGTGAAGTTTGAGGACGGGCCTCAGCAGATCGCCAGGGATGACGGCAAACGGAGGATCACTATCGGGATCAACGTGAGGGGAAGGGATGTGAGCTCGCTGATCAGCGACATCAGTAAAACAGCCGACAGGAACCTTAAACTGCCTGCAGGGTATTATATCACTTACGGAGGTCAGTTCGAGAACCTCATCGAAGCCAAGAAACGCCTGTCGGTCGCAGTGCCCCTGGCTTTGTTTCTGATCCTTGTATTGCTATACATAACGTTCAGGTCGGTGAAACAGACCTTCCTGGTTTTCACCGTTGTGCCGTTTGCCGCGATAGGAGGGGTGTTCGCCCTTTACATCCGGGGTATGCCTTTCAGCGTTTCGGCAGGGGTGGGGTTTATCGCACTTTTCGGTGTGGCCGTGATGAACGGAATAGTGCTTATCAGCAGTTTTAACCAGCTTAAGGCTGAAGGCATCACTGATATCCGCGAAAGGGTTTTAAGAGGTACAAGGATCAGGTTACGCCCTGTGCTGATGACAGCCTCGGTGGCTTCGCTCGGGTTTTTGCCAATGGCTGTATCCATGGCAACCGGATCGGAGGTGCAAAGACCCCTGGCGACCGTGGTGTTCGGAGGACTCATCACTGCAACCCTGCTCACCCTGATTATTCTTCCCGCCATTTATGCGCTGGCGGAATCTAAACTGAAGACCCCGGGCGGAACTGGTGGCAAAATTGCTGCCTTACTGGCCTTATTGCTTTTTTTTCCTGTATATGGATTGCATGCACAATACAGGTCCGGCGCTGTGAGTCTGAAACAATGCATAGACAGCGCCCTTGCAAACAGCCCTTCGGTAAAAGCCGCGGCACTGGAAAAGGATTATTACCGGGCAGGCAGGTCAGCCGCCATTGACATCCCTAAAACGGAACTCGGCGTAGTATACGGACAAAGCAACAGCATCAACAATGATGATGAGTTCACCATACAGCAGCGTATTGAGTTCCCGACAGTCTACATCCACCAGAAAGAAATAGCGAAAAGCCAGGAACAGGCTGCAGAATATAAGCTGGCCCGGGCCAGGAACGAACTCGTTTTCAGGATCAGGACCATCTATTTCAACCTGCTTTGCCTGTATGAAGAACGCAGGCTGCTGAAAACACGCGACAGCCTGTATGCTTTGCTTGAAAAAGCTGGGGAAGCGAGGTTCAGGACAGGCGAGACAGGTTCCCTGGAACAGATGGCTGCCAGGGCTGCCCGTATGCAGGTGCTGTATAAGCTCAGGCAGGCTGAAGCAAAATGGCAGTCGGGGATGCAGGACCTGAAAGCGGTGATAAACTGCAGGAGCAGGATGATACCCGATACTATCCCGCCGTTGAACTCATGGTATACGATGAATCCCGATACGAGCCTTGTCACCGACAACCCATTGCTGGCAGGCTTCAGGCAGCAGTCGGAGATTGCAGCCCGGCAGGTAAGCCTTGAAAAAGCGAAGCTGCTGCCCGAGATCTCCGTTGGATATTTCAACAAAAGCCTGATAGGGACACAGATCATCGATGGGTATGAACAGACCTTTACCCGCTCCGAGCGGTTCTCGGGTATTTCGGGTGGGCTGTCGGTGCCTGTTTTTTTCGGTGCCCAGGGGTATAAGATCAAAGCTGCCGGGATAGAACGAAGGATACGCGATCAGAGGTACCTGCAGCAGAAAAATGAGATGGAGGCCGAATATGCTTCGCTGCTGAACCGTTACACTGTCGAAAGGGAGATGCTGGTCTACTACAGCAATACCGCGGTCCCTCATAGCCGGCTGATGATCGCCAACGCGGGGAAAAGCATGGTGGCCGGGGAGATCGCCTATCCGGAGTACTTAAAATTAATTGAAAGCGCCCTGGAGATCAGGGACAGCTACATCGACATACAGGAACAATATTTTAATACCCTTTCGGCCATTCAGCTGATCAGGGGGAAAAACGAATAGAAATGAAAAAATTAATGATATCGGGCCTTGCAGCAATACTGATACTGGCCTCCTGTCATCAGAAGGCAGGCGAACAAACATCTTCATCCACCCAGGGCCAGGAAAAAGGGCAGGCCGTTACCAATATCATAGAGCTGACGAAACTCCAGGTGAGCAAAACCGGCATTCAGTTCGGTGACTTCGAGAAACGGAACCTCCGCGATGTGGTGAGGGTCAACGGCTACCTGCACGTACCACCCCAGAACAAAGCCGAAGTTTCATCCTTTATGGGAGCTGTCGTGAGGAATATCATGGTCAGGGAAGGAGAACTGGTAACTATGGGACAGCCACTGGTCGAACTTGCATCACCTGATTTCCTGAAACTCCAGGAAGATTACCTGGTGGCAGGGAGCAACATCCTTTACTCGCAAAAGGAATATGAACGGCAGAAGGAGCTGGCTAAGGATAATATAGCGTCGCAGAAGGCTTTCCAGGAGGCGGAAGCGAAATACAATGCCGAAAAGGCCAGGCTTGCTTCGCTGGAGCAACAGCTTTTACTGCTGAATGTGCAGGTGACTGACCTTTCTCCATCAGGTCTGCAGAAGTCATTCCTGTTAAAGTCCCCTATCAGGGGCTACGTAGGAAAGATCACCGTGAATACCGGATCGTACACCGAACCGCAGAAGGAGATCCTTACCGTGATAGACAACAGCCACCTGCATGTCGACCTGATGATCTACGAGAAAGACCTCCCGGAGGTAAAGCCCGGCCAGCATGTGAACGTGACTTTCACTAATATGCCCGAACTCGTGATGGGAGCAAAGATATTCAGCATCGGCAGGGAGTTTGAAAAGGATTCCCGCACCGTGAGCGCCCATGCCGAACTGCTGGGGAACCCCAGGGAGGACCTTGTACCAGGCATGTATGTCAATGGCCTCATAGAAACCGGGAATGCCGACGCAGTGGTGATCCCCGAAGCTGCTGTGATACGTGATAAGGGCAAGGACTATATCTTCATCGTTGACCCTTTGATACAGAAACACCCCGAAGAAGTGGCCTTTACGGCCATCGAAGTTAAAAAAGGGGTAACCAACGGGGGATACAGCGAGGTCACTACCCTTGGCAAACTCCCCGGAAAATACCAGGTCGTGGTCAAAGGCGCGTATTACGTGCTCTCCCAGATGAATGTGGGAAAGGGCGCGGGATGCGTGGATTAATGGAATGCTATTATTGAATTATCAACTTCTTGACTTCAATCCCTTCACCGGTCCGTATTTTTAAGAGATACATGCCTGCTGGCAGCGTGGACACATCAAATTCAACCAGGTTTTGGTTTCGGGACACCTTATGCATTACCTGCTTTCCGTTAATATCGAAAATGCTTACGCACATGTCTTTTGTCAAACCCTTTTTAAATGATATGGTGATGTTATTGCATGCTGGATTAGGGAAAACAGTAAATAATGTATTGGGTGAAATGGTTTCTTCAACAGAGTTTCCATAACCTCCAGTTGTTGTTTTTAGGATGATGCAATTATCACCTACTGCATAACCTGTATTATCATCGGTAAAACAAACGGAGTACAACCTGAAATCTGTTCCACTCCATAAAAGAGTCCAGGTGTTTCCGGCATCGATGGTTTTTAAGATGGTACCCCAATCGCACACCGCATAAGCGGTATTTGCATCGGTAAAATAAACCGAGTTTACATTATAAGTCGTTCCGCTCGATACAGTAGTCCAGTTTGCGCCTCCGTTGATGGTTTTTAAAATAGTCCCGCCTTCACCGGTTACGAAACCGGTAGAAGCATCAGAAAAGCTGATAAAAGATAAAACCTTGGTTGGGGAGTTCCATAAAAGAGTCCAACTCGTGCCTCCGTCGATGGTTTTCCAGATTGATCCGCCACCAACCACATAACCTGTTGTGGCGTTGGTAAAGCAACCAGATTCTAATGGCCAGTTTGTTTCACCCGGTAAGGCAATCCAGCTTGAACCTCCATTGACGGTTTTTAAGATAATCCCGACATACCCACCCACATTGTAATTATAACCACCACCAACCACATACCCCGTGTTAGGATCAGTAAAGAAAACTGCATTTATGCGGGTTGGTTTTACGCTTGAGATGATAGTACAATTCATCCAGTTTATACCTCCATTCATGGTTTTTAAAATAAAACAACTATTTGAATCAGAATTTTCACCCACTACATACCCCGTATTGACATCAGTAAAATAAACTGATGAAAAGGAATTTGAGTATTCACCTGATAAAGAGGTCCAAGTAGCGCCTCCATTATTGGTTTTTAATATGATCCCGGGATTTCCAACCGCATAACCTGTATTGGCATCTGCAAAGAAAACAGAATTCAGATCGCCGGAATTTCCTTTTAATAAGTTAGCCCAGTTTACACCTCCGTCAACGGTTTTAATTATACTGCCACAAACACCCACTGCATACCCGGTATTTTCATCATTAAAACAAACTGCACATAAATCTGGCACTTTGCTGTACGATGAAGTCCATGTCATGCCACCATCAGTGGTTTTTACAATTGTTCCTGAGCTACCTGCCGCAAACCCTGTATTTGCATCGATAAAGTAAACCGAGTAAAATCCAAGCCATTCAAGCCCGTTCGGTATTGTTGTCCAGGTGGCACCCCCATCGGTGGTTTTTACAAAAGGCCCACCCAGCCCTACTGCATAACCTATGTTGGAGTCGGGAAAGAAAACGGAAAACAACGAATTAGTAGTTCCGCTCGGCACATTGGTCCAAGTGTTGCCGGCATTTATCGTTTTCAGGATAGTTCCATTTGAGCCGACAGCAAACCCTGTATTTGAATCAGTGAAATAAACAGAGTGTATGCCATTCATTCCCCCGGATAAGGTTGTCCACGTATTTCCTCTATCCATTGTTTTTAGAATGATCCCGCTGTCACCGGCTGCATATCCTGTATTGACGCCGGTAAAGAAAACTGATGATAAATAAAGTGTTGTTCCGCTGGATAAAGAAGTCCAGGAAGCGCCTCCGTTAAGGGTTTTAATAATTGTACCCGAGCTCCCCACCGCAAACCCTGTATTCGCATCTGTGAAGTAAACGGAAGACAAACTGGATTGTGTTCCAGACGGTAAAACTGTCCATGTTGTGCCTCCGTCAATGGTTTTAATGATGGACCCGCATCTCCCTACGACATAACCCGTATAAGAGTCGATAAAAAAAACCGATGACAAATTATTTCCCTGCGGTGACGGGTTTTGCCAGGTCCATTGGGAAAATAGCGGGAAACCCATGTGGACAAATACAATAAAAAACAGGATGATCTTTTTCATGGTATATAGCTTTATTGATTAATCAGAAAGATTCAATCAGCGTTAATCCTTAATAAATTTCCCGGTTTCAGATTTTCCGTTAACAATTAGTCTTACAAAATACATTCCTTTTGGAAGTGACCTGATATTGATTTCGGTTTTAGTGCTTTTTACCTGTTGATGGTAAAATTCACACCCATCCATTCCATAAATAAAAAGTACACTCATTTGATCGTTCGAAGACCCGGATTGAGCGATGGTTATTGTTTCTATCGCAGGATTAGGATAAAGATTAAGTGTTGATACGGAAGATGAGGTTGATTCGATAAACCCGCCTCCTCCGTTTGTGGTTTTCAGGATGGTTCCCCCTTCACCCACCGCATATCCAGTCCTTGTATCAGTAAAGAAAATAGAACTCAATTTATTGCCTGTCGGGAGCCGTAGAGCAGTCCAGACTGTTCCTCCGTTTGAAGTGGTCAGGATTGTTCCACCCTCACCCGAGATGTAGCCTGTATTAGCATCGGAGAAGTAAACCGAGGATAAGGAATTGGTTGTACCGCTCGATAATTTTGTCCAGATTGCACCCGCATTCACAGTTTTTAAAATTGTTCCCGAGGCACCAGCAGCATACCCTGTTCCCGGATCGGTGAAATAAACTGAATATAAGTCATTAGTTGTTCCACTTGGTAAAATTGTCCAGCTTGTGCCTCCGTCGATGGTTTTCATGATAGTACCATAATAACCCACCGTATATCCTGTACTGGCATCGGTAAAGTAAACAGAATGAAATTCTGTATTGGTTCCGGGCGATATACTAATCCAAATTATGCCTCCATCGGTGGTTTTTAACATGGTTGAATTAGAACCCACCGCATATCCAGTGTTGGCATCAGTAAAGAATATTGAATTTAATCCATTCAATGTTCCACTCGATAAGGTATCCCAGGTCATACCTGCATCAGTGGTTTTTAATATCCTTCCACTTGTGCCCGAGGCATAACCGGTATTTATATCAGGAAAATAAACAGAATAAAGAAGATTTGTTATTAAACCTGGTAAAGCAGTCCAGTTTGCGCCTCCATCTGTTGTTTTTAAAATGGTACCAGCCTGATTTAAAACACCTCCCGCCCAATTGTAAAGACCACCCACAGCATACCCGGTATTAGTGCGGGTAAAGTAAACTGAATTTAACGAATTATATGTTCCTTCTGTCAGTGCAGTCCAGCCTGCACCATTGTCAATTGTTTTCAGGATAGCCCCGCCTGCACCCACGGCATACGCGGTATTATTATCGGTAAAAAACACGGAATTCAAAGTCGTGGTTGTCCCACTGGATAAAGTTGTCCAGCTTGTCCCGGCATTGATTGTTTTCAAAATGGTTCCTAATTCACCTACTGTGTACCCTGTATTGGAATCGGTAAAGTAAACCGAAAATAAAGGCGGAGTTGTATAACTTGACAGGATATCCCATGTATTTCCTGCATCAATGGTTTTCAAGATGATCCCATAACCTGAATCTATATGACTCCCCACTGCATATCCCGTACTGGCGCCAGTGAAGTAAACTGACTTTATACAATAATACGGTATCATTGAATGGGTCCAGGTCACGCCTGCATCGATGGTTTTAAAGATGACCCCTCCGTAATAAACAAAATCAGATCCCCCTGCATACCCTGTATTAGCATCAGTAAAGAAGACGGAGGATAATAAATTGCAGTTGGCAATTTGGGAAGCAGTCCATGATTGTCCTGCGTCCAGGGTTTTTAAGACGATGCCGCAATATGAAAAAGGGAGAGATCCCCCTGCATACCCCGTATTAGCATCAGTAAAGTACAGGGAGCGTATAAAAGTAGTTGATCTGCTTGATAATGCAAACCAGCTTGCTCCTGCGTCTATGGTTTTTAAAATTGTTCCCGAGTCACCGGCAGCATACCCTGTTCCCGGATCGGTGAAATAAACTGAATATAAGTCATTAGTTGTTCCACTTGGTAAAATTGTCCAGCTTGTGCCTCCGTCGATGGTTTTCATGATGGTGCCATAATTGCCCACCGTATACCCTGTACTGGCATCGGTAAAGAAAACAGATTTTAACGAATTGCCTTGCGGCAAGGGGTTTTGCCAGGTCCATTGGGAAAATGCCTGAAATCCCATGTGGACAAACACGATAAAAAACAGGATAATTTTTTTCATGATATTTTCTGATGTCTCGTTATTGCTAATATACTGCCTTGTAGGAAATGTTAAAAATTGTTCTGCGCAACCCGGCACTTTGATTTTGCGGAAAATCCAAAATAAGTATGCCTTTCTTGTATGAATTTGGATGGAATGCAAGATCAGAACCTGATGCAGGATATTTTTGCAGGGTTTAAGAAAAATTAACCATTTAATTATTAAATTTGTGTAAGGAGTATTTCCGCTTAAATCTGACAAGGATCACTTTGTCCATCCTGGATCACATTATGCGACACTCACTTCAGAAACAAATCCTATATGAAAAGATCAAGTGTTAATCCTGCAGTTAAAAGCATTCCTGCCCTGGGTGTCAAGATTTTTTTTCTTATTCTGACCGCAGTTGTAATTAACTCCTGCTCCTACCGCAAGATACAGCCGGAACCCCAATGCCCTCCCACAGCATCAGGCGGTTTTGTAGTAGTAAGTCATACCGAAAGGACCTCACAGGATGTGATGGAACAGGTGAACATGCAGCCCAATTATCCCGGGTATTATGATTATACCGACATGTATCTCAGTACACAGGCCGATGCCGGCGGGAACGGCTTATCCATCAACCTGATCGCCCATGACGTGGTGCATTATACATCGACAGACAACAACGGGAACCCGGTGACGCTTTCAGGTCTTCTTGTATACCCCTGGTCGGCATGGAAGACCCTCAAAGCCCCGATTGTTTCGGTAGACCATGGGACAATACTGATGAAGAACCTTGCACCTTCGCGCTGGAAGAAAGCAAGCTACAGCGACTGGAAAAAATTTCCGGAAATGGCTGTTGCCGACGTGCTTTGCCTGTGGTACGGATGGATCATCATCATGCCCGATTACCAGGGTATGGGAGATGATTCCACCGAAAACCACCCGTATTGTATCAGGGACAGGCTGGGTGTTGCGACCGCCGACATGCTGCAGGCCGCCGAAGATTATTATACCTGTAACGGCAATACTTATGTTACCTGGGACGGACAGGCTTTCCTTTACGGTTATTCCGAAGGAGGGTATGTGACCATGGCTGCAGCAAAGGAACTCGAATCGAGAAATGTTAAACTGAACGGTGTGGTATGCATGGACGGTCCGTATGACCTTTCGGGAACGATGCTGAACACTATGCTCAGTGATGATCCATTCCCGGTCCCGTATTTCCTTCCCATGATGCTTGTTGGTTATAATACCATGTATCCCGGTATTTTCGATTATACCAGCGTGCTAAAGGAACCATACCGGACGGATATCCCTAAATACACTACCGGCTTTTATGATATTCCTGTCGTCAACAACATTATGCCACAGGATAAGATCCTGAAAAAGGTCTTTACCGATTCTTTCTATGAGGCCTTGAAGAACAGCCAAAGCCAGGCTTTCCAGACTATGAGGGATAATAATTCCTACCTGGGCTGGATCCCGAAATCAAAAATGCTTATCTGGCATTGCAAGAACGACGACTGCGTCCCCTTCGGCAACCTGGTCGCTGCCCGTGACAGGTTCTCGACACTCGGCATTTCCAACATCGAATATGTGGAATGGCCGGCAGTTGAACATGACCCGGGCGGCAGCACCGTCCATGTGTCAATTGCACCGACGGCTTTCATGGAAGGCGCCAAGTGGATCTACCATCTGTCAAAAAAGTAATAAAAAAAAGAGGCTGACCCAACTGGGACAGCCTCTTATCACAAAATGGTTTTGATTACCTGTTAAACAAGTTTAACGTTGGTTGCATTTAAGCCTTTTCTACCTTCTGTCAGTGTAAATGTAACTTCATCGTTCTCCTGAATGCGGTCAATAAGACCTGAAGAATGCACAAAATACTCCTTACCTGAATCAGAATCTAAAATAAATCCAAATCCTTTTGATTCGTTGAAAAATTTAACTTTACCGTTGTTCATAATACTGATTTGTTATAAAATATTTGCAAAGATACGCATTATTTATCCACAAAACTCATTTCCAAACAATTATATTACAATTTCTTTTATTGTTCCCTGTTGTTTATATGATACACGGCACTTTGCCGATGCATAAGTAATTATAATACAGATGGATAGCCCTTTTTGGACATGAATCATCCCCATGCATGATCCGAACGCATAATTCAGGATTTTTTATTGCTATCAGAGCAAAATAGCACTGATCGCTCTGAAAAGCTTTAATTTTTCCAGTAATGATGCCTTGTTTAAAGGTTTGGCAAGATAATCATCGCAACCGGCTTCAAGAGCTTTCTTCTCATCACCTCTCATGGCAAATGCGGTGATTGCAATGACAGGGAGGTCTTTTCGAAAAAGTTTAATTTCCTGTGTTGCTTCCAGTCCATCCATCACCGGCATTTTCAGATCCATCAGCACCAACGATATTTCAGGATGTTCACGGCATTGGTCAACAGCTTCTTTTCCATTGACAGCCGAGAGAATAGCAATTTCATATTTCCCCAGGATTGATTCGAGCAGGTATAAGTTGTTTTCATCATCTTCGGCGATCAAAACTACCGGGTTTTTCTGCTGAGGCTCTTTCGTAATTTGCACTTCCGACAGTTCTGGTGCATTTTCCTGCACTTTATGCGGGATTGAAAAGAAAAATACCGAGCCTGCTCCCTTTTCAGATTCCACATGTATTGTACCGCCCATTAATTCTACCAATCCCCGGGTGATTGACAATCCCAGTCCGCTTCCGTCATATCCCCTGGAACACATGAATTCTTCCTGAGTAAAGCTTTGAAACATCAGGGGAAGAAACTCGGGATTGATGCCAATGCCGGTGTCCCTGACAAAAAATTTCAGGGAATCATTTTTTATCGTGTACCCATAAGAAATTTCTCCCTTCAGGGTAAATTTAACAGCATTGTCAAGCAGTTGCAACAACACTTTTTCAAGTAATTCCTGATCCGAATGGAGAATAAGGTTTTCGGCCTTTTCAGGTATTACCATATGGAACCCGAGTTGTTTTTTTACACAAATTGGCTGAATTTGTTCAAAGAGTTGTTGTAAAAGATGTTGCAGGTTAAAAGGTTTCTTTTTCATATCCATGCTTCCTGAAGTGATCAGGGAAATATCCATGTAATTGGTAATGGTATTCAGAAGGCGGTTACTGCTTGAATTTAACAGTGAGTAAAACTCAAGCTTCTCTTCATTACTTGTATCTTCCTGTGCGATCAACCTGCTGAAACCAAGGATGCCGTTTAAGGGTGTGCGTATCTCATGGGAAATATTATGCATGAAAGCAGTTTTAAGACGGTTGCTGGTTTCTGCTTTTCCCAATGCGTCTATAAGTGCCAGCTCAGACTTCTTCTGTTCAGTCGTGACCTCCGTATAAATTATGATTCCGCCGATCTCACCATCGGTCCTGTACCATGGCCTGCATTCCCATTTGTAATAAGATATTGAGCCATCATGGTGCTCAAAATCATCATCATCATTATGTTCTATATGACCTGCAAGGCAATGCTGATGAACATCTTTCCATTTTTGAGGTATGTTCGGAAATACCAGGTAGTGATGTTTGCCTATGATATCTTCTTCCTTGACGTTATAATCCTCCATGTAACGATCACTGACTGCCATATAATTCATGTCGCGGTCAAATATGGCAAGGGCATTCAGATCATGCTTGACGATATATCGCAGATTAGCTTCACTGTCGTTGAATTTTTTCTCACTTTGCAGGAGGTCATGTTCCAGTAATTTGCAACGCACAATCCGGGTTTTCAATTCATCAAGTAATTTCGTTGCAGCCCTGTTGCTTTCTTCCAGGGCTTTTGTGCGCTCCTGAATAAGACCTTCAAGATGTTTGTTCTCCTCACGAACGTGGTCTTCTGATTTTTTAAGCCTGATCAGGGAAGCAACCTGGGCTGAAAGTGCGGCTTCTTCAATTGGTTTTGAAAGGAAGGCTTCAACTCCCGCTTCCATCGCTTGTATACGGGTGATACTATCGGTAGTGTTGGCGGTGATCATGATCACCGGGATGCGTTTCAAAACCTCATCTTTTTTCAGAATTATGCAAGTTTCAATACCGTTCATTTCCGGCATCACAAGATCAAGCAGGATCACATCCGGATTTTCAGTGAGAGCCAGGTCAATGCCCTCCCTGCCCGACAAAGCAGTAACTATTCTTGCATCAGGAAATGTACGGGAAAATATTGCAGTTAATACTACAAGATTTCGAGGCTTATCGTCGATGGCTAAAATGGTTATCATTTTTTTACCATGTATTCTGCAAGTTCCAGAAAATGAACTGAATTAACTTTAGACTTCGATTGAACTGCTTTCTGATAGGACCGGATCCTGGAAATTTCCTTCACTTCAATCACAAAAAAATCTCCGGGAAGCCGTTTTATGATATTATGATAGGCTCCGATAAACAGTATCCCGGTTTCACCCTTCTCCATCGTCTCAGCGATCCTGCCGGCTATAAACTTATCCCTCTTCCGTAATAGCCATGGTTTTGAAATTTTATACCTGAGCAGGTAAAATAATTTCAGCCACTTGTTTTTCGCCTTCAGAATGGATTGTATCCCGTCGTATTCAGCCATTACCAGGTCAAAATCTTCGGTCCTCGTGAGTTTTGCGCCACGGCTTATCAGTTCCGAAACTATTTTTGAATTTTTACTGCCGGATTTCAGGCCTTCTGCGATGATCTTCATTGCCATTTCCCCTTCGGCAAACATCCCGTCCTGGTATATTTTCATCCATTTAACAGAAATTTCCAGGTTGTTAAAGTATGATTCGATTGCATCCCAGTAACCGTTTACTGTTTCGGTGTGCTTTCGCCATAAGGTTTCTCCGAGTTCCGATATACTCTTGCTTTTAAGTCCTTCACCCAGGGAGCCCATGTCGGCACTGGAATGAATAATTGGAACGTATATCAGTGTTTTCATTCGTACACTCTTTGAGCTTTGTTTTACATCAGATCACCCAAAGGACCTAGATTGATGTTGAGATCGCGGTCGCTTAGATTAAAATGCTTTTTCAACTCTTCCATCTTCATCTCCAGTTTCATCAGGGTCTCACCCAGGCGTTCAATTTCTTCATCGGTGAGAGAACCTCCGTCGACCCTTCTCATCGCCTGCTTCTCGACCAGCTTCCGGATGAGTTCAACAAGGGTCAGCACCAATTTTGCAAGCCCTGAATCTGCATTGCCGGGATTAAGTTTAAGTTTCGAGCCTTCGGTATCGCTCATTTTTCCTATATCTTTGGCAAGCCCCTCGAGATTGCCTGTACTGAACAGTATTTTATTTTCGCTCATTTACCTCTCAGCTAATAGTGACATCGACAAAATTGTAAGGCGGCCAGGGACCGGTCAGCATAAAATTAAGATCAGGATACCGTGTTTGAAGGTCTTTAACCACCCGGATCAATTCAGCGGTCATCTCCTTTTTAATCAGAAAAAGGGCGTCTATGATATTGGCCGGACTGGCCATTTTTTTGAACTTGCCTGTTGCTTCAACACCGGTTAAGCATTCTGTGATCTCTTTGATGACTGAATTGACATAGGATAATACAGTCTCTTCAAGCCTGTACTCGGCAAGTTTTTTTTTCACATAATCCATGTAAACTGAATTATTTTGCCCGGTACCGGGTTTGCCGGCGCTTTTTGCCTCAGGCTCTGGTTTAATGTTAAAGCCGGCTTTCAGCTTTTCAGTATCGCAAAAGACCTTTAACCCGAATTCAACCTTGCCTTCAACCTTCAGCAGGTTTTTTTGAATTTCAATATGATTCCTTTCCAGCATATTCCTGATCTCCCCTTCGGATTCCATCACGGAACCAAACCGCACGGGAAGCAATGTAAAGTCCTTAAATAAACTGTCAATCACGCCTGCATAATCCATGGTGGCTGAGCGGTCGGTAACCAGGCTGGCCTTTTGCACATCGCATACCACTGCCGTGATGTCGTCATAGGAAACCTCATGGAAATCAGCATTAGAAATTCCACGCATGCCCGAAAGAACTGCAGGCAAATGCCCGGGGTCTTCAGCTGCTTTAAGTATGGAGTAGATCATTTTACCCATTGCTCTGAGATAAGTGTTTCCCCGATTTTAATTGCTCCATGGTTTCAACGGAGCTTAACATTAATTTGACTCCAAGGTAAACAAGGTCGACGTCGGCTACTGAAATCACAATGTCGCCGGTAAGGATAACGCCTTTGTTCAGCACCCTGTCGAGTACTTCGAGAATGGTGATGTCTCTTGAACGGTCGATTACATTTTCGTTCATTATGTTTTTTCGTTAATGGAGATAAAGCTGAAAGGAGGCCAGGGCCCGGTTAATTCGACACTAAAGGCAGAATTCGCTTCCCTGCTCCCCAGTTTTGTGGTCATATCTTTAAAGTCAGTCACTTTGTCTTTCCCGACCAGGAAGGCAGCATTAAGCAGCATTGTATCGTCTCTTCCAGTAACCTCTTTCGGGAGAAGGTTGTTGAGATGTGTTGCCTCGCTCAGCGCCGTAAGTTCATTGAAATAGGACTGTCCGCATTCCTTACAGATCCTGTCCAGCTCATTTTCGATCAGGTCTGCTTTTTTTCTTTGTAAAAGAAAGGCTTTCCCCGGGGAACTCGCCATGATCTGTTTTTCCAGTGCGGCTGCAGGTTCGCTAAGTTCATCAATATGTTTACTGAGGGCTTTGCGGTCGCAATAGATTTTAACCGCCCATTCTTCTTTTCCTCTTATTAATTCAAAATTCTCCAGCAGGGAGCCGGAATAATCGGAAACAAATTTTTCCAGTCCTTCAAGGGAATTAAAAATTGTTCCGAACTTAAAAGGGATCACGGGTGTAAATCCCATGATCATGCCGATTACGTTGATATGCTCCCTTACATTGGCTTCAAGCCAATGGAGATCAGCTATGTGAAGCCTGAGGTTTTCTTCAGAAAACTCGTTCTCCGGAACATTTTTAATGAGAACGTTAAATTCTTCAATGCTGATTGATTTCAGGCCCCTTGATTTCAATTCGTCAATGAGACCCGGAGGGTTTATGGCTATGCAGTATACATAAATCAGTTCATTGATCATCGCAGCTATCCGTTAGATTAATTACCATCGGCTCCTGAGGTTTCTTCAAAGGTATTATGCCGTTCATAAGATAGAATCTCAAGTTTGTCATCGAGACTTAAAGAATAAAACAAGCGCACCTTTTTTGGTGGCAGGTTCATGGATTTTAAAAATGAATCATTTTCATATACCTCCGCCACAGCTTTCCAGGTATCATTAACTTTCCCGATTTTAACTACTGTCACATCTTCACAGTCTATAGCCTCTTTGAGGAATTTTACTGCGGTTTTTCTGACATCTATAATCTTACTCATTTTTTCTCCTTATCCTGATAATAAATTATATTCAAAGAATAACACGGAAACTATTTCTCTTCCCTTCCTGGTTTATTGCCGCCTGATTTCTTCATATTATGACCACATCCCGGGCAAAACTTATATTCGAACATAAACCTCCATGATTCACCGCATTCAGGGCATGTGATGTTGAGGGACTGCCCGCATTCAACACAAAATTTTTCGTTACCGCCTGTTAATTTCCCGCATTTCGGGCATTTAAATGCATTCATTTTTCCTCCTTTTTGTTCGGTTCTATCTTCTTTTCTTCTTCCGGGACGCAAACTGAAGTATGCAGGCCCCGGTTTTTTACTTCCCTTGCTTCTCTGTCCTTATGTCTTCAAGTATTTTCAGCAGTTCATCCTCTTTCCTGTCATATTCTTCCTCGTCAATTTCATCCATCTCAAATTTCAGCTGCAATGCCATCAGCCTTTCTTTAACTGCACCCTCATCCGACATTTCATTCTCAATCACTTCATTGATTTTCTTTCCTATGAAAATTACTCCTTTTAAAGGGGCGAGAAGTATATCATCGATCAAAAACATGTTATATACCTTTAGTGTTAATTACAAGATTTACGAAATTATAGGGAGGTAATGTCCCGACGTATTTAAATGTCATCAATTTCCCGTATTTTAAATCGAGTTCATTTACAGCTTTGTCGAATTCAGGCTCAATACTGTTCCTGATCAGGAAGGCGGCGTTAAGGATCATGAGTTCCCCGTAATTGTCATTTGTTTTTATATCATCTGAAAGCGGAGTTAAGGCAGCTATGATGGTATCTTTATAGCCGGCCGTTTCTTTCTTAAGAGCTTCAATAACCATTTCCCCTATCTTCATTCGCTGGTAATGTGTTTTATCAGGGGGGAGGTTTAACAGTTTATCTCTTAATGACCTGATATTCTGATATTTTTCAAGGATGCTTTCATACATTGGCGCCTCATGTGCAAGGACTTTCAGCCCCAGTTCTTTTTTGCCGTCCATCTTTTTCAGGAGGTCGCTGAATTTATCATAGTCCTTTTCAAGTATCCTTTGAATTCCGGCATCATCATTATGTTCCGAGATGGTTGAAAACCGGACCGGAAGGACCGTAAATTCTTTCATGATTTCTTCAAGCACTTTTTCATGCGTGGTCATGTTGACCCTGCGGGCCTCATACTGGATAATAGGCGAATTGCTGACAATGGCGCTCACATCCTTGTAGTTGATCCCGTAAACCAGGTCGGAGCGTTTCCCTATCCCGATCGGCCCAAAGTCGATTTTGCCGCTGTGCCTGATAATACCGTAAATATATTTCCCTTCTTTCGGAGTTTCTGATTCGGTGCTCATATATGCTTTTCAAATTTTCGGTTTATAATTCCCATTTTTCAGGAAAAATTTTGAGGTCAATAAAATTGAAAATCGGCAATGGCGCAGTGTATACAAAGTCACTGCGATTAATGAACCGGTTGCCAAGGTCGGCCATGATGTTGTCAAATTCCACTTCCCTGCCGCTGTTAACAAGAAATGCAGTATTCATGAACATGGCATCTCCGCTAGTTTTATTCATTTTAAACTCAAAAACCGATCTGCGGAAGGCATCCACGATTTTATCAGTTTCTTCGGCTTTTTTCTCAATCAGTGCCTGTTCGACCAGCTTCCCGGCTTCGGCTATTTTCAGATTTCTTTTTTCAGGGTCTTTCAGCTTCTCGATTACCGCCCTGATCTTCTGCAGTTCAGTATGTTCCTTGTCAATTTCCTTGAATATAATTCCCATATTTTTCCAGGTTCCCCTTACATTAAGTTCAACCTTGTTTTCGAACTGCTTCAGCAATTCCATGAACTCGCTGTACCTCCGGTTGAGGAGGTTCCTGATCTCATCCGGAGTAGCTGCTATGGTGCCAAACCTGATAGGGATTACGCTTCTGAACTCCTTCATCACTGCTTCTATCACTTTCTGGTGCGAAAGCATGTTCTCAGGATTTACGACGAACCTGCTCAGGGGATGATCACTGACCACCATGCAAAGGCCGTCGAAACCAATCGTCGAAACCAGGTCACTGCGTCCGCCAACCCCGATAGGTCCCAGGTTGACGTCGTAATTTGATGCTATGATGCAATAAATATATTTTCCGTCGCGCTGCATACTACTCCTTTATTTTTACCAGGATGAGATTTTCATTTACATATTCTTTGGCAAGTGAAAAGTAATTTTTTTTCGACGATTGCTTTACTGCTGCAGAATAATCAAGAAGGGTATGATAGGCTTTATTTATCCTGTTGAAGCTTTCCAGGTCTCCGTTTTTAAGGTTTGCATCAGGATGAAATAATTTTGCTTTCTCCAGGTAGGCTTTTTTTATTTCCGATTCCGATGTTTCGGATCCAAGATCAAGATCTTCTTTTGCCTGTACGACCTTATCGGGATTCAAAGCATTCACTTCAAGTGTATAAAAGCTATAACAGGGCAAAGGCCCCACTATTTTAAAGTTGAGGGCGCCTTTGTATGCTTCATCAAGTTCGCCTATGGCCTGTTCGAACTTCTCCTGTTTATTCCTGTTGAGAAGGAAAGCCGAATTGGTGACCATCTGGTCATTCATTACTTCATGCATCCTGATATCAAGGCCAAAGGGTGACAATACATCAAGTATCTTCAACTCGACCGATTTGTTTTTTTCGGTTAGTATACCCTGAATGAACATGCCCATTTTATACTGATCAACTTTTTTGATGATATCGGTGTCCTGCAGCATCTCCTGTTTCAGTTCCCGTACCTGGGGAAGTTCAGCAATGTCTTTAAGCACCTTCGAAAAATCTGACCAGGTAACGACAAGATCTACTTCGGTGAGGTATTCAATTTTTTTCAGGGTTTCAATAATGACCGCGTGGCCGTTTGCCAGTACCTGCAAGATCTCCTCTTTGGAAGTGAAGATAGTACCAAGCCGCATCGGGATGATCATATTAAAACCTTTGCTCTGGAGATCTTCAATCGTTCTCTGGTGATGAACCAGCAATTGCCCCAGGGACTCCCTGTCAAGATTTTCAAGGCCATCACTTTCACTGTCGGAAATAATAGCCGATATATTCTGATAGGTAATGGCCGAAACCCCTGAATGTTCAAGAGATTGAAATTGGGTTGTTCCGTAAAAATTCGGAACAATTCCATAAAGATATATTCCTTTCGCTGTCATATCAGGATAAGTTAGAGGATCTGTTGATCATGTTTTTGCTGCATTTTGTTTTATTACTAATTGTATCGCCTCTTCGAAATGGGCTTCCAGTATTGAAATATTCCCTGTTGTTTCATCCGTCTTCCCGCGTTTTTTTTCTATCAGCTCACGAATCGCGAGCATGGCAGCTTTCCTGCAGATAAATTCGATATCAGAACCTGTCATCCGTTCTGTTTTCATTGCAAGTTTACTCAGATTGACTTTTTTAGCCAGTGGTTTGTTACGGGTGTGTATGCTGAAAATTTTCTCCCTGGTGTTCAGGTCGGGCAGGGGTAATTCAAATATCAGGTCAAAACGGCCGCTTCTCAGCAGGGCCGGGTCAATCAGGTCTATCCTGTTGGTGGCAGCGAGCACTATTACACCCTTAAGGTCTTCTATGCCGTCCATTTCGGTAAGGAACTGCCCGATCACCCTGTCGATCACACCTGAACCTGAGTTGTCGTTGCTTCGCCTTGGTGTAAGACTGTCTATTTCATCAAGGAACAATATGCATGGGGAGGCCTGTTTAGCCATCCTGAATAATTCCCTGACCCCTTTTTCTGATTCACCTATATACCGGCTGAGGATCTGGGGACCTTTCACAGAGATGAAATTCACCCCGCTTTCGCTTGCCAGTGCTTTTGCAAGGTAAGTTTTACCTGTCCCGGGTTTCCCGTGAAGAATAATTCCTTTCGGTGGATTGGTGTTGGCCTGTTTAAACAACTCGGCATATTTCAGAGGCCATTCCACAGTTTCCATCAGGGCCTCCTTGATCTCATTAAGCCCGCCAACATCGTCCCATTTCACATCAGGAACTTCCACGAAAACTTCCCTGATAGCCGAAGGTTCCACTTCTTTCATCGCATCCAGGAAATTATCCATGGTTACTTCGAGGGACATCAGGGTTTCGTATGGAATTTCGGCCATCTCGAAATCAATTTGCGGAAGGATTTTCCGTAAAGCGGTCATGGCTGCTTCCCTGGCAAGCGCTTCAAGATCGGCGCCCACAAATCCATGGGTTATCTCGGCCAGCTTCTCCAGGTCCACATCCAGAGAAAGAGGAATTCCCCTGGTATGTATGTGAAGAATCTCCAGCCTGCCTTTTTTATCGGGAATTGAAATTGAAATTTCACGGTCGAAGCGTCCCGGCCTTCTTAATGCAGGATCGATTGAGTTGGGAATATTGGTAGCTCCGATTACAATGACTTTGCCCCTTGATTCAAGCCCGTCCATTAATGACAAAAGCTGTGCGACCACCCTTTTCTCAACCTGCTTTTCACCTCCCATATCCTCCCGCTTCGGGGCAATGGCATCGATTTCGTCAATAAAAATGATGGAAGGTGCATGTGCCTGGGCTTCTTCAAAGAGTTTCCTGATGCGGCCTTCGCTTTCCCCGTAAAATTTCCCCATGATCTCGGGACCGGAGATGTTGATGAAATATGCGGAAGTCTCATGGGCCACGGCTCTTACGATCAAGGTCTTGCCTGTCCCCGGGGGGCCATACAGAAAAACTCCCTTTGGTGGCTGAACCCCAAGGCGCTCGAAAATTTCGGGATACTTCAGTGGTAATTCTATCATCTCCCGTATTCGCTGAACCTGGTTGCCAAGCCCCCCGATATCTTCGTAGGAAACCTTGCTTTTACCTTCCCCTTCCTGTTTGGTCAGTTCAAGCTGCAAAGTGGTATTTGGATGTATAAGCACCACTCCCTCCGGATTGCTGCCGGTTACGGTATAGTCAACAGAGCGTGATCCGAACAGGTTGGCCCTTACTTTATCCCCTTTTATTACAGGCAATCCATTGATAAGTGATCCGATGTATTTAGCGTCATCGGCCCTGAAGAGCGAGCCTGATTTTACGTCGGGTTTGAGTTTGATTTTAACAGCCTGCCGGCAGGAAGACTTATTGATCTTAACTTTTTCATCTATCCCTACCTGGGCATTCTCCCTTGTAATACCGTCAATCTGTATGATGCTCTTGTCCCTGTCTTCAGGATAACATGGCATTATTTTTACCGGGGTGGAACGTTTGCCTTCAATCACTATCACATCACCGCTCTCAAGATCGAGCAGCTTCATGTCTTTCGGGTCAATCCTTGCAATAGCCCTTCCAACATCCTTTACAAGCGCTTCTTTCACTCGCATTGTCATCTCTTTTTTAATAGTTGTCATGGCTTTTTTATTTTCGTGCCGGTGTGAAGATTTATTCTTTATTATTTGACATTTCTGCCTTGCCTTACTCTAATCTTAAAACAGAAATGACTTTAATGCATCCAGAGCTTCCAACCCCTTTACTTCTTCAGCAAACATCGGAACCTCAGCTACATTTGCAGTGTTAAATGTGCTTCGGATCTCCTGCAGGTATGGCAGTTGGGCAACTTTTCTTGTATGGCAGAAACCGCATCCTTCCGATACCATGATATTGTTTATAATGATCTGGCGCGGAACAATCCCCGACAAGCCAAGATCGGCAAGCAAACGTTTTGTTTCCATAATGGCCATTGCCTCGGGTATCAGCACAGGGATGAATTCACACCTGGAAATATCCCTGAGTATGGCCTCGATCCTCTTTACGGTTCTTTTCAGGCTGAGCAGGAAAACGTCTACATCATCCTGCTTATAATTGCCCGAGAAACTGGTGATCAGATAGCGGTATTTCCATCTCATTCTTGCGGCCACCTTGATCCATTCATCAAGTAAGGCAGGCGAGGAGATTAACCTCAGCGCATGGCCGGTCGGGGCCGTGTCAACAACGTATTTATCATACTCGCCTTTTTCAATAAAGTCAATGATGATCTTGAAACTCATCACCTCGTCAATACCCGGTATCGAAAGCGTAAGAAGCTCATCAATGTCCTGGTTGTCAAGATTGGTAGAAGTTTCAAGCAGCCTTTTCAATTCACTTTCATGCTCTTTTTTAAATTCCGAAAGCGCTTCATCAGCAACAATTTCTATCGCAGACAAGTTCTCATGGCCGGAAACTTGCCTGACTCCGAACCCGATATGCTGTTCTAGGCAATCCGACACAGAATGTGCAGGATCAGTGGATATGAGCAGGGTTTTGAAATTTTCCGACAGGGTGAGAGCAGTGGCAATGGCACAACTGGTTTTACCTACACCGCCTTTCCCGCCGAAAATGATTAGTTTCAGGTCGTTGTTTTCCAAACCCTTTAATGCCATGGCCTTATTTTTTTATCCTGACCTCAAGAATGCCGTTTGTAAATTTATGCCTGATGTTCTGTTTCTGGGCTTTGGCAGGAAGAAGCATTTCCTTCCGGTAGTTCCGGTTCTTTCCAGCTGCCGAAATCTCAAGGATGTCTTCCTTTAAATCGATCATGATATCTTTCTCCTCTATGCCTGGCATTTCTGCAATGATCACAATTTCGTTCTTCTCATTGAAGATGTCGGTAATCGGCTCCCTCTCTTCGTCAACTTTCGGCCCTTCAGGCGTTTTCTTGATGTTCCCGAAAGTTTCAACTTTAGGGGAACCGCCTCCGGCTGTATTTACGGTAAAGCCATAAACACCCTTCATGCCTTTTTTGATATGATCAAAATTGATCTCGCCTTCTTTGCTTATCCCTCCTTTTTCCTCCAGTTTCCCGGCAAGGTCTACCAGCTTTTCTATACCCTTGAACAGGCCGCTGAGCCCGAAAAGTTCAAAAGAGGCATCTTCGTTCTTGTCTTTTTTCTTATCGTTTTCCATGGTACGTTTATTTTAATATCCTGTTAGTTAAACCGGCTTACCGGCAGCTTCGAGTTTCTGAAGCCTTAACTCCAAAGCATCCTGTTGCTGCATAAGTTCCTTTTCGCGGGCCTTGGTCGAAAGATAAGTGTCTTCCTGCCACCAGTTGATCCCCATCTCCATGGCCTTATCTACAGAAGCTACCAGCAGCCTGATCTTAATTGTTAAAAGATCAATGTCAGCTATCTGGATTTTAATATCACCAGCAATAACGATCCCTTTATCGAGAACCCTTTCGAGGATATCGGCAAGGTTTGTCGCTTGTAACGAATGAGTCATTTCAGCCATTGTACAGTTTGTTTAGTAATCGATTGACATCGTCTTCCATTCTTTTTTATCAGCCTTCCCTGGCTTTTTAACCTTTTCGGCAGGTGCATGGTGCATTTCGCCTGCCTTTTCATCATAGTATACCTGGATCTCCTTCAGCCTGTTCTGAATTATCTCAAGCCTTTGTATGATCCTTATCTCCTCGCTCTTCAATCGTGATCTCTCTTTTTCGAGCATATATAATTTGATGAAATCGGAATCCTCCTTGTTCGGGATACCCGATTTGACTACACTCTGCATGCTTTTGATGCTCTGAAGTCCTTTTATTCCGCTTGAAATTGGCATATTGCTGTTCTCTTTTAATTGTTTTTTTCTTCTTCCCTATTGCCTATTGCCTACTTTAAAAACTGCTCGATAAGCTCATCTACAATTATTTTTACTTTCTCCTGGTTTGTCTTTGATCCGATACGGCTTGTTTCGGAAGTGAGAATATCCTGGCATATTTTACGGAAGACATCTCTGGATTTCGACGGTGTGGTTTTTAATGTTGCCAGCGTTTTGGCAATCATAATTGAACCGCGGATAGTGGGGTCAAATTCAGTTTTACCCGACTCACGCAGTCCTCTTACAATTTTCACAATTATCTCAGTGTCCTTCAGAGAAAGTTCAGATTTTGCCCTGGTAATTTTCAGTTCGGTTTCATAGTCGAAATGGTCAAGGTCCATGGTTACCATACGGTCGCGCAGCGCGTCCTGGGTGCGGTTAACACCTGCATATTCTTCAGGATTTGAAGTGAATATGGCACGGAACTCAGGATGTACTTTCATGTAATAATCTTCCTCCTTGGCTGCAGAGGTACTCAGCATTCTCTCCTGCAAAATAGGTAAGAGTATGTTATTGGCTTCAGGGCGAGAGCGGGTAAATTCATCGTAGATCAGGGTAAATCCGTTTTTGACAGCAATGGTCAGACGGTTGTTTACCCACTGCTTGCTCATGTCTTCCTCATACTTATGCACTGAATGAATGAACTTATCGTCAAGCTTTTTATATTTATAACCCTGCTCGCTGCCGATGAGATCCGAAGTTTTGTATTCGGCATCTCCGTGGATTATCACTACAGGCCTTCCGATCTTGCTTGCAAGATGCATGGCAACTGTTGTCTTCCCGGTTCCCGAAGGGCCCCTGAAATGCACAGGGAAGCCTGCTTTTACATAAGTGAGACCACGGCTGGTAATGTCTCTGATATAATCGGTTTCTACAAAATTTGACATCGGCTTCAGTTCCAGCACGGTGTTCATTTCATTGTTATCGCTCATGGAAATTTAAATTGATGGTTTAATTGCTGGTGATAATTCTTACCGCTGCCGGTTTACCATTTGAATTCATGCTCAGGGAGTTTTTCCAGCGTTTGTTCCCAGATGATTCTTGCTTCCTCGATATTCTTTCTTATTTCTTCCCTGTTAAGTAAGAAAGCTTCCTTCTTGGCTTTAAACCGATTCATTGCATCCTGTCTTTTCTTCAGGCTGTTCAATATCTTGCTGCCTACTTCCTCCATGACCTGTAATCTTAATCAGCCAGGCTGGTTAGGCTCCCTGAAGCCCCTTGCCTCCGCAACGGGTACAGGGCAAACCATCTGATGATCTTCCCGTACCCTTGCACTGGGTGCATTTTTTTGAACTATCAGTGTGGAAACTCCCCCTGCCTCCGCAGACGATGCAGGGAACCCTCGCTCCAAGAGGGTTCCTGCCTGTTCCTGAACAGAAAATACATTTCTTCATGGGTTCAGCCACCTCAACCACCCCTGTGCTGTTACATACTAGGCAATGTGAAATCGGGGAGAGTAAGTCGAAGGGATCCTTTCCCGTTCCATTGCAATATGCACACTTTATCGTTGCTGCCATGATTCATGATATTAATGTTATTGTTCCTTATTTTACCTGGTGGGATACAGGGTAGTAAATGTTGTCGAGCTTCAATACCTTTCCCTGGTCAAGTAAGGTTTTGGCTATAAACCCTATCCTCATCCTGGACTGGCCAAGGGGAACCTCCATTTCGGAAATTTTGACTCCCTTGGGATGCTTGTTTATATAATTCAGGGCTTTCTCCTCAAGCGTTTTAGGCTCCGGGGCAGGGGGTACCACAACAGCTTCTGCTTTAACAGGTTTAACAGGTGTTTCCTTGATCACTTCAGCCTTGACCTTCTTTTCGGCTTTGATCTCCGGTTCTTTTTTTACAACAATTTTCTCAGCTTTTTTGATGACTTCCTTTGGTGCTGTTTCTACACCTTTTTTCCGTATCTGAGCCATAGCTTTCTCCATCTTGCCCCATTCAGCAGCTGCTTCGACCCGGTTCTGCAACAAATCATCAAGCATTGTCGAAGTGGAGTGCTTTATGCCCTTTACTTCGTTGCGAATGCTTTTTATTGCAACATGTATCCCCTTCATAATATGATTATAGTCACTCAGCCTTTCTGTTTCACCATGCTCAAGGTCTTTCCTGAGCTTCTGGGCTGTTTTTTGATTTTCCTTGCTGATATCCGAAAGTCTTTTCTGAAAACCATTAAGCAATGTGCGGGTGTACTCAACGCGCTCGGCAAGATTTTTTCCAAGGTCTGCCCTGAGATCATCAGCCATGTCGGAATGTTCTTTCTCAAACCTTGCCAGCATGTCATTGGTGTTTTTAAAGATTGCTGCAACCTCAGCGTTGATATCTTTAATATCATCGTTGATGTTACCCATAAGGGCATCGAAATCCTTCATCCTTGTTTTTTCGTTATGCTTACGGTCGGCCCTTCCTTTGCTGAAGAACTTATTTAATTCCTTTGCCATATGTGCCCTGTCGGCCGAGAACTCATTGACCATGTTGAAGGTGGATGTCTGTATCCCCACAACTTCTTTCTGTATTGAAGAAATGGTGTGGTGAATACCGCTCATTAAATTCTTGTAGGTATTTAACCTGTCCTTTTCGCCTTTAGCAAGGCCTTTTCTCAATGCATTGGCATTTGCATTCAACACTGAAGCCATTTCCATATGGTCTCTGCGGAAATGATCGAGAGTGTTCTGAACTTCGTTGACGAGCTCTTCATTTTCCTTAATACGTTGTTTGAACGAAGCAAGTAATTCTTCACTCAAATTTTTCATTTCTGATCCTAGTCCCATTTTGTTATCTCCTATGTTTATGAATTTTTGGTTGGTCTTTATTAATTATTTTCTTGTATGATCTGAGCTTTCACTTTTTTTATGTCTTGAATCACCAGGTGGTCCCCTTTTTCAAGCAAATGCTCCAGGCATTCTTTCATCCTGTTATGCATTTGCTGGAAATCAAGAAATGTCCTGATTACCGTTTCTTTCCTGGTTTCCTGCAGTTTTGAAACCTCTGCAAGTTGTTCCTTGATTATGGAGATCTTTTCACTTGCGTCCTGTGACCTGATGTCTTTAATGCCGAGCAGGCTGTTTTTCAGGGACTGGACAGTCTCTTTCTGATCTTCAATAAATATTAAAAACTGGCTTTCTGCTTCCTTCTCTTTTTCATCAAGAGCAGAAAGAATGCCGGCCATCAGGGTGTTATAATCTTTTTTACGCAGCGACCCGTTTTTTGCAAGGGTTTCGCAAAGTCTTGAATTTAATGTATCCCTTTCCTTTTTGAGATCATTTAATGAATGATGAACATTATCAAAAAGCGAATGGGATGATTCTGTAATATTTTCAGATGACTGGAAAGCGGTTTGGATTTTTTGAATCCTGGATTCATAGGATGTTACGATGTTTTCGAAAAATGCATCCAGGTTTATGTCAGGCCGGGTACTCATATAAGGGTATTAGTTTTGATTTCTTCAAGCAGGACTTTGGTTAGGGGAGAAAAAAAAATCTTGGTAACCCATGCGTTCAGGCTTGTAACCTGCAAGGATGTTTTAGCAAGAATAATTCTTAACAGCCAAGCTTATGCAGCTTTTGCAGTTAATCCGATTGCTTCTGCATACTTCAGGTATGTTTCAACAGAGGCAACGACTACCCTTGCTTCAATAGCAAGCAGTTCGATACCTACTAATGATACTCTTACCCATGCGTCAACTACAACACCTTTGTCAAGAATGCGGTCGATAACCTCAACGAGGCTTGATGAACCGATGGTTTTTTCTACTGCCATTTGTTTAATCTCCTATTATTTGTTTGTTTTTACCGTGCTTACGTGAGGGACGGCTTACCTCTAATGCAATAAGACTATGCAAAGGGCGGGCCACAAATTCACGCGAATGTATTAATCGAACTGCTCGGGCATGTAACAGGCTGAATAACAGAAAGAAAAAAAATTATTATTTTCTTGAAAGAAGAAATTTTTATGCAGGCATTCGGGAAAGGGCTTGTATTATTTATAAAAAAATCGCGTATTTACGTGAAAACGCGTATGATTCCAAACGGAAATTTTGCAAGGATAAAGCGGGATTTACCTATTCAGCGATAATTAAATTGGTAATATCATACTTCTTCATTTTGCGGCTCAGGGCATCACGGTGGAGCCCGAGTGCGTCAGCTGCGGCCTGCTGGTTGAAGCCCGCATCCCTGAGCGCTTTTTGTATAAGCAGGATCTCGTTGGTTTTCAGGTTGACCGATCTGGTACGCTCATGCGGGCCGGAGCCTGCAGCCGGCCTTAAAGGGAAGTCGTGGAGCCCCAGCGTATTCCCTTTGCAAAGAATGATAGCTCGTTCGGCCATATTTCTGAGCTCCCTCACATTCCCCGGGAAATCATATGCCAGCAGAGCCGGGAGAACTTCCTTTGAAATATGTAAACCGGGCTTGTTAAACCTCGTTGAAAAAATATCCACAAAGTGGGTCAGCAGGGGTTTGATATCTTCAGGCCTTTCCCTTAGGGCAGGTATATGGATATGCAGAGTGTTAAGACGGTGAAGCAGATCGAGCCTGAATTTTTTCTTTTCAACACCTCTGTTTATATCATGATTGGTTGCTGAAATGATCCTGAAGTCGGTGCGGATAGTGTTTGTATCACCTACCCGCGTGATCACCTTTTCCTCGGTAGCCCGAAGTATTTTTGCCTGAAGGCTCAGAGGCATATCTGCAATTTCATCGAGAAACAGGGTCCCCTGGTGGCAAACTTCGAAGAAACCCATTTTATCGTTGATGGCACCGGTAAAGGAGCCCTTCTTATGGCCAAAAAATTCGCTTTCGAGAAGTGACTCGGTTATGGCGCTGCTGTTAACGGCACAAAAAACATGGTCTTTCCGCGGACTTGAGTAATGAATGATCCTTGCAATATTTTCTTTCCCTGTACCACTCTCACCGGTGATAAGAACATTCGCATCGGGATATTTCGAGGCGGTTATGGCTTGTTCGAAGACCTCCTGGATCTGATGACTGATGCCGATGAACTGCCTGTCAATTTTTTCTTCAAGGGTTTTGGAGATCAGTGAGTTCCTTTCTTCCATCTGCTTCAGTTTCCTGTTCATCTGAAGGTATTTCTGCGTGCGTTCGATGGCGATCTGTATGTCGATATACCTGAAAGGCTTGCGTAAATAATCGAAAGCCCCGTAACGCATGGCTTTGATCACAGTATCCATATCACCGTGAGCCGAAATTATTATGACTTCCATGGCAGGGTATAGAACTCTTACCTCTTTCAGTACATCCAGGCCGTTCACTTCGGGGAGGCGTACATCAAGGATCAGGAGGTCAACGGTATGCGTGCTTAGGATGTTCTTACCTTCTTCGACGGTATTGGCCTCAAATGACTCGTATTCGGAACCCTGGAAAAAACCGTTCAGCTCCTCAGTGAATTGCTTCTCATCATCAAGGATCAGGAGTGTAATCTTGTCGGGAATTGTCATATTAATTTTTCCTTTGCGAGCTCAAAAGTAGTTTTATTTTTGTTCCGTTTGATGTGTCACTGGTGATTTCAATGGACCCGCCCATGTCCTTAATGATCTGATAGCAAATCGATAGTCCGAGCCCGGTCCCTTTCCCTTCCTCTTTTGTTGTATAAAAAGGAAGTATTAAATTGTTGATGTCTTCGTTCAGTATGCCAATCCCATTGTCGGTAATTTCAATGATTATAAGGTCCTTGTCCTGGTATGATCTGATCCCGATGATCATTTTATAATTCTCATCCTGCTTGTTTTTCTTTTCGAGCACAGCATCTTTGGCATTGACCAGGAGATTAACGATAACCTGTTCAAATTTCAATGTGTTACCTGAAATCTGGGGAATCTCACGTTCAAGATGCAGATTAAGCCTGATCGCAAGATGCTTAAACTGTTCAACCATCATCGAAACAGCATTCTCAATAGTCTTATTTATATCAAACATCGTGAGAATGTAATCATCGTTGTTTCTCGAAAAGGCCCTTACATGATCAATGATGTTCTTGATCCTGATTATATTTTCAAAGATCTTGTCTGATTTTAATTTAAGAAAGTCATAAGTGATGGCATCAACTTTAGCTGAATCGAATAATATCTTATCCATTACCATCGAGATGATATTTAACGGCTGGTTGATCTCATGTGCAATTCCTGAAGCCATTTCACCAAGGTTTGCCATGCGGTCGGCATGGATCTGCTTTGCTTCCATTTTCTTGCGCTGGGAAATATCGCGTATGATGAACATGAATGAGATGGGCACCCCGTTTAGGCCCTGTATTAAGGTGGCGCTGACCTCACTGGCAAACAAATTATGATTTTGCTTTCTTACCTTCAGCTCAACATTTTGTACCAGTCCGTCATTCATTGTCTTGTCAAAAATTTCCCTGATGACGGTTTTTTCATCCGACGGCAGGAACCTGAGCAGGTTTTTGCCCACCAGCTCTTTTTTTGCAATGGCACCAATCATCTCAAGCCCGATATCCGAAACCTCCATTATGGTGCCTTTGAGATCGGTCAGAAAAATTCCATCGGGTGAAGCGTTGATCAGGGTCTTGTATTTGTCTTCGCTGAATTTAAGGGATTGTTCGATTTGAATACGGCTGGTTATATCAGTGACATTCATCAGGCATTGCTGCCCGTTATTGACAGAAATACCTTCAATATGTACATGTGTTCGGTATTTGCTGTTTGTTTCGAGCACCAGTTCACATATTTCCTTGTTTTTCCCTTTAAAAACGTTCTGGAAAAAAGTATTGAATACCGAAAGGGAATCCTTCGAAATAAAAGAACCGAACTGACTGCCTGTTAACTCCTCACGTCCCTTGCCAAGCATCCTTGATGCGCTATGGTTCAGTTTAAGAATTTCCATTGACAAGGAAAGGATAAAATACCCGATAGGGGCAAAATCAAATAGTTCCAAGTATTTCTGGGTGGTGACTTCAGCATCGATTAATGTCTGGCTGAGTTCGTCATTCTGCAATTTCAGTTCAATCTGATGACTCCTTAAAGATTCTTCCAGTTCAAGGCGCTTGGTAATATCCTTGGTAAAGCCCAGAAACCGTGTTCCCGATAGTTTGACGGCTTGAACAGACCACCATCGTAAAGATCCGGTTTGATGTTTGAACGACAGATCACCTTGTGCATTTCCTGTTTCTTTCAGTTTTGAGAAATGAGCCAGGCCGTCTTCGATAGAATTTTCGCCAAGAATATCCGATAATGACATTTTCAAGAGTTCATCCCTGGAATGCCCCGTTATCCTGCATGCCGCCGAGTTCACTTCAATATATTTCCCTGTTTCATCCGTAACAAAAACACCGTCGGGGGCACTGTCAACATAGCTCCTGTATTTTTCTTCGCTGGCTTTTAGAACGGCATGTACCCTTTTCAGTTTATCTGTCGCTGATTTCAGCTTTAAATTTTGTTCGACGATATGTTGTTTTTGCTGGAATAATTCAAGGAAGATCTTCACCTTGCTGATCAGGATACGCGAGGAGAAGGGCTTCAGTATATAATCGACAGCTCCGTACTTATAAGATGCATCAAGTACATCATCGTTTGACTGACCCGTTATGAAAATAATAGGTATAGTTTCACCTTTCCGTTCATCCTGTAACCTCCTGGCAAGTTCTACTCCATCCATCTCAGGCATGCGGATATCAAGCAGGGCCAATGCTATCTCCTTCCCCCTGATCATTGATAAAGCCTCCTTTCCCGATTGTGCCAGGATGAGAGTGGCATCCAGGGGCTCAAGTATCATGGTGTATATCTCCAACATATCCCTGGCGTCATCAGCAATAAGGATATTGGGCCTTAATTGTCCTTTCATGAAAAAAATTTAAGCTTTCCTGTTTTTAATATGCTGTTGGATTAACTTCTCCAGTTCATCTTTATTAATGGGTTTTGCTATGTAATCGTTGCAACCTGCGTCCAATGCCTTTTCTCTGTCACCTGCAAGAGCATAGGCTGTTTGCGCAATGATGATAAGGCTTTGATTGAATTGACGGATTTGCCGGGTGGCTTCCAGTCCACTGATATCGGGCATCCTTATATCCATCAGAACCAGGTCCAGACCCTGATTATTGCGGCATTCCTCTATTGCTTCCGCACTGGTTGCTGCATGAAAAAGCTCATGGCTGTTTTTACTGAGTATGCTGGTTATAAGGAAATCGGAAGTCTCATCGTCTTCGGCAATAAGAATTTTCAGGATTTTAATCTGACCTGATCCCTCTTCTGCCCGAAGAATATCCGGATCATTGGTTTGAACCGCATTTTCGGTAAGGTATGGAATGGTGAAATAAAATGCAGAACCCTGGCCATCTTCACTGTCAACCCAGATTTTGCCGCCCAGCATTTCCACATAGGCTTTCGAAATGGATAATCCCAGGCCCGTACCTTCAAAATTTTTGGTAAGCTGTTTGCCACCTTGCCTGAACCGTTCAAAAATAATTTTCTGATGAGCGCTGCTTACTCCAATGCCAGTATCTTTTACAAAAAATTCAAGGAACTCATCTTTTTTTATATATCCGAATTCTATGGAACCCGAACGAGTAAATTTAATGGCATTGTTAACCAGGTTAGTCAGAATGGCATATAATTTCTCGTTATCTGTTTTGATAATGGATTGTATAGATGGCAATGGGCTTTTACAGGCAAAATGAATCCCTTTCTGATTTGCCTTTTGTTTGAAGAAATTATAAATGTCTTCAATTTTCTCATTCACATTCGTCTCTGAGATGTTTGCTCCCATCTGACCAGCTTCTATTTTCGAGATGTCAATAATATCATTGATGATGTTCAGCAAGCGGGTTCCGCTTCTCTGAATAACACTGATATACTTTTCCTGCTCCTTACCCGATAATTTTGGTTCTTTAAGCAATTCGGCAAACCCGAGAACGCCGTTCATGGGTGTTCTGATTTCATGGCTCATATTGGCCAGGAACGCTGATTTAAGGTGGTCGCTTTCTTCAGCACGTTCTTTGGCTTTGATCAATTCCTGTTCAGCAAGCTTGCGATCGGTAATTTCGATAAATGCTTCGAGTATTGCTCTTTGGCCGTTAAACATCATACCGGTATGGTAGATCTCGAAAGTTTTGCCGTCCAGCAAACCATTGGTTTCATAGGTTTTTGTTTCGCCAATGGTAATCCCTGAATGCAAAGGGCAGTGGGAACATTGTTTTTTATCATCCCGGTACAACTCCCAGCATTTTTTCCCCAGAGCGCCTTCCCCGAAACGTTGTTTTACAGTGTCGCTCAGGAAAAGAACATTGCCATCCCCATCCACTATATGCATTCCAAACGGGATGGTCTGCAACAGCGATCTGTTGAATTCATTCGTTGAACGAAGCGTTTCTTCAGCCTGCCTGCGCCCGGTGATATCGGAGATTACTCCAATAAGTCCCACGATATCTCCCTTGCTGTCGGTAATTGCATCTGCACGTTCATAGGCAGGAAATATCCTGCCTGTTTTTGTCACCATCTCTAATTCACCCGACCAGGGAAGGCCTCTCTCAATATTTTCGAACATTTCTTTGGCAACCTCCGGGTCCCTTACACGCGCCTGACCACCGCCTGCTGCCTCCAGTTCTTCGGCTGTTGCGAAACCAAATAATTCGGATAATGCCCTGTTTTGAAAAATATGGCGACCCCTGGTATCCGAAATCCCGATTGCATCACTCGCAGATTCAACTGCTTTTTTAACCATGAGTAATTGCGCTTCTGACTGTTTATAGTCAGTGAGATCCACCGCAGTGATCAGGCATTTTTCTTTACTCTTATCGGCTATGCCTGAAAGATGAAGATAAACCGGCATATTAGCAACCGATGAAAGGGTTATTTCACAGGTTTCTCTGGTTTTACCGAAAAACACTTTTTGGAGAAAGAGATTGAAGATAGGTTTTGACTTATCTGAAATAAATAAGCTAAATTGACGGTTTATTAAATACGCTCTTTCTTTACCCAGCATTTGAGATGTCTGCAGGTTTAACTCAATGATTTCACCCATTGGTGAAAGTGTAAAATAACCGGAAGGGGCAAAATCGTATAGTTCAGTATATTTATCAACAGCAAGTTCGGCGCTTGCTTTTGCAAGCCTTAGATCTTCGTTCTGAAGTTCCAGTTCTACCTGGTGAACCTCAAGTTCATGAATAAGTTTCAGGGTTTCGGTTTCAGAAAGCTGCAATATTGTTTCCGGGGACTTGTTTTTAAGCAGGGCCTCGGCTTTTTGGCGAAGGGTGCCGGGTTCGGAGCTGGGTTCTTTTTTCATAGGCAATAGGCATTAGGCAATAGGCACGAGTTGCCTGATAAAACACTGAATAACCCTCACATTAGCTGCCAGGTACACATTGCTGATGAACTCAACATTGATCGTCCGGCCGTCGGCTGTCTCTAACGGCAGGTTTTCATAACGAACAATTTCCTTCTGCTGTAGTTCTGAGAATTTTTCCTTATTTGCTACGATATCCTTGAGAAATCCTATTTCCCAGATTGCTTTTTCAAGGAATTGTCCTTTTGAGTAACCCAGCAGATCAACTAAGAACGGATTCACATCCTTAATTTTTCCTGTTTCCGCATCGAGGATAAGGATACCGTCTTTGGCTGATTCAAAAAGCCTGCGATAGCGGGTTTCCGAAATGGTCATGGCCTGCTCGGCCTGCTTTGCCACGGTTATATCGCCAAACGTAATAACCACACCGTCGATGCGGTCGTCGAGTGTGCGGTAAGGCATTATCCTCACATTAAACCACCTGTGGTTATGAGTTGTAATAGCTGCTTCAACAGATATAAGGGTTTTAAGCACCTGCCTGGCATCAATGTCAATCCCGGGGTATTCGAGATCGGTAACCAGGTCGGTAAACGGCCGCCCGATATCCATAGTACGCAGTTTAATAATATTGGCGACCTGGTCGGTAAACCTGCGGATATTCAAATCCCTGTCGAGGAAAAGGGTTGCTATCTCGGTGCTGTTAAGCAGATTTTTCATATCGTCGTTAGCCCGCAGATAATCACCAACCTTGCTTTGAAGCTCCGCATTAACAGTTTGCAATTCTTCATTCAGGCTTTGCATCTCTTCCTTGGAAGTGGTAAGCTCCTCGTTGGTTGATTGCAATTCTTCGTTGGTCGACTGCAGCTCTTCGTTGGTCGATTTCAGTTCTTCCTGGGATGTCTGCATCTCTTCCCTGGTGCTTTGCAGGTCTTCGTAACTTCGCTGCAGTTCAAGCTCCAGATTCTTCTGCCTGGGGGATGGCCTGCGTTTTCCTGTTTTAGAATCATGGTCATCCTGCTCAACCACAGCAGGAAGATCCGTAAATATTATGATCACCATGCCTCTTATGGAATCAGGGTTTTCGATACGCTGTACCGTAACATCGGCAAAACTGGTTCCACCATTGCTTCCTACAATAACATTGCGTACAACAACAGGGTCAAAATTTTGCAGGGCCTTGCGCAAGGCCACAGGCAGCACTTCGCGTAATCCCTGTCGCGCCATGGCAAAAATGTTCCAGTTTGCCTTGCCTGCAACAGGTTCAAGGTATTTCCCGATTTGGCCTGTCATGTATAATATATCACCGGTAGCATTAACAAGAACACTGGCAGGGGCAAAACGCTGAAGCAAAAGCTGGTCGGTAAGGGCCTGGATGTTTTCAACAGACCTGGCCTGAGTTTTAATATCAGTCTTTACAGTTTTTTTATGGTAAAATGAGCTTGGGAAGTCAACCAGTTCCGAAGCCTGGTAGGTTCCCGAGCGTTTAAAGATTTTACATTTAGCATCAATATCTTCAAACCCTTCTCTAAAATTCCCCAGTGTTTCGGCAGTACCAAGTACCATTATACCCCCTGGATTAAGACTGTAATTAAACAGGGCGATCACCTTTTTCTGTAATGCGGCCTCCATGTAGATGAGCATATTACGGCAGGTCAGTATATCGAGTTTGGTGAAGGGAGGATCTTTGATCACATTCTGATTTGCGAACACAACCATTTCGCGTATCGCGGTACTGAGGCGGAAGCCTTCAGGTTCAACAGTGAAAAACTTGCTTAAACGCTCAGGCGACACATCCGCAGTAATATTTGAAGAGAACATGCCTTTGCGTGCTATCTCAATGGCATCCATATCAAGATCGGTAGCAAATATCTGCAGGCTTAAGTTCTTTTGATTCCTGATGGTCTCCATCGCTTCTTTAAAAACCATGGCAAGGGAATAGGCTTCCTCACCGGTGGAACATCCCGGTACCCAGGCGCGTAGTACGTAGCCATTTGGCAATTCATCAAATATGGATGGAAGAACGTTCTTTTTGAGCATTTCCCAGATTGCAGCATCCCTGAAAAAACTTGTGACGCCAATAAGCAGTTCTTTGAACAGGATTTCGACCTCTTTTGGATTTTCCTGTAAAAAGCGTACGTAGTTGGCTATCTTGTCGATCTGGTGAATGCCTTTTCTTCTTTCGATGCGGCGGAAGAGTGTATTTTTCTTGTACATCGAAAAGTCGTGGCCTGAATTTTCGCGAAGCAGGATGATGATTTTGTCGAGATTGCTTTGGTTTTTACTGTCAATATCAGGTTCGGGTGGAGCTACTGGAATATACTTAAGGTAAGTCAATAGTTTGGACGGCAATTCCTGGGCGGTCGCCACGATATCGGCAACTCCGGCTTCGATGGCGCTTCGGGGCATGCCGTCGAATTTGGCAGAGGCAGGGTCCTGAACCAGCACAATGCCGTTTTGTTCCTTGATGGCTTTCAAACCCATGCTGCCGTCGGAGCCCATTCCTGAAAGAATAATGCCGATGCTTTTTTCATGCATATCAATGGCCAGGGATCTGAAGAAAATGTCGACAGGTAACCGAAGACCCCGCGATTCAACAGGATCGAATAAATTCAAGGCGCCGTTAAGTATCGACAGGCTCTTGTTGGGAGGTATAACGTAAACGCAGTTCGGCTTCACCTTTAAGCTGTCGCTTGCCTGAAACACCTTCATGGGGGTAATCCGCTGCAAGAGTTCGGGCATGATGCCAGCGTGATTAGGGTCGAGGTGCTGAATGACCACAAAAGCCATTCCACTATCTTTAGGCATATTGCCGAAAAATTGCTCTAAGGCTTCCAGCCCCCCTGCCGAGGCGCCTATACCTACAATGGGAAACTGGATTTGCCCGGCTTGTGCCGGTTTGATCATTTTAGTGCTCATAGGTGCTGTTTTTTTTTGAATTTCAACACTTTGCAACACTATAAAGATAGTCCAAATTCATACGGCCTCCAAATTATTCCAAAAAAATCAGGAGAGATGGTTTCACCCTGGCCGCAGGGATTCAAAGATCAAATGGAAATTTCTGGTTTCCTGAAAATGCTATTTTTTCATGAAGAAAGTATGGAATGAAGAATCCTGCTGCTCCGAAAAATAGTCAAAACCTGCCGCTTCCATCTTTTCAATCATCGGAACGGGGGGGAAGGGGGTTATAATTTCAAAGATCTCCCCGATGTGAAGGGTTGCTGATTCTTTCATCACCTGTTCCAGGGGATGAATGCCCGAAGCCAGGAGGGGCCTGGCATCCAGGGAAATTTTAATATTGGCTTTATTGAGCCATGCCGGAGTTGCCATAATTCAGAATTCTTTGTTCGTTTTCAAGTTTACGTTTTGCTGTGAGGTCCTGCGACACCTCGAGGGTTCCCAGGTATTCACCTGTGTCACTGCGAAGGGCGAAATATTCGATATGGATGAACTTCCCCTGCATCTGTATCCAGAACGGGGCCGATTCGGAATGCCCACTCCTGAAGTCGCTGATGATCTTGTCGACAATATGCACGCTTGAAGGGGGATGGCACATGCGGACATCCCGGCCCAGTATCGCCCTGTTGCGGTCGAAGACCCTCTCCTTTCCCTGGCTGAAATACTTTACCTTGTCGTTTCTGTCCACGAATGTGAGGTCCACAGGCAGCGCATTAAGCACCGCCAACAGTTCATCCACGCTGAATTTTCCGCTTGGGAGGATGATATTGCCGTCGTCGGCCGAACTTGTCCCTCCGAGCTTAATGCCCCCGGGCTTCCATTCAACAACAGGATCGTAAAGGCAATAGCCAATCTCGTTGGTCTGGTGGTAAATATCGTACCATTCAGTGTCGTTAAGTTTGTCCATAGTCATTGGAAGCAAAATTTCCTCCTCCTTCATGATCATATCGGTGACTGCTTTGGCTGCCGGCTTCAGGTGCACATCAATAATGAACTTCACCTGGTCGGGATCGTTGTATGAAGCCGACGACAGGCTTTCCAGGGCGTTCTTCAGCAGGGCCCTGGTCTCGTCATGCTTACCCCACATCACCTTTGGAGGGCCGGTGATCCCGTACTTTTCAAGAAACGGGAATAAAAGGTTTTCCTTGCGGCGGTAATGCTTGTCAACATCCATCAGGCTGTTGAAAAGTGCTTTCAGCTTGTTGTAATACGCAACAGGGCCGATACCTGCATAAAGTTCCTCAACCTTGTCGAAAAGCTCGTTCAGCTTTTTTACAACGGCTTCCAGCTCCCTGTTTTCTCTTTTGAATGTGTCGACAGGATGGCCGGGAGGGACAATACGCATCCCCGAAAGGTCAATCCTTCCTTCCAGCGCCTGGGTATGCACGTCGCACAGCCTGAGCACTTCGGTTTCGGGAAGCCCTTCGGATATCAGTTCCTGTTCGACTTCCACCACTTCCCCGTATGGGATTTTCGCCATCAGTTCAACAAGACGTTTTTTGATCTCCTCCGGAGCCCTTCCTTCGTGGAGCTCGAGTATCATGTGCTTAAGCAGTTCTTTCCTGCCCGATGAATTGTTTATCAGTTCGCTCATGGTCTTATCCTTTGATCATTGTCAGAATCATCTTGAAACGCTCCGTTGCATTCACTGCATGGGGTATGCCTGCGGGCATAACGATGGTGTCGCCTGTGCCAAGCTGGTTAGGGATGTTATCGATGACGATCTCTGCTTCGCCTTCAATAACCTGTGCCATTGCGTCGAAAGGCGCCGAATGAGTGCTCAGCCTCTGGCCTTTGTCAAAGGCGAAAAGGGTCACCGTCCCAACAGGGAGGTCGATAACACGCTTGCTTACAATCCCGTCGGTGGAATACTCCACGCTTTCGGGGAACCTGAACTTTGTGCCAGGATTAAAAATGTTCTTTTCCATATTAAAATGTTTAAAAAATTATTTTATTCTTTATTTCGCTATTTCGCTATTTTATTTTGACTGCGGATGTCAGAGTCTGTGAGTCCGGGGTTGTTCTTTTTTTTGCGCTTTTCACGTACCATGTGGGCGATGGCGAGCACAGGATGCCTGAATAGCATACGGGGCCCTGAATAGTGCATGACTTTTTTGATTTCCTCCCTCATCAGGGGGCTGTAACAATGAACGGTACAATGTTGACAAACTGGCTTATTCACCCCATATACACATTGTTCAATACGTTTCAGTGCATATTCATTCAGGTCCCGGCACATGCCGCACAATTCTTTGCTTCTATGAACAGACTTGCAGTAGATCCGTATCATTGCGGTAATCGTCCGTTTCTCAAGCTGATTGCCGCCAGAAATGCTTCCTTGTTTGTTCTTTTTTATTCCATCAGCCATATTCTGAAAATCTGTATGAAATAATTAGGTACCCGAATGCGCAAATATACTAACTTTTTCTTCCGGTCAGTGAGAAATGTAAAAATTTAATGATTTCTTTCTGCGGATGAGGGAATGGGGGGGAGGGGGGATGCGGGATGCGGGATGCAGGATGCAGGATGCAGGATGCAGGATGCAGGATGCGGGATGCAGGATATTGG
>Ga0118677_10000447_pt1 | contig 90369 bp, 84 predicted proteins | sample AliMusrvi5mmetaG_FD_86154 | JGI IMG/M metagenome (GOLD analysis project Ga0118677, IMG submission 86154) | reverse complement strand
ATTTGTTTCCGAGTATGCGATTTTGATGGCTGCCGAAACGAGAACCTCTTCGCCAGTGAAAATTAAACGTGATGAGCGTTTTGAATCACTGAACATGAAAAACTTATATCCGATAGGTGAAGGGGCGGGCTATGCGGGCGGAATAACCAGTTCGGCGATGGATGCTTTAAAGGCTGTTACGTACAGTCGAAGCCTTAGGGCATGACTGTTTTCCATAGGAGAAGCAGGTTGAGCACGATGACGATGATGGCGATTGTCCAAAGCAATATTTTACCACCCGGGGTGTTGGCGTGGGCACCCATGACTTTCGGGGAGGAGGTCAGGTAAATCTGTAAGACAATGGTGAACGGAAGCTGGATACTGAGCAGCACCTGCGAGAGGATCAGGGCGCGGTAGCTGTTGGTGACAAACAAGGTTGCCAGAAAGGCCCCACCCAGAGTAATTGCCACGCCGATTTTGGAAAGTCGGGTATGGATATCATAATGCTTGTTGAAAAACCCCGAGTAGATGGAACTACCTGCCATCCCTGCCGTTACGCTGGCGGTGAGCCCGGCACAAAGGAGTGCAAAAGCAAAAATTATGGCCGCCATGGGCCCGTTCTCACCTAGGATGGGATGCAACAGATGTTGAGCCTGCTCCAGGGAGGTCACGGGGATGCCCACTTTAAAGAAGGTGGCCGCCGCCAGCAGAATCATGGCGCTATTGATCAACCATCCAATCATCATCGAAAACAGAGTGTCGAGCCACTCATATTTCAGATGACTGGTAATGGCACTTTCCCCTTGATCATTCCACTTCCGGCTCTGAATCACTTCTGAATGCAAGAACAGGTTGTGTGGCATGACGACCGCGCCGAGCACGCCCATGATAATCAGCATGGAACCTTGTGGGAGAGCGGGTGTGACCCAACCTTTGACCGCAATGACCCATTGCGTATCAATCAGGAACATTTCGGCAATGAAGGCGAGACCAATCAGGGAAACGAAACCGATAATGAGTTTCTCCAGTCGCTGGTAGGAGTTCCAGAGGAGGAGACCGAGTGAAACAAGCGTGGTAAGCGCAGATCCCAGTATAAAGGGAAGCTGGAACAGCATCTGAAGCGCAATGGCTCCGCCCAGGATTTCGGCAAAGGCGGTTGCTATGGCGGCGATAACGGCCGACCCCAGAAGGGGGCGTGAGAGCCAGCCGGGAAGATGGCGGGTAGCAGATTCAGCCAGACAGGAACCGGTGACAATGCCCAAGTGTGCGGCATTGTGCTGAAGCAGGAGCAGTATGACGGTACCGATAGTGATGACCCAGAGTAGCTGATATCCGAACTGGGCCCCAGCCGCGACATTGGTCGCCCAATTTCCTGGATCAATAAACCCAACTGTCACCAGCATGCCCGGCCCCAGGAAACGCAGGGCATTTAAAGTGCCGGAGTAGACCCGCTTCTGCTGAAGATGTTCGTGAAGTTGTCTGAGTACATTCATAGCGAGTTGTAACTATATCATAGATGGAGAGAGTGGAGAGCGCAAAGTTGATGTTAGAATCTAACTTTCGACTCGTGTAATTCCTCGATTATTTTAGCATAGCTGAGAAAATACCTTTAAGCGATTCGATGTCGGAACCCAGCGCGAAGAGCCCCCTTTGGCTTCGAGGCTGGACTGACCCTTATTGGTGACAGCCAGGGGTGTCTCAATCTGGGCGATACCAATGGGGGCGGCCCCTGCGCCCTTGAGATATTCGCCGAAATTCAGCCCATAAGAGGCAGCCCGGCAAGAAGAGCTCATGCCTCGAGTTCCCTCTGGTGGGTAGCGTAGAGTTTTGGCAAAGGCCTCCGCCTCCGTCTTCGTTGAGACCATAGGCAGTATGATTCCTTCAGCCCCGGAATCGAGGCAGCGACTGATGATGTCGCCTCTGAGGCAGGGGACCCTCACGACCGGATGAATGGATGTACGTCCCATCGCCTGGATCATCCGAAGCGCATCGGACTCCGAGCCGTAACCGTGCTCGAGGTCGATCAAGCACCAGTCGAAGCCGGAGAGGGCGGCAATTTCGGCAGCGACATGGGAGCCGCTGGCTTTACCCGTTCGAGGGTAAAATTGTCTATTTTAGGGGGTGCGATCCTCGTTTCGCCCTTTATTTACAGGGGTACGATTTTTGAAATGGCTTGTGGGGCAGACCCTGCCCATTGACGGGAATCACACCCGTGCGACAATCGAAGCGTGTACTTGAAGTGTCACAATCGATTGAAGGATGGGAAAGCACACCGCTATTGGAGTATCGTTGAAAGTGTGCGCACTCACAGGGGCGTAATCGATTATGAATAGCGGTTTGGACCACGTCTTGCCGTCGTCATCGCTTTTGGCGAGGAGGATATAGGCATCACGGCTGTCGTCGCCGCCAAACCACGAAATCCAGAGTCGACCATGAGGGGTGCGTTCGATCCCCATGCTCATCGTGAAGTCGCTGATCTTCGGTTTGTGTTCGGGGCCTGAGTCTAAAACACCAACACTGGAGGCTCGACACCTACTAGCAGTTTCTGTAGTTTATCGGCCATTTATGGCGTTGGATGGGTGTTTTGGGAAACGGGGCTACTATATGAATGCACAAGATATTGTCGCGCTGAAGGAGCAGGGACTGGTCGAAGCCAGAGCGGCTGCGTCTTTAAATGAGATTGATGCAGTCCGGGTTAAATACTTGGGACGCAAGGGATTGTTGCCCGGGATTATGGAGGGTCTCAAAACCGTTCCGCCCGAGGCGCGTCCGGAAGTGGGGCGGCGGGCCAATGAATTAAAGCAGGAATTGGGACAGGCTTTGGATGAGGTAAAGGCGGCACTCGGTGCGGCTTCCAAGGCGGCTGGCCAGAAGCAATTTGATGTCACTCTGCCCGGTGCTTGGAAATCCCTCGGGTCACGACACCCTGTCACGCAGGTTATTGAAGAAACCATTCGGATTTTTAGTATGCTGGGCTTTACGGTGGCGGATGGGCCCGATATGGAAACCGAATACCATAACTTTGATGCCTTGAATACGCCCGCCGATCATCCGTCCCGCGATACGCAGGATACGTTCTGGCTCGACAAGAAGACGTTGCTGCGGACCCAGACTTCGCCGGTTCAGATTCGCGTTATGGAAAGCTGCAAGCCTCCGATTCGTATCATTGCGCCCGGGCGCTGCTATCGCCGTGATACCACGGACGCCACACATAGTGCCAACTTCCATCAGATCGAAGGCCTTTATGTAGATCGGAACGTCTCCATGGCGGACCTGAAGGGAGATATCACGTTCTTTGCCCGCCAGATGATGGGGCCGAATGTCAAAGTCCGGTTCCGCCCGCATTTCTTCCCGTTTACCGAGCCGAGCGTGGAGTATGACTTCTCCTGCCATGTCTGTGGCGGACAGGGTTGCCGGGTCTGCAAAAACAGCGGCTGGATAGAAATCTCCGGCGCCGGGATGGTAAACCCGAAAGTATTCAACATCGTGGGGTATGACCCCGAGTCGGTCACAGGCTATGCCTTCGGCATGGGTGTGGAACGTATCGCCATGATCAAGTTCGGAATCGAAGATATCCGGCTCCTCTATGATAACGATGTGCGCTTTTTGTCCCAATTTTCCTAAGGAATACGATCATGAAACTTCCCTTGAGCTGGTTGAAAGAGTATGTGGATTTCGAGTTAAGCCCCAAGGAACTGGCCTCTTTGCTGACGTTCTCCGGAACTGAAGTCGAGGGGATCAAAACCATTGGTGGTGATTTTACGGGACTTGTGGTGGGTGAGGTGCTGAGTGTGGAAAAGCATCCGAATGCGGATCGCCTGACGGTTTGTCAGGTGAATGATGGCACCTCTATCCTGACCGTGGTCTGTGGAGCCCCCAATGTGTCCGCCGGGATCAAGGTGCCGCTGGCGACGATTGGCGTGACGCTGCCGAATGGCTTGAAGATCAAAAAGGCCAAGGTGCGTGGCGTCGAATCGTTCGGGATGCTTTGCGCTGCCGACGAATTGGGCTTGTCTGAGGACCACAGTGGGCTGATGATTTTGTCCGCTGATATAAAGACGGGTACGCCGTTTTCCGAAATCGCCGGTCCGCCTGAGACGGTGCTGGAACTCGAAGTTACGCCGAACCGTCCCGATTGTCTCAGCCTGATTGGTATGGCGCGCGAAGTGGCCACTTTGTTGGGTAAGCCCTTGAAAATTCCCAGTCCTGTTGTGGAGGAATCGGCGACTCCGGTGGCAAGCTTGGCCAGTGTGACGATTGAGGATGCGGTCGGTTGTCCCCGTTACACCGGTCGGGTGGTGCAGGGCATCACCATCGCTCCCAGTCCGCAATGGATGCAAAAACGTTTGTCGGCGGCGGGGATACGCCCCATTAACAACGTGGTCGATATTACCAACTATGTCATGTTGGAAAGCGGTCAACCGCTCCACGCCTTTGACTTTGAATTGTTGGAAGGTCGCAAGATCGTTGTCCGGCGTGCCAAGCCCGGTGAGGCGATGAGCACTCTGGATGGGGCAGCACGTGAGCTCAATACGGAAATGCTTTTGATTGCGGATGCGAATCGTCCTGTGGCCGTGGCCGGGGTGATGGGTGGAGCGGGCAGCGAGATCCGTGATGTCACAAAAACGGTATTGTTGGAGAGCGCTTATTTCAAGCCTTCTGATGTCCGTAAGACCTCCAAAAAAATGGGATTGTCCTCCGAATCCTCGTATCGCTTTGAACGCGGTGTGGATATCGAAAACGTTGAGTGGGTCAGCCGCCGGGCCGTTCAGTTGATAGTCGAACTTGCCGGTGGTGTGGCGGCCAAAGGTGTATTGGATGTGTTCCCAACCAAGCTGGCTCACGTTCAGGTGACGCTCCGATTCGAGCGTGTGCGGGATCTGCTCGGGATTGAAATATCCAACGAAAAAGTGATGTCTATTTTCACCTCCCTTGGGTTTGGCATGGTGTCAAAAGAGGCGGACCATTGCGTGGTAAATGTGCCGCCTTTCCGCGTGGATGTGGCCCAGGAGGCGGATCTGATTGAGGAAGTCGCCCGGATTTATGGCTTGGATAAAATTCCATCGCCTTCACCCGTGGCCAAAATTGTTCCGGGGGTTGATGACAAGCCGACTCGTTCGATATTGGCGTTGCGTGAAAATCTTGTTGGTTTGGGGCTTTCTGAGACCATGAACTACAGCTTTCTTTCCGAGAGATTGCTGGATCTGGTTGGGTATGGTGAGGCCGCGAAGCGGATCGTGTTACCGAATCCGATCAGTGCCGATCATACGATTCTGCGGGATTCGTTTATTCCTCAGATGATCGAGACGCTCGGTAAAAATCGGGCAAGGCAGGCTCGCGAGGCGTCGCTATTTGAAATGGGCCGGGTGTTCTTCAAGGATGCCGAAGGCCGGAACGCTGAGACGGATCGTGTTTGTATTGGCCTGATGGGGCCGGTGGGCCGTGCGGGGATACTCAAGTCACAGCCGGTAAGGGATGAAGAAATGTTCCAATGGATCAAGGGCATCCTTGAGATGTTAGGTAAAGTCCAGCATGTTGCAGCCGTTGTCCGTGGCGGATTGTGCCGTCTGGATATTGAACTCAAGCCGTTGTTGAGCCCTTGCTTTGAAGAAGGCCGGGCGGTCACGGTGTGGTTGGCCGGTATCGGTGTAGGGGTGATGGGCCTGGTCAGTGAACGCCTGCGTAACGAATGGCGCCTGGCGGATCCGGTCGCGGTGCTGGAACTTGAGGTGGCGCCGTTGCTGAAGGACGTATTGAGAGTGCCAGTGTCTCACGGTATTGGTTCATTCCCCAGCGTGGATCGCGATGTGGCCATGGTAGTGGAGGATGGAGTTTCTCACGAGGCGATTCTGAAATCCGTCTGGACCGCTGCCCCGCCTGAATTGGTCGACATTCAACTGTTTGATGTCTATCGCGGGGAAAATGTCGGCAAGGGCCGCAAGAGTCTGGCCTATTCTCTGACCTATCGTTCCATGGACAAGACCCTGACCGATGAAGTTGTCAATGCCTTCCATGACAAGGTCAAGGCGGCTTTACGGAAAGACATGTCGGCGGATATACGAGAGGGATAATTGGTTCTGGTGATCTCGTTCGAATTGTAGAGGGGGAGAAGAGTTTGAACAGAAGCACGCTAAGACCGCAAGGGGATAGTCGTTGTGCCTACGGCGTTAATACCACGGGGTTGAATTCAAAAAAATCTCCCCTTCGCGATCTGTTCAAATTTCACGGTGCCAGTCAGGTAGGGGTACGATGAAGGCGCTTATCCAGCGAGTGAGTCGGGCTCGGGTGACCGTAGAGGGGAAGGAAACCGGGGCCATTGGAAAGGGCTATGCCATTCTGCTGGGGGTTCGGATTCAGGACAAGGAGGCGGATGCCATTTTCCTGGCGGAAAAAACTGTAGGCCTGCGCATTTTTGAGGATGCGCAGGAGAAAATGAATCTAGCACTAAGTGAGGTCGATGGGGCCGTTTTGGTGGTTTCGCAGTTCACACTCTACGCCGATACCCGTAAGGGAAACCGTCCCAGTTTTATCAATGCCGCCGCCCCGGTGGAAGCCGAACGCCTCTATGAAATTTATGTCAGCCAGCTCCGCCGCATTTTGGGACCGGATAAAGTGGTGACCGGAATTTTCCGCGCCAGCATGAGTGTCGAAATTGTCAACGATGGCCCCGTGACGATTGAGTTGTGTTCGGATGGGCGGACGATTTGCGGATAACTACTCATAGTTATCTAACTGGGGCAGGACATGTTGCAAGAAACGGTGGAGGAATTTACAAGGGGAGGGTGACCCCGGCGCGCGACATTTTGATCTCTGAATCCTGAATTCTATCTACTCTCTTTTCGTATGAAACATCTCTCTATTAAAGTTGAAGGGATTGTGCAAGGGGTGGGGTTCCGCTGGGCCGCACGCGCCAAGGCCAATCAATTAGGGGTGACGGGGTTTGCCAGAAATGAACCGGATGAATCCGTGTTCATTGAAGCAGAAGCTGATGAGGCAACCTTGGAAACATTCCGAGCCTGGTGTGAGCAGGGGCCTGTCTCCGCCCGGGTGGATCGTGTCACCGTTGTGCCGGGCAAGGTCAGAGGCTATTCTGGATTCGAAATCCGCGATTGAGATCGAGGAATGGGTTCCTGCCAAAATCCTCGCTTATCGTTTTTACAAGCTATTAGGCGAGGATCAGGACATCGACCCACTAGCTTGACAGGGGGCGGGGGTAGGGTATGATTTATGCCTGAAATTGGGGTGCCCTCAGTGGGGTGAAATATTACCCGTGCCCCATTAATCAAAATCGCCTTGCCCATTCCGTTCTGATGAATACCCCCTTTTTCTTAAATAATCTCGAAGTTCCGGCTAAATATACCATTGCATCGGTTAAGACCCTTCTGGTGGTAGTTGGATATTCAGACAGGGTAGTGTGTGGGCTTCCTCGTTCAATCGTGCCATATTTTTATTGTCGATATGAAGACTATTGTAAATGGGAATAATACAATATCAGTTGCCACCGCAGGAACGATTAGAACAGGGAATAAAATTCTAGCCCATGTTTTCTTATATTCGCCCACCACATGCCCATGTGTTGGCCCCATTTCCAAGTTAATCGTTGAATTTAGGAGCGGATATTGCATTGGGTGAAATCCTCCGAATCCTGCCTGTATCGGCCATACATCCTCGCCTTCATAAGTAAAGCGTTGCCGAGAATTTGATGATGCCAAAGCCGAGTTAATGAATTTTACTGGTTGACTTAAGTTGTCGATTGGGAATTGATGATAATCTACTTGAAGATGCCTTGTTACGACCATCACTTGCCCTGTCGCCCCGTATAAATAGTTTGTTCGTGAGAAAACTTGATTAGTCATCGTCAAAATGTCTGCTTGGCTCACGCAGTAATATCTTTGCGTTACAACCTGGTCGGTACTGCTCGGGGTGGTTATGCGTGGGTGTTCATAACGGACATCCTTAATAACAATGTTTCCGTTTGTAGAAACAGTCGCTCCACGGGGACCATCATATATGGTTCTTCGCCCCATAAGATTTGTGGCAACGGTCGCACAGCCAGTTGTCATCATCAGGGAAACCAAAAGAATAAGACAAGAAAACTGATTCATCTATTTAGCCTAACGACACATGTGATGGTTGGGTCAACATTTAAACCCCATATGGGTGATACACCATAAGAAACTGAAAATAACAATGACGGAAATCGCTATAGTAAAAACCAAGCTGGAAATCCGAAACCTGCCTTGCTTTTTCCGTCCAATTATCGCCAACGCAAAACCGATTAGGCATGAAATAGACATGTAGCCAAAGAAAGGTCCGGCTGGTACGACGATTGACCGATTACTAAATTCGCCAAATCTGATGAGGCAAATAATCAAGCCCAAAATAGGCATTAATATCGCACTTAAGCCCCACCCTGATACTCCGCTTTTAATTTCATTTTCAGACACGCTCCACCTCTGATGGGCAACCTATCAGGGGGTGTTGTTAGTCTGCAAGCCCAAACCCTGAAATTTATGGGCAGGAATCAAGCAGTTGCTATTGATACCCGCCGAACTCAAAGGCAGGTGCTTGACAGGGTTTGAGGGAAGGGTATTATTGCAAATCGAAATTGGGGTGCCTTCAGTAGCCGAACCCTTTGGCCTGTTAATCTAGGTTGTTATTAACGGGTAAAGGAAGGTCTATGGGCTGAGATTATACCCGTTGAACCTGTCTGGGTAATGCCAGCGTAGGGATTATTAATGGGAGGCGCCTCTTTAAAAAAGGCGCCTTTTTTTATGGACATATTAATAAACGGGAATTCACATACGCATAAGGGCACGGGTTCCCTTGATGATCTCCTCAAAGAACTTGAAGCCAATCCGGTGGCGGTGGCCATCATGGTCAATGATCGGGTGATCCCTAAGGCCGAACGTGTCGCTGTTACCCTCAAGCCGGGGGATCGTGTTGAAGTGTTATCTTTCATGGGTGGAGGTTGATTCGTAGATGAATATTGAAAAGAAATTTGTTTTGGGTGGGCAGGAATTTGAATCCCGGTTGCTGGTCGGGACCGGAAAATTTTCGTCCGTTGAGGTGATGTTGGCCGCCATTAAGGCGTCGGGTACACAATTGGTGACAGTAGCGCTGCGGCGTTTTAACCGGGAGCGGCCCTCGGATGATCTCTTAAGCCCTTTGGCCAAGCTTGGGATAACGCTGGTGCCCAATACTTCCGGTGCCCGTAATGCGTTGGAAGCAGTGCGGGCTGCCATGTTGGGGCGTGAACTATCCGGAAGCCGATTTGTGAAGGTTGAAATCCATCCCAATCCGCACCATCTCATGCCTGATCCGATCGAGACCTATGAGGCCGCCAAGCAACTGGCCAAAGAAGGCTTCATTGTATTGCCCTATATGCCCGCCGATCCTGTTTTGGCCAAACGGTTGGAGGATGCTGGTTGTGCCGCCGTGATGCCGCTGGGTTCGGCCATCGGTTCGGGCCATGGCTTATCGACGACGGAGATGATGAAGTTGATAATTGCTGATAGTGGAATACCTGTCATTGTGGATGCCGGTATTCGTTCTCCCTCAGAAGCGGCCGCTGCCATGGAGTTGGGCTGCAGTGCGGTTCTGGTTAATAGTGCCATTGCCGCCGCCGGTGATCCCGTGGCCATGGCTGCGGCATTTGCGATGGCCGTCAAGGCCGGGGTTTCGGCCCGACGGGCCGGACTGATGGCCCAAAGTTGTTATGCGGTTGCCACCAGTCCGCTGACCTCGTTTCTGATAGAGGGAAAAACGTGAGCGAGGTTCTTCCGGCAGAAATGGATCCTTCGGTCTGGCTTTCCCTAGCCCATACGGCTTCGGAATCGGATGTCCGACGTGCTTTGTCAAATGAGGCACCGACCGAAGCAGATTTCGCCGCCTTGGTTTCTCCTGCTGCAGAAGTTTTTTTGGAAGATATGGCACAACGGGCCAAGCACCTGACCGAAAGCCATTTCGGGCGCACTATCTCTCTCTATGTGCCGCTTTATCTTTCCGATTATTGTCCCGGTGGTTGTGTCTATTGCGGATTCGCTGCTGACCGGAAACAGCCGCGCAGCCGATTGGAACCAGATCAAATGCTGCGTGAATTTGGGGCACTTAAGACGATGGGTTTTGAAGAGGTGCTGCTGCTGACCGGGGAGCGTTCTCCAAGGGCTGACTTTGACTATCTTTGCGATGCGGTGACAGAGGCCGCCAAGCATTTTTCAGCCGTTACCGTTGAGGCTTTTCCCATGACGACCGATGAGTATCGCGGGTTGGCGGCGGCGGGCTGTGTGGGCGTGACGTTGTATCAGGAAACTTATGAGCCGATTCAGTATCACGCTTTGCACCGTTGGGGACCCAAACGGAATTACGCCAACCGGTTGGATGCGCCCTCCCGGGTATTGGAGGCAGGAATGCGCCATGTTGGTCTGGGTGCGCTTCTGGGAATCAGCGATCCGATGTTTGACACCCTGGCCCTGTATCGCCACGCCCATGCCTTGCGTCGCAAATTCTGGCAGTCCGGGGTGACGATTTCATTCCCGCGAGTCTGTCCCCAGGAAGGGGGCTATCAGCCTCCGTTTTCGGTAGATGAGCGGTTCCTGGCGCGGATTATTTTTGCGTTCCGGATTTGTATGCCGGATGTCCCTCTGAATCTGTCCACCCGTGAAAATGCCCGGTTCCGTGATGGTATTGCGGGGGTGGGGGTATCGAAAATGAGCATTGCCAGCCGAACGACAGTGGGTGGGTATTCTGAGCCAACCTGTTCGCCCGATGGCCAGTTTGAAATTAATGATGACCGCGATATCGAAACGTTCTTTACCGCCTTACGGACCAAAGGACTGGAGCCCTTTTTCAAAAATTGGGATCGTGTCTATTCTGGAGTCGGAATTTCGAAATGAACAGTTTACTTTCAGAGCGGATTCAGCGGTTTCAGGCGGCTGGGCTTTATCTGGTTACGTCACAGGCTCTCTCCGCGGGACGTACTACGGTGGAGATTGTTAGGGCGGCATTGGCAGGAGGGGTGAAACTGATTCAACTGCGCGAAAAAGACATGTCGTTGCGTGAGTATATCAAGTTGGCGGAACAGATCCGTGCCATGACCACCACGGCGGGCTGTCTCCTGATCATCAATGACCGTACGGATGTAGCCCTAGCCGTAGGGGCAGATGGCGTTCATCTAGGACAGGATGATTTTCCCATTCCAGCAGCCCGTCGATTGGCGCCTGATCTGATTATCGGATCTTCCACCCATAATGTGGAGGAGGCTTTGCGTGCACAGCAGGAAGGGGCTTCTTATATCAATATCGGTCCTATCTATCCAACAGTCACCAAGGTATGGGAAGGTGAATATCTTGGGCTTGATGGACTTCGCACCATTTCCGCAGTGGCACGGGTGCCTTTCACCGTGATGGGGGGCATCAAGCAGAACCATTTCACCGGCCTGATCAAAGCCGGTGCCCGCATCATTGCCCTCGTCACTGCTGTAACCGCTGCCCAGGATCCGGAAGCGGCAACGAGGGAGTTGATGGGGCAAATCAGTAGGCGGTAGACAGTAAGCATGTCCACTGCTCATGGCCCTTTTTCTCCCGCCCTCATTCCATCCAGTGCGGAACTAACGATGCCGCCCGCATAGCCAGCCCCTTCACCTACGGGATACAGGCCCTTGGTATTGGTGGACTCGCCTTCCGGGTTCCTTGTAATCCAGAGTGGACTTGAACTGCGGGTTTCAGGGGCATAAAGCATTACTTCCTCAAATTTGCATCCATTCAGTTCCTTGAGCATATGGGGGATGGCAACCTCGAGTGTGCGAGTGACGAAATCTGGCAAAATAGTCCGGAATTCGACCGGGACGGCGTGTGGACAGGAACGGTTCTCCGGCAGGGCAGGAAAAACTTTCTTCGCCAGAAAATCAATGAGCCTGATTGCGGGAATCATATAGTGGCCACCTGCCGCTGTGAACGCGGCCTGCTCCAGTTTTCGCTGGAAAACAAGACCCGCCATGGCGGGAAGTTCATGAGCGGGATAGTCGGCTGGTCCAACCGGTACAAGAAAGGCGGCGTTCCCCATGGTTAAGGAGCGCTTGGAATAGCTCATTCCGTTGGTGGTCAGGTAGCCCGGCTCTGATGCACAACTGATTACCTTTCCGCCTGGACACATACAAAAACTGTAACATGAGCGGATACCGTTTTCCTCCCGACGGGTCAGCCGGAAGCTGGCCGCGCTGAGTAACGGGCTCCCTGCAAAACGGCCATATTGAGCGCGGTTGATCGTGCCCTGAGGCAGTTCAAGCCGGATCCCGACGGCAAAAGGTTTGGGCATGAGTTCAACCCCGGCTTCCGCCAGCAGGGCATACACATCACGGGCGCTATGACCAACCGCCAGTACACAGAACTCACAGGAAATCTCCTGCCCATTGATGACAAGAGCTTTCAGGATTCCGTTGTTGATGATCACCTTTTCCAGACGTGCACCGAACCGGACTTCGCCACCTGCCTCGATAATGCGCTGGCGTAGGCGGGGCACAATTTCCAGCAGGATGTCACTGCCGACATGGGGTTCCGCATCAATCAGCACAGACTCACTGGCACCGCATGAGTGGAGTAGTTCCATGAACTCGCGAATTCGGCCCCGCTCCTTGCTTCGGGCGGTGAGTTTGCCGTCGGAGAAAAGTCCTGCTCCGCCTTCACCATAGAGCACATTACTTTCTGGATCCAACGTGCCGTCATTCCAGAAGCTGGCGACCTTGCCGCCCCGCGCAGAGGCTTTCTCACCCCGTTCAATCAAGAGTGGGCGGGCTCCGGCCAAAGCCAGTTTGTAGGCGGCCATCAGTCCGGCGGGACCGGCCCCGACGACGATGGGGCGCAGGGCACCCGCTTTTAGGGGGCGCGGAGGAGTCGGGACTGGTGTGGGAACAGGTGTTATAATTTCGATGCTGGGCAGGTGCGCTTCCTTTGGGATCGTGTCCAAGCCGAGATCGACTGCTACCGACAAGACGAAAATCGGTTCCGGGTTTCGCGGACGGGCATCCAGGGAGCGGCGGAGAATCTGGAGATGAGAGAGGTCGGATGGCTTGCAGCTAACTTTCTTACTGATCCGCTGCAATATGACGGAATCGTCATATTGCAGCGGGACATTGACTTGCTGAACTTGAATGCGCATCCATACACCTTAAATTTATTTTTCGATCACTGTCCACTTTGCTTTGCCCTGGAATTTTAAAATCTTCTTTCCAGGTAAAACCACTGTGGCGGTTACGCCAGGCGGTAATGCCAGTGAAACATCGATTTTGCCGAGATGCCTCTTCCACGCGCTCACTATCTTGCCTTGTGGTGTGGGAATGACCGCTCCACCTTTTTGCCCGACAAATACAGGTTCAAAGTGGATGCGTTTCCACTCCGGTGCCACTTGTGTGAGGCCGCCGATGGTTTGCATCAAGTGATAGAGCGGATGTGCCGACCAGGCATGGGAGCAACTGTGATCGGCAATAATGGGGTCAAATACCTCAAATGTTGTCCCGTGCGCCATCATGCGTGCCCATTTTTTACGAATGAACTCGATTACGTCGGATCCATATCCACGTACAATCAGCACACCAAACACATAGGTACACCAATAGCACGAAGGTTGGCCCTTTTGAACTTTTGTTTCCCGAATATACGGGACAAGGATTTGATCCATCATCGTTTTCTCCCCCGGAGGATAGAGGTTTGCGAGGATGGCGAGAGTCTGACTTTGAATGGAGGTACTCTCGATCACCTGGCCCTCAAATGTAATACCATCGCGCATCAGCCCATCATGATTAATTAGTTTGAGCAGTGCTTTGCGGACTTTCGTTGCCCAGGTGGTAATCTCAGCGGCCTTCTTGGTGTCTCCAGCCTTCTTCAATATCACCACCAGTTTATCCAGTGTTATCAGAAGCCACAGATTGAAGACGGAGGGATAACCGTCCTTGAAAATATCAGTCCAGTCTAAAAAGAGCCAATACCGGTTATCATACCCGACCAGTCCTGTCTTAGCGTCAGTATGCCGTCGAAAATAGTCCAGAACTCCATCGATGACTGCCGCATGTGTTTTAAGCGGCTCAAGCGAGCCCGTTTGCCAATAATAATCCCAAATCGTCAAAATCCAAATGAGCGAAAAATCTGGCAAAATACAATCAGCGATGGTAGGGGCATGACCGAAAGTCAAACCGTCGGGCGTCGTCTGCGAGCTGATACAATGAATTCCCCGCCGGAGCAGCCGTGGATCGCCATTCAAATGAAAGGTATTACATGCCTGAACCCTGGCATCTCCCCACCACTGTGCCTGTTCACGCCAAGGCGTGTCAACGTAGGCGTCCAAGGCGCAGCATTGCTGGGTCCATGCCGAGACTTCCCAAATTTTTTCCAGGTCAGCATCCGAGCTGGAAAATGAACCCTTCCTTTCCAGAGGATAGCCAATCCAGTTCAATTCAACGTCGATCTCCAGTTCCACTTCGGCATCTCTTACGGTGAGATCCAGATACCTGAAACCAATAGGGTGGAAAAATACGTGTCGGTTCTCACCCGCCCGGCAAATGAGTCGGTTGCCGAAAGCCATTCTGCAACCGGCGGGTAGTACCAGGTCCGGCTCTAACTTATCCGCCGCGATGGTTTCGACATGGAGGGTATCCACGATCTCTCCGCCCTTGGTCCCCTTAATGCTGAGTGTTAAGTTACCCACTACCGTGCGTCCAAAATCAATTAAGTAGCTACGGAAGCGCCCTGTTCCGGCGGGAATTACTTTAAGTGGAAACAGTCCGGCAGAAACAGATTCGTGCGTCCGGTCTTCCCCTTTTCTGAGTGCGGCGACATTCCGAGTGGTAAGATATCCTTCAGCGTTGGTGCCTTCCTTGCTTCCCAGGATACAGGTGGGCTTCACCATTTTCTCGGACAGCATGGGGATCATCCTAGGTTCCACCGCATACCACGGTACTAAGCCGGAAGCCCTCGAATTCCAGTCCTCTGCCCAGACGGAATCATCATACTCAGGAAGCATCCAATCATCGCGCTCTACTCTCAAATCAATATGTTCCTGGTCAAATAACATCATGCTGAGTGGGACGGTATTCTTTGAGACTCCGATCTGCCGGCGCATCTTCCATGCGCCATCACTGTGCATTGAAAACGAACCCCACTCCGCCGATACGATCAGCCCGGCATAACCTTGCGATACGTACTGCCAGCAACTTCGGCCCGGGTTAAAGCCGCGAACGGCGATCACATTTCGACCCTTCAGAAGAAAGTCGGCGACATCAATCTCGTCATAAGGCCAATGGGATTGAAATCCGCGGGCAGGGCCCCGGCACACATAACGACCATTAATATAGAGCCGATAGGATTGATCCGCGGTGATAAAAAGAGGGGCTTTCTTCGGCACCGTTTTCAGTTCGAAGGCGTGGCGAAATTGCGCATAGCAATTATGAATATCGGTGGAAAAATTTTCAGGCCATATCCATTTTGCTTTTTTGAATATATCGGCGGGTAATCGGGCGGTCATATAGGTTCCTTTCCATTAGTATCGGCCAGTGAACATATCAAAATACGGTGCTCTGTCGACAGATACAATTGTTACGATTGCGCAGGTTGACTGGTGATGGTGGCTATGTCACGATATTACGGTAAGTCCACCGAAATGGGGTGTTGCTCCAAGGGTGAAACAGGAGAGAATTTTTGTTATGAATCCTAAAATTATTAAAGAAGTGGCATGGGTTGGTGAAAAATACCTTAAGGGGAAAATCAGAAGGGTGGTCTTATCCTTCCATGGTTTGGGCGGTGGGTTGAAGACCTGGCCGAGTTCTGAGGAATTGGATTGGGCCTACCGAGGCGGATTGGTTGTGTATCCGTATTATGGCCCTTGGGCATGGATGAACCGGCAGGCCAGCGCCATGATCGACGAGATGGTGGTATCCCTTTAATTTGCACCGGAGGAAGTATGGGGGACAGGCCAGTTTGCTCTACATCCGATATGCGAAACGGCCCGTGAGCGCGTGTTTGGCGAACTGTCCGCTGGATATTATGCACGGCAAGGCCGAATTCGTTTCTGTAAAAATGGGGAAGCGGTGGTGATGGCTCCTTAGGCACGTCAAGTTGTGATTATGATACCTGTTGATGTTTTATTAGCGTTTTTATTGGCTTCGGTATTGCTGGCGTTGATGCCAGGCCCCGATAACCTTTTCGTACTGACGCAATCCTCTTTATATGGGCGGCGTGCTGGCTTCATGATCACATTGGGGTTATGTACAGGGCTGGTCGGGCACAGTCTGGCGGTTGCGTTAGGGGTTGCTGTCCTTTTCCAGAAGTCCGCGCTGGCCTTCACCGCCCTTAAATGCATTGGGGCTGGTTATTTGTTGTATCTGGCATGGCAGGCCTTTCATGCCCGGTCAGCACGCATTCAGATTGAGCCTGGCAGAGAACCCCAAAACACCATTTATTATGGGCGAGGCATTGTAATGAATCTCACAAATCCCAAGGTATCCATCTTTTTTCTGGCGTTTCTGCCGCAGTTTGCGGATCCGGGGCGGGGATCAATATCGGTTCAAATTCTTGTGCTGGGCGGCATATTTATCATTGTCACCATTGCGGTTTTCGGCAGTATTGCGGCCCTCGCCGGCACCTTGGGCCAATGGCTTCAGCGTTCTGATCGTGTGCAAGGGATCATGAATAAAGTGGCTGGCGCTGTTTTTGTGGGTCTTGCTTTAAAACTGGTCACTTTGCGTCGTTAATCAAGATGTCGCTGTAAAGGGGGCGTATTCGGGATTGTTTTCAGTGGAGACTACGCCTACACTCTGGCCCCTATGATTGGTTTGGTTAAAGATATTTTTGCGCGCCGTGACCTGCTTTCTATGCTGGTGGTCCGGAACGTCAAGATCCGTTACAAGGAATCGGCGCTGGGGTTTCTCTGGACTCTGTTAGGGCCGATTTTTCTGATTGCCATCTATGGCGTTTTCATGAACGTCATCATGAAATTTAATATGCCCATGACGGTCTTGGTGTCTGGGATTTTTGTTTGGCAGTACCTCGCGATGTGTTTGGGTGATTCCACCTTTGCCATTATTGGCAATGCGAATCTGGTCAAAAAAGCCTGTTTCCCAAGGGTACTTCTGCCGCTGTCGATTGTGCTGGCTAATTTCGTTAACTTCCTGCTCTCCCTATTGGTGATGATGGGGTATTTGTTATGGGTTGGCCCTCACTTTGGCGGGATGGCCTGGTTACCTTTGGCCATGGTGACTCATCTGGCACTTTGCACGGGGATTAGTCTGGCGCTGAGTGCCCTGAATGTATTCTTCCGGGATGTTCAGCATTTGACGGGTATTTTTACGATGGCCTGGTTTTTCCTGACCCCGGTGGTCTATGACCTCTCCATGATTGCATCCATTACCGACAAACATCCGATTCTCGGGCAATTATACTTTCTCAACCCTATGGCCGGCATTTTGGCGCTTTATCGATCAGCTTTGTTGGGACGTCCTCTTCCTGATTTCTATTTGATTGCGCTTTCGATGGGAATGACGGTGGTGGTTTTTGTGGTCGGAATTATGATTTTTCAAAAACTTCAACCCGGATTTTCGGACGAACTGTAACATGAGTGATATTGCCATACAGGTTGAGGGAGTGGGAAAACGGTTCCGATTGCGCAGTTCCGGTGGACGCACTTTGAAGTCCATGGTGATGGATATGATTCATGCGCCTGGAAGTGAGCGCGAACTATGGGCGTTGAAAGACGTCAATTTCACCGTCGAGCGCGGGTCCACACTGGGCTTGATCGGCGCGAATGGAGCTGGCAAGAGCACCCTGCTGTCCGTTTTGGCAGGAACCATGATTCCTACGGAAGGGAAAATCAAGACCACGGGTGTGATTTCCTCGTTACTTGAGTTGGGGGCTGGTTTCCATCCCGATTTAACCGGACGTGAGAATGTTTTTCTGGCAGGCGCCATCATGGGGTTGACGCGGGAGCAAATGATCCGTCGGTTTGATGCCATTCTCAGCTTTGCTGACATTGGCTCCTTTATTGATCAGCCGGTGAAGCATTATTCTTCGGGCATGTATGTCCGATTAGGCTTCGCGGTGGCGGTGGAAGTGGATCCTGACATTCTGCTGGTGGATGAAGTTTTGGCCGTAGGGGATGCTTCATTTCAACGTAAATGTCTGCGCCGTATGGCGGAATTCCGTGAACAGAAAAAGACGATGTTAATTATTTCTCATGATCTGGGAACCATTCAATCTGTAAGTGACCAGATTCTGTTTTTGGATCACGGCCGTGTTTTGGGCCATGGGGATCCCTGTAAAGTGGTGGGCCAGTATGAGAGCTTCTGGCGGAATCAAGCAAGTGCCGAACGGAGTCGGGAGTGGGGTACCCGTGAAGTCATTCTGACTGGTGCTGAGTTTTCAGATGAAGCGGGTGAAGTCACCACTAAGTTCAAGTGGGGTCATTCCTTGACCGTCAGGTTGGGTTATGAAGTAAAAACTCCTGTGGGCCCCTCTATTTTCGGGTTTGGCATTAGCGATGAAGCCGGGCGGTTGGTTCATGGCAGTAATACGGAGATTGCCGCCGTGACGATCCCGGGACTATCTGGTCCGGGGCAGGTTGTGTTGACGATCCCGCATTTGAATCTGGCCCGTGGCACCTATTTTTTCTCCTTTTCGGTGCATTCCGCTGATCACAAGGTAAACTATCACCGGATGGATAATGCCTTTGCCATTGGGGTGGAGTCGGATAAAAATTTTGAAGGTATCTGCCACATGCCGAGCGAGTGGAGGGTGGCATGACCAATATTGTCGAAAACCCTGTAGTGCAGGATCTGATTTACCGGGCATTGGCAGAGGATGTTGGCGCAGGTGATGTCACCACATTGTCGGTAGTGCCTGAAACCTGTCGCGGAAAGGCTGTGATTCTGTCCCGCGGAAATTATGTTGTATCCGGGGGAACGGTGGCGCAGGCGGTCTTTGCCAAGGTGGATCCTACGCTCCATTGCCAGTGTCTTGTCAAGGATGGGGCTGCCGTAAAGCCCGATCAAATGGTAATGACCATTGAGGGCTCCATCCGTGGCATTCTTACGGGGGAACGGACGGCTCTTAATTTTATGCAGCGGATGACGGGTATCGCCTCGCGCACCTGTGAATTTGTGGATAAAGTCAAGCCATGGGGAACACGGATCCTTGATACCCGCAAGACGACCCCCACGTTACGCCTTCTGGAAAAATATGCCGTAACTTGTGGCGGAGGCACCAATCACCGGATGGGATTGTACGATATGGTGCTCATTAAGGATAATCACCGACGGCTCTGGCAGGAAGCCGGTATTAGCAATCTTCTGGGGGCGGTGGAGGCGGCGCGGGCCAAATTTCCCGGTGTTCCTGTGGAGGTGGAAGTAGAATCGGAGGCGGAGTTGCGTGACGCCTTGCGGGCCAAGCCGGAGTGGATCATGCTGGATAACATGACGCCGGAACGAATGAAATCCTGTGTCGCGATTTGCGCGAAACGATGTCAATTGGAGGCCTCTGGTGGGGTAACTTTGGCCACGGTAGCGGCCATCGCGGCCACGGGTGTCGATGCGATTTCCATAGGGGGATTAACCCATTCCGCGCCAGCGGCGGATTTATCATTGGAAATCGAGTAACCGTTTCAGACTGAGGGTTATATGGACTATTTTTTCGTCATTGATATCGGTAATACTAGCACGCATATTGGGTTGGCGCACGGGCAGAGGATTATTCGTCAGGGACGTATGCCGACCCGTGAGGGACGTGAAGAGCGTAAAATCCTGATGATCCTGCGCAAAATAGCCGCAGGGCGCACGGTCAAGGATGCGGTTTTGTGTTCGGTGGTACCAGGACTGAATCCGCTGTGGACTCAGGTGCTTCAAAATTTTTGCGGGACAGATCCCTTGTTGGTGGGACACCGGATTAACTTGAATATCAAAGTGGATTATCCGCAGCCCGAAACGATTGGTGCGGACCGGTTGGCGGATACGGCAGCGGCTTGGGAACTCTATGGATCTGCCGTGATTATTGCCGATTTCGGAACGGCGCTGACCTTTGATGCGGTTACAGGTGATGGCCGTTATATTGGGGGTGTTATTGCACCAGGACTGCCGCTGATGACCGATTATCTTGCCGAGCGGACCGCCTTGTTGCCGGAAATAGCCCTGGATGGTCGCTTTAAAAATATTGGGCGCTCGACGAGTGAGGCGATGCGTATCGGTGTGGTGGTAGGCTATCGGGGCATGGTCCGTGAAATTCTTCATCATGTTAAGATTGGGATGAAAGAGCGGAAGATTCAATTCTGCGCCACAGGTGGTTATGCCGATGTGGCGTTGAAGGGGCTTGATACCCCTGTGGATATTGTCCCGGATTTAACTTTGGATGGCTTGGTACTGATAAGGGAGTTAAACCGCTGATGACGGGACGCATTCTGGGAGTGGATTACGGGACGAAGCGAGTGGGGATCGCCATCAGCGATCCCATGGCCATGCTGGCAACCCCCTTGTCGGTGGAGACCGTTCAATCGGTCGATGAAGCGATCGCTGCTGTATGTCGTATTGCCCGGGAGCGGGGTGTGGTCAAGATTGTGGTGGGCATTCCGATCAATATGAATGGCTCCAGTGGCGCCATGGCCTTGGAAGCCGGGAAGTTCGTCGAATTGTTGCGCGTGGCCAGTGGTTTGCCGGTGGATATTACCGATGAACGGTTAAGCACCAGCCTGGTGGAACGGATGCTGGTGGAGGCAGATGTGTCGCGTGGGCGGCGCAAAGAAGTTCGAGACAAACTTGCCGCCCAGGTCATTCTGCAAGGCTATCTGGATACTAAGGCTGAAGCGAATTATGTCCATGATCAGGACGATTATTGAGTTCTAACGATAGGCTTCTGACCCGAATCGTTCCTTGGAAATTACCCCGGAGTTGAACTTGAATCGTTTTTCCATCGGTAGGAATGGTGAAGGACTGGTGAATTTTCATCCAACCATCTGAGCGTGCCAGTAAAGGCTCTTTTACGGAAAAATTTTGGTTGGTTATATTTCCCTGGTTGCCCTGCCGGACGAGTGTGACGGCCATGATGATGGTACCTGAAAACGCCGCTCCTTTTTCAAACATTCCACCGATACTCCAACTCTGGCCGGGGCACACCGAAATGAGTGGGGCCGTGAGTGTGAAGCTGTCGTTCATTTTTCCGGATTCAAGTTGTAGGCAATAGCCGTCTTTCTTGAAGGGAATGATCGAAACTTTTTGATAGCGGGAATCCCCTGTCTGGATTTGCCATCCGGCGATGGCTTTTCCTGCAGGGCTGGAGTTTAGGAGGCGAGTCAGCAGATTGGTTTTTACCGGGAAATTGGTTGTGACGATGAGAGGTGGGGTTGCTCCCAAGGTGGAGACGTAATCTTTTTGATCGCACCAGATCCAGAGAACGGTGAGCATTGAAATCAAACCGAGGAGAAGGGCTGACGCGCAGAGCAGTTGCCAGTGACGAAGGGAGCGTCTCAAGTTGGTGATGTTTTGGGTCGCCACAGTCGGGCGTGCGGCTTTTTCCGATGTGATGGGCGGGGTAAAGTCCAGACGATCTCGCAGTGGGAGTGCCTGGGCCAGCGGATCTGTTTTGAGAAGTTCACAACGTGCCGGATCCAGTCCTGCTTGAATCAGGGTGGTCCGGTAACTGTCCAGATCAAAGGGAATCCTGCGCCAGAAAACCGCATGGGCCTTGGTGTCATAGATGCAGTAACTGGCTCGGGGATCCCCGTCGCGTGAACATCCTACCGAACCGACATTAACAAAATATCTTTTATCCGGTTCAATCTCGAAATCCTGTGGAACGATCTGGCGAGGGACTCCGCTGGGGCCGATCAGAAAAAAAGCTGGCTCATGAGTGTGGCCTGCCAGCAAAAGGGTGGAATCCACCGCTTGCCAAGAGGGCAGGGTGTCCTCTGGCTTCAAAACATAATCAAAGCTAGCCGGACGTGAAAATTCACCATGCACGCATCGGAAACCATTACCGATAATAGTCAGCGGAAAAGAGGACAAAAAGGCAGAAGCCTTCCTGTTGAGTTTGGAGGCTGTCCAGCGGATCATTTCCCGGGCATGGGGATTGAACGAAGAGTCATCCATGCGGCCACTGACAATGGCATCATGATTGCCCAGCACAAAGGCATCGACATGGGCATGCACCTCATGGAGGACCTCGACGGGGGCGGGGCCATAGCCAATGACGTCCCCGAGACACAGGATATAATCGATTTTGCTGCTGCGGATATCAAGATGAACGGCTCGCCACGCCTGCAGGTTGGCGTGGATATCAGAGATAAAGGCATAACGCATGATTAATAACTAGCACATTATAGCTAATGTGCTCAATTAAATAATCTTCCACCGCGGTACTTTTAGCGTTATTTCCGTCCAAAGTCTGTTCCGTTTATTGTGCCCAATCGCGATTGCGAGTGCCGGGATCAACAATCGGTTCTTCGGCTGGTATGATCGTGGCGGGCACTTCGGCTTTGGACTTGGAAAGGAATAACTTGGGTTTAAGGATCAGCAATTTGCCTGAAAAATTGCCAAACACGGTCATGCGGATCATCGTGCCATCTGGGGGGATGGCGAACTCTTCCTGCACTTTGGAAAGTCCTGAAATCTGGGGCGGGGGGATTTTCAGGACGACAAAATTGGTGACAACCGTTCCAACGTTTTTTTGGAGCATCAGGCCCAGCGTGACTTCGCCTGCAAAATCTTTTTTCTTCTGGACGGCGGCGTCAAAAGTCCAACTTTCTCCGGGATTTACAGAGACCCAACTGGAGACGAGGGCGAGACTTTTTGAGGCTTTTTTTGAGAAGAAATACAGGAACGGCTGTTTAAAGGGGTCAAGATTGATGCCGATCTGTTGGTTGCGCTCATCCTCCAGATGGATATTCCATCCCCGGATGGGTTGTCCCGGCGTCACGATCTGTTCTGGCAGAGACAGGGTATTGTGGGTGGAGGCCGCCAGAGGAAGGGCGCTTGCTGCAGTGATATCGGCCGGATGCGGGATTTTTCGCCAGATCAGTGTTCCAACGATCAAAACCACAAAAAACACCAGTGAAATCAGGCTGAGGGGTATTTTCTTTTTTCGTTTAGGAATGGTTTTGAGATCTTGAACGGCAACGACATTACGGGCCGCCTGACCGGGTGATTTTGGCGGGGAGAATGAAACGTGCCAGTTGGCCGATGTATCTGCAACCGTGCCTTTCGATTCGGGGAGATAGTAACTTGGATCCAGTTTAAGGCCAGTGGCCCTCAGTGCTTTCCGGTAGGACTCAACATCAAATGTGATGCGACGCCAGTAAACAGAGCGGGATTCGGTATCATAAATGCAATAACAGGCGCGGGAATCTTTATCCCGGGGTTGTCCCACCGAGCCGACGTTGACGAAATAGCGTCTGCCGGGATCGATGGTAAAGTCCTGAGGATCAACCGCCCGGGGAATGCCGCTTTTCCCGAGGACAAAGATGGCCGGTTCATGGGTATGACCAACGAAAAGCAGATCTGCCTCGGTGGCTTTCCATGATGGCAATACCTCTTCGGCATTGGATGCGTAATCGAAATTACCCGGCTCGGAAAACTCGCCATGGGCACAGAGAAATCCGTCGCCGATCAGAGTCAGGGGGAGGGAGGATAAGAACTTCAGATCCTCTGTGTTCAATTGCTTGCGTGTCCATTCCAGAAGACGCTGGGCATCATCATTGAATAACGTCGCATCCAATTTGTCGCACAGTGCGGCGTCATGGTTACCAAGGATAACGGCATCGACTTTATTACGCATTTCCCGGAGCACTTGGGCTGGATTTGGCCCATATCCCACGATGTCGCCTAGACAGATAATGCGGTCTGCATTATTGTTTTGGATATCTTCGTAGACTACTTTCCATGCCTGCATATTGGCATGGAGATCGGAAATGATGGCATAACGCATAAGAACCGCCTTGTTGTGGATTATTGTTCGGTTACGTCGGGTTGATGGATTTGATAGTTTCCAGCGCTGGTGTCATCATCGAGAGGCAATGGCTTCGATTTCAACAGACACCTCTTTTGGAAGGCGTGCCACTTGTACGGCGGAACGGGCCGGGGCAATGTCGCCCTTGAAATACTCGGCATAAACGGCATTCATTTTCGAGAAGTCATTCATGTCTTGCAGGAACACCGTGGTTTTGACGACCTGCGCAAGAGACGAGCCAGCCGCTTCCAGAATGGCCTTGAGGTTTTCAATGACCTGTCGGGTTTGGTCCTCGATAGAACCTGTAACAAGGGCTCCCGTTTTGGGGTCAATGGGAATCTGGCCGGAGGTGAATACCAGCTGTCCCGTAACTATCGCCTGCTGATAGGGTCCGACGGGAGCGGGGGCCTTAGCCGTAGTGATGATTTGTTTTTGCATAATTCTCGGAACTTTAGCAGGTAAAATGGCAGCTTCAATCGCTAAATGAGTTTATGGATGATGAGGAATGGGGCTCTAGAGCCAACTCCCTGGTTTTCCTTGGCTAGATATTGTCTGCCGCCGTGTCTTTGAGTCCTGTACCGGCGGGTGTCTCAACGCCCCATTGCCATTCGCTGATTTCCGGCATGTCGATACCATGTTCCGCGATATATTGCTTGTGCTCGAATAGCTTATCCCGGATCGCCTGTTTGACGTAAGCGGCCCGGTTTGCCAACTGGGGCACGTGATCGATAACGGCGCTCATGAGTGAAAACCGGTCGAGTTCATTCAGCACCACCATGTCGAACGGGGTGGTGGTGGTTCCTTCTTCCTTGTATCCGCGCACATGCAGATTCTTGTGTCCGGTGCGGCGATAGGTCAGACGATGAATGAGCCACGGGTAGCCGTGGAAGGCGAATAGGATCGGTTTGTCGGTGGTGAATAGGGTGTCGAATTCGTTGTCGGACAATCCGTGAGGATGTTCCCGGGCTGGCTGGAGCTTCATCAGATTGACCACATTCACAACCCGGATTTTTAATTCCGGGAAATGCTTGCGCAGCAATTCCACGGCGGCTAGGGTTTCCAGCGTCGGCACGTCGCCACAGCAGGCCATCACGATGTCCGGTTCGCTGCCCTTGTCGCTACTGGCCCATTCCCAAATGCCGATGCCGGCGGAACAATGCTTGACGGCCTGTTCCATGGTCAGCCAGACCGGGGCGGGTTGCTTGCCCGCCACTACCACATTGACATAGTTCCGGCTACGCAAACAGTGGTCGGTGACGGATAAGAGGCAGTTGGCGTCTGGCGGCAGGTAGACGCGGATCACCTCCGCCTTTTTGTTGACCACATGATCAATAAATCCGGGATCCTGGTGGGAGAAGCCGTTGTGATCCTGTCGCCACACATGGGAACTGAGTAGATAATTGAGCGATGCAATGGGGCGTCGCCACGGGATGTGATGGCACACCTTGAGCCATTTGGCGTGCTGATTAAACATTGAATCGATGATGTGGATGAAAGCTTCATAACAACTGAAGAAGCCATGCCGTCCGGTGAGGAGGTACCCTTCCAACCAACCTTGGCACTGGTGCTCGCTGAGTACTTCCATGACGCGTCCATCGGGGGCGAGCTTGTCGTCATCGGGATAGATCTCTGCCATATAACAGCGATTCGTCACGTCGAGGATGTCCTGCCAACGATTGGAATTATTCTCATCCGGGCTGAAGACGCGGAAGTTACTGCTCTCCTTATTCAACTTCATAACATCGCGTAGAAATGTTCCCTGAACCCGGGTAGCCTCGGCCAGAACTGCGCCCGGGGTAGACACCGGGACGGCATAGTCCCTGAAATCGGGCATCCGAAGATCCCTGAGCAATAACCCACCATTGGCATGCGGATTGGCACTCATGCGCCGCGTTCCCTGCGGGGCCAACTCGGCCAGTTCGGGCAATAGTCGGCCATGAACGTCAAAGAGTTCTTCAGGCCGATAACTCTTCATCCATTGTTCCAGAATTTCCACGTGTCCGGTCTTATCCATGTCGCCCATCGGTACCTGATGGCTCCGCCAGTAGCCTTCGCATTTCTTGCCGTCGATCACCGGCGGGCAGGTCCAGCCCTTGGGTGTGCGCAGGATAATCATGGGCCAGGTGGGTCTCCCCGTTTGACCTGATTCCCGGGCTGCCGCCCAGATTTGCTTGATTTCGGCGATGGCGGTATCCATGGCGGCGGCCATCTGCTGGTGGACCAGGGCAGGTTCGTGGCCTTCGACAAAGATGGGTTTGTAGCCATATCCCTCAAATAATTTTTGTAATTCTTCCTTGGGGATACGGGCGAGAAAACACGGGTTGGCGATCTTGTAGCCGTTCAAATGCAGGATGGGTAACACGCCGCCATCTCGCTGGGGATTGAGAAACTTATTGGAATGCCAACTGGTTGCCATGGGGCCGGTTTCGGCCTCGCCATCACCGACCACACAGGCCACAATCAGGTTGGGGTTGTCGAAGGCGGCCCCATAGGCATGTGATAATGCGTATCCCAGTTCCCCGCCCTCATGGATCGACCCCGGTGTTTCGGGGGCCACATGGCTGGGAATGCCACCGGGAAAACTGAACTGCTTGAAAAGCTTTTTCATCCCTTCCTCGTCTTGAGTGATATGGGGATAGATTTCGGTGTAGGTACCTTCCAGGTAAGCGTGGGCGACCAGGGCTGGCCCGCCGTGTCCGGGCCCGATCACATAAATCAGGTCCAAGTCTTGTTCGGTGATACAGCGGTTGAGGTGGACACAGATTAAATTCAAACCCGGTGTGGTGCCCCAGTGTCCGACGAGACGCGGCTTGATATGTTCGTACTGGAGTGGCTGTTTGAGAAGGGGGTTGTCAAATAGGTAGATCTGGCCGACAGACAGGTAATTCATGGCGCGCCAGTAAGCGTCCAGTTTCCGTAACATTTCCGCTGAAAGCGGGGTTGCAAGTGCCACCGTTTTCAATTGATTAACGCCTGTTGTCGTATTGTTCATAATTTAGTCTCCTGTGCCACTGATCACACCTCGCTTGACACGCCTCATTAGGATGACGATCATACCTCCTTTTGAAAATATTTGGCTATTTGTTTTATGACACGTTTTATTATACGACGCTTGCTTTATACGATTCCCATGGTTTTTGGGGTGATCCTCATTACTTTTATTCTGTTTAATGTTGTTGGCGGAAGCCCGGCCTCCATGGCACTGGGGAAAAATGTATCCCCGCAGGCGTTGGAGGAATTTGATGAACAGCGTGGCTTTAACAAGCCGTTGCTCTTTGGCTGGTGGACCTCTACGCGTGCTTTCCCGGAACGTGAATTTGCCGAACCAATCACGCTTCTGGTGGGCTCCAACTTTACGGTTCCATTTCTCTTTCCCCTGCGTCCGGATTCCCGCTACCGGCTCAAAGTCGAGATCCGGAGCAAGGGCACCGGGGCCAGGGTTCGTTTTCTGCCAGGTATTTGGGCCGCTCTATCTGACCCGGCAATGGATTTGTCTTCTCACTGGCAATGGGGTGAGTTCCTGTTTAAGACAGGCACTAATTCCGGGGCGGAACCGGTTTTGCTGTCGGTGGAGAAGGGGAACATAGAATTCCGACGTGTCCAGATTGAGCGGCGCATGCCGCATTGGTCGGATTCCCAACTCGTGCATTATTTTCACACCTTGGCCCGCTTGGATCTCGGGACTTCGCTGATGACGAATGAAAAGGTGACCACCATGTTGAAACGCGGGATTCTACCGTCGCTGGCCCTGACGGTTCCCATTTTCTTTGGCGGACTGGTGCTTTCGGTGGCGCTGGCGCTGGTTTGTGCTTATTGGCGAAATCGCTGGCCGGACCGCGTCTTTGTCTTTTTGGCGGTGGCCTTGATGAGTGTGAATTATCTGGTCTGGATCATTTTGGGTCAATTTTTCATGGCGTATAAATGGCATTGGTTTCCCATTTGGGGTTTTGAGTCATGGGACTATCTGCTGTTACCGGTGACAATTGGCATTCTCAGTGGGTTGGGGGGAAACCTCCGCTTCTATCGCACTGTGATTCTGGATGAGATCTATAAGGACTATGTGCGGACCGCCTTTGCCAAGGGGATGAGCCCGGCGGGGGTGCTTTTCAGGCATGTGTTGCCGAATGCGATGATTCCGATTGTGACCAACACTGTTATTGCAATCCCATTCCTCTATACGGGTAGCCTGTTGTTGGAGAGCTTTTTCGGGATTCCGGGGCTAGGTGGACTCAGTATCAATGCCATTAACTCGTCGGATGTGGAAGTGGTGCGGGGCGTAGTTTTAGTAGGTGCCATTTTGTATGTGGTGGCCAGCCTGGTGACAGATTTATGTTACGCTCTGGTCGATCCGAGGGTGAAATTGAGGTAGGTCATGGAAGAGTGTGGACAATCATTATGGCAGGAGGCTTGGCGGGATTTGCGGCGTCGCCCGTTAATTCGGGGATGCCTCGGAATTATCGTCTGCTTTTTTCTGGTCGCCCTTTATGGGGAAATCGTCTACCGGTATTACCAGATCGCTGACCGTACGCCGTCGTATTCGCAGGTTAATTTAAGCGAGCGTTATCTGCCGCCAAGTCTATTCCGGCATCCCTTTACGAAAGAGGGGCGCCTCTGGGCTGGGGTGAAGGCGCTGGCCTATCGACCATGGGGGACCGACAATCTGGGGCGTGATGTGCTGCAGCGGACGATTCAGGGAACCCGTATCGCGTTTCTGGTGGGGGTGGTGACCTCCTTGATTGCCATTCCCATCGGGGTTTTACTGGGTTGCATTAGTGGTTATTTCGGCAAAGGGATTGATGATTTGATTGTGTGGCTGTATTCCACGATCGAAAGTATTCCCGGGTTACTGTTCATTCTTGCCATCTCCATGGTGGTCGGGAAGGGGATCATGGGTGTCTATCTTGGCATTGGACTCACCACTTGGGTGGGATTGTGTCGGCTTTTAAGAGCGGAAGTGATGAAACATCGGGATCGGGCTTATGTGATGGCGGCCCGTTCGCTGGGGTACTCTTCCTGGCGTATTATCTTCCGACATATCCTTCCCAATGTGTTTCACATTGTAATCATCACTTTCTCTCTTCGTTTCCCTGCGGCCATTGGAACTGAGGTCTTTATGAGTTTTCTCGGAATTGGAGTGCAGGGAGAGCCCTCTTGGGGTATAATGATAGGAAATGCACGTTTACGCCTCTGGCAGGGGATCTGGTGGGAAATGGCAGCTGTATCTGCCGCCATTCTGTTGGTAGTGCTGGCTTTTAATCTGGTAGGGGATGCCCTTCGGGATGCGTTGGATCCGAGATTAAGATCGAAAGAAAAATAACCCAAGCGATGGGAAGGGAGCCCGTTACATGACACCGAAATCTGCAATGAAAAAAATAACCCATGAAGCTATTTTGGAGTTTTTTCAGAAACCTGAATATACGCCGATGACGTTGGGCGAATTGACGGGAGTATTTGGTCTTCGGGGTGGGGAACGGAAAGCCTTGGTCGACATTCTCCACAAGATGGTGCTGAATGGCGAAATTGTTATCATCCGCAAAACACGTTATTCCCTCGGTGCCCCGGCGGATTTGATTACCGGGCGGTTGGAAGTGAAACGTTCCGGGGGCGGATATCTCACCAACCTGGATGGTGAATTGACCGTGCGCATCGAGCGCGGGAACCTCAGTACGGCTTTGCCCGGCGATCAGGTGGTTGTGCGTTTGGAGCCGCTTCAGCCGGGAACTCCCGAATGGCAACGGCAAGGGGTGGTGATCCGTATTGTGGAGCGCGGAACACGGGTGGTGGTGGGAACCCTCAAAAGTACGGGGAAATTTCTTTATGTTCTACCGCTGAACCCCTCCTATCAGCAGGATTTCTATGTGCCGGATGCTCAGGGTGCGCAAATTAATGACCGGGTGGTGATCCAGTTCACCAATTGGGACAACCGGCATGTCAATCCCGAGGCCGAGATTATTGAGGTTATCGGGCCGGCGGACAATCCTTCGCTGGATACGCTGGCCGTGATGCGCCAATATGATCTTCCCCAAAAGTTCCCGGTCGAAGTGATGCGGGAAGCGTCCGATTCAGCGACCCGATTGAACCAGCCCGGCAAGCGGGTTGATTTACGGAGTAAATTTATTTTTACCGTGGATCCTGCCACCGCCAAGGATTTTGATGATGCATTGTCCTTGGAACGGGATGAAGAAGGGCACCGGGTTCTCGGCGTGCATATTGCCGATGTCTGTCATTTTGTGACCAAGGGAAATGCCCTTGACCAGGAAGCCATTGAGCGGGGAAACAGTGTTTATCTTCCCGATAAGGTGATTCCCATGCTGCCGGAAGAACTTTCTAATGGGCTTTGCAGTTTAAAGCCGGATCAGGATCGGCTGGCGTTTTCCGCTTTTATGACTTTTGACCAGGCCGGGCGTATGATTGCGGCGCGGTTTGCCAGGACGATGATCCGTTCGCGGTTGCGTCTGACTTATGAACAGGCTCTACAGGTGCTTCAGACTCCTGCCGGCATGCATTGCAAGGTGGTAATGCCTGCGGAAGCCCGGCCGCTGATCCTGGACGTATGTGAGCTGGCCATGCAACTGCGGACCCGGCGTATGGCCCAGTGGGCGCTGGACATTACGATGCCGGAAAACTCGGTCATCATCGGCAAGGATGGGATGATCGAGGATATTCGCCCGGTCGAAAATGACATCTCACACCAGATGGTTGAGGAATGTATGGTCGCGGCGAATGAGGCAGTTGACCGGGAATTGAGCACTAAAGGCCGGGCGTTGATTCATCGCCTCCATGAAGAGCCTGATATCGATAAAATCGAAATGCTGACAGCTGATTTGCATGAAATGGGGTATCAGCCAGGGCAATTGAAACATCGGCGCAACCTGATGGAATTCCTGACCCGGATTAAGGATACGCCGCTGGCCAATAGCGCCCAGATGGCGGTGCTCCGCAGTATGAAGCGGGCAATCTACAGTTCCAAAGAGGGCGGGCATTTCGGGTTAGCCAAGAAATATTACGCCCACTTCACTTCGCCGATTCGTCGGTATCCCGATCTGATCGTCCATCGGATATTGGCGGCGTTATTGGAGGGGAAAAGTAATCCTTACCCCCATCAGGAATTGGAACGACTGGCCGTGCATTGCTCAGAAACTGAACAAGTGGCCCAGGCGGCGGAACGCGAATTATTGGAAATCAAAAAATACCGTTTTCTCGCCCAGCAGATTGAACAACGGAATGTGCGGGATTACGATGCCGTGGTGGTCAAAGTCATGAATTTCGGGCTCTTTGTTGAACTGGACAGGCTGGCGGTTCAGGGCCTGTTGCACGTTTCAGCCATATCGGAAGCATTTGTGCGTTTCGATCCTGCGGCCAAGGCATTGCGGGCGGGGCAGGACTTGTATAAACTGGGGACCCGTTTGAAGGTGATTCCGGTCAAGGTGGATTTTGATAAGCGTCGCATTGATTTTGCCTTGTATCGACCCGAGTTGGAAAAGACCAATGGGCAGGGGAAAAAGCCAAGGTCGGTTCGGAGTGAGGAACACAGAGGGCGGAGGAGACGGTGTTGATGTTGAAAAAATATATGAACAACATGGCCTTTGGCCTGTTGTGGGTGCTGGTTGGTTCGGTGCAAGCGACGGAGAATCCCTTGTCAGACATTGATGCCCGTTTCACGGCGCAGGAGAACCCCGTGTACCTGGAATACGATGTTGCCTATCGGTTCCTGCATCTGGAACTCGCCAAGGTGGGTAAAATTGTGGCGACGACAAGGATGGGGACGTGGCGTCATCGCGTGACTGGGGAAAGCATTCCCGCCCTGTTTCTTGACATGAATGTTAATTCCCCCGATAGCGGGAAGGCCGGTGAACGGAACCGGGTCTCCATTCATGACCGGATTCTCGCCGTCATGACCTTACCGGAGATGAAAGCACTGGTTTTTGCGAAATACACCGATGAATATTTACATCCCTTGATTGGCAGGAAGAAAGAATCCTTGATTGTTTCGGTGTATGACGCCCAGGCGGGGCAAATGGCCTATTCCACCTGTAATCTTCTGACGGGGGGTACTTCAACGAATCTGGCAAATCCCGAAGCATTGTATGATTTAAGCCAACGGATTAAACCGGTGATGGATTTCCTGGTTCAGCAGCACAAGGGCGGGACGAAAGAGCCTGTGGACATGGACAAGGGACGGATCGTGGCCAATCTTGATGGGAAAGTGGTGGCATTACGGATTTTGACCAAGCCGGATCAAAGTCCGGCCTGTTTCGGGCGTCAGCGTTTTGAGACCACTTGTATTGTGCCGGTGGCGGAGCCCGGGAGTTCTGTGAAACCGCGGGAATTTCATGCCTGGAGTCTGGATTTTAAAAAATTGGCAGCTTTGCGCAATGATGAGGCTCTCATCAAGGCGGCACAGACGGCCCCAATCGAATCGATCGTCCCTCTGGTAATGGATTATGAACTTGGGCTCGGGAGTGTCCGTACGACCATGACGGCCATTTATATGGGGAACGCACAGGTCGTCAAACCCATGTTAGTGCTGTCGAAAGGTCCAGAACCTGTGACTCAGGAAAAGGCCAATACACACTAATGTTTCTGCGCAGAGTTTGGGCAGCACTTCCACCATGCGAACAGTCCATCCCGTTATGTGCTGGATCAGGTCGGACAGTATCAGCGGCACATTTTGGTTGCGGATGAAATACAGGTGGAACAGCCAGACGAGCAGGATGGACAGGCTGTAGGCAACGACCCACACGATACCGAAACGGATGAGTTCGCGATGGGTTCCTGTCAATTGCTTCCGGTCAAATGTCCAGATTTTGTTGAAGATGAAGCTGAACAGGCCGCCGCAAGGCCGGCTGATAAGATTGGCGGCTTCCGGTGAAAAGTTTGCGAAATGGAGTAGAGTTCCATAAATGGTAAAATCCGTGAGTACGCTTCCAATGCCAACTGTCGCGTATTTCTTGATCTGAATAAACCAATTCATGTGTCGGCACTATACCTTCATTTATTTGAACAAGTCGAGGTGACTTTCGGCATTCAGGGGGCGCTGGTCTGATTTTTTCCGGCGGGGCAGATGACTTTCCAATCTGCATACTTCCATTTTATAGGAAAATCGCGGCATTGGCTGGGTTTGGCGGACTGAATATGGCAGGAGGGAGGGGTTCCTCCCAGAAAAATACAGGCTCCGTTCGGCTGATCCTTCAACGATAACCCGCAGCGGTCATCCCGCAGTCGTGTATATTGATCGGTGAAGGAGGTGACGTCCAAACCGAGTTCGTCCGCAATGGCCTCTGCTTCGCCATCGGTAAGGCGAACCTCACCTTCATGGCGACAGCAATTACCACATCGCAAGCATTGGAAGGAGTTTTTTATCTTTACCTCAACAACCTACTTGGATCACGCTGGGATCATAATTGGCCGGGGCTTCGAACCCGAGCAGGTTGAGACAGGTGGCGGCCAGACTGCTGATCCCGAGCCCCTGATGTTCGCTCAGTTTAAGCTTCGCGCAATTTGCGGGGTCATAAATGATGACTGGAACCGGATTGAGTGAGTGGGCGGTCTTGACCTTGATCTTGCCGTTTTCCGTTTTCACCTTACCGGTTTTCTTATCGTGCTCATACATATCATCGGCGTTTCCGTGATCCGCGGATATAACCAGAATACCATTCGTCGCCTGAATGGCTGGGAGGAGACGTCCGATGCATAGATCCACAGTTTCCACCGCAATTTGGGTGGCCTGATAGACCCCGGTATGGCCGACCATGTCGCCATTGGGGAAATTTAACCGAATAAAACGGTGGGTATTCCCGGCTATCGCCTTGAGTACGACATCGGTAATTTCGGCCCCCTTCATCCAGGGGCGTTGTTCGAAGGGGAGGATATCAGAGGGGATCTCCAAATAATCTTCCAGGGTGTTGTTGAATTTCCCGGAGCGGTTGCCGTTAAAGAAATAGGTGACGTGCCCGTATTTCTGGGTTTCGCTGATAGCCATTTGTTTAACCCCGGCTTTAGCCAGGTACTCGCCCATGGTTTCGGCGATGGCGGGTGGTTCGACCAGATAATTTTGGGGGAGTTTCAAATCACCATCATATTGCATCATGCCGGCGAAAAGAACTCTCGGACGCGGGGAACGGTCAAATTCGGTTACGCTGTCATCTTCAAAAGCACGGGTGATTTCGATGGAGCGGTCACCGCGGAAGTTGAAGAAAATGACGCCGTGATGATCCATGATCTTGCCGATCGGTTGTCCCTTGTCCGCAATCACGAACGCAGGAAGATCCTGATCAATGATACCGGGGGTGGCTTTACGCAGGGTCTCAATGGCGGCGCGGGCCGAGGGGAACTGGGTGCCCAAGCCGTGGACATGGGTATCCCAGCCACGTTTGACCATATCCCAGTTAGCGTTATAGCGATCCATGGTGATATTCATGCGCCCGCCACCGGAGGCAATCCGGAAGTCCACAGTGCCATCCGCATTGAGACCAGCGAGGAACTGTTCAAAGGGTTCCACATAATCCAAGGCGGAAGTTTCGCCGACATCGCGGCCATCGAGTAGGATGTGAATTCGGGCATATTTCACGCCTTCGGCCTTGGCTTGGGTGAGCATGGCCTTGAGATGATCGATATGGCTGTGGACATTGCCATCGGAGAACAACCCGATGAAATGAAGCGGGGTGTTATATTGGAGGCAATTGGCGATCTGGGCTTTCCAGACTGCGCCATGGAACATGGCGCCGGAGCGGATGGCATCGCTGACGAGGCTGGCACCCTGGGCGAAGACGCGACCGCAACCGATGGCATTGTGGCCCACTTCGCTGTTTCCCATGTCATCATCGCTGGGGAGACCGACGGCGACGCCGTGGGCTTTGAGTTGGCTGGAGATGGCATTGGCCTTCAGCCAGTCGAGGTTTGGGGTCAGGGCCGAACGTACCGCATCGCCTTCCTCGTATTGGCCAATACCAACTCCATCCATGATGATTAGAACGACGGGGCCTTTGGGACCGGGGAAAGCTGATTTTTTCAATGCCTGCATGATTGTATCCTTTTGTAAAAAATGGCCTGTACTTTAACTGAAAAATGGGCTCAGGACAAACTCTTTGATTGGCGCGAAAAGGCCCCACCACCCATAATTGTTTGTGCCACAGACAAAATCATTTTTTCGAGGATTCACGAGACGATTTATTTATGTTAGGGTTTACCCCGTGAAAAACGCTATCCCATTTTTGTGTCTTGCGGTTTTGTCCTTGTGGGCGACCGGTTGTGCCTCTGTGCGTCCGCCGCGGGATAGTCGCATGGTGGAGCGGCGGATCTTAACCACCGGGTATTGTCCCTGTGGCGAATGTTGTGGTTGGCGTCGCAACTGGTTGATGCGTCCGGTCTATACATCGGGTCCTCTGAAAGGGAAACGTAAGGAGGTCGGGATCACGGCAAGCGGCACCAAAGCGCGACGTGGAACCATCGCGGCTGATACCGGGCGTTATCCGTTTGGTACCGTGATGTACATCGAAGGATATGGATCCGGGCGCGTTGAAGATCAAGGGGGAGCCATTGAGGGGGATCATATTGATTTGTTTTTTCCCACTCATCGTGAGGCCATGGAATGGGGCAAACGGGTGAAATGGGTACGGGTCTGGTATGGTGGTTAAACGATAGATAGAGAAAGGAATGATCATGAAGATTGAAATTGCAGAAAACATTTTCTGGGTGGGTGTAACGGATTGGGGTATCCGGCGGTTTCATGGTGAAGAATTATCGGTGCATCGCGGTACGACCTATAATTCGTATCTGATCATGGATGAAAAAATTGCGATCGTGGATTCTGTCTGGAGTCCTCATGCCGAGGCGTTTATTGCGAAGATCAAGGAGATTGTGGATCCGGCGAAAATTGATTACGTGATTGTCAATCACGCAGAACCGGATCATTCCAGTAGTTTGCCTATCCTCATGAAGTACTGCCCAAATGCGACCGTGGTCGTTTCCAGAAACGGGGCTACCAGTGTGCCGGGGCATTATCATCAAAACTGGAATTTCAAGACTGTCAAAACCGGCGACAAGCTTAAGCTTGGTAAAAACGAGCTGATTTTTGTAGAGGCCACGATGCTCCATTGGCCTGATACCATGTTCACCTATGTAACCGGCCATAATATTCTCATGTCCAACGATGCCTTTGGACAGCATTATGCCACCGCCTTTCTCTTTAATGACTTAGTCAATCAGACGGAGCTTTACGAGGAGGCTCTTAAATATTACGCCAATATCCTGACGCTTTATAGTGATAAGGTCCTGAAGAAAATTGATGAGGTACTGGCACTCCATCTCCCCGTGGATATGATTGCTCCCAGTCATGGCGTGATCTGGCGTAAGGATCCTTTGCAGATTGTTAAAAAATATCAGGAATGGGCGCAGCAGAAAGCCGCCCCGTCGGCACTCATTGTTTACGATACCATGTGGACTGCCACCGAGAAAATGGCCAAGGCAATTGCCGAGGGCCTGATTGAATGCGGTGTGGACTGCAAAGTATGTCATGCGGCGTTATCGGACAGTAATGATCTGATGGTTGATGTTTTCAAGTCCAAGCTGATTGTGCTGGGCTCTTGCACCTATAACAATGGCATTTTGCCTTCTATGGCCAAGATTCTGGAAGAGATGAAAGGGCTCCGCTTTAAGAATAAAATGGGCGCGGCCTTCGGATCCTATGGTTGGAGTGGTGAGAGTGTCAAAGATATCGAAGAGATCTTCACGAAAGCGGGTATTCCGGTGGCACGGCCCGGACTGCGTGTCAAGTGGCAGCCTGGTGAGGCCGAGACGGAACTATGTCGCGCCATGGGGCGTGAACTGGCGGCCGCCGTGAAGGCTTCTTGATCTCTTATTGCTGGTGACGGTGGCGGTAGGAAGAAGGCGACTGGCCATAGGCACGCGTAAACTGCCGGATGAAGTGACTGTGGTCATAAAATCCACATTGGGTGGCGACATCGGTGATTTTGGCGGTGGATGAGGTCAAAATCTGGCAGGACTTGGTAAGTCGCAGCCGGATCAGGTATTGCACCGGTGTCACTTGAAAGAGCACTTTGAAGCGCCGCTCAAATTGGCTGAGTGATAAGTGGGCGATGGCCGCCAGATCCTTGACCGTGATGGACTCAGGGTAGTGGCTTTCCATGTGCTTCATCACCTCCGCCATCGATTTGTACCGGCTGGCCGTGGCATCCGTTCGGTTCAAGTCACGCGTCATGCCCGCTATTCCCGTGATCTCTCCGTCATGATCTTTAATGGGGATTTTCGTGGTGATATGCCAGCTGATGCTGTTGTCAAAATTCCGGACCAGTTCCACGCGGCTTGCCATGGGCTTTCCGCTTCTGATGACCTGCCGATCATCGCGCACAAAACGGTCGGCTAGTTCTTTGGGCGAGAAATCGCGATCCGACTTGCCGAGAATCTCTTTTAGACTATTCGCGCCCAGCATTTTAATGAGCGCCGGGTTGGCGTAAATGAACTCGCTATTCCGATTTTTTACAAAAAAGGAAACGTCCGGCAGGAAGTCAAACAGCTTTAATGCTGAATGAATAGGCGTTTCCAAGACAAATGGAGGTTTGTTGTTCATGCCGAAAATATACACAAAGATGCGCATTTCATGCAAGACCCACGAAGAGGGGGGTATCTAGTATAGGGGACTATTGATGGGTGTGATTTTGGACTATTAACCAAAACAGAGAGGCTAAAAAATGGCAGCTAAAAAGAAGATGGACGTCGTAAGAGTTGGAATCGTTGGGTGTGGTGGTATTGCCGGTGGCAAGCATATGCCCAGCTTGAAGAAATTGCCCAACGTGGAAATCGTATCCTTTTTTGATATTATTTCTGAAAAGGCTGCTGAAGCTGCCAAGAACTTCGGAATCAAAGGGGCTCAGGTTTGCGGAAACTATAAGGAGATGCTCATGGACAAGTCTGTTGACGTGATCCATGTTTGTACTCCCAATAAATCCCATGGTGATCTTGCGGTTCTTGCTCTGGAAGCCGGCAAGCATGTCATGTGTGAAAAGCCCATGGCGAAGACCTCTGTTGATGCCCGAAAAATGGTGCAGGCGGCCAAGCGTACCCGCAAAAAATTGACGATCGGCTATCAGAACCGGTTCCGTGCCGACTCTCTGTTCCTCAACAAGATCTGTCGTGATGGGGATCTGGGTGACATCTATTATGCCAAGGCGCATGCCATTCGTCGTCGCGCCGTTCCCACCTGGGGAGTTTTCCTAAACGAAGAAGAACAGGGGGGCGGACCGCTGATCGATATCGGCACGCATGCCTTGGATTTGACCTTATGGATGATGAATAATTACCGCCCCAAGAGCGTCATGGGTTCGGTCTACCACAAACTCGGTGGCCGGAAAAATTCCGCCAATGCCTGGGGCCCGTGGGATCCCAAAAAATACACCGTGGAAGATTCGGCCTTCGGCTTTATCACCATGGAAAACGGAGCAACCATTATGCTCGAGTCCAGTTGGGCGATCAATTATCTCCAGGTCGGGGAAGCCATGACCACTCTTTGTGGTACTGATGGCGGTGCCGATATGTGGGATGGGTTGCGGGTGAACGGCGAAAAGCACTCCAAACTATTTGTCAATAAAGTCGAGATGTCAACCGGCGGAGTCGACTTCTATGACGGTAGTAAAGACAATGCTTCCGACCGCGAAGCTCGTACATGGATTGACTGTATTGTCAACGACACGGAACCCCTGGTTAAGCCGGAAGAGGCGCTGGTGGTGACGGAAATTCTGGAAGCCATTTACAAATCGGCGAAAACCGGCAAACCTGTGTTTTTTAAGTAAGTAACCCCTAACCCAAAATAAAAGGAGCATTGATCATGGCACGACAAGTAACGATATTCACTGGACAATGGGCAGATCTTCCCTTGGAGCAACTCTGCAAAAAGGCGAAAAGCTTTGGGTATGATGGTTTGGAACTGGCCTGCTGGGGCGACCACTTCGAAGTTGATAAAGCGGATGCTGCGTATTGCCAGAAGAAGAAGGAGCAACTCAAGAATTATGGTTTGAACGTTTATGCCATCAGCGCCCATCTTGTGGGGCAGGCGGTGTGTGATCAAATTGATGAGCGGCATAAATGCATTCTTCCACCTTATATCTGGGGTGATGGCAATCCTGAGGGGGTGCGTCAGCGTGCGGCCCAGGAGATGATCAAAGTTGCGAAGGCAGCCAAGACGCTCGGCGTCAAGGTTGTAAACGGCTTTACCGGCAGCTCCATCTGGAATCTGCTCTACGCGTTTCCGCCCGTATCGGAGGACATGGTGGCGGCCGGTTACGCGGATTTCGGCAAGCGTTGGAAGCCGATCCTGGATGCATATCAGACGATCGGCGTGAAATTCGCTTTAGAAGTTCATCCGACGGAGATTGCTTTTGATATCGTTTCGGCTGAGCGCGCCCTTGCGGCGGTGGATGGCCATCCTGCGTTCGGGTTCAATTATGACCCGAGTCATTTGGGTTATCAGGGCGTGGATTATGTGGCTTTCATTGAGCGCTTTCATGATCGGATTTTCCATGTCCATATGAAGGACGTGGCTTGGGCCAAGACCCCGCAGTTGTCGGGTGTGTTTGGTGGACATCTGACCTTTGGGGATGCCCGTCGGTTCTGGGACTTCCGTTCATTGGGTCGTGGGAATGTGGATTTCGAGAAGATCATCCGTGCCTTGAACCGCATCAATTATCAGGGACCGCTATCAGTGGAATGGGAAGACAGTGGCATGGATCGTGAACATGGAGCCCGCGAAGCTTGTGAGTTCGTCAAACGACTTGATTTCCCTCCGTCGAAACTGGCCTTTGATGCGGCCTTCGAAAAGGGATGACAGGGATGAGCAACGAGACCCTTCGGGTTGTTCTGGTTGGCTGCGGGACCATTAGTGCCTCCTGGTTGAAGCCGGCGGTCACCATGCCCGACATTAAAATCGTCGGGCTGGTTGACCGGATTGAGGCAAGTGCCTGCAGCCGGGCCTCTGAATTTCATCTGGATTCTGTCGAGATCGGTACCGATCTGCGTACTGTTCTCAAGAAGACGAAGCCGGACATTGTGTTCGATTGCACAGTACCTGAAGGGCATGTCAGTGTGGCATTAGAAGCTTTGCGCTTTGGATGCCATGTGCTGGGGGAAAAGCCCTTGGCGGACAGCATGGTTAACGCCCGCCGTATTGTGCGGGCTGCCGAAAAGGCCGGGCGCGTTCACGCGGTCATTCAGAACCGACGCTTCGATTCCAATATCCGGAGTGTACGGAATCTAGTGGCGTCTGGCCGCATTGGCCGTTTGACCACCTTGAACTCGGATTTTTTTCTGGGCGCTCACTTTGGTGGCTTCAGGGACCGCATGGCACATGTGCTTCTGCTGGATATGGCTATCCATACCTTTGATGCCGCCCGTTATCTGGGCGGGGGAGACCCAATATCGGTTTACTGCAAAGAATGGAATCCCGAAGGTTCGTGGTATGATCATGATGCCTCTGCCATTGCGGTGTTTACCATGAGCAACGGATTGGTCTATTCCTACCGGGGCAGCTGGTGCTCGGAAGGACTAAATACCACTTGGGAAAGCAGTTGGCACGGCATCGGGACGACTGGTAGTTTACGCTGGGATGGGGCTCAGGATATCCGGGCGGAGTATGTTAAAACGACTGGAGGTTTTATCTCCACCTGCGAAAAGATTCAGCCGGAACCCTGTACCGAGGTGCGTAGGACGGGCGGACACGTGGGGCAGATTTTGGATTATGTGCAGTGCCTGCAGAACGGCACAACGCCTGAAACCGTTTGCTCGGACAATATCAAAAGTCTCGCGATGGTTTTTGCCGCTGTGAAAAGTGCGGAGTCCGGCAGAGAAGTGTCAGTCAACTGGTGATCGTTTTAAGAAAAGAAAAACAGATTATGAATTATCAAAATCATGGTGACATCAGAATCGGAACGCTGGTCAGTGTCAGCAAGGATACTAAAAAGTATATTCAGCAGATTATTCCTCATGGTTTTGAGAGCTTTTCTCTGACATTCTGGCAGACCTTGGGCAATACGGATATCAAAAAGCTGGCGGAGGAGGTCAAGGAAGCGATTGGCGACAAGAATGTGGTCATCAGTTCGCTTGGCATTTTCGGGAACCCTCTGGAAAACGAAAAGACAGATCTGGAGACACGAAAAGGGTGGGAAGTCCTGATTGATAATGCCCATCTTTTCGGTACCGATATTGTCGCTGGTTTCACCGGTCGGGTGCGGAATCAGCCGATCGATGCCTCCATCCCCCGGTTCAAGGAAGTGTTCGGGGAATTGATACGTCGCGCCGAGGGTAAGGGGGTCCGGTTGGCTTTTGAAAACTGCAACATGGGCGGCACATGGCAAACCGGTGATTGGAATATTGCGCACAATCCCGATGCCTGGCAATTGATGTTTGATGCGTTGCCGAGCGCCAATCTCGGTCTTGAATGGGAACCCTGCCACCAGATGGTTGCTTTGATTGCCCCGCTTCCTCAACTCCGTCTATGGGGCAGCCGCATCTTCCATGTCCACGGCAAGGATGCCACCATTTTGTGGGATGTGGTGAAGAAGAATGGGGTTTTTGGTAAGGATCAATTTGCCTTCCATCGTACGCCGGGCTTCGGCGACACCAATTGGACGGATGTTATCACAGAGTTGCGCCGTGGTGGGTTTAAGGGCTCCATTGACATTGAAGGCTGGCATGATCCAATCTACAGAGACGAATTGGAGATGACGGGACAGGTACATGGTCTGAATTACCTCAAGCACTGCCGTGGCGGGACTTTTGTTCCCAATCCGGTTGTACCATAATACTCAAGGCCTATTTGACTGTTCTCTAGACTCGACGATGGGGGGGGGGGCGCTATAGTGGTTAGCCGTGAAACCTATTCAAACTTTTCTCGATAAGATACGTAGTGACGTGCTGCTGTTTGATGGTGCCATGGGGACGATGATCTACCAGCGTGGCGTTTTTGTGAATGTGTGTTATGACGACTTGAGTCTGACCCAGCCCCAACTGATTCTGGGAATTCACAAGGAATACGTCGAAGCCGGCGCAGATGTCATCGAAACTAACACCTTTGGAGCCAACCGCATCAAGCTTGCGGCTTACGGTTTGGCCGATCGCATCGTAGATATGAACCGTGCGGCGGTCCGCTTGGCCCGCGAAGCGGCAGGGTCCAACGTATATGTGGCCGCCTCGGTCGGCCCTTGTTTTGCCTCTGAACAGAAACCTTTCGCCCAACAAATGGTCGACATGGAGAATGCGTTCGATGAGCAACTTTCCATCTTGGCTGGGGAGGGGGTCGATCTGGTTGTCCTTGAAACGTTTTCGGACTTGGCGCAACTACAGCTGGCGGCTCGTCTGGCCCGCCAGCATCATCTGACTGTGTTGGCCTCTTACATGCTGGATCCGCACGTTTCTACAACGGACCCCTCGCTTGAGGGGGAGATTTTCCACCGTTTGGAGGCTGATTCGAACGTTGATATCGTGGGACTCAATTGTGGCCGCGATCCCGCCGATATGTTAAGCGCCGTTCGAACGGTGGTGGGCGCCACCTCCAAGCCGGTCGTCGTGATGCCCAATGCCGGCGGGCCTCGCGAAGTGGGCGGGCGTATGCTGTATCTGAACAGCCCTGAATATTTCACCGAATACTGCAAACGCTATGTGGAGCTTGGGGCACGTGGAGTGGGGGGCTGTTGTGGGACAACCCCGGCCCACATTCGTATGGCGGCCAAGGCCATTCGCTCCATGAGTGGCGTGAAGAAATTTATTAGTATTTCTACTGCACCTGTTGTCGGGACCACGCGTAAAGAACCGGCGACCCCTGTGGCGCTGGTACCGTTTGCCGAAAAGTCGCCCTTCGCGGCAAAACTTGCCGCAGGCGTAAAGGTTACTTCTGTCGAGTTACTTCCGCCGCAAAGCGGGGCGGGAATCAGGGGATTTATCGAGAAGTGCAAACTCTGTGAAGAGGCGGGGATGGATGCCATCAACCTGCCAGATGGCCCGCGTGCCAGCGCTCGTATGTCCGTGATGGCTACCGCGTTTTCAATGATGCAGGCGGTCAAGATCGAACCGATTCCCCATTATTGTTGCCGTGATCGCAATCTGATCGCCATGCAATCGGATTTGTTGGGAGGATGCGCACTAGGCTTGAAGACGTTTCTCTTTATCACTGGAGATCCGCCCAAGTTGGGAAATTACCCTGATGCCACAGGTGTTTTTGATTTGGATGCCATTGGGCTAACCCGGTTGGCCAACAATTTGAATCACGGGTTCGATGCCGCGGGACAATCGATTGGCCAACCGACGGCCATGGTCATTGGCGTGGGTGCCAATCCCTTATCGGTTGAGATCGATCGGGAAATCACCCGGTTCTACAATAAAATTGATGCGGGCGCCGAGTACGCTATTACTCAGCCGGTATTCGATGTTGAGGCATTGCTCCGCTTTTTGGAACGCGCCAACAAACATTCCGCGCCCATACCCATTATTGTTGGTATTTATCCGCTGCTTTCATTTAAAAACGCCGAGTTCATGAATAATCATGTGCCGGGTGTCTTCGTGCCGGAATCGATTTTGAACCGGATGAGCAAAAGAACGGACAAGGAAGATGCCATCAAAGAGGGAATTGAGATTGCCCGCGAAATTCGCCAGCAAATTGGTAATGCGGTGGCCGGGTTCCAAGTCTCTGCGCCATTGGGGCGAGTGAATACTGCACTTTCGGTTCTCGGGTAAAAAGGAGCCTTTGTGATCTTTGCGGCTTCTGATCAAATTTTTCTTTTGTGGTAAGGAAATTTTTATGAGTAGTGTGCTTGATAAAATCAATGACCCGGCGGATGTGAAGTCCCTTACGTCCGAGGAAATGACAGAGTTGGCGGCTGAAATCAGGGCACTCATGATTGAGACCATCAGCAAAACGGGTGGTCATCTGGCTTCTAATTTAGGCATGGTCGAACTCACCCTGGCCATTTTGAGGGTGTTTCACCCGCCAGAGGACAAGATCCTGATGGATGTCAGTCACCAGGCTTACGCCTATAAGATTCTGACGGGGCGGAAGGATCAGTTTTGCACGCTGCGTCAATATGGCGGGCTCTCCGGCTTTTTAAGCCGCAAGGAAAGCCCCTGCGATTCCTTCGGTGCCGGTCATGCGGGAACTGCCTTGTCTGCTGCCTTGGGGATGGCCGTGGCACGCGATCGGCAGGGCGGTAAAAATCATGTGGTAGCAGTGGTGGGGGACGCCGCCCTCGGCGGTGGATCATCGTTTGAGGCATTGAATAATATTCAAGGCACAACGGAGCGATTGATTGTGGTCCTAAACGATAATGAGATGTCCATTTCCGCTAATGTCGGCTCGGTATCCAAGTATCTCGGGGAACTTCTGACGAACCCCAACTACAATAAATGGAAGCACTCCATTGAGTCGGTGGTGAAGCGTATGTCGGGCCAATCGAATGCCTTGAGGCGACTGTATTACAGGGTAGAGGAATCCGTTAAAAGCATGTTCCTGCACAGTGTGTTGTTTGAAGAGTTCGGGCTGCGTTACATTGGGCCGATTGACGGGCATGATCTCTCACGCTTGGTGGCCGCGCTGGAAATCGCCAAAAACGATATCCGCCCGATTCTTCTGCATGTCGTGACGCAGAAAGGCCGCGGCTATTCTTTTGCAGAGAAATGTCCTGAGAACTGGCATGGTATCGGAAAATTTGACGTGGAATCCGGGATCCCCATTTCCTCTTCATCTTCGCCATCTTATTCCCAGGTCTTTGGCAACACGCTGGAAAGGCTTGCCGCTCACGACGACAGCATTGTCGCCATCACGGCGGCCATGCGCGCCGGAACCGGGTTGACGTCTTTTTCGACGCGCTACCCCGGGCGCTTCTTTGATGTTGGAATTTGCGAGGAGCATGCGGTTGTTTTTGCCGCCGGTTTGGCCTCCCAGGGAATGACACCGGTGTTGCCGCTCTATTCAACGTTCTCCCAGCGGGTGGTGGACTATATCCTTCATGACATCTGTCTCCAGAATTTGCCGGTAGTGATCTGTTTGGATCGCGCCGGGATTGTCGGAGACGATGGCCCCACGCATCACGGGGTTTTTGATATCGCCCTGCTGCGGACATTTCCGGAATTGATCATTATGCAACCCGCGGACGGGGCCGAATTGGCCCACATGCTCAATTCCGCGATTAAATGGAAATGTCCGGTGGTCATCCGTTATCCGCGCGGTATCTGTGCGGGATTCGTGCCGCCGGATCAATTTGAGGAGGTTGCCGTGGGGAAAGCTCGTATCCTGCGGGAAGGCTGGGAAATCCAGATTTGGGCTTTGGGCGATATGATCCCGATGGCAATTGCGGCGGCTGATCATCTGGTGACCAAGGGGTTTTCCGTGGGTGTGGTTAACGCTCGGTTTGTGGCGCCTTTGGATCAGGACTTGATTGTGGCCCAGAGCAAATTAGCCCGTGCGTTTGTCACCATTGAAAACGGGGTAGTCTCCGGTGGGTTCGGAACTGCGGTGACAGAAATCTTGGGTGATATCGGATATCAGGGGCGGATTATCCGGAATGGTTGGCCTCGCGAGTTCATCCCGCATGGTGCGCCTGTCATTCTGCTGGAGAAATATGGGCTGACCGCCGAAGCCATTGCAGAGCGGGTGGAGCGAATACTAAAAATTCAGGAGTCCGAAAACAGTAGACAGAAAGTGGAAGTGAGGAGCCAGAATTCAGTAGTCAGAATGGAAGCCTGAATGCGTATTTAAATATTCAGGATTCTGACTCCTGAATTCTTTTCCCAGGAATTTTCTATGCTTCAATCAAAAATTGTTTTACTCAAAATCACCGTCATGTTTCTGGTGATGATGATGGGGTGGTGGAGTGCACGCCGACAGTTCCTTTCTCCCGCTTTGACCAAGGCTTTGAGCTTACTGGTGGTGCAAGTGACGTTCCCTGCTTTGGTGTTTGTCCAGATGTTGGATACGGTTAGTTTTGCGGCTTTGCGACGTGGTTGGTGGATTCCCGTTTTTGCGGTTTTGAGCATTATTCTGGCATCTTGGGTCGGCAAGGGAATGGTTGGCCTTTTCCGGGTTCCTGCGGAAAGCAGAAAAACCTTTGTCTTTCTCGCATCGCTTCCCAATTGGGTTTTTCTGCCTTTACCGATTGTATCAGATCTCTATGGCCCGGCAGGTGTCCGCTTTGTTCTGCTCTACAATCTGGGGGCTCAAATTGTTCTCTGGACCTATGGGGTACGATTGCTTCAGGAGGGCGGGGGCAAAAAACGGGCTGCTTGGGGTACGCTATTAAGTAATGTCGGGGTGCTGGCGACACTTGGTGGCGTGGTGCTGGCTTTATGCTGGCCGGGGCTGACTACGCCGCAGGTCGCTGAGATGGGGCTGGGCTGGGGGCTTACCATCAATGGGGTGCTGGGGGCGCTCAAGATGATCGGGGATTTGACTATTCCGCTTTCGTTGTTGGTGGCTGGAGCACAGTTGGCCGAACTGATGCGCTCCAGTCAATTTCAGCGGCGTCCATTAATTGGGGTGACGTTGGCCCGATTGGTGGTGGCGCCCTTACTGACCATGCTGGTTCTGAAAGGGGGGGGCATGCTGGTGGGTGTGCAACTTACCGAGTTGGAATACATCTCCTCGACCGTGATTGTCTCCATGCCGGTGGCCGTCAGTTGCTCTATGTTCGCCGATCACTACAACGGCGATCGCGGCCTGAGTGCCAGCGGTATCTTTATCACCACGCTGCTCAGTCTGCTCACCGTCCCCGCCGCCGTCTGGTGCTGCCACTGGATGTTGTAGGCGAGGGGATAAGTTTTAAGCTTTAGAAAATAGTGTTCTTTCGCGGTGATGGAACCATGGGATTTTGGTCATTCTACCATGAGCGCTTCTTTCGATATGGTCCGCACATGGTGAGCGGACGGTTTTAGCAGGAGGCACAGGAATGCCCCGCACAGGAGGACAAGTCCTGCAAAAACAAAGCCGTTTTCGAATCCTAACACCTCTGCCCGGCGGGCGATGGTTTGGCTGGCTGCAAAACCAGCTTTGACCGATGGCGTGACCATGATGCCTGGCGTATGTCGCACAACCATGCCAGCGACGTCCAGTGCGAACCGGTGAAACGATTCCGACTGATGTGGGAAGACTTGTCCGAATCCCACGGCATGACGATGAATTGAGTTGGTCACAAATGTGTTCAACATTGCAATTCCGATGGCCCCACCAATATTCTGAGCGACGTTCAGGAAACTGGAAGCCATTGGCAATTCGTGTCTGGGTACGGCATTCATTGCTGCCGCCAGCAACGGTGACATCATGAGGGACAGCCCGATACCGCGTACCACTTGGGGGCCAACCAACATCAGCCATCCAGAAAGCGGGTCCAACCACCCAAACATAATCAATGAAATGCCGACCATTACGGTCCCGGTGGTTACCAGTACCCGCGGGCTGTAGCGATCTGCCAAGCGGCCTGCGATTGGCATCGTCACCCCGACGGCGACCGCGCCCGGGATCAACCACCATCCTGACTGCACCGTGGTGTACCCCATGAGATTTTGAAGGAAAATGGGTAACAAGAACACGCTGCCAAACAATCCGATGGATCGGAAAATTGTAAGAATAATACTCAATGCGTAGTTGCGGATGAGAAAGAGCCGTAGGTCTACCAGAGGATGATCCACAGCAAGTTCGATGGCGACGAACATTACAGTCCCCACAATGGTGAAAGCTTCGCAAATATGAATGTAATTGGAATCCCACCCTTCTTCCTGTCCATTTGAAAGTGCAATAATTCCCGCGATCAGCGCCATAGCTAGAAAGAGGTACCCCATTACGTCAAATGATCGTTTTGGCCCCTGTGCGTAGAGTGGACGCATGATGATCATTCCGCTCACCAAGGTGATGAATCCCACGGGGAGGTTGACTGAGAAAATCGTTCTCCATGTAAAGGTATCTGTGAGATATCCACCCAGTGTTGGCCCCAGTGCCGGTGCCACGACCACTCCCATTCCCCAGATCCCCAACGCTTTGCCGCGTTCGTGTGGCTCAAACAGTTCTGCGATGATTGCCATCCCAATGGGCTGGATGGCGCCTCCGCCCACCGCTTGGAGAATGCGTGCAAAGATCAACGACTGCAGGTTCCAGGACATTGCGCACAATCCACTGGCCACGGTGAAAATCGCCAAGCAACTCAGGTAGAGTGTCTTGTAGTTGATCCGTCGTGCAACCCATCCCATGAATGGCATTACCGTGGCGGATGCAAGCATGAACCCGGTCGCCACCCATTCTATCTGGTCGCGATTCACCCCGAAAGCGCCCATCATGTGGGGTAGGGCAACATTGACGATGCTGATGTCGAGCACGGCCATGAAAGTACCCAGCATTATGATAGCCAATACACCCCACCGGTACCCCGGCATTGTTGCAGCGTCAGTCATGAGGGGGCGTCTGATGTGTATTGCCGGTTAATGTGCCTGAATGGATATAGACTTCTACGGATAATCCCGGGCCCAGTGCCAGGTTTTTTGGTACGGATACCGCTATCCTTAGGGGGACCCGCTGGGCGACTTTGATAAAGGTGCCGGAAACGCCTTCTGATGGAACAAGGCTGAATTCGGAATTAACGGCACGTAAAATATCGGTTATATGGCCTTTGAGGCGCAGAGTCGGAAAGGCATCAACGCGGATGTCTACTTCATTCCCAATGGCTACATCATTGAGATCCTTTTCTTCGATATTGGCATCTACCCGCAGGGTGGTGGGATCGAATACACTGACGACCGGCTGTCCCGCTTGCACGACAGCTCCGGGGTCAACCCAGCGCCGTACGATATGTCCATCGAACGGAGCAACAATTGAATACAAATCAAAGTCTTTTTTGGCTTTGGCCATGGCTGCCTCGGCTTCGAAAACACGGTCTTGCGCCAATTGAACTTCAGCTTTGGCTACCTCCAGATCGTCGGTACGGGTTCCCTGCCGCAGTAGGATTAGATTTTGCAATGCACTTTCATGGCTCTGTCTGGCGCTTTCTTGTGTCGCTTCTGCTCGATCGAGTTGATCCTGTGTTCCAGCTCCTTCTTTTCTCAGTCCTTGCATCCGGTCCAATTCGGTTTTTGCCAATGCATCCTCGTTTTGCAGCCTTGCCGCGACGGCTTCTCCGGCGCGGATTTCCTCTGGTTGAGGCCCATTTTTGGAACGTTCAAACTTCGCTTTGGCCACTGCCAATCCCGCCCGTGCGGCTTCCGCGGCGGATTCGCTTTGTCTGACCACCGTGCGCTGGACTGATGAGTCAATTTCAAAAAGAAGTTGGCTCGCATGTACCATATCCCCTTCTTTCACAAACAAAGCGATGGCTCGTCCACTCACCGTGGGCGCCACGTCCACCATATAACCGTTGAATCGGGCATCATCCGAATAGACGATACCCCGCAAGAAGAAAAACCAATAGCATGTTACTGCGATGGCAATGGCAATGAGGCTACCAAGACCGATTCGGATGCGTTGAGGTTTGGTGGTCTTCGCGAAAAAATTGCGTTCTTTGCTTGTTTTGTCGTCGTTGGGTGACGATGGATGCCGTGTTGGATGGGTTGTTTTCCCTGTCTCACTACTCATGTTGTCTTTCTCCATAATATTATTTTCGGGCTTCAGTTGCACGGGGCTTTGCCCCAAGGATACCAATCGCTCGCTCCAGAGATAACCGGGCCATGCAATGGTCATAAATAGCCTGATAATAGAATCCACGAGTTTGCGTTACTGCCGTCTGGGCATCCGTTACGTCCACTAGGCTTTGCAGACCCTCCCGATACCCTACCTCTACGAGCCGCAAGCTCTCCGCCGCACGGGTTAGATTCAGTTTCTGTGAATCCACGAACTCTTCCGCATCCTGGAGTGTGAGCAAGGACTGCCGCACTTCCATCAAAACCTTTTCCCGTATTTCAGCTTGTTGTTTTTCCCGTTGTCGCAGGTGTGCTTTTTCCGTCGCTACTTTGCCATTATGCCCAATGTCAAAGAGGGGAACTTCCAGCGCAACTCCGGCCGTCCAGCCTGCACCCCATTTTGTTTCTATCGGTGTATGTGGAGCTGGATTTGCCTCGGTTCCTGTTACAACCGCGTTGATGCTGGGGAGATAAGCGCTTTGTGCCATCAGTAAAGCCTCTTTCTGGAGTCGCACCATCAGTTCAGCTTCGTAAAGTTCAGGCCGATTCTCGAGTGCTGTCCGGACAGCATGGTCCCATGTCATTGATACGGCCTGATGCTGGAGAGCATCTTCGTAACTGAGGTTGTTACCTGGATCCTGGGAGGTTCCCATCTCTTTGAGCAGTAGGGTTTGGGCGCGGGTTATCCGATTATGTTGCCGGAGCATTTCGGCCTTGAAATTCGAGACCTCCACCTCGGCGCGCAACACATCATAGTCGGATGCGGTTCCGTGCTTGTGCCGTTTGTTCACGTCATCCAGATGTGCCTCGGCGGACTTTACTGCGTCGTGGTTTACCTCGAATAAACGCTTGGCTAGCAGGACATCGTAGAAAGCCGACACGGTCGCAAATACAACTTTTTCGATCTGGCCCCGAATGGACTCTTCGCTCAGGACAATATTCAGGTGCGCGGCTCGTTGCGCGGCGCTGATTGCTCCGCCTTCATAAAGCGGTTGCTTCACCATCAATCCGGCTGAATAATTATCCACGACCCCCATGTCAAAACTTTGGTCACCTAAACTGATGTGCGGGGCCTCATCTAATTGTGTGTAGCCGCCCATAGCGGTAACGCGCGGCAACGCTTTGGCTAGGGCTTCAAGTGACCTTCCTCCTGCGATGTCTTTCTCTTGCTCTACTGCTTGAAGTTCCTTGTTGTAGAGAAGAGCCATTTTCACGGCATCCTGCAGATTGAGCTGGCCGGAGATGGAAGGCTCTTCTGCTGTGTCTTGACGTCTGGCAATCTGCCACCGTCCGTAATCATCAGTTCGGCTTTGTCGGATATCTCGATACACTTCCTCTTGACTCGCACATCCACCAAGACCGATGGCTACGCCAAGTAGTGCAACATTCCTAATAAAATGATAACTAACAAAAGTCATTTTTGACCTCGATTTTTAAAAAACACGGATAGACCAGCTACAACATTACGACTTCTCGATTTCACTATTCCCGGTGCAAGAAACGATCGAGTACAGACCGTTTGATTTCCTTCACTTGTGTGGCTGGGGGTTCCCTGGCTGAAAGTGTACTCCAATAACGCACGATGGCGTTCAACATCCCGTCCAGGCAGATTGCCGCATAGAGAGGATCCATAGGATCGAATATCCCGCGTTGGATGCCGCTGGCAAAAATATGGCTTACAACTTTTTGGTATTGTATGCGGAATTTCAGATGGTCTTTTGTCAAACTTACACCAGCAACGGATTGCTCAAAGAAAAAACGGAAAAATTCGCGATGCTGGGTAAAGAATCGTAATCGCAGGTCAATGAGTGCCGATAAGGCTTCTGTTGGATTATCCCGTTTCTGCACGTCCCGCTCAAACTCTGTCATGAACCGCAGGACAATACCGGCAAGGACTTGAGTATAAAGGTCTTCCTTGCTTTTGAAAAAATTATAGAAGGTTCCAACCCCGAAATCGGCCTCTTGCGCGATCTCGCCAAGGGTCGCCTCGCGGAACCCCTTACGTGCGAATACCCTCTCCGCCGCTTCTAGCATGGTCTGCCGATGAACGATACGCTCGTACTCTCTTCGTCCTAGTTTGGACTGGACGTGTTGTAGATTTGGTGAATTCTTATTCATAAAATGAATGTCCATTCATAATACGGCACGATCGGTTACCAGTCAACCATTACTGAGCCAGTGCCAATTTGCAAAACGTAAATCTTTTCCCTATTGCCTTCACGAGGGCATAGTGTAATCATTTCCGCCCAATGTTGCTCTACGGTGGGGCTATCTTAGTAGTTACGAAATAAAAAATGAAAAATATGTCTATACCCATGGGCTCTTCCAGTACTATCAAGTCGGAGCCGATCTATGGCTTTCGCATGCTGCGTGATGTGAAGGTTACGATGCGTGATGGTGTGAAATTGTCAGTCAATGTCTTCCTCCCCGATGCGGAAGGCCGGTTCCCCGTTATTTTTCAACGTATGCCGTATGGTGCCAGTGGACGCGACCCCGGGGAGTTTTACGCTCAGCGTGGGTATGCCTTGGTGATTCAGGATTGCCGCGGAAGGCATGATTCAGAGGGTGAATTCTATCCGTTTCGCGATGACACTCCGGACGGCCTCGACAGTCTTGACTGGATCTGTGCACAACCTTGGAGTAATGGGCGGGTTGGAATGTTTGGGCCGTCCTATCTTGGAGGGGTACAGTGGGCGTTGGCGGGGGAACGGCACCCGGCACTTCAAGCCATCGTTCCCAACGTCATCCCCTGCGATTTCTGGAAGAGCGGTTACTGGCGCAATGGTGCGTTCAGTCTGGCTCTCAATGCATTATGGACCTGCCTGGAAATAACCAGTCGAACCAGTGATCTGGGTCTTATCCCGTCTTACGATCTAAGTAAGTTCTTCCGACATCTGCCTCTGCGCACGTTGGACAGTTATGCCGGTCGGCCATGTGAGTTCTGGCAGGACTTCTTGGAGCACTCGCAGTACGATGACTACTGGAAGCGCATGAGTGTGATTCAAGATCGGTTCGATCAGGTTGCGGTGCCGGCTTACATCATGTGTGGTTGGTACGACTACTACCCCGGCGAATCTTTTGATGCGCTTCATGGCATGCGTACCCAGGCCCGTGGCAAGGCCCGTCAGCAGTCGCGGGTCATTATGGGGCCGTGGAGTCATTTGATCAGTCTCGCGCCGAAACTTGGTGAAGTTGATTTTGGGGTGCATTCCCACCTCGACATCAACTCCCTGGCTTTGCGATGGTTCGACTGTCTTCTCAAAGATATGGATACCGGCATACTCGACGAACCACCGGTAACCATTTTTGTCATGGGCATTAACGCATGGCGGCATGAAAACGAGTGGCCCCTGGCCCGCACGCACTATACGGACTACTATCTCCACAGTCAGGGTGCCGCCAACTGTGATCCGCATGATGGTCATTTGAGCTTGGTGCCGCCCCGGAACGAAGCGCCGGATCGATACGTGTACGACCCGTCCGATCCCGTGCCGACGCTGGGTGGAAACCATTCGATTTGTTGGGACGACGCTTTCCATGTGATTAAGCCCGGCCCATTCGATCAACGGTCTGTGGAACAGCGGGATGACGTATTGACTTATACGACTTCGCCGCTGGAGGCGGATACGGAGGTGACAGGCCCCATTACCTTGCATCTCTACGCCGCTACCGACGCTCCGGATACCGACTGGACCGCAAAGGTGGTTGACGTACATCCCGACGACCATGCCATCAATATTACTGAGGGTAATATTCGTGCCCGCTTCCGAAAATCAATCTATGCGCCGCCGGAACTGCTTGAGCCGGGTAAGGTTTATGCCTACACAATTGAGGTTCAACCGACGAGCAACGTGTTTCTTAAGGGGCACCGGATCCGCCTGGAAATTGCCAGCAGCAATTTCCCCCTGTGGGATCGCAATCCCAACACGGGCCACAAGCAAGGTCAGGATGCCGAGCTGCGAATTGCTCAGCAGACCGTTTTCCACAATGCGGAATATCCGTCGCGAATTGTGCTTCCGGTAATTCCTTAGACGGAGGCTATGATCTGAGGAGCGTCCATTGAAAAAGCGAACACTCGCCGTGTTTGCAGATGTTGTAAACAGTTGGTTCAGTATTCAAGAGCCGAGGTGGCGGAATTGACTGGGGCAGCGGCCGACAATCTGGCTGAAGCGAGCTGAAAAATGTAAGGCGTCGGGATAACCGACCTCTGCGGCAATCTCTTTGACCGGTGTTGTGGTGGACAGCAATAGCGCTTTGGCTCGCTCCATGCGCTGTTTTTCAAGGAACTTGAGGGGAGATATTCCAAGTTTTCCACTAAACAGGTGTGAGAAACGTGATGATGATAACCGGGCGATTCGCGCCAGGGACTCTTCCCGCCAGGGCTCTGCTAAATCCTGGCGCATGGCGTGAAGCACCTTCTCCAACCTTTCATCAAGTGCGCCACCGCTCGCGGACAGCGAGGCGGCTAACACCAGAACCTGCTCCAAGGCCAACTCGGCTAATCGCGGTCCGTTAGTAAGATGTGAGCTGCTATAATCCAGTACGTTGCGTAGACCCCGGATAATTTTCACTTGGTTTTCGCGATCTGTCAGCGGTAGAACGGTTTGCCTGTCAGGTTTACTGGCATCCACTCCCCAGTTTAGCCAGGGGCGCCATTCGGGCCGCGGGGTGAAGAAAACCCATAGCTCCCGATGAAGGACAGGCACACTTGCAGTGTAGGGTGTGTTGGGCGGTGTCAGGCCGAGAGAAATCGCCCGATGCTCGATGATTTCCCCATCGGTGTAGTGGGTGATGATGCGGCCTGATAAGTTGCAGCCGAGCGTGTAATAGGGAAACCCTGGCTCGCGCCGGAAGAAATGTCCAGGAATGCATGTCGTTGCACCGCCAGAAATATTCAATTTAGCGGGATTATCCATGCTATTAGCGGTTAGGGGTATTCCAATTTAACCATTCTTTTATATTTTTGAAGATATCTGCATTTTGTCCGCAGATTTTAATAATTGCAATAAGCAACTTTACATATAAGGAGTCTCTGAAAATGAAATCCAAACCCATGACTACAAGACGTGAAAATTTATTGAAAATACTCCGCCATGAAACCCCGGAATGGTTGCCGGTGACCGGGCACTGTGATCCCTACAACCAACCCAGCCGCGAGGGTATGGATCCCGCTTTGGCCGTCGCGCTTGGAGAGGTGCAGTGGGCTGATACGTCCACAGTGACGTTCTCGCGTTATCTTGGGTTGGATATCATGGATTGGTACGGCCTGCCGATGAGCATCACACGGCGTAATGTGGTTGTCGAAAGTCACTCTGAAGGCGACATCACCACTAACGTCTGGCATACCCCGGAGGGCGACCTGCGAGAGATGATTCAGGTTTGCCGCGATTCAACCGGTGCGGTTTCCAGTAACTGGACCGAACACCTCGTCAAAGAACCATCGGATCTGGCGGCCTTCACGTCGATTTTCGCGGACGAAGTCATTGAGCCCGATCCCGACGGGATTGTGAGGGCCCGGGAACGGCGGAAGCTTATTGGTGATGACGGTTTATTGATGGCATCACTGGACGGCACACCTCTGGGCATGATGTTTCGCATGTACGCGGGTGTGGAGACGCTGGCCTATCTCTGGGCGGATGCGCCGGAGGCCCTGCGCGACTGCTTTGCGGTGATGGAAACGAATTACATGAAACGCCTGAAGGTCGGCGTCCAGTCGGACATCGATGTGGTGATCGGTGTGGACGACACCTCGACCACGGCCATATCACCGGCCATGTTCGAGGCCTGTAATCTGGCACTGACGGACGCCCGTACTGAGGCTGCGCACGCTGCCGGCAAGTTCTACTTCCATCACTCCTGCGGTCTGATCCGTGACTTGTTGCCGCTCTATCGGCGCACAAAAATGGATGCTGTGGAATCTTTCACCATTCCGCCGCTGGGTAATGTCACTGTGGCTCAGGGGCGTCAGGCGCTGGGCGGCAAGATTACGATGAGGTGCTTCGTTCATCAGTTAGCGGGGCCAATGGAGGATCGTGCCGCCGTGCGTGAAAGCATTTATCAGATGATGCGGGAGGGTGAGCCGTGGGATCATTTTATATTAGGTATTGCCGCGTTTCCGAATCGCACCATGGAACAAACGAAGTTTGTGGTCGATTGCTGCCGAGAACGTGGTGGAAATCTTCGATAATTTACCGCCAAACGACTTCTTGTAAATGTATGAGGTGGTGGCGGAGTTCGGCTGAAATAATGACTGACGTTTGCCTCCCCTACATTTTCATCTGTAAATCCTGCGACGTATCTCCTTATTTCAGATGGATGCAGTTAATGATGCTTGCGCCGTCGGGGCACGAGGAATACCCTGAAAAAACAAATAACGATACTTCTATACATTATTCGCCGATTCCGGTAACTTTTTAGTAATTTGGTTGTCGAAGAAGTCGGTTGGAGGGGGATGAAAACCACTCACTTGACCGCTCCTTTTCGGTCTTCCTAACCCGGAGGCGAACGATATTTGTGCGCTGATGGGGTTCGGTCTGAGGTATCGCGCCATAGGTGTGGTGTTGTCGGATCGAAGGGTTTGAGTTGAACCCCTTTCCACTGGAACCGGAAAGAAAAAGAAGGGGTCCAAAAGTATTGGAAGAAGGGAATCGAGAGATGGGTAAGAAATTATATGTTGGCAACCTGAGTTATAGCGTCACGAGCGATGCACTGTCACAAGTGTTCTCCGCTTATGGCAAAGTGGTGTCGGCGGACGTGATTATGGATCGCGAGTCTGGGCGCAGTAAAGGCTTCGGCTTTGTTGAAATGTCAACTGACGATGAGGCTACGGCGGCTATTGCGGGCACGAATGGCATGGACGTGGACGGTCGTGCGCTGACCGTGAACGAGGCTCGGCCCCAAGCTCCGCGCGTTGGCGGCGGTGGTGGGTTCGGCGGAGGTGATCGTGGTGGCAGCCGTGGCGGTGGCTTCGGTGGTGGTGATCGAGACCGTCGCGGTGGTGGCGGACGCCGGTAATCCTGGCGGTGCTCATCAGAGCACATTGGATGATTTCGCGGGAGCGGGCTGAAAGGTCAGTTCCCGCGTTTTTGTTTTACCGCCACGAAACAAGACAGACCGATAAATTTACTGATAATTCAAAACTCGATAGTGAAAACATTCTGCATAGTGAGCGGGTGTACCTGACCTTTCCCGATTTCCCCGCCACTCACTAGCGGGCGCGTAGTTCCCACTGTACATTATACCCGTTCAGTAGGCGTTATTTGCTGAGCTGTTTAGGGTGGAATTCGAAATAATTCTTTCCACCCATTCCGCCTACAATAGTAACTGTTTCCTCACAGGTTGTGTGGTTGTCCGTTACCAGTCGGATTCTATAATGTCCGGGTGCCACTTTGAATACCCTTTGATCTGCACCTGGCACGGCAGTATCAATGTACTGGTTGTTGAGATAGATTTTGGATGTTGGCCACGCTCCCTGTGGAAGTATCCTGACCACGAGCGACTCCTCACCCGATTTAATTTCTGATGTTGCGCACGAACAAAGTATAAAGGCAGCCGCCACTGCTCCCGTGATTGTAAATATTCTATGCTTCATTGATGTGATCTCCTCTTATTTATGGGTCAATAGATTCAAGACGATTTTCAGGTTATCCTTCAAAAGTGACTCAACAGAAACAAACTAATTTGAAAACTAGCGCAGAAACCCCGAGTATACAATACTGTAAATTGAGAATGAAACTTGAGGTGCCGATGATTTGTATGGGCGGATTCGAGTTATTGGTTCCATACCTAGACTTTCGAGTAGACGCTCACGACTCAGGAAGCGATACGGTCTCAAAAAAAGGATCGGGATACATGAAAAAATTCCTGTTCAGTTTTGTTTTGCTGGTGGTGGGGTGTACCGGTACTGGAGTATTTGGTGAATCGTCGGTGTGGAAGGTGCAAAAGGACAAATCCGTCATATATTTGGGCGGTACATGTCATGTTTTGCGTGATACAGATTATCCATTGCCTCCAGAATTTGATCAGGCATACAAGGCCGCTGATATCATAGTTTTTGAGACGGATATCGGCAAACTGCTGGATCCCGCGACGCAACAGAAAATGTTAACACAGGCTAGGTATGCAGATGGTTCCACGCTCGATCAGCATTTATCAGTCCAAACTCGTAGCGAACTCAGCGCTTACTGCGAATCTAATAATGTCTCACTGAATGCATTTAGACAATTTAAGCCGGTAATGCTGATAATGACGATGACCGTCATGGAACTCATGAGGCTGGGAGTGACCCAACAGGGACCTGACCTTTTCTTCTACCGCCAAGCCAGTAAAGACAGGAAAGTTACTGCGGGGCTCGAAACTATTGATGAACAAATGGATTACCTCCTCTCCATGGCGGATGGCAATGAAGATGCGTTTGTCATTCATTCGATCAGGGATATGAACTCCCTCAATCAGCAGTTCGACGTTCTGGCCAATGCGTGGCGCAAGGGCGACGCGGGAAAACTGAGTGAATTAATGGTTGCTAAACTCAAAACCGAGATGCCGATGCTTTATAAAAAATTGATCACGGATCGTAACGTAAATTGGTTGCCTTTGATTGAGGCTTACTTGAAAACACCCCAGACGGAATTTATTGTGGTTGGTGTTGGCCATCTGGTGGGACCCGATGGCATAATTGAAACCCTTAAAAAAAGAGGGTTCAAGGTCGACAAACTTTAGCCTGTTGGGCTTGGCGAGTACAGTAACTGGAAGCGGCTATTCCCAGTTACTGCCTTGTGTTTTCTGCCCTGACTACTCCATGATCGCGCCAGTGCCTGCACTGGTGACTTGCCGAGCGTAGCGCTTGAGATAGCCGGTAACGATTTTGGGCGTAAACGGCTTTGCTTCAGCGCGACGGCGATTCAGTTCATCGTCCGACACTTCCACTTCGAGTTTGTGGCCTTGAATATCAAGATGAATAATGTCGCCCGGCTTGATCAGGCCAATGACGCCACCTGCTGCAGCTTCAGGTGAAACGTGCCCAACGCAGGCGCCTCTGGTACCGCCGGAGAATCGTCCGTCAGTGACCAGCGCCACGCTCTCGCCCAGACCGGCCCCCATGATGTAAGAGGTGGGGGCCAGCATTTCCTGCATACCGGGGCCACCGCGCGGGCCCTCATAACGGATAATGACGCAGTCACCGGCCTTAACCATCCCCTTAAGAATGCCTGTGCAGGCCTCTTCCTGAGATTCAAAAATCACTGCAGGTCCGCGGAATTTCAGCATGGAGGGTGCCACTCCGGCTTTTTTCACAACGGCGCCGCCCTCGGCCAGATTGCCCCACAGAACGGTCAGACCGCCGTCCGCGGAATAAGGCTTATCGATGGGGTGGATAATGTCGGTATCCTTGACTTCGGCCCTGGCTACATTTTGCCAGATGGTCTTGCCGGTTACGGTCGGGGTATCTCGGCTTATGATGCCGTGAATGGCCCCGATGGATTTGATAATGGCGCTGATGCCCCCAGCGCGATCCACATCCTCCATGTGATGAGGAGAGGAAGGAGCCACTTTGCAGATATTAGGACATTTTTGAGATATTTCGTTGATCCGGTTGAGATCATATTTGACTCCGGCTTCATGGGCGATGGCGAGAGCATGAAGAACGGTATTGGTGCTACCGCCCATGGCCATATCGGTGGCAAAGGCGTTATCCAACGATTTCACGGTGACGATCTCACGGGGCAGGGGGCCGCCCGCTTTCGCCATTTCGACAATGCGGGTGGCGGCCGTGCGAAATAGTTTTTTGCGGCGCGGGTCGATCGCTAAAATACTGCCATTACCGGGGAGCGCGATGCCAATCGCTTCGCACAGGCAGTTCATGGAGTTCGCCGTGAACATGCCTGAGCAGGATCCACAGCCGGGACAGGCCTTTTCCTCCAGTGTTTGAAGAGCCTGATCGTTGATTTTTCCCTGTTTGAGGGCTGACACCCCCTCGAATATACTGATCAGATCAATGGCTTTCCCGTCAGGTAGATGCCCTGCGGCCATGGGGCCACCACTGACCATAAGTGTAGGAACGTTGGCACGTAAAGCACCCATGAGCATGCCGGGTACGATTTTATCGCAATTGGGAATGCAGATGACGGCATCGAAACAATGGGCCTTGATCATGGATTCCACGCTGTCGGCAATGATTTCCCGACTCGGCAGGGAATACTTCATCCCTGTGTGCCCCATGGCGATGCCGTCACAGACGCCAATTGTATTGAACTCAAAAGGGATGCCGCCCGCCTTCCGGATGGCTTTCTTGATGAGATCCGCCACTTTGTTTAAATGGACATGGCCGGGAATGATCTCGACAAAGGAATTGCACACGCCGATAAAAGGCTTGTTGAAATCGCCTGTTTTCACCAAGCCTGTCGCACGTAAAAGGCTGCGATGTGGTGCGCGTTCTGTTCCCTGTTTGATTTGATCGCTATTCATGATGATCCCTTTCTTTGAATTAAAATTGGTCTTGAACTATACCCAAGCGCTGAACCGGTGTCGAGTATGGAAGAATGCTGTATTGCGAAGTTGACAATGGGTGGGTTTGATTGGAACATCCCCAGCTTGAGTTTGAGTGGGACGGAACGGATAGACATGAACGGGGAGATTTATGAGTGAGCTAACGGTAAAAGAAGTTTGGAATGCGCTTTCGGTGCCGGAGAAGGACGATGCCTGCCTTGCCTTTTTGGAGGGGATGGATACATTCAGCCGGGATGCCCTGCCGCGCGTGACGCAGGAATTGGCTAGTGCGTTGAAATTCCGGGAATCCTTTTTGAAGCGTTTGCCTATTAAGGAAAAAGCTCGTCATCTGCGACGGTTGGCCGACAGCCCAACGCTACGTCAAGTCTGTGATGATCTGCTGCGCTCTTGGATTGTAAGCCGAAAGACGCCGATGCTGGTGTGTTTTGTCGAAGCACAAGGTCTGAAACATACCAATGGAATTCTTGATGACAGTGTTAACCAGTCTGACTTGAAATCTGTCAAGAAAGGCGTTCGTGCTGTTCTGGAAAAATTCCCACCCCGTGAAGTGGCACTCTATATGGGCATTATGCTGACCGTCGGCGGAGATTTCTGGGTTGGCCTTGATAAGGCCGTTGAAGCAGAATTCCCTGAAATGAAGGCCACCTTGACAGCGGGGTGAGAAAGAACAGTATTCTGTTTTTACTCCGTCTGTTCCATCGTCTTTTTCATCAGGGCGCCAAAATCAATTTTGGGTTGGGCATTTTTATTTGATATGGGCTTTTCACTTTCATTGTCGGCAGCCATTGGCAGATTCATTTCCTGGTAATCGGATGGAATTTCAAAGGATACCGTGCTGGCGCCAACGGTCTTAATTTCCGTCACTTCTGTGCTGGATTTAGAGATAGTGGCTTTGCCCTGATTATCCGTGGTCGTTTGCACTGAAAGGATTTTTAATGGGAATCCTTTCATTTTGCTTTTCTCGGCCTGAATCAACTGGTCCATATTTTGATTGTTGGTTTTTGGAGTTTTCCCCACCCAAGCCCCGAGTGCGGCCACGTCGAGCTTGGTGGTGGTCCAACTCTCTTCGTCCTTGGAAATGGTGCTTTCGTTTTTGAAACCCATCACACTCATGGAAATCTGGTAGGAAATCCGTATTTTGTAATGACGGGTGGGATAGCCCAGGAGAGGGGCGTCCGCTTCATCCAGAAGCATTTCGACCTTTGGATCGGTGATTTTCATTTGCATCATATTGCCCATGGCGCCAGCCATATTCATCATGGAGTCCATGTCCCATTTCATGTAGGTCTTGTTTTCTGGCGATACCATGATGAAGGTTTTGCCACTGTTTTGAGTAAGGAGATAACTACCTTTCTCGGCGCCAAGGGCGCGGCCTTCCGTAAAATCAATTCTGGCCTTGTTGGAATCAGTCGTCATCTTGATGACATTATCATTTTCCTTCTTGCCGTGACGGCCAGCATCGACCATTGATTTGACGGTGATTTGGTAGCCAGCATAGGACTGACAAACCCACGCGCTTGCGAGTAATGTGACCAAAGCTTTTTTTGAGATCAGCATAAATATTTTCTCCCTTTAGACGACATATTTCCGTAAATATCCAGACAATTTATCCTAACTTGTAACGCTTTGTCCAGTGGCGGCTGAGATCTTATTGAATTAAGAAGAAATTGCCAGGGTTGAAAACGTCAGGAATCGTGATATCGTGACAGGGTTATCCTTGATCGGTATTTAACTCTGCGGAGAAACGATTTTATGCTGCACATCTTTATCGATACGGACACATATCTCCATTCATGAAAGGATATGCATGAACATTAATCCCAAAGATTTCCGAGTACGGGACGGCGAGAAAGTCAGGCTCGATAAGTGGCCAACGAAGGGGAAATCCATTTGCAATTCAAAACAGCAATATCACGCACTCCTCGAAAAACACACGGAAACATTAAGCTCACTGCAAGATCTTTATTATGCCTCCCAGCGCTATGCCTTGTTGTTGATTTTTCAAGCCATGGATGCCGCTGGCAAAGACGGCACCATCCGACACGTTATGTCGGGTGTCAATCCCCAAGGCTGCCAGGTATTCAGCTTCAAGCAACCAAGTGCCGAAGAACTGAAACATGATTTTCTGTGGCGTGCCAGCCGATGTCTACCGGAACGTGGCCGCATCGGTATTTTTAACCGTTCTTATTATGAGGAAGTCCTGGTCGTTCAGGTACATCCGGAGATTTTGCAAAACCAGGGTTTGCCGGAAGAATTGCAGGACGAAAAAACCGTCTGGCGTGATCGCTATCGCTCCATTGTGGACTTCGAAAATCATCTCTATCGCAACGGAACTCGGATCGTTAAGTTCTTTCTTCACGTTTCCCAAGAAGAGCAGAGGAAACGGCTACTGGCACGCATTGATGATCCTGACAAAAACTGGAAATTCAGTCCAAGTGACACTGTGGAACGGAAGCGGTGGAAGGACTATATGGCAGCATATGAGAAATGCTTGGGTGAAACGAGCACGAAACACTCGCCCTGGTATGTTGTTCCAGCTGACGACAAGAAAAATGCACGTCTGATTGTTTCCCGGATTATTGTCGATACGCTCCAAGGGCTTAAAATGGAATACCCAAAAGTCGATTCCATGCGTCGGCAGGAACTCATGAACATCCGTGAATCCCTTATTAAGTAGTGCGCGATATTACTGGTGATAGTCACAGAGAAGTCCTAACATTAATAGGCATGACATGACATGGCAGTGATGGAAAAGCTGTAGGAGGGAATATGAGAAATCGTGGCAATTTGAAGGGATTATTACTAGGGATCCTGGTGATCGCGGGGCAGGGCGTCATAGCTCAGACCCGGGAAGTGTCGGTTCCATTCCTACGCGCGGCCATAGGATCCCTAGCGGATCGAACAACGGTCACACTGGAGGCGGTCTATCTCCCGGATCCCGGCCTGGTAGAGTCGACGGGGCGTTATATGCGGGGTAAGGGTTTTAGTCGGTTCTCGATAAGGGATCCCCAATCGGTTGGGATTTTCACCTCGATGTATTGTGCACAAGACAACAAGGCGTTCAAAGAACTGCTCACCATTCAGGAGCCCACACGGGTGCGTCTTTATGCATACAAGGATTCCGGAGAGAATTCCGAGGCGGCACTTCTGGTGACCGGCATGGAAGTGATGGCGGAGCCAGTCAAGAAAGTGATGGCCACGCAGGGAAAAGTGAATGGCCCTTTTCGGGTGACCATTAAGGACACAACGTCAGGCACAAAGACCATTTTGACCAACGTGATGGTGGGCAAGTCTTATACCATTGAGGGTATGACCCTGATGATTGAGTTGGAAAAGGAACTGGAAGCCCAAGAAGGAGAACTTTCAGGAACTCTATAAGAGGAAAACTCACTCCTGTTTTCCTTTTCTCTTCTTCCTACAATGTGGTAAATACTAAAGTATGAAATTACACAAACACATTATTGTTGGCGTTCATGTTACGGATCGGGTCAGACATGCGGGTGCGGTGCAGAAGGTGTTCACTGAATATGGCGTTCACATCAAGACGCGCTTGGGTCTGCACGATGTGGATAACTGCAACTCATCCCCCAGTGGTATCATTGTGCTTGAGTTGGTTGGTAATGAGGAGAAATGCTCTTCCATCATCAAAAAACTCACTGCGATTCGTGGCGTGGATGCGAAAAAGATGGTGTTCAGTCACGATTGATTTTTTACTGATTGGTTATCGTGGGTGGGTTGGGATCTGGTATCCCTGCCCCTCCTGATTGGGGCAGCTTGGTGGATCTCCCGGAGGATGATCCGTCCCATCCAGACGATTACGCTGGCGGCGGACAATATCTGTTCCGGACATTTCGAAGACCGGATATCAACTAATAACATGCCCGATGATGAGATGCGTCGTATGGCGACTACGATCAATGCGGCGTTTGATTATTACCATGATGCCGTCGAACGATTGCGGCGTTTCAGCGGTGACGCATCACATCAATTACGTACACCTTTGGCGGCAATGCAAAGCGTCGGGGAGGTCGCCCTTTCCCGGGATCGCTACCCTGAAGAATATCAGCAGGCGCTGGCAAATATGCTGGAAGAAGTCCGGCGTATGTCGAGAGTGACTGAACAATTACTTCGGCTTGCACGATTGGATCGGACGGAAGTCCGTACCTCTTTTGTCAGGCTGGACATCGGACGGATCGTTCAGCGGACAGCGGCGATCTTCCAACCACTCTGCGATGAGAAGCGGGTAAATTTCTATGTGGAGACGACGGACGGACTTCTGGTTCTGGGACATGAGGATTTGTTGATTGAGATGTTGGCAAATCTGCTGGACAATGCGCTACAAGTTACCCCTAACGGTGGCGATATTCTTCTGAAAATCGAATCGTATCTTAATGGTGAGGTGCTCGTAACCGTGGCTGACACAGGGCCGGGTATTGCATCGGAATTGGCAGAACGCGTGTTCGAACTGTTTGGGCAGGTTCCTGGCACCCGCCCAACCGGTGCCGGCCTCGGTTTGGCAATTGTTGCTGCCATCGCCAAAGCCCATGGCGGACGAGCTGAATTGAATCTACGGCCTGTTCGCGGCGCGGTTTTTCATGTATATTTGCCCAATATAGGAGTTGTTTCATGAAAAGACTGTCCCGAAAGATAAGCATTATCATAGCGGAAGTATTGATTTTTTCGGCTATGCTGGCCGTGATCTGGCTTGACGAATTTCTGGATGTGCCATATCGCCTTTTTGGTGCTCCACCGACTCCCTATCGAATCGAGGAGTATATTATTGAAACGGCTTCCTGCGCTCTGATCGGTATTGTAATTATAACAGGTACACTCCTGTTATTACGGCGACTAGATCGTGTGGAGCGGTACCTGCGGGTGTGTGCTTGGTGCAGAAAAGTGTGGATGGATGACCGCTGGGTTACCTTCGAAGAATACTTATCGAAGCAACATACCCTTCAAGCAAGCCATGGAATGTGTCCTGAGTGCATGCATAAACTGACTGATAACGCTCAGAATCAGAACAGCAAAAAGTGACAAAAGCTGGCAGGCTAGGACTACCCGCCTACTGCTACACTCCATAGACGATGACTCTCACTGTCAGGTAGCCGTGCAAAAGTATGTGGGTGTACCTCATGGGTCGTCGGGTGGCCAACGACCAACGTACTGTTAGTCGTGCCGAAGGCATTTGGGACTTGCTCACTCCCTTCGGGGCCGTTGCGCCATTCTCCATTCACAATAAACTTATATTCGTATTTCCCCGGGGAAAGCAGGATCATCGCGGTATAGGTGCCTTTGCCATGATGGCCTAGTTTTATCGAGGTGGAATCCCAGTTGTTGAAAGTTCCGGCGACATAGATTTTTGTTCCGGGAGGAGCATGGAATTTGAATACAATCCATTCTTTGACTTCCGGTTTCTTCAAATGTTCGCGTAGTTTGCCTTCATAATCGAGGCTCACGGGTTTCGTCGGGTCAAATTTAGGACTCTTTTTGATAGCATCCCGCGAAAAGTCAACGAAGACTTTCTTGTCGGTCCAGTTCACCTGCCGGATCCACTGTGGCGATACGAGGATGTGCCTATTTGGACGCCAGTTCCGCGTACCCACCAGAAGGTAGCGAATACCCCATGTTTCGTCATCGAACACGAAATCATCGACTTGGCCCATGTTGCCCTCTTTGGCGAGAACCTGGCAGCCTGTAATGTCTCGTGTACTGCGCAGATGAGGATCAACCTTGCGCATGCCTACCAACGGAGTTTCTACTGCCGATTCGGTATCGTTGGCGGGAAATGTAGCCGTTTCGTAACCGGGTGGGACATAGAAGTTTCCGCCCCAGTAACCTGGCCAGGCATAATGTTGTTGTAATTCGATCTCGTGCTGGTGCGATATGGGCGCATCGCTGTTTATATTGGGGCTGCTGCGCATTTGTGCGATGGTACAATTTACAGGGATCACCCGTTTCTCCCAATCCGGTTTACCCAAAGCCGCTACCGGGATGAGATAATTATGACCAGGCAGTTCCCGCACTGCTTTTACGGTCATGTACCTTATGATCCATGTCAGGTCATCGAAATAGAATTGTTCAACCTTTCCAACATTGCCATCTTTGGCTCGGATCATGCAATCAACCGAGTTGCTTAAATTGTTGTTCACAGTGCCTCCTCTGATGCTTGTCGAAACCTTATTACAACTTGTTGTTTTCCGGCCATCAGGGAAACCCTTATTTCAAGGGATAAAATTCCTTATACATGGCACCTGTAATGCATCGACTCAGTTCCTGTTTTAGGGGGCCTGTGTCACCTTGACAACTCGACATCCTGTGGCTACCTTACGCCCGAGATCGCATAACACATCTATGACCTGTGTACGTTTACCTTATCATCAGACCTATTTGGAGGCGGACATCCCTGCCCGGCATTGCCGGACGCCAGACGGTTTTGGCAAATCACTGTGCAGCGTTCATTGCCGATCCCTACGCCCGTACCGGTAGTCTGGAGCGCAATCCCATTCACAGGGACATGCTGTTTGCTGCGGCAAAGGCCCACTTATCCTTTATTCTTAACGTTACCCTCAACGCGAATAAGACCATTTCCGCTGCTTACGCCGGGCATTATGAGAAAGCTCATTTGGAAGGATGTGGGCAGATGGGGAAAAAGTCAGCCTGGAGGCCGTCCCAACTGACATTGCCATCACCAGTAATGGGGGGTAGGCACCTCTTTCTATAATTTTTTTAATTGGGATGGTACCTGATATCAATGCTGTAGCTTCTAAGGAGGAACAGTCAATGGAAAGCGCAGGTAGGGCATTGAGTGAAGTGAGGCCTTTAAACAAGGCTTGGGAGATGCTGAGTCCGGTTCACGAATGGCCATCTTGGCATGCGACCTTGGCGGCCTACAAGGAGGCCAATAACTGGAAAGCCAGTTGGCAGTTGGCGAATACGGTTTTACCTTACGGTGCTTGTTGTTTTCTGATGATCTGGACGATCCAGCATGGTTACCCTTATACGCTGACATTTTCCCTAGCGGTTTTTGCCGCTGCATTTATGGTTCGGCTGTTCATTCTGTTTCACGATTGCGTTCACGGTTCGCTTTTCACGAGGAAGGGTGCCAATACATTCTTCGGGTATATGCTCGGGGTATTAGTTTTCACCCCTTTTGAAGATTGGCGATTTAGCCACCTTCGGCACCATGCAACCTATGCCAATCTTGATGCCCGCGGGTTCGGTGATATTTGGACTATGACGCGAACGGAGTATGAGGGCGCCTCGCGGGGAACACAATTAGCCTACCGGCTTTTCCGCAACCCAGTGGTTTTTCTCGGGTTGGGCGCATTGTTCAGCTTTCTGCTCCGTTTCAGATTGCCTACCCGCAAAACAACAAGGAAGGAATTCATGAGCGTATTATTAACAGATCTGCTCATTGCCGGGGTGATATTGATTGCCGTCTGGAGCATTGGCTGGCGAACATATCTTATCATTCAGTTGCCAGTGGTTTGGATGGCTGGTTCGACGGGTATCTGGTTGTTCTATGTACAACATCAATTCGAGGGAGTCTATTGGGCTCGTAAAGGGGCTTGGAACGCATTGCGGGCCGCTATGGAAGGTAGTTCTTTTTACAAATTACCAGACGTGTTGCGTTGGTTTTCCGCAAACATCGGGTACCATCACGTCCATCATCTGGGCGCACGGATACCAAATTATCGACTCAAGGAGTGCTTCGACGCAATCCCTGCGTTACAAGCCAAGGCCCCCCTTACGATCAGAAAGAGCCTTTCGTCCATTCGGTTGAAACTTTGGGATGAAGACAGCAAATGCTTGGTTGGTTTCTCTTAATCAAGGATCCTTGACTTCAAAAGCAAACGGGTTTTTTCCCGATAGTCGCAAACCGTCGTGATATAAGCGGCGTGACTCCACGTCAAAGGGGAAACAGACATTGGAGCGCCCGTCAGGGGATTAAGCTGCTCCGCAAGAACACCACTAGGTAGTGCATGAGCGGCCGTCCATTCGAGCAAACTCAATGCGGAGGCTAGATCATTGATGACTCGAGCTCGTGCGATGAGATATTGGGCATACCATAAGGTTGTGACAAACCAGGGATTACCTGTGAACTCTGGACTGGAACGGTAGTAGGCATCGTTCTCATAGCGCACCATTCCGCCCACAGGCCGTCCGCACCACAGTTTCTGGTATAGACAATCGAGGGTACTGATGACAGCGGGGTCATTTGCCGGGAACATTCCGTAGGCGAATATCCCGCAGATGCTGGAATCCAAGGTGCGGTCAATTTCGGGGGGCGCACCGTCTGGAGGGAAAAACATGCTGCGTGCAAAACAACGGGTGTCCTGCATGAATAGATGGCACATTGCCGCTTTTTGCATAAAGGTGGCACCCCTCCGGTAATCGTTAGCCAGATCATGTTCTCCGAATGCCTCCATGAAATTGGCGGCGGCCATAAGGCCGGCATAGACCGCCGAAACTGTAAAGGTTTGAACTGCCTGCCGTTCCTCCCAGAGGTCATAACTAGCCAGTGGTAATCCCGTTGCTGGATTGCGATAGTTCATTAAGAAATTGGCCCCATTCTTGATCAGAGGGCGATAGAGTGGGGTAATAAATTCAATGTCCCGGTAGCGACGATAATGTTCCCAAAGCGCCCAGATTACCAGGGCCGTTTCATCCTCCTGGATGGGTAACTGGCCCTGAGTGTTCTTGACCCAAGGATGCCAACTGCTGGCGGGCATCCCTGACGGAGTATACTTATGCAGAAAATACCCTTCAGGTTCAATCACCGAAGCACAGAACTGGAAAAATGATCTACTGATCTCTGGATAACCCGCCCGATCCATCGCGTGGGCAACGAGTGCCCCGTCGCGGGGCCATACATAGCTGTAGGTGTCCCGATTGTACTGAACGTTATCAGAGTCGTTCGCCGCCAGAATCGCCCCATTCCGGTCGACCTGCGTTCGGATCACTAGAAGACTCCGGTGATAAAGGCGGGTCACCGCATCGGACAATCCCTCATGATCCTCGGGTTCCTTGTGGCTCCACAACTGCCAATAATCATGGGTTCTCTGGAACAATCGGGCTGGCCCACGTTTAAGAACCATCCGATTCAGATCACGAACCTCATCCCAGTTCTTGCCCATACCGATCCAAAGCCAAGCCGTTTCTGTTGCGCCGGGTTCCACGGTCAAGTGGAGTGCCACCACCGAATCTACGGATCCCTGTGCGATGGCATTGCCACTTAACACCCCATCCTCTGCATCCTTCCAAGTTCCTTCGAACTCCTGATGCCGCTTGTTTCCGGTGGCAATCTGATCGAACCCGTGTCGCCCGCATAACAGTGCGTTCACCAGAAAATAGCGATCATTTTTATAATGTAACAGGCCGCCTGACTCTGGGCGCAGGGCGGCGGTATCGCCAATGTCATTACCGGAAATGCTGAAGTCAAAACCGAAAAACAGCCTCAATCGACGGGACTGTGTGCCCGAGTTCAGAAGGCGAACCCGGCGAATAAATAGGGGATTATGGAAATCCACTAGGTCGTTGAAGGATATGCTTAACCAGCGAGCGGCGTTGGTCCAGGTCAGCTCGGTAACCAGCGTGTCATTCATGTAATCGAGTTGGCGTTCCCATCCTATTGGAAGCCATTCAAAAATCCCGTCCTCCCAGAGCCCTACCCGGAATCGGGCACCGTTGACGTGATTCTCCTGCCCGATATGAGGATAATAGAGATCACGTACCAGACCATCCTGATCGTAAGCTACCAGAATCTGTCCATTGGCCACTGGGATATCTCGTGCCATAGCCACTCCTCAGATGATGATCCAATCCGCTGCCTCACGCGCCTTCTGGCTGGCGGATTCAATGGTTTCTTTGACCGCCTTCGCGGGGACGCCGTCCAGCGGTTCAACCTTGATGAACTCAATGTCAACAATTCCAACAAACCCGAAAATGGCCCTGAGATGGGGCTCGACGAAGTCAAAAGGGAGATTATCAGGGGCTGTGTAATCTCCGCCGCGGGAAGAAATCACCACCATACGCCGTCCCTTGAGGAATCCCTCCGGACGGCTTTTTACATAATGGAACAGGTAACGTGGTTGGATTAGAATATCAAGGTATTGCTTGAGAATATAAGGGATGCCAAAATTCCACATGGGGGTACTGATAAGATAGGCCTCGGCATCCTTGAATCGCTGGATTTGTTGTTCTATTTCCTCCCACGTTTCGCGTAATTCTCCGTAGAGATCCTTGCCCCCCAGTAAAACATACTTTCCATCCACCTGCCGTGCGGTGAGGGGAGGGAGTGTTTCTTGAAATAAGTTGATCTCATCGATCAGCCAGTCGGGATGATTATTGCGGAATTGTTGCAGGAACGCGGCCGCGACCACAAGCGTTCTGGATTTATCGCCACGGGGACTCGCTATGACATGGAGAAATTTATTCATACGACTTTTTCTGCCGCTATTTCATCTTGGATTTCAATTTAATCCTTTCACCGGCCACCATGAAATTGCCTTTCCCGAGATGATGGATCGTGCGTGGGTTCTTCATGGAGGGATCGATCCACGCTTTAATCACTTCAACGACAAAGAAACAATATTTGGCTACCATTTTTGTGTCGGTTACCTGGCACTCCAGACTGGCAAAACATTCCTCAATAAGCGGTGCATTCACCCGTACTGCCGATTGAGGCGTAAGGCCAAACGTTTTAAACTTATTAATCTCTGCCCCCGACGTATTGCCGCACCCTACGACTTTTTCAGCGATCTCGACGGAGGGAATGTTGATGACACATTCTTTGGTTGCCTTCAACAGGCTGAAGGAATAGTTGCGATTACTGATCACGCACCCCACCAGCGGCGGCTCAAACTCGAGCATGGTGAGCCACGACAGGGTCATGATGTTGGGATACCCGATGTGCGTGGTGGTAACTAATACGACCGGCCCTGGTTCGAGTAGTCCATAGACTTTGGATAGAGGAAAAGATTTCTTAGCCATGTCAGCACCTCATTTCAGTCTTCTCTGATTTAAGTCACTGCCTACAAAAGCCCAGCCAGTATTTTGGTAGGTTAACACCAATACGAGACTTCTGCACTCTATTTTGATAGAGTAACAAAGTTGTGATTAATTAGGAGATGATAGTGATTGATTTACATGTCCATTCGACATTTTCTGATGGGAGCCTGACTCCGGAGGAGTTGGTCGAACTGGCCTCCAAAGCGGACCTTACGGCCATGGCTTTAACCGATCATGATGGTATGCTGGGTATTGATCGGTTTATGGTAGCCTGCCAGCAATACGGGATACGTGGTATTCCGGGTGTGGAGATCAGTATTGAGCTTTCGGGCGGCACGATGCATATGTTGGGCTATTTCATTGATCATCATAATATCAGGATGCGCGAGGCACTGACCCGTATGCGGCGGGGGCGCGAGGAGCGTAATCATTTCATTCTTGAACGCCTTAAGGGTTTGGGGATGCCATTGACTTGGAACGAGGTTGCCAGTCTTGCCAAGGAGGATGTTGTGGGGCGTCCCCATTTTGCACAAGCTATGATCACCAAGGGCTATGTAAAGAAAAAAGACGAGGCCTTTGACAACTATCTCGGCAAGGGGAAACCTGCCTACGTGGAGCGGGATCGCTTTACGGTGGAGGAAAGCATTGAACTGATCCGGGATGCAGGCGGTGTTCCGATATTGGCCCATCCCTATACGCTCAATATGGGCCGTCGGCGGATGAGGGAATTTTTGGCGGAATTGGCCGCCAAAGGCTTGCAGGGTATTGAAGCGTATTATTCCGAGCATAGCCATGAACAACACCGCTTTTGCCTAAATATGGCCCGCGATTTGGGATGGGTGGTAACCGGTGGCTCTGATTTTCATGGTGCCATGAATCCACATATCCATCTTGGCCTTGGTTTTGGATCCCTAGCTATTCCCGATGAACTGGTGGAACTTCTCTATGCGCGCTGCCTCAAAAATTGAGGGACTCTATGTCCATGTTCCTTTTTGTGACGGGAAATGCCATTATTGCGCCTTCTATTCCGTCCCTTATCGCCGTGAACTCGCTTCGGCATGGCTTGGAGCGGTAAAGAAGGAGCGCGATCAGGCTCTTGAACGCTATGGTGTTTTGCCGCTGACCTCCATCTTTCTGGGTGGGGGAACCCCTTCCATCCTTCCTTTGGATCAATTGGAAGAATTATTGACTATAACAATTCAACAACCCAACAACTTAACAACTCTTTCCTTGCCAGTGGAATTGGAATGGACCAGCGAAGCCAATCCGGGATCACTGACAATCGATAAGTTGATGATAATGAAGGCGTTCGGAGTCAACCGCATCAGTCTTGGCGTACAGGCTATGACCGATCCTGTGCTGCGTCAGCTTGGCCGACGTCATTCGGTCACCGACATTCATATTGCCGTTAACGCCATTCAGTCGTCCGGGATCACCAACTGGGGGTTGGATCTCATTGCCTGTATTCCGGGGGTAAGTAAGGGTGCCTGGAAAAATACGCTGAAGACCGCCTTAAACCTAGGTCCAAAACACATTTCGGTTTATGCATTGACACGCGAGGAAGGTACCCGGCTCCACCAGGACTGTCAGGCCGGAACGATCAGTCTGCTGGACGATAAAGAACAACTCTGGATGTTGGATGAGGCAGAGTCCATTTTGGAAGGAGCAAACTTCAAACGCTATGAGATCTCTAACTATGCCCAGTCCGGGTTTGAATGTCGCCACAACCTGTCTTGCTGGCGTGGCGGAAATTATCTTGGCCTCGGATGTGCGGCGGCATCGCGGATTCAGGATCAGCGCTGGACGAATCACTCCGACATCATGGCCTATATTGAGGGTGACGCCCCGCAAGACCGGGAAACTTTAACGGCGTTGACGGATGCCGTTGAACGGTTGGTATTTGGCATGAGAATGGCGGAAGGGGTCAATCTCGAAGAGATCCTGACAACTACGGGAATGGTGCAGATGGTACAGGCAAAGGTGTGGAGGCAGTCTTTAGCGCGCCTGGAGCGGGAGCTTCTGGTGGAACAATATACCAACCGCTGGCGGCTTACGTCAAAGGGGCGTGCGCTGGCAGATTACGTGGCGGTTGAATTGATGCCATGAGTTTGGTAGCGTTTGGATTATGAAGAAACACGCCTTATGGGAAGCGAGTCTATTTGAATTGATTCGCCGGGCTTCGGTGGATTTGCCCGCCGATGTGGAGCAATCGCTTCGCCGTGCTTATAAAAGCGAGAAAAAAGACAGTCGCGCTCGTTGGGTATTGGGCACTATTCTTGAGAACGTCCAAAAGGCTCGTGATAATGATGCACCACTTTGCCAAGATACTGGGAGCCTGATTTTCTATTTCCAGGTTCCCTTGGGATTTGATACCAATTTTCTGGTGGCGGCAACCCGGATGGCCGTTGCACGGGCGACTCGGCTGGGCTATCTCCGCCAGAATACCATTGATTCCCTGACCGGGGAATCTTGTGAAACCAATGTTGCTCATGGGGCTCCAACGTTTTATTTTGAACAATGTGCCCGTACGACAGTAGATATACGCCTCCTCATGAAAGGTGGGGGATGCGAGAATGTCGGACGCCAATACAGCCTGCCCAATGCAGAATTGAATGCCGGGCGTGATCTGGATGGCGTGCGCTGTTGCATTCTGGATGCCATCGTTTCCGCCCAAGGGAACGGTTGCGCTCCGGGAATATTGGGCGTTTGCATCGGAGGGGATCGCGCAACGGGCTATGAGTGCTCCAAAATCCAGTTCCTGCGAAAAATTGATGATCGTTCGCCTGTCAAGGTTTTGGGGCGTCTGGAAGATCGTATTTTAAAAGAGTCCAAACAATTGGCCATTGGCCCCATGGGCTTTGGCGGCAATACGGCCTTATTAGGCGTTAAAATCGGAGCCCTGAGCCGTTTGCCTGCATCTTTTTTTGTAACCATCTCGTATATGTGCTGGGCCTTTCGTCGTCGTGGTGTTTTGCTTTCGGCACGGGGAGGATTCAAAAAATGGCATTAACGGATCTTCGTAAGCTATCCTATCCCTTTACGGCGGAACAAATCAGCCCCCTGCGGGCCGGACAGTTTGTTTTGCTGAGCGGGTTGATCTATACTGCGCGTGACCGGATACATAAATATCTTTTTGAAGGCGGGAAAAGTCCGGTAGTTTTAAATGATGCGGCCTTGTATCATTGCGGGCCAGTAGTGATCAGAAAGGAAAACAGGTGGGTTGTCCGCGCAGCGGGTCCCACCACCTCAATTCGTGAGGAGCCGTATCTCCCACGCATCATCAAAGAACATGGGGTTCGGGTTGTGATTGGGAAGGGTTCCATGGGCAAGGTAACCGAGCAAGCCTGTGTGGAGGGCGGATGCGTTTATCTTCATGCCGTTGGCGGAGCTGCTCAGGTATTGGCCGATCGAGTGGTCGCGGTTAAAGAGGTTTATTTCGGTTCAGAGTTCGGCCCTGCGGAAGCCATGTGGGTGTTGGAGGTTAAGGACTTCCCGGCCATTGTCGCTATTGATTCCCGCGGGCGAAGCCTTCTGAAGACCGTGCAGACGAATTCCCGAACCATGTTGCGGCAACTTGTAGCCGATGATCCATTTATAACATGAAGGGGAAAATGCGAATACTTTTCATGGGATCCGCAGGGTTCGCCTGTCCTTGCCTGGAAATGCTTTTGAGCAATGATCAGGATGAAGTAGTGGGGGTGGTCACCCAACCGGATCGTCCTAAAGGACGAAATCTGGGACTGTCAGGTTGTCCGGTAAAAAACTATCTGGGTTCACGCCGAATTCCGGTCTTTTCGCCTGAAAAAGTCAATACCGCCGAAAATGTGGCGACGTTGCACGTTGTACAGCCCGACCTGATTGTGGTGGTGGCTTACGGACAATTACTTAAATCCCCCATCCTTGAAATGGCCCCGCTGGGTATCATCAATGTACACGGTTCACTTCTGCCAAAATATCGGGGTGCGGCGCCAATTCAATGGGCGGTGGCCAATGGAGATACCGTTTCGGGAGTCACCACCATGTACCTCAACGAACGTATGGATGCCGGGGATATCATCTTGAAACGTGAATTACCCGTCGATCGCACCGACACCGGTGGAAGTTACCACGACAAACTGGCGCGGGTGGGGGCGGAATTATTGCGTGATACTGTGGAATTAATCCGCCAAGGGCAGGCTCCACGTCTGATACAAAATGAAGACGAAGCGACAGTGGCGCCTAAACTCAAGAAGACAGATGGGCGGATTGATTGGTCGCTCCCCGCCGCTAAGATCCATAGCCGAATCCAAGGTTTCAATCCTTGGCCGGGATCATTTTGCATTATCCCGGCAGCTGTTGGAAAAATCATTAAGGTTCTTACCGTGCGCGTGGAGGCCGGAGCCGGCATTCCCGGAACAGTGATCGCGCTAGGGGGAGATGGCCCCCTTATTCAAGGGGGTGATGGACATGCGATTCGACTCCTCGAAGTTCAGCCCGAAGGGCGTAAACCGATGTCGGGGGTTGCTTTCCTCTGTGGGCATGCACTAGAAGTCGGAATGCGGGTAGGATAATTATTAAAAATTGTCCTTTGGGGATAGTGTTTTTTCCAAGGCGTCACCGTGACGGGCGAGACACATAATGGACTTGGCGATGTCTTCTGGATGCACGGTAGCGCGCAGATGGGTGTGAACCAAGGCAAAGAAAAGTGTGTCATCCAGCATAGCCAGACCAATGGCCCCGTAGGGGATCGACATATTGAGCTTCAAGACTTCCTCGTATTGTTCCGGCACAGCGGGTCCGCAGGGGGTGGTGAGTTGAACCCCGGGATGTCCATCGGCATCCTTAATTGAGAAATCTATTCGGATATTTTGATTACGCCGATCGGGCAGGGGAACGCTGACCACATATTCTTGTCCTTCACCAGTAATCGTGACCAGTAGATCCTTGATGGCGGCCGCCATCAGTTCTTTATCTGAAAGGAGCTCGGCAGGCAGGCCTCCTTTTTCCAATTTCTTTTGCGTGGCCCATTTGCGCCAAGCGGCGGTCTTATCGCCAAAGTTCTGGCCCGTAATTGTTTGGAGCGACCGAATCACTTCGGAAACGTTTTTGGATTGTTCCATCAGGTGAATCAGCGGCAGAATCACATCTTCATTGCCGATTTCAGCCAAAATCCTGATGGCCGCCCATCGTATCCCTTCATCGCGATCCTGTAGCAAAGGAACAATGTCAGAAGAAATCTCCCTTCCCTTTTCAATTAAAGCGTCCATGGTCGACGCGCGTGTTTTGATGTTGTACAGCCCTTGTCGAATCGTTTGTGTATCCATGAGAAGAAAGATATGGCGGAAAGGATTCGATATCAATCTGATTTCCCTAGAGCAGGAAACGGACACAGACAGGGCTGCCAATTTTGATTGCTTGATCCGTCCGTTCCAGCATACCTGTTTTTTGATTGATGTTAAATACAAGCACTGTATTGGCGTCCTGATTGGCGACCAGACAGAATTGACCGGTCGGCTCGATGTTGAAATTTCTCGGATTCTTGATCCCGTAATCCTGGAAGCCGAGCAGTGTTAATGTCCCTTTTTCGGAGTCGATTTTATAAATGACAATGGAATTGTGTCCCCGATTGGATCCATAAAGAAACTTTCCGCCGGGATGAACTCGAACTTCGGCGCAGGTGCTAAAGCCTGTAAAGCCTTCCGGCAGAGTGGAGATGGTTTGAATTTCAGTGAGATTCCCGGATTTTACGTTATGGATGAAAACAACCACGGTTCCATCAAGTTCATTGATGAGGTAGACATACTTTCCATTGGGGCTGAAAGAGAGATGCCGAGGCCCTGCACCGGGTTTGATTTTTATCTCAGTGGGATTGCTGGGCAGAAGCCGGCTGGATTTGGCATCCAGCTGATAGATCATAATTTTATCGATACCAAGATCTGCAACATAGGCGAAACGGTTGTCCGGGCTGAGATTTACACTGTGGACATGGGGTTCATGCTGGCGTTCGGGGTTTACGCTTGATCCGGTGTGCTGGATGAAACTTGCCGCCTCAGCCAGGGTCCCATCTTTGTTGATGGGAATGGAGGCAACGCTTCCACTGTGGTAATTAGCCACAAGCAGGATCCTGCCGTCACGGGAGATGCAAAGATGGCATGGCCCTTTCCCTTTGGTCGCTGATTTATTCAGCAGCCTAAGTTTTTTTGTTCCGGGTTCAATTACGAAGGCACTTACGGCCCCTGGATCGCGTTCAGATACCGCATAAAGGAACTTGGTATTCGGATGGATCTCAATAAACGTCGGATTGGGCGTTACGCAGGCAAGATCAGCGTCGGAAAGCTTACCGGTTTTCAGATTGAAAGTGGCGTGATAGATCCCTTCGGCAGGGCTATTGTGAGTATAAGTTCCCAAATAGACATCTAAGGCTGTTGTCATCATTTTTCCTCCAGTAATCTGCTTTTATATTACAATGACATAAGGGGGCTGGTAAAGGTGCTTAATGAATGACAACCGGGACCACGCATGATAATTTCAAAAAATAGTTAAATGAAAGAAGGACGAGAGGATCATCATGGCAAAACTCAATCGATTCCGGGTGGCAATGGGTGTTGCATTGGTAGTATTGGCAGGCTCAGCAAGCGCCGAGTTACGGTTGCCAAATGTTTTCTCGGATCACATGGTGTTACAACGTGACCTTGCCACACGTGTGTGTGGGGGGGCCTCCCCGAGCGAAACTATCCGTGTGACGATTGCAGGACAAACGCTTTCCACCACAAAAATGCAGACCCTGATTGGCAGTTGGCGTAAGGCTTGGAACCAGGGAAACTTTCCCTTCTATTTTGTACAACTCGCTAACTTTGAAGCAGCCAACAAAAATCCGGCCGGAGGCAATGGATGGGCTAAGATCCGCATGGCTCAACTCAAAAGCCTGCAAATTCCGCATACGGGCAGGGCGTCAGCCATTGATGTGGGGGTCGCCAACGATATCCACCCAAAGAACAAGGAAGACGTCGGAAACCGCCTCGCTCTCTGGGCGATTAAGAACGATTACGGCCGTAAAAACCTTGTTTGCAGCGGCCCCCTTTATAAAGGCATAACGGTTGAAGGCTCAAAAATCCGAGTGGGTTTCGACTATGCCGAACATGGTATCATGGTGGGACAAAAGATGGGGCATGGCCCCGCTAAGGAGATCAAAGGGGGTTCCCTCAAACGGTTTGCAGTTTCTGGTTCAAACAATACCTGGTTCTGGGCGGATGCCGTTATTGATGGTGTGACGGTGCTGGTGTCCAGCACGAACGTACTGGCTCCCGTAGCCGTGCGTTATGCGTTCTCAATGAATCCTGAAGGATGCAACCTGTACAACAAAGATGGCCTTCCAGCTTCGCCTTTCCGTACCGATCATGGTAAGGTGAATATTTTCTTCACATGACAGCTTCAACATCCATTCCAACAAGGCGATTTGGGAGAACCGAATTGGCCATGCCCGTTCTGACTTGTGGAGGGATGCGCTTCCAGCAGTCTTGGCAGGACACCGATGATATCACCGATGAAAGTCAGGCCAATCTTGAGGCCTGTGTCCATCGGGCTTTTGAGCTTGGCCTTCATCACATTGAAACAGCCCGCGGTTATGGATCTTCCGAGGCACAATTAGGGCGTGTCATCAAGGCATTGCCCCGGGATCAGTATATTCTCCAAACCAAGGTTGGCCCCAATGCCGACTCCGATGTTTTTGCTGCCCAAGTCGAACTCTCCCTGCAACGACTTGGTCAGGAGCGCGTTGATCTGCTAGCCATCCATGGGATCAATAACCAGGAAATCCTGGAGATGGTTCTGCGACGGGGCGGATGCCTGGAGATCGCACGCCAATTCCAGCGTGAGGGCCGACCAACGCCTAAGCCAGTCGGAATAAGACTGTGAAAACCATCAAATCCGTCTATCTTCTTGCGGGGGGGGCTTTCCACCGTCGCAAATCACACGATCCGCTGATTCAGGAAATGCTCAGTGAGACTGGCCACCCCAAGCCTTCCGTAGCCTATATTGGAATTGCCAGCGGTGATGATCCCCAGTTCTTCAGGGCCATCAAGACGCTCCTAATACAAAATGGTGCCAACCGGGTGGAATTGGTTTCCCTAGCCTCTCCTGACTGTGATCTTACAGAGTCCCGCTCATTGATCAAATCCTCCAACGTTATTTTCTTCAGCGGCGGGGACGTGGAGCTAGGTATGCGAATACTTCACGAACGCGGCGGGATGGAATTGATCTATGAACAGTTCCGGCGAGGCGCTGTATTGGCTGGGTTTTCTGCTGGCAGCATTCTTCTCTCAAGACAGTGGATACGATGGCGTAACCCGGATGACGACTCTACGGCCGAACCGTTTGACTGCCTCGGGGTTGTCCCGCTAATCTGCGACATGCACGACGAGGCTGAGGGTTGGGAAGAATTAAAAATCCTCCTGCGCCTGAGACAGGTTGAGGGAGAAATAGGTTATGGTATCCCTGCCTCTATGGGGCTACGTATCCACCCCGACCACCGAATCGAGGAAATCGGAGGGAGAGTACATCGTTTTATTTTTCGGAACGGTCGGGTGGAGATGCTCGAAGCCAGTTAATCTCGGTCTTAACCTGAAAAGTTCACAAACGTTGCATGTGTTTGAAAACAGTGTCGCCAGTTTTGACTCCCAATTCACTGGCCACAATGTCGCATTTGGCCTTCAGAAGGAAATAGTAATTTCCTCGTTTGCCAATACACGTTTCGAAATTGCCATGCCCCTTGGCCAGGATGAGGTCAGCGGCGCGGACGTGCCGACGGAACGTGGAGGAAACATTGGCCCAACCCACACCGATATCATTGGATCCGGTTTCGATCACCGGGCATAGGGCGGTAATTCCCGCGAACGCTGCATCCTCACGGGTGGCATCGTTAATAATGGGACCAGATTTAACGACGACAGTGACCTGGAGTCCATAGGTAACGAGGAGCTGTTTCACCAGCACACGGTCAAATACAATTTCGCCGCAATTGTCGGCCAGATAGAGCAATTTGCGCCCTCTTCGAAGTTCTTTTCGGAATTGGGTGTAGTGGTCAATGGAGAAAGGCTGCTTTAGGATCCGGGTGACATCCTTCTTAAGATCGAAGGTGTGGCCGATACCAAGATCAATAATATTACCCGCCACGGCAAGATGGATGGCTTGCTTCAGGGGATCCCCGGAGTGACGGATGGACGTCTCAAGTGTGGAAAGCAACTTCAGCGCCGCCTGGTTGGTTTCCTTTTTGGAAGAGGCATAAGGGTCTTGGACACCCGTGATGTCAAATACGATATCATAGACCGGCTTGGCAATCGTCGCAGGCGACAGATTCATATTCATGGAGGGCAACGCCCGGGCCAGTTGTCTCAAAACCTCAATATGGGTCTTGGAATCTTTGGTGACTACTCGGACTGTATTTAAAGCCTGTCGGAACATGCAGACCAAACATTCAGGTTGTGTTTTCAAATGCTCATTATCCTTTCAGAAAGAGGGTTACCAGTTATTAGTGTGGGATGAAAGGTAAAATAGGGTCGGCTTAAACCGCTCTTGACATGAGCCTGTCGTTGACTTGGAGCCTTCCGTATGCGATAGTACGAAGCGATTTTTTTCAACCTTTTACCGCGGAGTGATATGACGCCTATAATCGAGAAATTGCTGATTATTCAAGATCACGACCTGAGGATTTTGAAATTTGAAAAAGAACTGGCGGACATTCCATTGCGGAAGAAGGCCATTGATTCCATGCTTGATGAGCATCGGCAGGCGGTGACGACCGCTAAAGAGGTATTGAAGACACGCCAGGCCGGTATTAAGAAATGCGAACAGGAAATTGAGGCGTACCGCGACAAAATCCGCAAATACCGTGAACAGCAGATGCAACTTAAGAATAATCAGGAATTCCGCGCGATGGAGAATGAGATCGTCGGCGTAGAGAAATTGATCCGTCAGGCTGAAGATCGGATTCTTGAAATCATGGAAACCGTGGAAGCGGCTCAAGGGGATGTTAAACTCTGCGAGGATGCGCTTAAGTTGGAAGAAAATGGCATTACTCATGAATGTTCGGCCATTGAAGGGCGGGGGAGTGAAATCAAAGAAGAACTCGACCGGGTGAAAAAATTACGGGCAACTTATGCGGTGGATGTGGATCCGGCCCGTCTTAGCCAGTATGAGCGTTTTTTCAGGAATAAAAAGGCCAAGGTTTTGGTTCCCGTCGAAGATAATGGAACTTGTGGTGGGTGCCATATGAAGCTTCCTCCCTATATCTGCCATGATGCTAAAAAGCAATTGGATGTCGTCGCCTGCGGTTATTGTGGGCGAATGCTGTATTAAGAAAGAAGGCGTGTGTTGTGATGTTGAAAGGCAGGGGGCGTTCGGTCGCTCCGGTTTTAGCGCAAGCGGATCGGGGAGGAAAGTCCGGACTCCATAGGGCAGAATGCCGGTGCCTAATAAGCCCGGGGGGCTCTCTTCAAAGGGAGTTCACGGAAAGTGCCACAGAGACTATACCGCCACAACGGACCTGAAAAGGGCTGTTGTGGTAAGGGTGAAAAGGTGGTGTAAGAGACCACCGGACGCGCAGAGATGAGTGTCGCATGGCAAACCCCATTCGGAGCAAGATCAAATAGGAAACCTGAAGTAGCCCGCTTCGTGTTGTCGCGAAAGCGCCACGCGGTTTCGGGTTGATCGCTTAGATAAATGACTGATCCCGTTCGCGGGAAACAAAAGCCGGCTTATGCCCTCTGCCTTTCGATATCAGAATGTTGCCAAATGGACGATCGGATCGAGCGTCTGTGCAAGTGTATTGCTTTCTCTTTTTTTCTACCGTACCGCGAGGATCGCTCCCGCGGTCACCATCAACCCAATCCCGACGCTGACACCGATACCTTTTTCCGCTCCGGTCAGCCTCACCGGAGAATACTGGAGAGCCATGCAGGCCAGTCAGGAAAAATCCAAACGAGTTGCACCTGGGTTTGTGTCGGCCGAACGCTTCCGACTTGCTGGAACTTTTTCCATTGAGGGGCTGGGAACATCTCAGCCCAAAGCTATTTTGGATGATGCCGTGAAGCATGACCAATTTATCGTGGCCGAGGGAGAACAACTTGATGATGTGACGATTAAAAAAATCTTCTATGATCACGTTGTCTTGGAGACTCCCATGGGCTCAAGGGATATCTGGATGGAATTTGCCCAATCCCACACGGGAATCGTTGAGGCCGTCAGTAATCAATTTGTGTCGACGACCGGCGGAACGAATAAATTCGGCTGCGCCAAGGTTCAGGAAAATCGGTGGCAGTTCAGTCGAAAGCCGCTCTTGGATTACTATCAGGCATTACTGGACGAACCGGATCGGATGGTGGCCGTATTCGACACGATGAAACCCGTTCGTGATGAGCAGAACAAAATCACTGGATATGTGGTCGGACTTGAGGGTGAAAAAGATTTTTTTGATGCTGTCGGACTTCAGCAAGGTGACATCGTGCGATCTGTTAATTCTGTGGCGATGACAAACCGGCGACGCGCAGAATCCTTCATTGATCAGTTCCTTAAAGACAAATTGAATGCTGTCGTACTGGAAGTCGAACGGGACGGTAAAATGACTAAGCAAGTCTACCAGATGCAACCGTAGGAGGGTTTCCAAGTGCCTGATCATAACTTCCTGCACCGAATGGGGAATACAGGTTAACCGCCAATCTCTTCAGAACGAACAAATCGAAGATTTCCCAACAAATTCACGGTTTCCCGCATCTCTATAGTAGACATAAGATATATTATGCGACGTTGTTGATAACCTGTCCGTAGGCTGTTAAAAGGTAAAGATTTGATTATCTCAATATTTGATTAAACGAGATGATTGGCAGTAAGACGGACAAGGTCACCAGTAGAACAAAAATACCGATGGCAAGAATCAGAATAGGTTCAAGCCAACTCATGGTGCGGCTGACATATCGGTTCCACTGATGTTGATAGGCATTGCCGGCAGTATCAAGGAGCCGTTCCAAGGCGCCGCTTGCCTCACCGGCCTGAATCCAAGCCGGCAATGAGCGGGACAATGGAGGAATACGACGGATGGCGTCAGCCAAACTACTTCCATGACGGATGGATTCTGCTTCCGATTCCATCAAGTGCGCCACCCAGGCACTACCGGTGGAACGTCCTGCTAACGCCAACGCATCTACCAACCCCACCCCGCCTTGAAGCAAAATGGACAAAGTTCTGGCACACCGGAGATTAGCCACAATGGTATAGCCGCGCCCGATCAAAGGCACCTGAAACAACCACTGATCTATCCGATAGCGTAAAGCAGGATCAACCACCAGACGCTGTTTCAGGTAGGATCTTCCGAACAACCCGGCCAACATAACGACCGGCAATCCAAACAACAACACTCGCCCCAAGGTCATCATGATCCGGGTTAAAAGCGGCAACTTCATTTTGTCGGCTTGTTCAGTGATAGCCGAGGCGGCTGCAGGAACAACAAAACCCAGTAGGACCACCGCGACGACAATAGCGAAAGACAGAATGATGGCCGGATAGATCAGCGCGGATACAATTTTTTCGCGCAAATGCTCCTGTTCTTCAAGAAATAGCGCCAGTCGTTCAAGCATCGCTTCAAGATTCCCGGATTTCTCGCCCACTTCAAGAATAGCTTTTTCATAGGGCTTGATATAAGGCGCCATAGTCGTGAGCGCTGTCGCTAATGAGGCGCCTTCTCGAATCCGATCCCGTACGCCAGCAAGTAACGAAGGCGGTACACCCAGTTCAGGGGATTCCATCAGGATTTCCATGGCAGGAACCAAAGGAAGGCCAGCACCGAGCAAAACACCCAACTCCCGATAAAATGCTACACGGCTTTCAACCTTGAACACAACACCACGCCGTGATGTAAGCCGGGATCCGGCAATAGATTCAGCAGGCGAAACATCTTGCGGCAGAACACCGCGGGCCATTAATTTTTCACGTGCCTCTTTGAGATCCTGTGCCTCAATTAAACCGCGTCTCGCTGTTCCGGCACTATCAAAGCCCTTATAAGCAAACGTTCGCATTTACGCTCCCGAAATCCCCAAGGCATATAGAATTTCAGCCAGACTCGTCTGTCCTACCAGAACTTTGTCCAGCCCATCATCCAGCATGGTCAAACGGGTTTCACTCCCCGGCAGATCGCGCATTTGGCGAGCCGCCGACGCACCACTTCGGATCAGGGCTTCAATTTCAGTATTCATCACCAACATTTCAAAGATTCCGATGCGGCCTCGATAGCCTCCCAAACATTGGGAACATCCCCCGGGTTCGTAGAGGGTTGCACCATTTAAACGCTGACCTGCGGCACCCAGTAGCGATAAATCGCGAGAGGAAACCGTCACCGGTTTCCGACAGAACGGGCAAAGCTGCCGGACTAAACGCTGGGCCAATACCCCTCGCAGAGCCGCCGCTAACAGGTAGGGCTCCACCGCCATATCCATCATACGGATGACGGCACTCGCCGCATCATTCGTATGCAGGGTGGTGAACACCAAATGTCCGGTCAACGACGCTCTCACTGCAATTTCAGCCGTCTCGCTATCGCGGGTTTCTCCCACCAACACCACATCGGGATCCTGACGTAAGATATGTCGTAAACTACGGGCGAAGGTAAGGCCGATTTTCGGTTTCACCTGCATTTGCCCGATATCCTGCAATTGATATTCAATGGGATCCTCAATGGTCATCACGTTACGCCCTTTGGTGTCGAGTTTCTGGATGGCGGCATAGAGGGTTGTGGTCTTACCACTCCCCGTGGGACCGCAAACGATGATCAGCCCATTGGCTTCATGAAGGAGCGCATCAAATGAACTCGTCATGACTTCGGGCATCCCAAGATCACCCAGCGTCATGATGGAGGAATCCCGATTTAATAACCGCAACACTACCCGTTCGCCTTCAGCCACGGGGACCGTGGAGACACGGATATCAATTTCACGTTCCCCTACCCTCACGCGCGCCATACCATCCTGAGGTAATCGTTTTTCAGAAATATCCAAGTGGGCCATCACCTTGATGCGCGAAACCAGTGCCCGCTCCAGATGCTTCGGGGGGGTTGCCTGCTCATAGAGGACGCCATCCACCCGGTAACGCACCCGCAGCCTTGTGTGAAAAGGTTCAAAATGAATATCCGACGCGCGTGCCTTGACTGCTTCCAGCAAAATGACATTTACCAATTGTGTGACGGGTGCTTCTTCTGCCGTTTTGAGAAGATCATCTGATCGTGCCTCACCGGCTTTCTCAACGGCATCAGCGGAGTGATCCATATCACGCAAAAAATCTTCGGTGGATTCACGCCGGCTGACGTAACACCGTTCAATGGCCTTGAGAATGGTTTCGCCCGGTGCCACCACAGGCCGCAACTCACTTCCTACCAACAGGGCAATATCCTGATGTTTCCCAACTTCTGCAGGATCGGTGACCAGAAGACACAATTCGCCGTCCAGTCGCACCGGAAGCAGACAATGCGTGCGGGCCCATTCAACCGGGATTCCCCTTACCAGCGCGGGATCAAGCGACTCATCGCCAATATGAGACACAAATACTAACCCAAATTCAAGGGCTCTCGCCCGTAAAATTTCAAGGTTGTCTTGAGAATCGCTCATTGCGGGCTGATTACAGATGCTTCCGTATTGGTAATATTCAAGCCGGTCTTCTGGCTCCAGCGATCTGTGGCCGCCTTGGCTTTGATTTCGGAGGACATAACATGCGGGGTGACAAAGATGATCAAATTCGTCCGATTTTTCGTTTCCACCGTGCGGCGGAACAAGAACCCAATCACCGGAATAGAACCTAAAACCGGAATTTTGCGAATGATATTGGTATGGTCTTCTCGAATCAATCCGCTGATGACAATGGTCCGTCCGTCCGGCACAGTGACTGTGGTCGATACTTCTCGCTTGGAAATGGTAGGGGCATATGTTCCCGTGGAGCCGGAATCAATGATGGCTTCAATACTGGGATTCAACACCATGCAAACTTCATTAGAGGGGTTGATGCGAGGAGTCAGCTTGAGTTTGATCCCAACATCCAGTCGGTCAATATTTTGGATCACATCACGCGCTGTTCCAGACCCGCCCTGAATGGTGGATTTCAGAATTGGAATATTGTTCACCACACTCACGCTGGCTTCCTTGTTATTCTGAGAAACCAAAGGTACGCTCGACAAGATTTTGACTTTGCCATTAGCCTGCAAAGCATTGATGTTGATCAGTCCAGGGTAGCTGGACACCACATTACCGCTACTGTCAAGGCGGGTACCGCGTGCCACTCCCATCATAATACCTTTTGGGAAAACACCGTTTTGAATGACATCGTTGATACTGCTCGAATTATCGCTCAACCTAGTACTTCCCTGAAACACGGAATCCCCCACCTTTGATGGAGAATTCAAAGCCGTTAGTTCAACACCCACATCCAGCGAATCATCCGCACTGATTTCGGCAATGACGACTTCGATTAACACCTGATCCTGAAGCTGATCGAGGTCGTTAATCAAGGATTTCAATAACTCAAAATCCAAGGGGGACGCATCCACCAATAAAGCATTATTTGCCGTACTAGCCTCAACCGAAATTTTTCTCCGCTCTCCCGCCTTGGGTGCTTCCTTGCCCAAAGACCGTTCCAACAAGGCGTTCAGGCTTTTCGCCGCCTCATCCGCACTAATATAGTTTAGGAATATGACGTGAAGATTGCCGCGTCCCGTAATAGCCTCAACATCCACTAATGCGAGCATTTTTTTTACTTCTGCAATTTCCGAAGCAGGTCCGATCAGGATCAGACTGTTGGACTGTGGTGTCGAGATTATCACCAACTCATTCCCGCGCGGTGCAGCAACCCCATCACGAATCATCGGGCGCGGTCCAAAGGCCTGATTGTATTGCCGCACAAACTCTGCCGCATCCGCATTCTTCAGGAAAACCACTTCACTCGTGTTTCCAACGCCCGCCTTGTCAATCTCGGCAATGATTTGCTCAAACCGCCGGACATTGGCCACCGTATCGGTGATGATAATGTGATTAGACGACTCCAAAATGACCGCGGAACCAGCCTTTTCGCGTCCCGTTAATGTGTCAAGAACTTTACGCAAGTCTGCCACATTGGTATTTTTCAGGCGGATCACACGAGTAATGACCCCATTCCCCTCAATGGTCCCATTCTCCCCGATTACGGGTGCAGACACCATGGTACGGGACGGCATTACGACAATCCGGTTGACATTGCCTTCTTCAATGACGGCACATCCAACCGATTCCAGAATGCGTGTAAACAGTGGATAGGCCTCAGTGACCGGAACCCTCGGCGCAACCACGGTGATTTGTCCTTTAACCGCCTCATCCACAATAAAGCGTCGTCCAGTAATCTCGCCAATGATCTTCACAAATGAGCGAACATCCACCTGACTGAAGGTAAAGTTAACCGAGGATTGTGGGGAGGCGATGGCGACAGGGCGCTCATCCGCGGCAAATAAAGACATCCCTGCCAATGACAAGGATAATCCCAGATAAATGATTGGCAGTAGTCGTTGCATAGTCCTTCCTGCCCTGAGGCAGACGGTCACTTAAGAATGCCCCGCTCCGAGGTTTCAATAAACTTAATCAAATGCTCAATCTCGGGAGCTTTTGGCAATTCGGCATGGATTCGCTCCATGGCTTGCCGTGTGGATAGTCCGTCACGATACAAAATCTTGAAGGCCTTTTTGACAAGCGAAACCGTTTCAGCAGAAACGTTCAGGCGCTGCAGTTTGACGGAATTGATTCCGTGGGCACTGGAGGGATTTCCATCCACCAGCATATACGGAGGAACATCCTGAGTGATTTTAGCCATGCCCCCAATCATCGCGCAGGTTCCGATGCGGGTAAATTGATGGATACCGGACATACCGCCGATTACCACATCATCTTCAACCAGAACATCCCCGGACAAGGAGGCATTATTCGCCATGATCACTCGATTCCCAACCTTACATCCATGGGCCACATGACAATATGCCATGATGAGAGCGTTCGCCCCCACTCGGGTCACTTCGCCCTCGGCCGTACCGGAATTTACGGTGACGTACTCACGCAGAGTCGTTCGGTCGCCGATTTCAACATAGGTGGTTCCTCCCTTATATTTCATATCCTGAGTCCGGCTTCCGATACTGGCAAAGGGAAATACAATACATTCAGCACCCAGGCTGGTATGCCCATCAAGAAAAACCTGTGGCATCACCTGAGTGCGGTCACCAAGTTTTACGTTCGGGCCAATGACACTATAAGGTCCAATCTCAACATCGACACCCAGTTGAGCGCCTTCATGCACAATGGCTGAAGGGTGAATTTTGGTCATGCCGGCACCTTCTGATCTGCCAACATACACATCAATTCCGCCTCTGAAGCAAGTTCACCATCAACCAACACCTTCCCCACAAAGCGAGCCACCTTGGTTTTATGGGTAATAATATCGATCTCGATACGCATCTGGTCACCAGGTTTCACGACTCGGCGGAACTTGGCCTTGTCGATGGACATAAAAAAAGGAACCCGATCCCCCGCTTTGGCAATGCGATTGATCAAGATACCACCGGTCTGAGCCATGGCCTCAATCTGCAACACTCCGGGCATCACCGGTACACCGGGAAAATGACCTTGGAAAAAAGGCTCATTCACGGTCACATTTTTGATTCCCACAATGCGTTTTTGCTCATCGCATTCAATAATTTTATCCACCAACAGAAAAGGAAACCGGTGGGGCAATAACTTCATGATCTCCTGAATGTCCATTGTCGCCATAATTGGATGCCTTTCCTTTAAACTGCCGCCAGCAATGCCGCGACTTTATCAACACGTTCCCAAGTAAACGAATTCAAGTTTTCCGTACGCCCGAAGTGACCATACGAAGAAGTGGCCTCATAGATTGGACGCAGCAGATCCAATTCCTTGATGATCTCAGCTGGCTTCAGTCCAAACACCGCCGTGACGGCCTTGACAATCTTGGCATCACTTACCGTGCCGGTACCGAACGTATCGATGTGAATCGATACGGGATCCGGATAACCAATGGCATAGGCCAACTGGAGCTCGCAACGGCTCGCCAACTTCGCCGCCACCACATTCTTGGCCACATAGCGAGCCATATAGGCCGCACTCCGATCGACCTTGGAAGGATCTTTTCCTGAGAAGGCACCACCGCCGTGACGTCCCATTCCTCCGTAGGTGTCCACAATAATCTTGCGTCCGGTCAACCCGCTGTCACCATGTGGACCTCCAATTACAAAACGTCCGGTGGGATTGATCAAAAATTTTGTTTTTTTGAGCAATTTCTCAGGAATTTCCTTCCTGACAATTTCTTCAATAATCCCGTCCTTGAGCGTCTTGTACGAAACATCCGGGCTATGCTGCGAGGACACCACCACGGTATCAACACTGACTGGGCGCCCATCTTCATAGACAATCGTCACTTGAGACTTGCCATCGGGGCGCAGGAAAGGAAGCTGTCCATTACGTCGTGCCTTCGCCAAAGCCTTGGTCAGGCGGTGAGCAAACATGATCGGCATGGGCATCAATTCACGAGTCTCGTTACAAGCATAACCGAACATCATGCCCTGATCTCCTGCCCCCTGTTCCTTGAAGAGCCCCTGCCCCGTTGTCACACCTTGGGAAATGTCGGGAGACTGGCGATCAAGTGAGACCATCACGGCGCAACTATCGGCGGAGAATCCAAGATCCGGATCCGTATAGCCGATCTTACGAATTTTATCGCGGGCAATATCAGCAAAATTAACAATCGCCTTGGTGGTAATTTCACCGGCAATCACAACAAGGCCTGTGCTTACCAGTGTTTCGCAGGCCACACGTGCCTTGGGATCCTGCTTTAAATTGGCGTCCAAAATAGCATCAGAAATGCCATCAGCGACCTTGTCAGGATGGCCTTCGGAAACTGATTCTGATGTAAATAAGTAACGATCACTCATATTGTTCCCCTTTTTTGGTTTCATTCTGGCCTTTATCGGCCTAAAGATATTTATTGATAACTGAATTACTTCACTAATTCAAGTATTTCAGGAGCGACTTTCGAAATGAGGGCGCGACAGTGCTTCAGAACTTCTGCAGCGGTTTCGCAGGAAAGGGCCATTTGCGCCAATTCCAGTGCCTGAGACCGCGTAACGCTGCGAATGAGTTCCTTTACGGCAGGGATGGAGGCGGGCACCATACTTAATTCATCGATTCCCAATCCCAGTAATAGCACGGTCATCAAC
>Ga0118677_10000446_pt1 | contig 90465 bp, 85 predicted proteins | sample AliMusrvi5mmetaG_FD_86154 | JGI IMG/M metagenome (GOLD analysis project Ga0118677, IMG submission 86154) | reverse complement strand
CGTCGCTCCTTCAGGGTTTCCCCCATTGAGAAAAATCCTCGACTGCTGCCACCCGTAGGTGTCTGGACCGTGTCTCAGTTCCAGTGTGGCTGGTCGTCCTCTCAGACCAGCTACCCGTCTTAGGCTTGGTGGGCCATTACCCCGCCAACTACCTGATAGGCCGCAGCCTCATCTTCAAACACCAGGTCTTACGATCCCCAGTTTTAACTTTTCAGTCACATGCGGTATTAGCACCGATTTCTCGGCGTTATCCCCCATTTGAAGGTAGATAGCTACGTGTTACGCACCCTTTCGCCACTTAACACCTTACATATTGCTACGCAAAGTGTTTCGTTCGACTTGCATGTCTTATCCACGCCGCCAGCGTTCGTTCTGAGCCAGAATCAAACTCTCCGTTAAATAATCTTTCAGACCTTCACAGACCTGATCGATCGCACGTTGAGTTACCTCAAATCACTTCGAGGTCGATCAACCATAGGCTCATGGTTGATCTGTTATACTTCACTCATAGTTTTTCCGATTTGCATCGGAGAAACGTGGGCTCTCACGCATCGCACATTTCAATTCTCAAAGAACAAAACGCACCACCATCAAGGCGGCGCGTAACAATCTGCTTTCAGTTGATCAACACTCAGTTCATTGACTGAACGCTGATGACTAACTGCCGACTGTTTCCCGCCTACATACGGGATAGCTCCGCTCTACAAATTTTCGGTATTCGATCCGAAAGAACTTTCTGTACTACACTCGCAAGCTTCCTTCTACTTACTCCGTCTGTAACCGCCTGTCAAGCCCCTCGTCTAAAACCTTATTTTCCGAAGGGACGTGCAAAATAGCCGGAGCCGCCGATGAATGCAACAATTATTTTCAAATTTTTTATATCCCCACCGGAACCCTTTATTTATTGGTGTTTTTTGAGTTGTTCCAACAATATTTACCGCTATACTTTTCATTATGTCTGAAAAATTTCACAGCATTTCAATTCTGATTCCGGTCTTCAACGAAATCAAAACCATCGAAGAAATTATTCGCCGCGTTCGCGCTGCTGATACCGGCGCTCTTGCAAAAGAGATAATTCTCGTGGACGATTCCTCCACCGATGGTACGGCAGAAATTCTCAAACGCTTCACCGGCGCGCCTGACATAAAATGTTTTTCTCATCCGATTAATCGCGGTAAAGGCGCCGCAATTCGCACCTGTCTCCAACACGCCACCGGCGACATCCTTCTCATTCAAGATGCTGATCTTGAATATGATCCGGCTGATTATCCCAAACTCATTAAACCCATTCTCGATGGTCGCGCCGACGTTGTCTATGGCTCACGTTTCGCCGGTGGCACCCACCGTGTTTTATTTTTCTGGCATTACATGGCTAATCGGTTTCTCACACTTCTTTCCGACATGCTCTGCAATCTTAATCTCACTGACATGGAAACTTGCTACAAAGTTTTTCGCCGGGAATGTGTTCAAGATTTGAAATTGACTGCCGAACGTTTCGGTATCGAACCGGAATTAACTGCGAAGCTAGCGCGCCGCCGGTATCGGTTTTACGAGACGGATATTAGCTATGCCGGTCGCGATTACACTGAAGGCAAAAAGATTGGCTGGAAAGACGGCCTCGCGGCGCTCTGGTTTATTTTCCGGTACCGGTTTTTTGATTAGGCCCGCGACTGCCCTGCAAATATGGCTCCGGTATAATTTTCCGGTCATCAATCTCGTGCAGCACTCGGTCAAAAATATCCCACGACGCCGCCAACTCATCCGCGCGAATAAACAAACTTCGCTCTCCCGCCACCACATCCAATAATAACGATTCGTACGCCTCCGGAATCACGCCGGTAAATGCCGTCCGGTACCGCAAATTTAATTCCGTCGTCTCCAGTCGCATCTTCAAGCCGGGCGCTTTATTGACCACGCGCAGAAAAATTGCTTCGTCCGGTTGAATCCGAATCACGAGTTCATTCGCCGCTAACGCATCACCAAAAATATTATGCGGCACGTCGTGAAACTGGATGCAAATTTCTGCCAGTTGTTCGTCCAACGCCTTACCGCACTCAACGATAAACGGCACGCCTTTCCACCGAGAATTATTCACGCGCAACACCGCCGATGCATACGTTGGCGTCCGTGAGTCCGGTGCCACGCCGGTTTCTTGCCGGTACGATTTTCGTCCGGCAGAATCTCCCACCGGCGCGACGTATTGACCGAGCACCAAATCTTCCAACTCCACCGGCCGCACCGCGCGCAACACTTGCACTTTCTCATCGCGAATCGGTGTCGCCGCCAGACTGTCCGGACGCTCCATCGCCGTCAACGCCAGCATCTGCATCAAATGATTTTGCATCACATCGCGAATGATTCCAAAGCCGTCGAAGTAACCGGCGCGATTACCGATGTCGAGCGTCTCTTTCCAAACAATCCGCACTTGTCGGATGAAATCCCGATTCCAAATCGGTTCAAAAATCCGGTTGGCAAAGCGCAGTACCAATAAATTCTGAATCACTTCTTTTCCGAGATAGTGATCAATCCGGTACGTCTGCTCGTTGGTAAAAACTTTTCCAAACTCCGCAACCAATTCATCCGAACTAGCCCGGTCGTGCCCGAACGGTTTCTCAATCACGATGCGCGTCCAACTTTCCGTATCATCACAAGTCACCAACCCGGAATTACCAATTGCCCGCGCCACATCGAGGAAAACCGACGGCGGCGTCGCCAGATAAAACAATCGGTCGCCATCCAATCTTCCGGTAACTTGTTGGATGCGTTCCGCCACGTCGAGAAACGATTCCGCCTTACCATATTCGCCGGTCACATAATGACACCGCGCCAGAAATTGCTCCGTCATGGTCGCACATTCGTGAGCTTCCGGCGTGTACCGGCACATTAAATGTTCCGCCGTCCGCCGCCGGAACTCCGCATCCGTCAGTGGCGTCCGGGCAAAACCAAAAATGCGAACTTCCGCCGGTAAGAGTTTTTGCGCGAAGAGCGAAAATAGCGCCGGTAAAACTTTCCGTTGCGCCAAGTCACCAGACGCGCCAACGAGAATAATATTTAGTGGTGTGACCATGGTGTACACCCATCGGCCAAAAATTTACTTTTCGCAAATCGCGGCACGATACACTTCCAAAACCGCCGCCCGCGCCGGCACACGCTCGATGGCAGCTTTTAAAATTTTGCAGGCATCCATTCCGAGTTTGGACTTCGCCAACACCTGATGCGCTAGAAATGCCGCGTAACCGACGACTTCATCCGGCTGACCGCGATCAATTCCGGTAAGGAAAAACTGGCAAGCGCTCGCCGGTGGCAAAGCGCTCCACGGAATCACTGTTTCTGCAAAACCGTAATCACCCGCTTTCTGACGCAGCAGGATTTGGATCGCGTCAAAGCTGACAACCTGACCGGTGAGTTCGCCGCTTTTGGTTTTCAGCGTTACCGGAGCAACCTTCAGCCGTGCGTTCAAACCGTTCCGTAGTGCAAACAGACAATCAAATTCACTTTGCCACCGGTCTAATTCTTGTCGGAATACAGAATCTTTGTCGGCTTCCACAGATGTCGCTTGGACAAGTTGTCGACCTTTTTCCCATTGCAAACCGGTAATCAGGTTTTGCAATTCCACTTTTAATTGCTCCAGTCGAGCTTGACGAGCTTGGACAATCTCCGCCGCTTTCCGCGCCTCAACCGCCTCTGCTTGTCGTTTTTTCTCAGCCTCAGCCGCTACAATTGCCGCGGCTTTTTCCGCTGCCGCTCGCTTGAGCGCAGCCTCCACCGCAGCAGCGGCGGCTACCTTTTCAGCCGCCGCAATCTGAGCTTTCCGTTCCTCTTCAAGTTTCTGGCGCACACCGGCAATCGCCTCCGGTAGCTTTGCAAAGCCAACACAGTTGGTAGCTTGTTGCGCGCAAACTTCAATCGCCTCGGTAAGCTTTCCATCCGCGCGTAAATTTCTAACTTCAATCTGAGCAACCTGCCACTTTTGATCGGCCATCTCACGCAACTTCGCTCGCTCAGCGTCCACCCGTTGATTCGCTTTTGTGTCGGCAAACTGGTTCGTCCAACCTCGCGCATACACTTCATCTGCCTGACTGAGTTGGTTCGAGAATTTATCTGCTTCCGCTTTCAAGGCTTGAAATGCTGTCGTCGCCGGCGCTTCCCAAGCAATCACCGGTTTCACATTCGCTGGCTCACGAGTTGCAAACCAGATCGCCGCACCGGTGACCGCGAGAATCGCGAGCAAGATGAAAACTTTACCGCGTGCCGATTTGCGTTGTGCCGGCACATTCGTCAGCCGGATTTCATCTAAGCACCGGTCCAGCGTTTGCAGCAATTCCGCGTAGCTCTGGTACCGTTCGCCGGGATCTTTCGCCAACATCCGACTCACAATTTGCGCCAGAGAATTCGGCACGTCTGGATTAAAAGTTTGGACGTTCGGCACCGGTGCGCTCGTGTGCATCTGCAAAGTTTCATCCGTCGTCGCGCTGACATACGGCGGCCGGTCCGCCAACATCTGAAAGAGCGTCGCGCCGAGCGAATAAATATCGCTCCGGTGATCCGTTGCTTGACCGGCCAACGCTTCCGGACTGATATAAACCGGCGTGCCGAATAGACTTTCGTTACCAGGTTTTCCCGCGCCCGATTTCACGCGCCGCACCAGACCGAAATCCGCAATCTTTACTGTGCCGGTACTCGCAACCAGAAAGTTCGCTGGTTTCACATCACCGTGGATGAGACCGTGTTCATGGGCGTGCTGGAGACCGCGCCCCACTTGCTGGGTGAACTCCACCGCTTCACGAATCGGCATCTTATGCCGCCGCGTCAGCAAGGTTTCCAATTGTTCACCTGTGACTAGCTCCATCGCAAAATAGACCACGCCATCGTGTTCGCCGGCGGCGTACACATGCACAATATTCGGGTGGTTGAGCGCCGCGGCGGCGCGGGCTTCATCTAAGAATCGCTGGGCAACTTCGGTATCGCGAACGAGTTCTGGGGCGAGCACCTTGACGGCGACAAATCGTTTTAAGCCTGAGTCATACGCCCGGTAAACCAAACCCATTCCGCCGCGCGCCAGCAATTCCACTAGCTTGTACTGACCAAGCTGGTCGCCGACTTTCAATTGACGCGGCGCATCGGTTGGTTCCGGGTTACTCATTCTTGAGGTGGGAGAATAGCAGAACTTTTGCCCATGCCAAGCCCAGCCTTACTGCGTGGAATACCGGAGATAGCGCGTCCGGAACTTCACGCTCCCGGAAGAATCATCCCGCTCCACAATCGCTTGGATTTTCGCTTCCCCGGTAACATTCGTGATAAACAATTCAGGAACTGCATTCGTTTTAATTAACTGCAACGATTGGGCAATCGCCCAGATTGTGAAATCGTTCCCACGGGTCGTAATGAGATTCGAAATTGGACCAATCGGCGCCTCTCTATCAATCTTGTAGGCGGCAGCATTACTGTTAACGCCCAGAATTTCACAGATTTCACCAATAAACGTCGAAACATTGGGAGATAAATTTGGGAAATCGCCCGGGAAAACAGCATTTACCGATGGCACACCGGTATAGAGATTTGTTAGAGCTGCCGATACACCGGTATTCATCAGCAACGCCTGCAATGGAGTAAAACGCGGCTGAGAAGAAATCGTTCCAAAAGAAGTTGCACCGTTGGTCGGCAGTGCATTCACGTTAATCTGTCCGGGAACATTAATCGAATCAGTCATTGAGAACAAATCGAGTACTGCCCAGTCCGGAACATTGTTTGTCTCCATCAAAGGTTGCGGTTGTATCCAGAAAGTCCGCCACGGCACACCGGTATGGATAAACCCCATCTTACTAGCATACATTGCGCGCGGCTGGGATACCGATGCGATGTTCGTGTGACAACTTGCATCGCTTTGACCGGCAAGATAGCCATCTGAGCAAATATAAGCTGTGCCATTTGTGGTGATAACCTTACGATTAAGTGTTGGGGCATTGTTTTGGCCAAGTGTTCCTGCAAATCCAGCAGCAAGGGTATTCCAATTATTATTGACCGGTTTTACGCGCGGATCATTACAAGCTGTTCCCCAATTGATATTGGTGCTGATGGTATGACTAGGACCGGTCCATAATGCGTTATTCGATAAGTTGAGCGATATCGAATAGTTCGCAAGCGGAATCTGGGCATAATCAATCCGGTAACCATTCTTAACACGGTAAATTGCTGTCAAAAGGTTGGCGTTGAGGTTAACTGTGATTATCGTACTTGTACTGGCAATGGCATATGTTGACGAAGCCAAAGAGTTCGCTACGAAGAATGTCGAGTATTCAGTGTTACTCCCCGCCGTCATCGAAGCGGTGACGCTAGAGATAGTTCCATGATTATTCGGGTTTAGAGTATTTGTGGTAAGAACTCCGGTAGCGGAATTCGAAAGCGTGAGGCTCGGTTGGTTGGTAAAATAGATTTCCGTATTGACCGGAGCGCTCCACGGGTTATTGGGATACATATACCAAAGCTCAAAAACCGTAGTACTTCCAAGTGTCATCGTCGCTTGACCTGAAGGAACGCCATTTGTGGTGATGAAAATCGTATTAGAAATCACTAACTCGTTCAGATACGGCGTCATTTTTAATCCAAGATAAGCGGGCGGAGTGGGATCACTCCACGAACCTGAATCCGTAGGGATATTATTAGTATTAATATAATCAAAGATATTCGCGGCAATCTGCTGCACACTTGGGTATTTGGTGAAAAAGGTTCGGTTAAATCCAAACAGGTTCGTCATTCCACTTTCTGATAATTTAGCAGCAATACTGCCAATCGCTGTTGCCGGAGTATTCGTCCCAATACTGCTGAGATTCAGCCGTTTGGTACCCCACGGCGTTCGGTCTGGAGAAGATGAAACCGCCGTGAGGTAGAATTGGTTAGCAGATTCATCAGGCTGAAGTATCGGAGTAGGATTAGTAGCTTGCTGAATACAATCCAATGTGTCAAATGGCCGGCCACTCGTCACAATAAAATTCGTAATCGCTTGCTGTTTGGATGAGCTAAACATCACTGTTAGGTCAACCGCCGCCGTTGTATAGCCGTTTGGATCAGAGCTACGCGTACCGGCAGTGTTGACGTTGACCTTTGTCGATTCGTCGTCCACCCAGTAGGCATACCGGCTGTATTGCGTGGTAGTTCCACTGACGACCACCCACTGATTGGACCAACCCACAAAGATTTGCGGTCCGCTGCTACCGGTAATCCAATTACCGGCATTCATATCGTTACTACCGGCAGTAGCAACATACGGCGTGTACAATTGCACATTCGTCCAATTACCGAGATTATTGCGCCAATAAATTGCGCCGGGCATCGTCACATAAATTCCCTGAAATGGCGTCGCGCTCCGAATCTGGCCGACGGCTTGATCCACGGCACCTTGGGCGAGTTGCCGGGCTTGAATCATGGTGTTGAAATTCTTCGCGCCCATACTTTCCACTCGCATACTCACAGCAAACGCCACCACCAACATCGTCACCATCACTAAAATCGCCAGTGTCATCACCAACGCAATCCCGCGTTCAGAAACCAGCCGCCGGTGAAGAAAGTTTTTCATGACATCCAAGCTCCTATTGTCCATTCGGAATCGACACGTATGTGCTGAAAGTTTGCGTTACCGGCAGTGCGCTGGCACCGGCCTTCACCCGGTTGGTCGAGCGGCTATCAATAATCCCAATCGTAATTTGCACACCTGCCGGAGGGCGAGCAATCATCAACGCCTGTCCAGCAGAGGTACTTGGCCAACCGGCGCTACCGGTGGAGTTCCAATAAGTTGGAACCGTAGGATTCCCGCTCGAATCCGTGTAGCTCAGCGTGAACGAAACAACGTTCTCTGCCAGCGTATTGACCGTACTCACCGCAGTGGCGGGCCACGATGGTGGATTGGCATACCAATTTGGACTTGCTGAATAAAGCACGACGCTACGAGTCAGCGCAAATATCGGAGCGGTGCCAGTTAGTTGGTAAAAAACACCCGTTACATCTACATTATTTGTTCCGTTCACCGTTGCGACAAACGCCATCGCGTTTGTACTCCCCAAAAATGAGCTATTAGTCGTAGTGACCGCCTGCGTCAATTCTTTGGAAATAAAATCCAGAGTCGCCCGTGCTTGACCGTAGGTCTCCACGCGATTCTCTGCCTGCAACCAGCTCCGGCTCGCTTGGTTAAACGTCGCCACTAACATCACCACCAGCATCGATAAAATCGTCATCGCCGCCAACAGTTCCAAGATGGTGAAACCACCGTGGCGTTTGGATTTTGATTGGAATAAGAGGTGCGTCATCGATCACCGGTAGTTCGCAATGGTCGTGGTATAAATATTTGTATTCATCGGTGCCGTCGCCTGCGCCGGCCAAACCACCGTTGCTTTGACATCCGCCTGCGAAGCCGATGCGTTCAACGATTGCAGGGTTATTTTATAATAGTTGGCACTATTCGTCATCGAATTTCCAGCTTGATCAAAATAAAAACTGACCGATGACGCTGGATTTAATGTAAATGAATTTCCCCAGACTAAAGTATTGGTAAACGACTGCTGCCGCAACGTGCTAAACATATCCTGCACAATCGTGGCGGTAATCGTGCTATCGGCGGCATTGCGCGCCGCTGTCAATCCGCCGGGCAACAAACCAAGAACCGCCACAATCCCAAACGACGTAATCGCCAGCGCCAGCGCCACCTCCACCAGCGTAAAAGCTTGAATCGCTTTCCGTTTCATTTGCGCGTCACTTTAATGTGCCCAATTAGAGTATCTGCCGTAATCGTACCAACATTAATTGGCACATTTGCACCACCCGGTCCGCCTTGAGTATAGATTGGCACACCTCCTCCCATCGAGTTCGCTACAAAGCCTTCGCGAATGACAAGCGGGTTAGCACACATTACGCTGACTGCTCCGGTGGGCTGGAATTCGATATAATTCATCGTAATTCCCGATGTGGCACCATTCGTAGTTGGAATGTTGATATCCGATGCTAACTTATCCAGTTTACCTACTATTGTTAAAATGGTCGGGTAAAAAAACACACTTCCCACCGGCAGATATTCCCATTTGCTGATGTAAGTCCAAGCCCCTACCCCATTCACAGCCCGGTTACTGGATAGCACAGCAAACGAAACATAGGCCGTATTAGTAAAACTTCGCCCATTGACGTTGTCCGTCGTTAATTTAGATGGAAAAATTACCCGCGTATTCGTCCGCTGAGTAATGGCGTATTGCCGCGCCAGCGACATTGCATTTGAGACCTGCCGGAGCGATGAGTTTAAACTGCCGGCGGTGGAGATGCGCATAAACGCCGGGATCCCCGCCACCACCAGCATTCCAATAATCACCACCACCGCCAGCATTTCCACAAGCGTAAAACTAATTCGTTGCCACAAGCGTTTCATCGGATTACCAACTGGTGACCCAGCCATTTGTCGGCCCACCACTACCGGCGGGACCATAAGACCAGACACCAACACTCACCCCAATGGTAGCCGATCCAGCAGTAATGCTATTGTTGTAGTTGTCACACGCAACTCTGTAATTCTGTTTCCATGGGTCTTGATAGGATGTACCACTAAGGTCTTTAGGAGGAAAATCGTAAAAAATGATGCCGCGTGAATTACCTGAAGAAGCCTGATTTATATCAGTCGCCACATCGTTGGTAGTATTCCCGTAACCAGTCGGCCACTGCCCATACTCGGTATAGAAAGCTTTGAAAGCCGTCGCTAAACCGGTCACGGCAGTTTTTGCTTTCGCATTTTCCGCTTTCTGAATTCCCGTTTGAATGGCCGGGAATAGTAGCGCTACAAGAATGGCAATAATCACAATTACCACCAACAATTCGATCAAAGTAAATCCCCGTCTTTTCATAGTTTCTCCTGTCGGTTCCGCAACTCGTTCTCCAATCGTTCGCTCAGCCATTGTTTCATCATGCTCTGGTAATTCAAATACCGGGACCGCGCCATCCGTTTTAACCGCGCCAGCATCCGCGGGTCAATCCGTAAAGTAATCGTCGTGGATTCACTCTGGTCCATTCCCGCCAGCGAAGACTCCATCAGCCGCGCATCCAACCGGTGCGCCATCCAAAATTTTGCCTCCTCCGGCTCCGTGGCAAAAATTGGAATCGCCTGCCATTGCGTCACGAGGTCCATTCGCGCAGTTTCCTCTCGTAAAAATAATCTTCTTCCTCCGTCATCGTCCGCGCACAAATCACTCGCACCCGTTTCCCATCCGCCCGAAACACCGAAAAAATTCCGCGCCCGTTCAACGTTTTCCCCAGACAAAATGCCCGCGATTCTTCCGCAAAACGCGGCGCATCGGGAAATAATCGTAAACTGTGCGGGTCTTCAAAAGCTTCCTCCACCTCGCGAGTCGCCGGAGCTTCTTGCCCATCAAACGGCAAATTTGACCAATCAAAGTCCATCGTCAGTATTCACTATGTAAATACATTAGCCATACCGCCGTGTCAAGCGGTTTTAGGTAAGTACCAGCAATTAAGGCAATTCCGTCTGCCCCATCAAAAACCGGTCACACTCCCGCGCCGCAGCCCGACCTTCGTTAATTGCCCAAACCACCAAGCTCTGACCGCGCCGCATATCACCGGCGGCAAAAACACCTTCGACATTGGTCGCAAACTTTCCGTGCTCGGCTTTCACATTCGTCCGTTCGTCGCAAACAATTCCCAGCGGCTTCAGCAAAGTTTCCTCCGGTCCAAGAAAACCCATCGCCAGCAACACCAATTGCGCCGGTAACACTTTCATACTCCCGGCCACTTCCTTCGGAACGAATCGTCCCTTGTCATCCTTCGCCCACTCCACGGAAACGATTTCAACGCCACTCACCTTTCCAGTCGCATCACCGATAAATCGTTTTGCCGTCACCAGATATTTGCGCGGATCAGCACCGAAAACCGCCGCCGCTTCTTCCTGACCGTAATCCATTTTATAAACCTTCGGCCATTGCGGCCACGGATTATCGGCGGCGCGTTGCGCCGGTGGCTGCGGCATAATTTCGAGTTGTACCAAACTCTGGCAACCTTGCCGGAGCGAAGTCCCGCAACAATCCGTTCCGGTATCGCCACCACCGATCACCACCACATCTTTCCCTTTGGCGAGACTGAACTCTTGCCCATCCAAAACCGCTTTCGTATTCCCAGTTAAAAACTCCATCGCAAAATGAATTCCGCCGAACTGCCGGCCCTCAATCATCAAATCGCGTGGCCGAGTCGCGCCACCGCAAAGCACCACGGCATCAAAATCTTTCCGCAATTTTTCCGCCGGTAAATCTTTCCCAACTTCGCAGCCGGTCACAAACTTCACCCCTTCTTTCGCCAGCAAATCCACTCGCCGTTGCACCACGGTTTTGTCGAGTTTCATGTTCGGAATTCCGTACATCAACAACCCGCCCACCCGGTCCGCCCGCTCGTAAACCGTCACCGTATGACCGGCGCGATTCAACTGCGCCGCGCACGACAAACCCGCCGGGCCGCTACCGACCACCGCCACTTTCTTGCCGGTCCGTTTCGCCGGTGGCGTCGCCGTCACCCAACCTTCCGCGAAACCTTTTTCAATAATCGAACACTCGATATTTTTAATCGTCACCGGCGGATTATTCATTCCCAACACGCACGAACCTTCGCACGGCGCCGGGCAAACCCGCCCAGTAAACTCCGGAAAATTATTCGTCTTGTGCAGCCGCTCCAACGCTTCCTGCCAAAGCCCCCGGTAAATCAAATCATTCCATTCCGGAATCAGATTATGAATCGGACAACCGCTCGCCATGCCGGCCAACAACGCGCCGTTGTGACAAAACGGAATCCCGCAATCCATGCAGCGCGCTCCTTGCGCCCGGAGTTTTTCCTCCGGCAGATGCTCATGAAATTCCCGCCAGTCCTTGAGTCGCGCCTGGGGCGACCGATCCGCTGGTAACTCGCGTTGAATCTCTAAAAATCCCGTTGGCTTACCCATGACTTAATTCCCACCGGCGCGTGCCGTCTCCCGGATGTTTTGTTCAAAGGCCGCATTCACGGCATCGTCGCCGCTCAATCCCGCCGCTTGTGCTTGCTGCAAGGCGGCCAGCACGCGTTGATAATCTTTCGGAATCACTTTCACAAATTGCGACACCTGCCGGTCCCATTCCGCCAAAATTTTCCAAGCCCACTTGCTCTTGGTGTAATCGCCGTGCCGAACAATCATCTGCCGCACTTCTTCGATTTCCCCCGCATCGGTCAACTTCTCCAAGCTAACCATTTCCTTGTTGCACCGCGTCGCAAAATCACCGGCTTCGTCGAGCACGTAAGCGATACCACCGGACATCCCAGCGGCAAAATTCCGCCCGGTCGCACCGAGCACCACCACTCGACCACCGGTCATATATTCACAACCGTGATCGCCAACGCCTTCCACTACGGCATTCGCGCCGGAGTTACGGACACAAAACCGTTCGCCGGCCACACCACGAAAATATGCTTCACCCGCCGTTGCGCCATACAACGCGACATTCCCGACAATAATATTTTCCTCCGGCACAAACGTCGCAGTCGCCGCCGGATAAACGACAATCTTGCCGCCGCTCAAACCTTTGCCGACGTAATCATTCGCATCGCCGGTGAGCGTCAGCGTCATCCCCGGTGGAATGAACGCGCCGAAACTCTGACCGGCGCTGCCGTGGAAATTCAATTGAATCGTATCCGCCGGTAGACCCGCCACGCCATGGCGTTTCGTAATTTCGTAGCCGACAATCGCACCGACCACGCGGTTCACATTCCGAATCGGCAGCGACAACGTCACTTTTTCGCCGCGCTGAATTGCCGGTTGGCAAACTCCGAGCAAGACTTGTAAGTCGAGTGATTTGTCGAGGCCGTGGTCTTGCGGAATTTGGCAATACCGGCCGACATCCTCCGGCACATCCGGCTGATAAAGAATTTTGGAGAGGTCAAGGCCGACCGCTTTCCAATGTTCCACCGCCGCTTTCACGCCAAGCCGCTCGGTATGACCGACCATTTCGTTAATCGTACGGAAACCAAGTTGCGCCATCAACTCCCGAACTTCTTCCGCAATGAACCGCATGAAATTCACCACATATTGCGGATCGCCACTAAACCGTTTTCGGAGTTGCGGGTCTTGCGTCGCCACACCCACCGGACAAGTATTGAGATGGCAAACGCGCATCATAATGCAACCGAGCGAGACGAGCGGCGCAGTGGCAAACCCAAATTCTTCCGCACCGAGCAGCGCCGCCACCACGACATCGCGACCGGTTTTTAGTTGGCCGTCGGTCTCGACGACAATTCGACTCCGGAGATTATTCAGCAACAAAATCTGGTGCGTTTCGGCCAGACCGAGCTCCCACGGCGCACCGGCATATTTGATAGACGACAACGGCGATGCACCGGTGCCACCATCGTGACCGGAAATCAAAACCACATCGGCATGCGCCTTTGCGACACCGGCGGCGACCGTGCCGACGCCAACTTCGGAAACGAGCTTCACGCTGATGCGCGCATGTCGGTTGGCGTTTTTCAAATCGTGAATTAATTCAGCTAAATCTTCGATGGAATAAATATCATGGTGCGGCGGCGGTGAAATCAAACCGACGCCGGCAGTGGTGCCGCGCACTTTCGCAATCCACGGATAAACTTTCTTGCCCGGCAACTCGCCGCCTTCGCCGGGCTTCGCGCCCTGCGCCATTTTGATTTGGAGTTCGCGGGCTTGCGTCAGGTAAAGACTCGTCACACCAAACCGGCCACTGGCCACTTGTTTGATGGCAGAATTTTTGGAATCGCCATTTGCCTCGAGAACATACCGGGCCGGATCTTCGCCACCTTCGCCGGTATTACTTTTTCCACCGAGACGGTTCATCGCAATCGCCAACGCTTCGTGCGCTTCCTGACTGATGGAACCATAACTCATCGCACCGGTCTTGAATCGTTTGACAATACTTTCCACCGATTCCACTTCATCCAACGGAATCGGATGCGGCACGGTTTTCAACTCGAACAAACCGCGCAATGTGCAGAGATGTTTGGCTTGATGATTGACGGCGTCGGAGTATTCCTTGAAAACTTTGTAGCTGTTGGTGCGCGTGGCGAGCTGAAGTTTGTGAATGGTTTCCGGATTAAACAGATGGTATTCGCCATCCTTCCGCCATTGGTATTGGCCACCGGAATCCAATGCGTTACCGGTCACCGGTCGGTCCGAAAATGCGTGATGATGTTGCCGCAAAACTTCGCCGGCAATTTCCTCAATGCCGATGCCTTCGATGCGCGACGCTGTCCATGTAAAATATTTATCCACCACGGCTGAATTCAAGCCAATCGCTTCGAAGATTTGCGCACCTCGATAACCTTGAATCGTCGAGACGCCCATTTTGGCCATCGTTTTCACGACACCTTTGGCGGCAGCTTTCACGTAATTTTTCACCGCAGTTTTGTGGTCAACACCGGTGAGAATTCCCTCCCGAATCATGTCGTCGAGCGTTTCAAACGCAAGGTACGGATTAACTGCGCCGACGCCGTAACCAATGAGCAAGGCGTAGTGATGAACTTCGCGCGGCTCACCGGATTCGAGAATCAAACTAGCCCGCGTCCGCGTGCCTTCGCGAATCATGTGATGGTTCACCGCCGAGACGGCGAGCAATGCCGGAATCGGCGCGTGTTCTTTATCGACGCCCCGGTCCGACAAAATAATGAACGTCTTACCGGCCTTGAGCGCCTTGGTAACTTGCCGGCAAACTTCGTCCACAGCTTTCTCCAAACCTTGAACGCCAGCGGCCGCCGGGAAAAGAATCGGAATCGTCGCCGGCTTGAAATTCGGCAATTTACATTGCTGAATTTTGGCGAAATCCTCATTGGTGAGGATGGGACTTTTCAGTTTGATGTTCGCGCAACATTCCGGTCGCGGATCCAGCAGATTGCCTTCCGGTCCGAGCGAGGTACCGGAGCTGGTGACGATTTCTTCGCGAATGGAATCAATCGGCGGATTGGTGACTTGCGCGAAAAGTTGTTTGAAATAATTATAGAGCAACTGCGGTTTTTCCGATAACACCGCCAACGGCGTGTCCGTCCCCATCGAGCCAAGCGGCTGAACACCGTCGCGCGCCATCGGCAACATCACAATCCGAATGTCTTCAAACGTGTAACCAAATGCCTGCTGCCGGGCGATAATGGTTTTGTGGTCAGCGGCTTTCGCCGGTGTCGCTGGCAAATCTTCGAGCGAGATAAAATATTTATCCAGCCAAAGCCGGTACGGTTGCTCGGTCGAAATTTTCTGTTTAATCTCTTCGTCTGCGACAATCCGGCCCTGTTCAGTATCAATCAGGAACATCCGACCCGGTTGCAGCCGGCCTTTTTGCAAAACGTTTTCCGCCGGAATATCGAGCACGCCGACTTCGCTCGCCATCACAACACGGTCATCTTTGGTGACATAGTACCGGGACGGACGCAGACCATTACGATCAAGCGTGGCACCGATTTTAATGCCGTCGGTGAACGCGATACTCGCCGGGCCGTCCCACGCTTCCATAAAACAGGAGTGAAATTCGTAGAACGCTTTTTTCTCGTCGCTCATGCTTTCGTGACCGGACCACGGCTCCGGAATCATCATCATCATCGCATGCGGCAATGACCGGCCACCGAGGACGAGAAATTCTAAAACATTGTCGAACATGGACGAGTCTGAACCATCTTCATTGACGAGCGGGAAAAGCTTTTTGATGTCGGTGCCGAATAAATCGGACTCGATCATCGATTGCCGGGCGACCATCCAGTTGACATTGCCACGGAGTGTATTGATTTCACCGTTGTGCGCGATGTACCGGTATGGATGGGCGCGCTCCCAACTCGGAAAAGTGTTCGTCGAAAACCGGGAATGCACGAGCGCAATCGCGCTGTCGAGCGCTGGGTCGGCGAGATCGGAGTAGAATGGCTCGACTTGCCCCGGCAATAGCATGCCTTTGTAGATGATGGTTTTGTAAGAAAGACTCGGAATATAAAACCGATCGCCACCTTTGATGCCGGCATAGCGAATGCCGCGCTCGGCGAGTTTGCGGATGACATAGAGCTTACGTTCAAATGCCATGTCGTCGGTCAACTTTGAATCGCGACCGATGAAAATCTGCCGGACTACCGGCTCATTTTTTCGCGCCCAATTCCCAAGCCCAAAGTTTTGTGTTGGTACGGTGCGCCAACCAAGAACAGTTTGACCTTCGTTCTCGATAATTTCTTCCAAAAGTTTTTCACACTTGTACCGGTGCTGTTTATTTTCTGGCAGATAAACCATGCCAACTCCGTACTCACGCGGCCCCGGTAAACTAATTCTTTCACGCCGGCACGCAGCGACAAGAAAATGATGCGGGACTTGCAAAAGGATACCCGCGCCGTCGCCGGTATTGACTTCACAACCGCACGCGCCCCGGTGGTTGAGGTTGTTCAACACCTGCAATGCTTGCTCGACAATCGAGTGAGATTTCCGGCCTTTGATATTGGCGACAAAACCGACGCCGCAAGCGTCGTGTTCATTCGCCGGATCGTAAAGCCCTTGTTTCGGAGGTAAATCGGGATATTTCATTGATTCTTAGGCGACAAAGATGGCGTCCTTCGGCCATTTGTCCGATAAAATTCCATGGTGCATGTTCACCATTGGCACGTAATTGTGAAAAATGCGAATTGGACTGAGCAAGCGAATCGTGGAGATTTCTTCGATGGAATCCGGTCCGTGATTTTTGCGTAGTGAAGGAACGATTTTTCCTTGAACATTTTCAACAATGTCGGCGTCGTGCTTACCTTCAATCACCATCACCAGCGCAATGCGTCCATCAATCTCGGCGATGTGCGATTCGTAAATCAAATCGGTAAAAATCGTCCGGACATTCGGCTCGCTCTTAATCTCTTCCACAATCTGCCGGAGTGTAATGCCGATGCGGAATTTGATAACGTAAAGATGCCGGGCGCCAAACTTACCGGTACCAGTCTCCTGCATATCCAGCGCGCAGAAATAACTGAGCAACCCGGCTTCTTCCAACCGCTTCCGCTTACGCCGCACCGTCGGCGTCGGAACGCCGGTCAGCTTGCCAATTTGATTATCGCTTAACCGAGAATCCCGCACCAACGCACGAACAATCATGCGCTCTTGCTCATCCAGTCCGCGGGACTGGCTCTTGTTATCGGAATAAGTCATTCTACTCGCCTTCAAGTTCGATAATTAAGATAAAAATGAACTAAATGCAACAAGTTTGTTAATCTTTAGAACAATTTAGCGTCTAAAATTATTTTTTGTTGACGAAAGAGTCTTCTGCATGGATGTTGCCGCAAAGAATCTAACCCAAACGGAGGTCACTATGAAAGTTGCGAAGCAACTCGCGTTGTTCGTCGAAAATAAGCCAGGAACTCTCGCCGCCGTCTGCCAAGCACTCGCCGATAAAAAAATTAATATTGAAGCCATTTCAATTTCCGATGCGGTGGATCATGCTGTCGTCCGAATGGTGGTGGACAATCCGCAGAAGGCGCTCCATTTACTTGGCGAGCATGGCGTTCTCGTCGTCGAGCGCGATGTGTTAGTAGTGACTGGTCCCAGTCAGTCCGGTGCGCTTGCGCGCATTGCCAAAATTCTCGCCAAACAAAAAATCAATATCGAGTACGCCTACACCGCCACCGAATCCATGATTCTCCGCGTGGACAACATCGCCAAAGCTCGGCGCGTGTTGAAAAATTGCTAGCGTCAGTAGGCGAAAACACCCAGCACCACCAGCATCAGGCCAACCGCAATCCCGGCACCGCACGCCAGACGGAAACGCTTGTCGTCGGCCATTACAAATCCAATTAAATCCCGGAAGTGATGCGGGGCGACTGTCATCCAAATTGCCGCCACCACCCATAAATACGCCACGACCGTCACCACCAATCGCGCCGACACCAAACTCGCATCGGCCGCATCCACCATCTGTTTTGCAATCAGCAGCAGCAGCGCCGCCACCGCGCGCAACGTCAGATAATGCGTTCCAAAATTAACCACCAGCAAATACGCCACCGGTACTCCGATAAAAATTAACGGCTGCGCCCATTTCCATTCGTCCGTGGCCGCGTGATACATCACCCACCAAACAATCGTTGCGACGATTCCCATTAAAATCCGCCCCACCGGAATATTGCGCGGAAACTTCACCGCTGCCGCCCGAAACGTCGCTGGCGCGAGCACGCCTGGCAACCGCACCGCGATTGCCAGTGAACCCACCAAAATCGAAACTAATGAAAGTCGTGTCATAAATTATTCGTTACCGTACAGCGCGACCGTCGTCGCACGCTCAATTTTAATCGGCAGCAATTGACCGGCTTGCCGCTCGTAACCGTCGAAAATCACAATCTTATTCGTCCGCGTCCGCCCCAACATCCGCTTCGCACCTTTAGTGCTCCGGCCATCCACGAGAATCCCTACCGTCTCTCCAATCAAGCGCGTATTGTGGCACAATGCCGCTGCGTTGACAATCTCCAGTGCCGCTTGGTTACGCTCTTCTTTCACTGCATCCGGTAATTGCCCCGGCATCGTCGCCGCCGGTGTATCGCGCCGCTTCGAATATTTGAAAATATAACCCTGATCAAACTGCACCTCGCGTAACAGCTCAGCCGTCGCCGCAAAATCTTCCTCCGTCTCGCCGGGAAAACCAACGATGATGTCCGTGGTGAGCGCAATCCCAGGACGCGCCGCCCGGAGCTTCTCGATAATTTTCAAATACTTCGCCCGGTCATAACCACGGCGCATCAATTTCAAAATCCGGTCCGAACCGCTCTGCGCCGGTAAGTGCGCGTGCTCGCACAACTTTTCCAAGTCCCGGTACGCCGCGACTAAATCGTCACCAAATCCTTGCGGATGCGGCGAAGTAAACCGAATTCGTTCCAGTCCCGACACCGCGTTGACGGCGGTGAGTAATTTGACGAACTCTGATTTCTTTCGGCCATAGCTCGTCACAATTTGACCGAGCAAGGTGACTTCTTTCACACCGGTATCCACGAGCTTGTGGATTTCCTCCACGATTTCTGGAATGCCACGACTCCGTTCCGCGCCGCGCGTCGCCGGCACGATACAAAACGTACAAGCCATGTCACAGCCTTGCATGATACTCACAAATGCCGTCACCTTACCGGGTTCGTGGTGCTTGACCGCTGACTCACTGCCGGCTTCATCCGCAACATCCACCACCGATTTCTTACCGGCAACGAGTTGGTCGAGATAATCTGGAATGTGATGAAACCGTTGCGTGCCAACGACGAGATTGACCGCCGGCGATTTCAAAAGCTCCGCGCCACGACTTTGCGCCATGCAACCCATGTAACCGAGAATCAGGCCGGATTTAGCTTTCTTTTTTGCATGCGCCAAGCCATTCATCTTACCAACCGCCCGTTGCTCCGCGAGATCACGAACGCTGCAAGTATTCAGCAATATAATATCCGCGTCGGTTTCCGTGGTCGCAATGCCGTAACCCCGTTCGCGCAACAACGCCGTGACCGCCTCACTGTCGCGCACATTCATCTGGCAGCCGTAAGTTTTGATGAAAACTTTTTTCATCACGCCGGATGCCGGCCGTGAATCAACGCCATCACTTCCGCTCGCGTCGAACTGCGATTCCGGAATCCGCCCCGCATCGCGGAAGTGAGCACGCTCGTCCCGGGCTTCTTCACGCCGCGCATCGTCATACAAGTGTGCACCGCTTCGCAAACCACCGCCACGCCCTGCGGCTTCAGCTCTTTCACAATAATATCCGCAATCTGGCTCGTCATCCGTTCCTGCACCTGTGGCCGGCGCGCAAACGCCTCCACCACCCGCGCCAACTTGCTAATCCCGACAACATGGCCGTTCGGAATGTACGCCACATGCGCCTTCCCAAAAAACGGCATCAAATGGTGTTCGCACATCGAGAAAAACGGAATATCCCGCACTAACACGATTTCGTGATGATCTTCGTCAAATTGTTTCGCGAGACTTTCCTTTGGGTCTTCCTCCCCTTCCCCGAAAATTTCCGCGTACATCCGCGCCACTCGCGCCGGCGTTTCGAGCAACCCGTCCCGTTTCGGGTCTTCCCCGATGGCCTCCAAGATTAAGGTCACCGCCCGCTCGATTTTGGCATGATCCACTTTTTTCATCGCTTCAATTTTTTTCATAAGATTTGTGCGGACAGAATAGCCCATGTTTTCGGTGCGGTCAATTATCCGCATATTCAGGCGAGTTGACTTTGTGTGAATCTCACAGTATAAGCCCTCATCTTGAATCGGGTCGCAACCTTGAGATTCATTTTTACATCGAACCGTCGCGTCGCTAGCCAGCATTCTGGCTGGATACTTTTTGTCCACCCGCCAAAACTGTAATTCATTCAGGAAAACCACATGAAATCCCCAAACCAAACCGACAGGATCAAAACTATGCAAGCATTCCGTATCAGTCCTTCCGTCAAAAGCCAGCCAACAGCAACCCGCGCGCCACTGCGGAAGCTGGGGCTGTTCACCCTCATCGCCCTCTTGGCCGCCGCCGGTTCAGCCAGCGCTTCCTGGGATGAGTTTGGAACCGACGCCGGCCCGTTATCACCTCCTAGCGGAAATCGAAACACCGGCTACGGCTATTTTGCGTTGCATTACCTTGAAAGCGGAAGTTGGAACGTGGCGCTCGGCGCGTACGCACTACAGAATACCGAGTATACCGGATCTGGCAGCTACAACACGGCGATCGGCGGGCAGGCGCTCATGTTCAACACCACCGGTAATAACAACACCGCGAACGGCATCAATGCGCTCCTGCAGAACACCGAAGGCAGCTTCAACACAGCGATTGGCGAGAACGCGCTCCTTCAGAACATTACCGGCAGCTACAACACGGCGAACGGCACGCACGCGCTCTTTTCCAACACCATCGGCAGACACAACACAGCGATTGGCAATTCTGCGCTCTATTACAATACCAACGGCAGCTACAACATCGCCCTAGGCTTGGCCGCCGGTTATAACCTGACCACCGGAGATAACAATATTTATCTGGGCAATGAAGGCGATGTTAGCGGCATTGAATCCAACACCATCTATCTCGGCATCCAAGGCTCCCACACGACGATCTACGTGGCGGGAATTTCCGGCACGAGTGTGAATAATGGCGCCCTCGTCGTGGTGGACGCCAACGGGCAGCTCGGCACCACCAACATTACCGCTGGGGCGACCGGCCCCGCCGGTGCGGACGGTGCCCAAGGACCGACCGGTATGGACGGTGCCCAGGGACCCAAAGGCGATACCGGTGACCAAGGTCCGGCCGGTATGGACGGTGCCCAGGGTCCGGCCGGTATGGACGGTGCCCAGGGGCCGCAAGGCGATACCGGCCCGGCCGGCCCCGCCGGTGCCAGCGGCATTTTGAGTGGTGCGAACACAGCCATCGGCGACCAAGCGCTCGATTCTAAACCGACCGGCGAAGCCAACGTGGCCATCGGCTACGGAGCTCTCCGCGTCAACTCGTCGGGCACTGAGAACGTAGCCAATGGCTACCACGCACTCTACTTCAACACGACCGGCTTCTACAACGTGGCCATCGGCAGCCAAGCGCTCTTTCACAACACCAACGGCAGCCACAACATCGCCCTCGGCTATTTAGCCGGTTATAACCTGAGCACAGGGGAGAACAATATTTATCTGGGCAATAACGGCGATGCCAGTGGCATTGAATCCGATACCATCTATATCGGCACCCAAGGCCTCCAGACGAAAACCTACGTGGCGGGAATTTCCGGCACGAGTGTGAATAATGGCGCCCTCGTCGTGGTGGACGCCAACGGGCAGCTCGGCACCACCAACCTTGCCGCCGGTCCACAAGGTCCCACAGGTCCAACAGGGGCGACCGGTGCGACTGGAGCCACCGGTCCGCAAGGTCCGATTGGTGCAACCGGCCCACAAGGGCCAACTGGTTTGACTGGTGCGACCGGTGCAACTGGAGCCACCGGTCCGCAAGGTCCGATTGGTGCAACCGGCCCACAAGGGCCAACTGGTTTGACTGGAGCCACCGGTGCGACCGGTGCCGCCGGGGTAACGTTCCGTGGAGTTTGGACCAACAGCGCGTGGTACGCAGCGAATGACACCGTGACTTTGAATGGCTCGACCTGGTTGTCGGTAACAAACTCAAACCATGGTCATAATCCAACAACCGATAGCGGCACAAACTGGACGACGTTCGCCGCGGCCGGTACCGTTGCCTCCGGTATGTGGGTCTTGGTACCGACTAACGCGGTAGCTCCAGCGGGTTGCACCTTCTTAGGAACCACGACGATGTCCTATAAATACGAAGTGCTAGTCAACAACCATCCGACCACTAAAACAGCCACGCAGACGCTGAACCTCTATCAGAAAAATTAGTTTCCACCAGTACGCTGGACGAAAGGGGGAGATCAAGCAGATCTCCCCTCTGTCGTTCACCCCACCAGCGGCGGTGCTGCCGAGAGTTTTTTTCCTGACGCGCTGCCGTGTCCGTGTTATCGTGGAATTCATGGCTACGGACATTCGCCAAAAAATCCAGACACTTCTCGCCGCTCCCGGTTATCACCCACTCCGCCGCGCTGAAATCGCCAGCAAGCTCCGCCTCGACGAAGCGCAACGCCGTGACTACCGGCGCATCCTCGACGAAATGCTCGCCAACGGCGAAATCGCGCGCGTCCGGCAAGACCGGTTCGTCCTACCGGCGGACGCCGATCTCGTCGCCGGGCGAATTACAATTTCCGAAAAAGGTTTTGCGTTCGTCATTCCGGAATCACCGACCACCGGCGATGTGTACGTCGCCGAACAAGACACCGGTGTCGCCATGCACGGCGATAAAGTCATCGTCCGCTTGCAACGCGAACGCCGCCGGCAAGGCAAAACGTCCGACAAACCCACCGGCCGCGTCATCCGCATTCTCGAACGCGCTCACGACACCGTCGTCGGCACGTTGCAAAAAACAAAACTTTTTTACTACGTCGTGGTGGATGATCCGCGTTTCGTCCACGATGTCTACACCAAGCTCGCGCTGAACGCCCAAGTGGGTGACAAAGTCGTCGTCAAGCTCGCCGAATGGACTTCCCGACACGTCAACCCCGAAGGCACAATCATCGAAGTCCTCGGCAAAGCCGACGCGCCCGGCGTGGACATTCTCGCCATCATTCGCAAACACCGGTTGCCGTTGCAATTCACCGAACAGGTCGAAGCTGAAGCCGCCAAACTTTCCGAAGTCATTCCGGCGGAAGAAATCCGACAACGCCGCGATTTGCGCAACGAATTTATCGTCACGATTGATCCCGACGACGCCAAAGATTTCGACGACGCCGTGAATGTGGACGAATTGCCCGATGGCGGTTGGCGACTCGGCGTGCATATTGCCGATGCGAGTTTTTACGTCACACCCGGCACCGCCATCGACCGGGAAGCCAGCGGTCGCGGCAACAGCGTGTACCTCGTGGATCGCGTGTTGCCGATGTTGCCGGAGAAATTATCGAACAATCTGTGCAGCTTGCGCCCTCAGCAAGACCGGCTCACCGTTTCCTGTTTCATTGAATTCGGCCCGAAGCTGGAAACCCGGCAGGTGACATTTGGCCGGAGTGTGATTCATTCCAAACACCGGCTGACGTACAAAGAAGCGTTCGCCCGGTTGGAGTCGAAAGATAATGACGAGCTGACCCGCGAGCTGAAAAAGATGTGGAAGCTGGCGTCAAAACTCCGGTCACAACGCTTCGCCGCCGGCTCGCTGAATCTCGATTTCCCGGAAATCAAAGTGCGCCTCGACAAACAATGCCGGCCAATTCGCATTGAGAAAAACATCAACGACATTTCGCATCAGCTCATCGAAGAATTCATGCTCGCCGCCAACGAAGCGGTCGCGCGAAAGATTTGCACGTCGCAGATTCCGGGAATTTACCGGATTCACGAAAATCCCGATTTGGAAAAACTCCGCGACTTTCGCGAATACGCTAAGACGTTCGGCTATAAAGTCGGCGATGTGGCGCACCGGCAGGAACTGCAAAAACTACTTACCGCCGTCACCGGTAAAGTGGAAGAATACGCCATTCACCTCGCGCTACTCCGGTCGCTCAAACAAGCTCGGTACGCGCCGCAACCGGTGGGACATTTCGGGTTGTCGAAAAAATATTACACGCATTTCACCTCGCCGATTCGCCGGTACGCCGACCTCGTTGTCCACCGGACCTTGCTCGGCACGCGCCGGTATGGACTCAACGAATTGACGAAACTTTCGGACCACGTTTCCAAAACCGAACGCATCGCCGGTGAAGCCGAACAGGAATCGGTGGAACTGAAACGCATGGAATATTTCCACCGGCAACTTCTCGCCGGTAAACTCGACACGCTTGACGCCGTGGTTTCGACGGTGCGCAATTTCGGAATCTTCGTCGAACTCACCGAAAGTTTGGCGCGCGGCTTGGTTCACGTTTCAACGCTCGACGACGATTTCTATCACTACGACGAACTCCGCGAGCAATTAGTCGGCAAACGGACCAAGCGCGTCATCCAAATCGGCGACAAACTTCACGTGCAAGTCGCTCGGGTCGATTTATTCAAACGGCAAATTGATTTTCGGGTTGTCGGATGAAATTATTCGCGGTGTGTATACGCTGGAGAATAATTAAACGTGATTCTTATTTTTGGAATCATTTTGCGCAACACTAGCTGGTATCACCGCAAGAGTTCGTCAGGCTTCCTACCGAGGGCTTTGGCAATTCGAACAAGACTTTCAAGGGATATATTATATCTACGTCGTTCCACCCCGCTGATATACGTCCAGTGCATATTGGCGCGTTCCGCTAATGCCTCCTGAGATAAGCCAAGCTCCCGCCGGTAGCTACGGACGTTTTGACCAATGATCTTGCGGTATTCGACTCCCATACCCGCACATTGTGGCCAAAAATTCTGTTGACATAAATAGACGATAGACCTATAGACTAAAGTATTAGTTTAGCAGAAAAAGTCCCTAACTAGGAGAAAGAAAATGATGACTGACGGTATCAAATCACTATTCATGCGCACTACGGGATGTCTTGTGCTGGCGGCGCTCATTGGTGGGTGTGCAAGTAAAACGGTTATTCGCTCAAGACCCGAGGGTGCGATAGCATACTTGGATAATATCCGTTTGGGGCCGACACCGCAAAATTACTCAGACACAGCAATCTTAGGCAGCACCAAACAGCTTCGACTAGAAAAAGAAGGCTACCTCCCTTTAAACACTGTCATCCGTAAAGATCAGTTTGCGATTGGGCCTTGCATAGGTGGCATTTTTGTTCTGGTTCCGTTCCTTTGGGTTGAAGGTTATCCCGGTGCTTACGAGTTTACGTTAGAACCTGCGCCAGCAAAGTAATGATACCGTATCAGTTGCCGTCAAATTGACTTTCAAGCGATTGCGAGTTAACGATCATGGATGCTTTCACTCACCACTGATTATGCCACCAGTCGCGGCGATGCGACGCCGTATCTTCGACGGATTGCGGCGGCGGGTTTCACACATGTTCACTGGTGTCACGAGTGGAATACGGATTACGAATATGCGCCGGCGGAAATCGACGCGCTCCAGAAATGTTTTATCGAATGTGGTTTGAAGTTACTGGATTTACACGGTTCTGCTGGTCACAAGCACCGGTGGTTTGCGCCGGCGGAAACCGAACGGCGCGCCGGGGTTGCGCTGGTGCAAAACCGAATTGAAATGACGGCGCGGCTCGGCGGCCAAAGCGTTGTCATGCATGCGCACAGTGATTTTTTGGATCCGCTCCGCCGGTCGTTGGATGAACTCCAGCCATTCGCCCGGCAACGCGGCATTCGCATCGCCATCGAAAACACGGAAGAGACCAATCACTTCACGACGCCCCGGCAATTGTTGAGTGAATACCCACCGGAGTTTCTCGGTCTGTGCTACGACTCCGGTCACGGTAACATGGGTGACCGGCACGGATTGGATGAGTTAGAAACGTTGACGGACCGGTTGATTGCCTTACACCTCCACGACAACGACGGCACCGGCGATCAGCACAAGCTGATGTTTACCGGCACGGTGGATTGGTCGCGACTGGCGAAGTTGATTGCGCGGTCGAGCTATCGGGGATGCGTCAGCTCGGAATCAAACAATCACAACAACGGGCTGACGGATGAAACGGAATTTCTGTCGCAAGCGTTTGCCGCCGGTCACCGGTTCGCCGCGCTGATTGCGGCGAGTTAGCCTTTTAACGTGGCGCGCTTGACTTGGATGGCGTGCTGGTAAGTCTGGACGTATTGCGTTGCGGAATTTTCCCACGAAAAATTTTGCGCCATCGCTTGTTGCCGGAGTTTGGCGATGTGTTGCGGCCGGTCAAACCAAGTGCTCACCGCCCAACCCATCGTGTCAAAAAGCGCTTGAGCGGTTGGCAAAATAAATTTGAAACCAGTCCCGGTGCCGGTGGCTTCGTTGTAATTGATCACGGTGTCGTCGAGTCCGCCGGTGGCGCGAACAATCGGGAGCGTGCCGTACCGGAGCGCATAAATCTGACTGAGACCGCATGGTTCGTAGAGCGATGGCATCAGGAAAAAATCACTCCCAGCTTCGATGAGGTGGCTGAGTTCGTTGTTGAAACCGAGGAAGGCACCGACGCGCCCCGGATTGGTTTGTTGGAGCCAGCGGAAATAATTTTCGGTATCAGTGTCGCCATTACCGAGGACGACGAGTTGGAATTGCATCTGCTGCAACGCCGCCGGTAATGCTTCGCGGAGAAGCGTAAAACCTTTTTGCGTGGCAAACCGCGAGACGATGCCGAACACCGGCAAGTCGGAGCGTTCGGCGAGACCGAGTTGCGCTTGCAGCACGGTTTTGCAGGCGGCTTTACCAGCGAGATTGCCGGCAGTGTATTGCGCCGGTAAGAGCGGATCGGTGGCCGGATCCCAATGAGAATAATCCGCACCATTGAGGATACCGGCGAGATCAGCGCGGCGATTGTTCAGGAACGGCGCCATTCCCATACCGCCTTCCGGCTGGAGAATTTCTTGGGCGTGAGTCGGCGAAACCGTGGTGATGGCGTCGGCGTAGTTGATGCCGGCTTTGAGAAGATTAATTTTTCCATGGTCTTCCAACGCGCCGGGATGAAAATGATCGCCACTAACGCCGATGTACGGAAGCACATCCGGCGGATAGACGCCTTGGTAGCCGATATTGTGAATGGTCAGCACGCTTGCGGTTTCTGAGAGCGGCGAAAGCACGCGGTCCCAAGTTTTGAGAAAGACCGGCACCAGCGCACTCGGCCAATCATGAGCGTGCATGATTTGTGGAATCCATTGCCGGTCTTTGCAGATTTGCAATGCGGCTTTCGAGAGCATTGCATACCGGTAGGCGTTGTCGGTGTAATGACCTTGCGCGCCGTCGTAAAGTCCCAACCGGCCAAAATAACTTTCGTACTCAACAAACCAGACCGGCACACTGCCGTCCATTTGCGTTTCGTGCAACCCAACCCAATGCTCGATGTTCCCGCCCATGTGAACGCAATGCGAGCCGACGATGTGCAAACCAAATTTCTTCCGGTCGATGAACGAATAAAGCGGCAAGACGATTCGCGCGTCGTGACCGAGTTGCCGAAGCGATTTTGCCAGACCCGCCACCATATCGCCGAGACCGCCGACTTTAGCGAACGGCGCGCATTCAGACGTAATTAGTAAAACTTTCATGGGCGATTCAGTGGCCATGGCAAGCGCACCATAGCAAGGTAATGGCGGACTCGCAAGCGACTACAGCGCAATCCGCACCTTGTTCAACCGAACTTTTTCCGAAAAGTCAACCAACTCTGGTTGCGCGAGACGCGCGAAGTCGGCGTAACTCATTTTGATCGCATCGCTGTGCGTGCCGGCTTCAAAGGCGAGGCGCGTGTTCAGTGAAAACTCAGCATCCATCAGCATTTCCACTCCGTAAAGCCGGCCAAATGGTGGCATCGTGCCGATTTGACAATCTGGGAATCGCTCTCGAAAATCCGCTTCCACAGCCAGCGTTAGTGCTTCGCCAATTAGTTCCCGCACTCGTTCCCAATCCACGCGCCGACTCGCCGACAACACCAACATCACGAGGCGCGTCCCCGCCTTTGCCATCACGACTTTCGCATGTTCGTGACCTTTGACACCTTCGATGGCCGCTAATTCCTGCGCCGTAAACGCCACCGGATGATGCACGATTTCATAGTGCACTTGATTCTGGTTTAGAAATTCAATGAGTCGCTCCGGTATCTTCATCGCGTCACCAGAACTTCCAATCGCCGCGCGCCAACACCCACGCCGCCAGCGCGGCATTGCTGACCGCATGCGCAATTACGCAAGCGGTAATGCTCCGCGTCCGGCGCAACAACCAATTGTAAAGCGCGCCACAAATCAGACCGGCGAGCCATTGGTTGTGTTCCGCGCCGAAAAGCAAAACTGTGATTGCAAACGCCGACCACGAAAACACGCCCACCGGTACCGCGCAAAAATCTTCGTTGTCCAACCACCGGATTAAAAACGCGCGCCAGAAAAGTTCTTCCATCACTGGCACCACCAACACCGCGCCGGCTACTCGGCCAGCAATGAATAACCACCGGCACACGACCGGCAAAATCAATGTCGGGTCAAACACCGGTAAAGCCGAACTTTTCGGCGGTGGCGAATGCAGGATTCGGCTGAGCCAATTTTCGGACTGGAACATCAGCGTGTCCACCTTTGGATAAAATGGATCACCGGCAATCCAAATGATAATCGCCACAAGTCCGACGCCAACTGCCAGCCACGAAAAACCGGGCCGCAACTCGGTGTAAGAATTCCGAAAAAACCAGAGCACACCGGCGACGGCGAGAATTTTTACCGGATAAATCCAGACGAGATTCGCGTTGGACTGCACCGAGAGAAACGCCATGTACACCGCCATCGGCAGCACGTACGGCAACCATGGTCGCGAATTGGATGACGTTGAAATTGCCATCGCTTTTAGCGCAAACTAATGAGCGGTCGGCGCGTTGGTAACGGAGAGTTTAGCGGCTTCCCGCCAAATCAAATACCGGGATTTTGGCAAATGTTGCGGGAAGAAATGTTCAATCGCGCCAAAGAACCACGCGCCCCAAACCAGACCGGCCACCACCAAAATAAGAATCGTGCGATTCCGTCCAGCCGTACTTTCGGCATACGGATCAACCAAATCGCGGTGCGAGCCAATCGGCAACTTCGCCACGCTGGTCAGCGCGGCACCGAACGGCACATTGATGCGCGCTTTCGCGTTCACCGCCCAACCGTTCGCGTCGAGAATCGGACCGAGATTACGTTTGCGGAGTTTCAACCATGCCAACAGCATCGATGGAATCGAAATCGCCATCATAATTCCGAACAGCGCCACCGGAACCTGCCAAATCGGTAACTTCGCAAACACGCCGAAAATTCCGCCTAACGCTGTCAGTAAGGTCGTCAACACCAAACCAATCGCCGCCAGCGTACCGGTATCAATTTTCTTCGGTAGCTCCGGTGGTGCGGCATTTTGAACTTGCGCCGTCGCGGCGGTGTTGGCATCGGCGGCGCGCTTGGCCATAAACTCTTCGATGACCCGAATAAATTTTTTGTATGGCGCCCAAAACGCTTGCCGGAGGCTGATTGGATTATCAACGACTCGTGTGATCGTCGCGTCCCAATCGCGGCCATGCCGGTCGTAAAATACACCGTTGCGACCCACCATCAAATTATCGGAATCGCCACCGGTAAACGCCGCCACAATCTGGCGTTTCTCGCCAGTCGCCTGATGAACGCAATCGCAATACGCCAGATACGCGCCGGCCAAACTCGCCATCGCCACGTGCCGGCTGGCATCCTCGACATACAGCGTCAACTCACAACTCCGCTGGTCGAGGTAAAGCGTTCCCGCTTGAAAAATCGCCGGCTTCCGCCGCGAATAAAAATCTTGGAAATTTACAAAATTCACACAAAGCCGGTAGAGGTCGCGATAATACCGGATGAGTTTCTCGACATCCGCAATCCGGTTGGCTTCCGGTTCCAGCGCCCGGTCTTTCGCGATGAGCGCGGCAATTTTGGCTTGTGAATTTCCGGCGAGAATTTCGCGAACCCGTTGGATACCGAGTTTTTCAACGGCCGGCCCGGCCGGTCGCGCCGCCCAAGTTTCATAGGCGGAAAACTTACCGGTAATCAAATCCCAATCCGCTTCGGTGAGCGCCGCCTGATCGCCGAGCACCGGTACGACAACGCGCGACTGAAATTCCGCCAGCGCCGTTGTCCACGCCGGATTGATACCGGTCGTCAGCGGGAGCGGTTGACCGGCCACGATGCGGGCCAACGGAAAACCGGCCACTTCCGTACCGGCGCGACTCAAATCTTTTCCGGCCAGCGTCAAATATTCAGTCTCGTGCCGGTTCAGCGCCGGCAAAGCACGTGGATCATACGCCGCGAGCCGGCACCGCGAAAAATAATCATCTACCTTGGTTTGCACCGCGCGCAACATCGCCGCCGCCGCCGGTGTATCAGTTCCCAACGGAAGAACTTTCGCGTCGGCTTGGTCATACCAGCCAGCAAAGGCATTGCCTTCGGTGAAAAATTGCTCAAGTTTGGCCTGCGAGATTCCGGGTTTTCCGTTCCGGTCAATTTCGCTGCCGCAGCAGGCAATGATGTCGTTGATGACGGCTTGCGTGGCGGCATCACCAGCGGCAGAGACCGGAATAATTCCGTCACCATTAAAATGAGTACCGGCAAAAATCTTCACCGTGTCGCTGGCGTCGTCAATCGTCAGAGTGGTGGCGTTGGATTTTTCGAGATTGGCGAGAATTTGCTTCGCGGAAGCGAGGAGCTGCGGGTCTTTGATGGCCGCCAGCGGTAATTCACTTGCGCCTTTCAGAAGGTCATCGGGATTGTGCAAACAAGTGCCGGCCCACCGGCACGCGGCGATGATGTCGCGCGCGCGAATCCGGCCGTCGTGATCGGTGTCAATCAACTTCAGCGTTTGGGAATCAAATTCCAAACCGGTGGTCGGACAAGCCAGCGCCACCCAAAGTTTTTGGTCAAGCTGGTCGAGGTGCAGCAAATCCGCGCCGCTGGTGAGTTTAACCTGATCGAATCCACCTGCGCGCCAAAAACTCCAAATATGAGCCGGAGTCGTCATCGGCGAAAACTAAGCTGCCGTGGCAAGTTTGAGTTTATTTTTGGCGGCTTTGCCGTCTTTCGCACCGGGCCAACGCTTGGCGACATATTCGAGAATCTGCCGGCCAAACTTTTGTTCTTCACCGGTGCCTTCGCTGAAGTGGAAACCGACATAAAACAAGTCGGCCGCATCGAGACATTTCTCTTTCTTCAGCCGCTCCATCAATTTAAAGGCTTTCTCCGTCAAGAGCGTTTGGAAACCGCGCAACGCTTGGTCTTCGGCGCGCAAATGCGGTGCGACATCTTTCACAGACTGCTTGAGATTGCAGACGCTTAATTCGAACCGAGTTCCCACATCCAAACCTTCGGCGCGCGCCAGTTGCTTGAGGCAGTCGCTGGCCTTGGTCCACTTTTTCGCTTTCTTAAACTTCAAGCCGGTCGCGGTGAGCACGTTGTCAACAATGACCGGGTCAATATTCCGGAGGAAATAAAACACCGCTTCATACCGGCTATGGCCGGCTTCGAGTTCACGCGCAGCGATGATGGAGAATTTTTTGACCGTCGCCTTGTCCACGGTCGGGCTATGTGGTTTCAGAATCTTTGCCAACCGCCACGCCGTTTCCGCATTGCGCTCACGGCTGAGAGCATCGAGCAGAATTTTGGTGGATTTTTTGTGACGAGCCAACGCGCCGGCGGCAATCTCGCTGACTTGCGTGTCGGGATGTTCCAGCAATGTCATCATCAATTTATTATTCGCTGGGCTGTCCGTACTAGCAAGTTTGCGCGCGGAAAAAGCTCGGACGTTGGGATGTTTGCTCTTGAGTAATTTCTTCCACTCGCCATCCAGCGCGGCCACCGGTGGCTGTTTCTCGATGATATCGAGCGATAACTGGACGATTTGCGGATCGGATTCGCTGAGATATTTGAACATCTGCTTCACGACGGTCGTGGAGGCGCTGCCGGTCAGTTGCAGACCATTGATGCCGATGAGCGCATTGCGGCGGATGTAACCGAGATTTTTCGGTAAGGTAAATTTCAACAGGATGTTATGCGCGTCTGAGGCGCCGATGTTACCGGTGAGCAACAAACACGACGTCAGCACCCGGTCGTTTTTCTTCACGCGAGAACCATTCATGAATTTCACAACCTGTTTGTGCAATGCCAGGCGGTCTTTCGGCGTGGCGTCCGCGATATGCCGGCGCACGGCTTGGCAGGCTTCTTTCACGAGTTCGAAATCGGGATCGAACAAAACATCCAGAATCAAATCCATCGCTTCCCGGCTGTGCATTCGGGCTAGAATATCTACCAACAACCGTTTTTGCTGCGGACTGGCTTTCTCAAATTGCCGACGCAATTCGCCAATCATCTCGCCACCGGCGCTCGCGATGATGCTGGCGGCGCGGAGTTTCGTTTCCATGTCTTCGGAATCGAGCAACGGCAACACAAACGGCACGACGCCACGGGAACCAATGGCTTCAAATGCTTCGAGGACGTACCGGGTGAGAAGTTGGTTGGAATCCTTGAGCGCTTCGCCGAGTGCCTTGACGATGACGACATCTTTCGGTGCCAATTCACCGAGCACCATCGCGGCGGCGCACCGGCGCATTCCATCTGGGCTTTGCAACATCCCACAAATCCGTTTAATTGTGCTGTCCATAATGCCGGCCATCATAGCAAACCGCCGTCAGACTTGCAATAAATCAGACATTCCAGTACTATTTCGCCGATCGCGTGAAAAATAACACTCAACAAATCACATCAGTAAAACAATTGCAACCACTTGAATCCAAAGAACAAGCATCGTTAGAACAGTTGCGCCAAATTTACTCACAACCATTGTTTGACTTGATCGAACAAGCGCGAAAAGTCTATCTCCGGCACTGGAAAAATAACGAAATCCAACTTTGCACCTTGGTCAGTATTAAGACCGGCGGATGCAGCGAAGACTGCTCTTATTGCGCTCAAAGCACCCGGTACGACACCAATGTCGAACCCGAAAAACTGCTAAGTCGCACAGAGGTTCTCACCGTCGCCCAGCGCGCAAAATCCAGCGGTTCGACGCGACTTTGCATGGGTGCCGCATGGAAAGGCGTCCGCGAAGGCACACGGCAATTTGAATCTGTTCTCGAAATCATTCGGTCCGTTAGTCAGCTTGGCATGGAAATTTGCGTCACGCTCGGCGAGTTGACTCCGACTGCCGCCGAACAACTCAAAGCCGCCGGCGTCACAACTTACAATCACAATCTCGATACCAGTCCAGAATTTTACCCAAACATCGTCACCACCCACACCTTTCAAGACCGGCTCAATACCATCAACTACGCGCAGAATGCCGGCCTGTCGGTCTGCTGCGGCGGAATTCTCGGCATGGGCGAAAGCGTCGAAGACCGGCTCAAGCTCTTAGTCGTGCTCGCCGCACTCGACCGGCCACCGGAAAGCGTACCAATCAATTGCCTCGTTCCGATTCCCGGCACACCGCTAGAACAACAACCGCCGGTGGATATTTTCGAGCTAGTGCGGCTCATCGCCACCGCCCGAATCACATTTCCACGAACGAAAGTCCGGTTGTCCGCCGGTCGTTCGCAACTCTCACGAGAAGCACAGGCGCTCTGTTTTCTCGCCGGTGCCAATTCTATTTTCTACGGCAACCGACTCCTCACCACCGGCAATCCTGACACCGATGCCGACCAGAAATTGCTCGCCGATTTAGGATTTACTCCGCAACGTCCGTTTAGCACGACGTCAAATCCCTTGTAATCCGACCGGCGGGTGACTAGACTGCCGGCGGTTCCGATGAACTTTGAAGAACTCAGACTTCAGCGATTGATTCAGGGCATTTTCGTTCGCAATTACGTGGATACCCAGAAACTTGACATTCAAGTCATTGGCCATTCCGTGTACGTTGAAGGTGAATTCCGGGTTTTTGAATATCATCCCTCACAGAAAAAAGAAGATTTACTAGAACGCGATCTCGGTGTCCGCCGCAACATCATGCACATCGAACAGCAAATCCGTTGCATGGGCGAAGTCACCTACCTCGAACTGAAATTCAACAATTGGGAACGCCGCGGCAGTCAGTGGGTCGCCAAACACGGCGGCTAAAATTTCTCTTCGGCAAACCATTCCGCCGGCAGCTTCGTCGAATAATCACCAGTAAAAATCTCCAACCGGGATTTCTCCTCCGCCGGTAACGCTTGATGCGGCGGAATGAACGACATTTCAATCCCGCGCGGAATCCAAATCTCACCCAACCGTTTGAAACTCGTGATTGCCAGCCGGCGCACCAGTGCCTCGTTCGGGTCGAAAGCTTCCGCTCGCAGCAGCGCGAAATATTTTTCATCCACCCACAATCTCACCCGGCCATACGGCTGATTCGTCGCCGTCAATTCGAGCACCAAACAATCCTGACCGCGCACTCGCCCTTCCACGCCGGTTAGCAACTTTCCACCCGGCCAATGTAAAAACGGCATTCCAAAATCGTAAAATGTAAATTCCGAGCCGAGCCATTTCTCCATCAGCCGTGCGCCAGTTAATTCACCGGCCCCGCGCAAAAACCAACGCGGCGCACCGTTCACCGGTTGCACAATCAATAATTCCGTTGTGCCGGCCCGAAAAATTGTCCGCGTCTCTTCCGTCGTGTTGTGAACGAGCATGACGAGATTCGTGCTCTGGCTCCGCGATATATCGAGCCGGGCTTGCAACGAAAAATCCTGAAGCGCCCGGTGCGCCAGCATTCGTTGAATGACATTTGTCGCATCTTCTGTGGCGTGCACCACCGGTCCGGACAGCAACAATAAAAAAATCAAGCGGCGTAACATAAGATTAGCTTACCGGCCGGTCGCGCCGGCAAGATTTTACACGGTTACCGGGACCAAGAATGACAATCGTGGCTTTGTGCTCCGGTAGCTCCGCTTCCTCAACTCCGGCAAACGTCAGAATAATAATTTTATCGCCAACTGCCGCATACCGGGCCGCCGCGCCGTTGAGAGAAATTTCCCCTTTTTTCTTGGCGGGAATCGCATACGTCTCCAGTCGCGCACCGGTGGAAACATTGAGGACGGAAACTTTTTCCAGCGGTACAATCCCAGCCGCTTTCCGTAAATCCGGACCAAGCCCGCAACTACCTTCGTAATGCAAATCACACTGAGTGACGACACCACCATGCAACTTGGCCGACAAAACTTGACGCAATTTCATGTACAGATGCTAGCCGGTAAGCTAATCAGATGCAACTGCGTTTCCGAATTCGGCCTATTACGGACAGGTTACAATTATGTTAAATTATTACTTGCTAAACTCTATCTATATGATAGACATATATAAAGTCTATCACATAGATAGACATAATAAACAATGGTTCGATACAGCAAAATAAGGGAGAAATGAAACCAAACAAACAAGTCATAACTGCAGTTATCTCGGCGGCGCTCCTCACCGGCAGCGCGGCCTTCGGTCAGAGTGGCGATGCCATTCTCGACCTACTCACGAAGAAGGGTGTCATTACCCAGAAAGAAGCGAATGATGCTCGCGAACAGCTCGACAAACAAACCGCCGAAGCCGTTAATCAGTATAATAAGATTAAGGTTTCGAGTTGGGTCAACAGCCTGACGTTTTACGGCGACATCCGCTTGCGTTATGAATGGCGCTCTGGCCTTGGTAACGCCGGCCTCGCATCCGGTACTGGCCGCTGGAATGGTCCAGATGATAATGCAGACTTAGATCGATTCCGGTACCGGCTCCGTGTTGGCGTCAATGGAGAACTCCAAGATAACTTCTCCTACGGCGTACAATTGGAAACCGGCACCAAAGGCAATTCAGCCAATGCAACCTCCGGTGGACAAGGCTTTTCTGGCAGTCCGTGGAGCAAGCTCAGCAACGACGCCATTGGTCTCGGTCTGTTATGGGCGCAGTATAAGCCAACAGATTGGTTGACATTGATTGGCGGTAAAATGAACAGTCCATTCATTAATTATCAAATGGGTTGGAAAGATGATATTCACCCAGAAGGTTTTGCGGAAAAACTACAATTCAAGACGGAAAAGGTGGATTACTTCTTGACCCTTGGCGAGTTCATCTACAACAACGTATCCAACCAGAACATCTTCGCTGGCTCGTCGTCTCCTGCCGGTGGCAATGACACCTGGTTGCTCGGAGTCCAAGGTGGCGGCAAGATTAAGTTCACAAAAGACCTGAGCTTTACGGTTGCCCCGACCTTCTATGTGTACTCTAACCCCGATCAAGCCAATGGCATTTTTGCCCCCACATTTACCGGTGGCAATATTATTGGTGCTAATAACCTGAGCATATTTGATTTACCGGCCGAGCTTGTATTTCAGATTCCAGGACTCAATCTCCCCGGCAAGATCTTTGGCGAATACTCACTTAACACCAGCGCCGATCAACGTGCGGCACATACTGCGTATGCCGCCTACGAAAATCAAGATACCGCCTACCAAGTCGGTGCGTCGATTGGTAATACCAAGAAGAAGCATGACTGGTTGGTGAAAGCCTACTGGCAACACGTCGAATTATTCGCGTTGGATCCAAACCTTGTGAACAACGACTACTTCGACCAACGGTTAAACGTTGAAGGCGTAGTGTCATCTGGAACTTATTTGTTCACAGACTTCTTGAGTGCGACGCTAACGTATGCACACGCTAAGAACATCAATTCGGCTCTTCCGACTTTGACCGGCGCCGGCGATCTCAAAGGCAACCTGAAGGAATATAACCTCCTCCAAGCCGACCTCGTCTGGAAATTCTAACAAAATAGTAAATCGATTCAGCCGGGGTCGCTCACTATTATGAGTGGTCCCGGCTTTATCTTTACAATGGGAAGTTTGACGAATAAGACGACCTTTGTTATCGTAGTTTGTAATGAAGCTTTCTAAGAAAACCGACTATGCCTTGCGAGCCTTGTTCACACTCGTTGAGCATTACAAAAGCAAACCGATTCCTATTCGTGAACTTGCCCGCCGCAATGATGCGCCGAAACGATTTCTTGAACACATTATGCTCGATTTGAAATCACAAGATTGGGTCCGGAGTGTTGCCGGCGTGCATGGCGGATATGCATTGGCGAAAGATCCATCAAAAATCACAATGGGCGAGATTGTCCGTCATTTTGATGGAATCTTAGCACCGATTGAATGCGTGTCCGTCACCGGCTACAAGCGCTGCTCACAGGAACCAGTCTGCCATTTTCGGCGCGTCCTTCTGGATGCTCGTAATTACGTCGCCGGAGTAATGGATCGGACTACATTAGCGGAAGTTTATACTCGCGAACCCGTTCGGAGTTCGGAAGTATTTTCATCTGAATTTATCGACGGCGACGGAATCTAAAATAAATTGTTGACAAGAAACAATATTTGCATGAATATACGACCATATCAGTCGTTATATATGAACAATCGATACGCAACCAAATCATCCGAAGCAATCGCCGACCAACACCGGTGGTCGGTAATAACTTTTTTGCGTAAATAATAACGACACAATCAATCGTATCTTTTCCATGACCACAAACCTACTCGACGAACCAACGGTTACAGCGCGGCGATCAATCGCTGGGCTACTAGAACCACTGGAAGAATTGGCGGCGCATTCAGAATCTGTGCGCGCGTGCAGGTATGGGTCGTTTCAACTGAACCGGGATCGGTACTCTCTACCTTGCTTCATCTTCACTGGGCAAGGATTGGGGGGTACCGACCCAATTCGTTTGGCGATTTTCGCTACAATTCATGGTGACGAACCGGAGGGCGCTCTGGCTTTAGTCGAATTTTATCGAGAACTAGTTCGCCAGCCGGCACTTGCTAATGGATATCAGATTTACGCCTATCCATTATGCAATCCCACCGGCTACGAAGACAATACTCGTCATTCGCGAGGTGGTAAAGATTTGAACCGTGAGTTCTGGAAATCTTCCGCTGAACCGGAAGTATTACATCTTGAGGATGAATTGTGGCGGCATCATTTCGATGGTTTGATTTCGCTGCATAGCGATGACACCAGCACCGGTCTTTATGGATTTGTACAAGGTCCTGATCTCAGCAAGGAACTATTGCTACCGGCGTTGTGGGCTGCTGAAAAAATTCTACCGAGAAATGAACAGCGAATCATTGATGGTTTTCCGGCGAATCGCGGATTAGTTCAACAGGGTTATGATGGAGTGCTATCGGCACCACCGGAGGCACGTTACGCGCCGTTTGATCTGACATTAGAAACTCCACAAGCAGCGCCGGTTTATCTTCAAGTCAAAGCCAATGTTGCGGCCCTCAAGTGCATCCTGTCCGAATACCGAACGATTCAGGCTTTTGGTCAAAATATTTAGCAAGGGGAATTATTATGAGCGAGAACAACACAATTCGCACACCGGAGGAAGAAGCAGCTTGGCTGACAATTGTGAAGCGCCAGGTCAAGTCACTCCATTTCGGCGTTGTACAAATCGTAGTGCATGACGACCGCATCGTTCAGATTGAGCGTACCGAAAAAGTCCGCCTGAATGAGCCAATTACCGGAACTAATTCTGCTATTTAACTGCCGACCATACCAACGGAGGCTAATTAACAAACGACCATTAACGACAAACCCACCAGAGAACTGGCGGTCAGTCGAGGGAGAAGCTAAAAAATGATTCGAAACCAGAAACTACTCATTGCGGCATTACTAGCCAGCGCAGTTTTGCTGCCGGCGGGATATGCGGATGATGCGAAAACTCAAACGGCAGCCGCAGATGAAAAAGGTGCACCACTACCACTGCATCAGATCGAAGGAAATGGTGGCATTTTCTCGACGCTGTCCGCCTACATCGTTAATCCACCGCGCAGTGGTGAACTCGTAGGACGTCCAAGCGTTGGTTTTGCCTATGTCAATCTCGGGCACGAAGTAAATCTTGAGGCATTGACGATTACGGAATCGCCATGGAAACGCCTCGAACTCGGCTACGGTTGGGATCGTCTCGGCTTGGGCGACTTACCATCGGCGTTGCAAGGTGCGTTGCCGCTCGGCTACAAAGGCCCTAGCGAAGTTCAGTTGCACAACTTCAATGCACGCTTGCAATTGCTGACGGAAGGCGAATTCAGTCAGAAATGGCTTCCGGCGGTGACGTTTGGTACCCATTATAAATACAATGATGGAATCTCAGATGTCCGGAGTGCCGTAAAAGACGGCGCCCTAGGCACTGATGTGCTCGGTGGCGCTGGTATCGCTCACAACCAAGGTGTGGACTTCACGTTGTATGCCTCGAAACTCTTCACGCAGTTGCCGCGACCAGTGTTGGTGGAACTAGGTGGACGCGCTACGGACGGAGTTTGGAATGGTTTGGGTGGATTCACTGCGCATTACAGCTTTCTGTTTGAAGGCAATGTCGTAGTTTTTGTCACCAAGCAGTTAGCTTTGGCTGCTGAATACCGGCAACAACCTAACGATTATCGCCCCATCGGCAACTTAGTGAAAGCCGAAAGCGATTGGGTCACTGTTGATGCCGCGTATGTCGTCAATAATCACTTGACTCTCGCTGTGGGCTACGGACACTTTGGCAATGTGTTGAATCACGATTCCAATGGCGTCTGGGGTTTCACAACCAAATGGGAATTCTAATCCACTAAAACCATCACTGTGTGCGGGCAGCGTTTATCCGCTGCCCGCACCAACCAAGGAAATCATCACTATGAGCACCGCAACATTCTTTCAAGACAACGCCCAATCCATTGGCCACACACCATTGATAAAATTAAATCGGATTACCGCCGGTAGCCACGCGACAGTGTTGGCCAAGATTGAAGGCCGCAATCCCGCTTATTCTGTAAAATGCCGCATCGGCGCGGCCATGATTTTAGATGCCGAAAAACGCGGCGTATTGAAGCCGGGCGGAACCATTATCGAACCAACGAGCGGCAACACAGGCATCGCCCTCGCTTTCGTCGGCGCGGCACGCGGTTATAAGGTCATTCTTACTATGCCGGAAACGATGAGTATCGAACGGCGCAAAGTCCTTCAAGCTTTCGGTGCAGAATTAGTTTTGACCGAAGGTCCGAAAGGGATGTCCGGTGCGATTGCCAAGGCACAGCAGCTCCAAGAAGAAAACCCCAGCTACTTCCTGCCGCAACAATTCAAAAACCCTGCTAACCCGGCCATTCATGAAAAAACCACCGGCCCGGAAATCTGGGAACAGTCCGGCGGTACCATTGATGTCCTCGTCTCTGGTGTGGGTACCGGCGGCACGATTACCGGTGTCTCCCGGTTCATCAAAAATACCAAAGGCAAAAAAATCCTCTCCGTGGCTGTCGAACCACAAGAAAGCCCAGTCATCTCGCAGAAACGTGCTGGCCAAGAACTCAAACCATCTCCGCACAAAATTCAAGGCATCGGCGCCGGATTCATTCCCGACAATCTCGATCTTTCGATCATAGATCGTGTCGAGCAAGTCAGCAGCGCAGAAGCGGTCGAATACGCCCGGCGGTTAGCGCGTGAAGAAGGTCTACTGAGCGGCATTTCCTGTGGAGCCGCCACCGCGGCTGCAATTCGAATCGCGAAGCTACCGGAATTTGCCGGTAAAACTATTGTAGTCGTCCTGCCGGACGCCGGTGAGCGTTATCTCTCAACCGTGCTCTTCCAAGACTGGAACTAGGAAGCAATCGAATGTCGAACCCAACACCACAGCCTCCGGAAAACTCCAAGAGTTCGAACTTGGGTGAATTCTGGGAGCTCATCCGAAATCTTTTCCCAAAAAACAAAACCGAAACTAAAGGAGATCCTCAAGTGTCAAACACCACCGCCCCCTACCTCGCTACCCAAGCATTACATGCTGGGCAAGTTCCCGACCCCACAACCACCGCGCGCGCCGTCCCGATTTATGCGACGACGAGCTACGTGTTCAAAGACACCGACCACGCCGCCAATCTGTTCGGCTTGCGAGAATTCGGCAACATCTACACCCGCTTGATGAACCCGACGACTGACGTCCTTGAAAAACGTCTCGCGGCCCTTGATGGCGGCGCGGCAGCACTCGCGTTTTCCAGCGGCCAAGCGGCCATCACCGCTTCGTTGCTGACGATTGTGCACGCCGGGCAGAACTTCATCTCGGCCACGAGTCTCTACGGCGGCACTTGGACGCTATTCACGCAAACATTTGCCAAGCTCGGCATCGAAGTCCGATTCTTCGATCCAAAAAATCCCGAGAGTCTTAGCAAGCTCGTAGACAAGAATACCCGCGCTGTTTACATCGAGACCCCCGGTAACCCAAAGAATGACGTGCCGGATCACCGGAAGATTACTGAGATTGCCCACAGCCACGGTCTGCCAACCATTGTGGATAATACCGTACTCACTCCTGCGCTATTCCGTCCGATTGAACACGGCTATGACATCGTTGTGTACTCGACCACGAAGTTCATCGGTGGCCATGGCGTCCACCTCGGCGGCGCGATTGTGGACAGCGGTAAATTCCTCTGGGCAAAAGATGCGGCGAAATGGCCCGAATTCACCGCACCTGATCCAGCGTATCACGGCATCGTGTTTGAAGAAGCGTTACGACCCATCGGTAACATCGCTTACATCATTCACATCCGAACTCACTGGCTACGTGACACCGGCGCGGCACAAAGTCCATTCGGCGCATTCCTCACATTGCTCGGCTTGGAGACGTTGCACCTCCGGTTGGAGCGTCATTCCAAAAATGCGCTCGCCGTGGCGCAGTTCCTCGAAAAACATCCTTCGGTCTTGTGGGTTAACTACCCCGGTCTACCGAGCCATCCCGACCACGCCAATGCCAAGAAGTATTTCCCTGATGGCCAAAGCGGAATTGTGGGATTTGGTATCAAAGGTGGCAAAGCTGCCGGTGCCAAGCTCATCAACAGCGTCAAACTTCTCAGCCATCTGGCTAACATTGGCGACGCCAAGTCACTCATCATCCACCCGTCGACGACGACGCATTCGCAACTCACGCCAGAAGAGCAATTGCGCACCGGCGTGACGCCGGAGTATGTGCGGTTGTCCGTCGGCATTGAGGACGTGCGAGACATCATCGCCGACCTCGACCAAGCGCTGAAGACGTCGCAAAGTTAAACATGCAAACAATCGAGTTATGACCATCCGTCATCCTTCGAAACAGGCGATTCGCGTCCGCGCTCATGAACTGTACCTTGAGCGCGGACGCAAGCTAGGTCATGAGATTGACGACTGGCTTCAGGCTGAATACGAACTGACTCAGCTACCCATTCGGAAACTTTCCCCAGACAAAACTACCGCCGTACACTTCCAAAAAAGTCCGTTGGTGAATTTAATTCAGACAGCCATCTTTCTAGGAGAAAATATTTAATGAAACTCGGTGTCAATATCGACCACGTTGCCACCTTACGACAGGCACGTTACAAAGGCATTACCGACAGCGTTCCCGAACCCGATCCAATCTGGGCGGCCAACGCCGCTGAACTCGCCGGCGCTCACAGCATCACGGTCCACCTTCGCGAAGACCGTCGCCATATTAATGACCTCGACGTGCGCCTCCTCCGGCAAACTGTCCAGACCCGGCTAAATCTCGAACTTGCCGACACTCCATCCATCATCGCGTTTGCCGAGAGATTCAAACCAGACGAAGCTTGTCTCGTCCCAGAAAAACGTCAGGAATTGACTACCGAAGGCGGCTTGGATGTCATCCGCGCGGCGCAATCCAAGCTACCGACGACAATCGCACGCCTACAGCGCGTCGGAATTAAGGTGAGCCTTTTCATCGATGCTGACTCTGAGCAAATTCGGGCAGCGGCAGATACCGGTGCTGAATTTATTGAACTCCATACCGGCCCGTACGCAAACAGCCAGACCCTCGAAGCAATTGCCGCTGAAATTAAGAAACTTACTGCCGCTGCAAATCTCGCGCACAAATTGGGGCTGCGCGTCAACGCCGGTCACGGCCTAAATTACCAGAACACCGCTGGCATTCTCGCCGTGCCATATCTGGAAACACTAAACATCGGCCACTCGATTATTGCGCGGTCAGTTTTTGTCGGAATGCGCCAAGCCGTGCGCGACATGCTGGCAATCATTAGCTGTGTTTCCAATTCCACCGGCACCAATCGCCGCCCGCGCCTACACACTCTGAGAACAACCAAATTATCCCAAAGGCCGCGCGCATATTCACTAGTAGAAAACTAAGCGCCAACTCCATTTCAAGTCTTCCCGATCGCAACTGACTGAAAAAATCGCAGTTTCATCCATCCTAAATCTAGTAGCGACCTCCTGGCAGCTCAATTCTGAACATTGAACAAACGCTCGGCTTGACGCCCACCGGTCTCCAGCCTTACTCTACTCGGACAAGTAACCGCTATGATCAAACGCGACCAAGGTGATTTACAAGACCAGAAAGTGACCGGCTATCAGTCGGTGCTCGGCGTGACGCAAACACAAACCGTCCGCTTGCCAGGCATTCGCACCCAATCCGGTCACGAATTCGCTCATGTCGATATCGCCTACCAAACACTCGGCAAACTCTCGCCGGCGCGCGACAACGCGATTCTCGTTTGCCACGCGCTCTCCGGTAACGCCCATCTCGCCGGTCTTCATCCAGAAACCGGCCGCCCCGGCTGGTGGGATTACCATGTCGGCCCCGGCAAGGCGATTGACACTGATAAATTTTTTGTCATCTGCTCCAACGTCCTCGGCGGTTGCAACGGCACCACCGGTCCAGCATCACCAAATCCGTCCACCGGTAAAACCTACGGAATGAGTTTTCCGTCGGTCACCATCCGCGACATGGTTGCCGTGCAAGCCCGGTTGTTGGAACATTTGGGAATCGAAAAACTTTTTGCGGTCACCGGTGGCTCAATGGGCGGAATGCAGGCCTTAGTCTGGGCAGTCGAACGTCCCGACCAAGTCCGCGTTTGCGTGCCGATTGCCACCTGCACTTCGCACACGGCGATGCAGATTGCATTCAACGAAATCGGCCGCTGCGCCATTCTCACCGATCCGAATTGGAACACCGGTAACTACACCGACACTTGCCGTCCAGAACACGGCCTCGCCGTCGCCCGCATGGTTGGTCACGTCACCTATCTCAGCGAATTTTCGATGACCCATAAGTTTGGTCGTAACCGGCAATCGGCGACGGAAGAAATGTTTTCCGTCGAAAGCTATTTGCACCACCAAGGTCAGAGCTTCGTCAAACGGTTTGACCCGAATAGCTATCTCTACATCACCAAAGCGCTCGACGACTTCGACTTGTTTGCCGGCCAGCCAGCAGCGGAAGTGTTGAGCAAAGTCCACGCCCGATTTCTGGTTGTCTCATTTGAATCGGACTGGCTCTACCCGCCGGCACAGTCACGCGAACTCGTCCGGCAACTCAAACGCACCAGCGTACCGGTCACCTACATCAATCTCGAAACCGAATACGGCCACGACTCATTTCTGATTAACAATCCGCCATTCTCCAATCTCGTGCGCCATTACCTCGACAACGAATACCATCGCGAATAGAATTTCACCATGCATCCCGGCATTTACGATACTGTTTTAGACTGGATTCCCCAAGGCGCGCGCGTCCTCGACCTTGGCACTGGCGACGGCGCGTTTCTCCAGCGGCTTGTTCACGCGAAAAAAGTTTCCGGTGAAGGGGTCGAACAAGATGCCGGTCTCGTTGCCCGCTGCGTCGAACGCGGTCTCGTCGTCCACCAAGGCGATATCGCTAACGGTTTAGATCAATACGGCCAACAAGCGTTTGACTACGTCTTACTGCTCGGCACGTTTCAGGAATTGGTTTCGCCGGCAGACATTGTTCGGGAAGCTTTCCGCGTCGGACAGCAAGTCATCATCGCCTACTCAAATTTCGCCTACATCGGCGTGCGTCTGCAAATGTTGCTCAAAGGCCGCACACCACTCACCCTGTCTCTGCCACTGCCATGGTACCGGACGCACAACCTACATTTCCTCTCGATTCTTGACTTCCGCGATTTCTGCCGTGACATCGGCGTCAACGAAATCAAGTGCGCCACCTTCAACGCTCGCGGTCCCGTCCGTTACCTCCCCAACCTCCGCGCCGAAGAATCCGTCTGCCTCCTCCAATCGCCTTAGTTTGCGAGTGTCTGACTGCCATCCTATTGTAAGATGGTCTCAGATTTATCAATGATGACAGTCACCGCCAGCGGAATGTCCGCCGCAGGCGTGTTGCACATCGAGTTCCGGTAATGAGCCAGCTTTGAACTGTGCGACCGCTTTTACGACGGTCTGCGCTGGGGAATGATAAACCGTGATACCGGCACTGCGCAGGCCGCGGATCGCGCCGGCGCCGATGCCACCGACAATCACGGCATCCACCGCGCGCCCGGCTAATGCCTTCAGCGGATTGCACGCGCCGTGCACGTGATGTTCGTCATGATTGTTCAGCAGTTCCACGACTAGCGTTTCCGAGTCCACGAGCATAAAGAACGGAGCCGAACCGAAATGCTCGTACACGATGCTGTTCAAAGCTTGGTTTTCCGCAATGGGGATACAGAGTTTCATGGTTGTTGTTTTCCTTTGCTAGGTTCAGTGGCTACGCCGGCAGCGGGTTTATTTTGCCGACACCGGCCACGCCCTTGTCCGCGCTGACCGCGGCGTTGACCGCAACCGCACGGGCCGCGGCCTGTGTCTTGAGTTTGTTGATTTGGTCCAGTTCCGTCTTGATTTGGCATGCTGTTCTCTCCTTTGATAACCACGGCACCACCTTCGAGCCGAAGCGCCTTGCCGTGAATCAGCGCCTCCGCAACTTTCCGCCGCGCCACTTCGATGATTCGCGTGAACGTCGGCCGGGAAATCTTCATCTGCTCCGCAGCCGGCTCTTGATACAACCCTTGCAAGTCGGCCAAGCGCAACGCTTCGACTTCATCGAGTGTCAACGTCACCTGTTCCAGCGTGCACGCCGGCACCCCGGCGGGTTTGAAATAAACCGCCGTCGGCGCGTGGTTAACATGGCGCAGACAACAAGGACGTGGCATACGTTATGAACGTATGTTCATAACATCGGACTGTCAAGCGCTAACTCAAACATGTAAACTTGGCAACTTCGGGGAAGTTTACCGACCGGTTTCATAGGGGCTTGCGAGCAGTCACTTTGGCGTCAGCGCGACAAGTTCGTTTTTCCGGAAATGGCGCAACTACTCCGCAAGTTGCGAGCGGACTAATTCACACAACCGCACGGCTAACTGGTCTTTGATTCCGTAGTAAACGCATTGACCATCTTTTTCGCGCGTCAAAATACCGGCCATCGCCAGCAAGGCAAGATGTTTAGAGACATTGGCCTGCGTTGCACCGGTGGCCGTGACAATCTCAGTCACCGTGCGCGGCGTTTTGCAGACCGTCTGCAAAATCTTCAAGCGCATCGGCTCGCCCAGCAGCCGGAAATGCCGCGCAATGGACTCCAATTCCGCATCCGTCAAAATTTGTCTAGGTTTCAGGCTTGACATATTCTTAAATAGTTATATGTTCATACAACGAATCAATCAACTCTGCAACTAGAACATTCACCGGAGACAAAACTAATGACCATCGAACGCTACATCCGCACCATCGCCGGCAGCCTCATCCTCATCAGCCTCGCACTCGCCCACTGGGTCAATCCGAACTGGCTTTGGCTCACCGCATTTGTTGGTGTCAATCTCTTCCAAGCTGGACTGACCAACTGGTGTCTCATGGAAGACGTTCTGAAAAAACTTGGCATCGGCAGCTCCGGTTGCTGTGGCGGTAAGGAAGAATCGAAAGATTCCTGCTGCCATAAACAATGAACCGTTGGATTCCAGTTCTGCTGATCACGCTCGCCGTGTCGCTCGCGGTTGCCGAGGATGCACCTCGGCCACTCAGCCTACCGGAGGCGATTCGACTCGCGTTGAAGAATAATCCCGACTTTGCAACCGCTCAGCAACATGTCAACGCCGCCCGCGCTGGCTTCCAACAAACCGAAGCTGCGCTCTGGCCGCAAGTCCGACTCGCCGGCAGTTACGCCGCAAGTGACAATCCGGTACAAGCGTTCATGTTGACACTCAACCAGCGCGCCTTCAGTTTTGCCGGCAACTTTAATCATCCATCCACCACCGACAATCTCAATGGTAAAGTCCTCGCCCATTGGTCGCTCTACGACGGCGGCGAAACCATCGCCACCCGGCAAGCCGCAAAATTTAACACCGAAGCCGCTCGGCAAACCTTTGCCGCCGCTCACAATGATCTCGTCTTTGAAGTCATTCGCGCCTTTCACACCATTGGCAAAGCTCGGCAATTTGTCGCCGTCGCGACCGCCGCCGTCACCAGTATGGAAGCGAACGTCAACGTCGCCAGTAATCGATTCGCCGCCGGTAATGTTCTCAAAACCGATTTCCTCGACGCCCAAGTCCGGCTCGCCGAGGGTCAAGAAAATCTCATCCGCGCCCGGAATGCTTTTGCTCTCAGCGAAATTGTTTTTCGCGTCGTTCTCGGTGTCGGCGAAAACGAATTAGTCACCGCAGTCGAATACGACACCACTCCTCACGCGCCGGTGACGACTATCACTTCTCGTCCCGAACTTGCCGCCGCACGGCAAACGGTGATCGCCGCCGACCGGCAAGTCCGCGCCGCCCAAGCCGGCTATGTCCCGCACCTCAACGCCTTCGCCAGCTACGACCTCGACAGCGGCAACGGCACGCATTATGCCGACAGTTGGCTGGCCGGCGTCAGCATCGAACTCAATCTCTTCGACGGTTTTCTCACTCGCGGTAAAATTTCTGAAGCGCGCGCCAACCTCGAATCGGCCCGGCAACAAGAACGCAAAATCTCGCTCGCCGTCGCCTTCGAAACTCGGCAAGCCCAACTCAACCTCGAAGAATCCCAAGCGCGTCTCGCCACCACCGGCAAGTCGGTCGCGCAAGCGGAAGAAAGTTTGCAAATTACCAAAGACCGCTACACCAACGGCCTCGCCTTACTCACGCAAGTGCTCGATGCCGAAACCGCGCTCACCACCACTCGTCAACACCGCGCCGCCGCCGAAGCCGATGTCCTCATTGCCCGCGCCGCAATCGACCACGCACTTGGCACGACTTGGAAGGAATAATGAAACCATTACAACTCGCAATTCTCGTCGTCTTGGTAACCGCCTGCGGTCATAAACCGGAGCATGTCGCCGACAACCAACCACCGGTGAAAGTTCAGACGCTTGCCATCGAACTGACCTCCACGCCAACCATTGTCGAAGTCGCCGGCACCGTTCGCGCCCGAGTCACCGCAACCGTCGCCGCCAAAATTTCCGCAAACATTCGCGAAGTCAGTATGAAAGCTGGTGACACCGTCACCGCCGGCCAAGTTCTCGCCACGCTCGACGACCGGACCGCCCGCGCCGAATATGACCGCGCCAAAGCTGATGATGAACGTTACCGGTCATTACAAGACAAAGCCGCCGTCACACTGGCCGAAGCGCAAACCGTCGCAATGCGTTACCGGGTCGCGGAAGCGGCGCTGAGTGATTGCCAATTGGTCGCGCCATTTGCCGGACTTGTCACCGGTAAGTCGTGCGATGTCGGCGATCTCGCCACACCGGGCAAACCGTTGTTCACAGTGGAACAACCGACGGATTTCCGTCTCGAAATTAACGTACCGGAGCGCGAGGCCGCCGGTATTATTAACGGCAAGTTGATTCGCTGTGTCATCGAAGCCACCGGTGAAACTTGCGACGGCCAAGTAGACGAAGTCACGCCGGCTGCCGACCCGGTGACGCGGACTGTACTCGTAAAAATTGCGCTGAAATGCCAGCAACCACTTCAGTCCGGTCTGTTCGGCCACGCGCAATTACCCACCGGCGAACACCGGGCAATGTTCGTTTCGAAAACTGCCATTCACGAACGTGGCCAACTCACTTTTGTTTTCATCGCCGATGCCGGCAAATCTCGAATGCGGCTGGTTCGCACCGGTAAAACCAATCGCGAGGCCATTGAAATTTTATCCGGCGTGCAAATCGGTGAGCGCGTGATTGTGGCCGGTGATGTTGCCGACGGCCAGCCGGTCAACCAATGAATGTTACCAATAAAATTGTCCACTACTTCATCGACTCGAAGCTGACGCCACTCGTTGTCATTGCGGCGGTATTGCTCGGCGCCGGCGCGGTGCTGTTGCTGCCGCGCGAGGAAGAACCACAAATCGTGGTGCCGATGATTGACGTGCTGGTGCAAGCACCCGGCATGTCGGCGAAAGAAGTTGAGGAACGCGTCACGAAACCGATGGAGAAGCTGCTCTGGGAAATTCCCGGCGTCGAATACATTTATTCCACGAGCAGTCCCGGCGGGTCGATGGCGGTCGTGCGATTTTTGGTTGGGCAACCGGAGGAGGAAGCGATTGTCCGTCTGAACCAGAAGATGTTCGCCAACTTCGACATCATTCCGCCCGGCGTGAGCCAGCCGTTAATTAAGCCGCGCCGGATTGATGATGTGCCGATTCTGGCGCTGACTTTGCATTCGCGCCGGTATGACCATTTCATGTTGCGCCGAATCGCCGCGCAACTTGACGATGCGATTAAAGAAGTGCCGGATGTTTCCGAAGTTACGCTCATCGGCGGCCAACGCCGGCAAGTCCGGGTGCAACTCGATGCCGGTAAGCTGGCGGCGCGCAACATTGAAATTGGCCAACTCACCCAGCGATTGCAGGCAGCGAATCAGCAAGTGCGCGCCGGTAGTTTCAACGCGGCAAACCGGGAAGTGCTGGTCGAGACCGGTGGATTTTTGAAAGATACAGAGGAAGTGGGTGCGGTGGTCGTCGGCGTGTCTGCCGGCAAGCCGGTGTACTTGCGTGACGTGGCGACGATTGTCGATGGGGCGGAAGAAGTCAGCAACTACGTTTTATTGAATGACGAACCGGCGGTGACCATTGCGATTGCGAAGCGGAAAGGCACGAACGCAATCAAGGTTGCGGAGCATGTACTGGCGAAAGTGGAGACGTTGAAAGGTCGGGTCGTTCCCGGTGATGTGGACATCACAATCACTCGGCATTATGGACACACGGCGGCGGAGAAGTCGAACGAGTTGCTGTGGCACATGGTGATTGCCGTCGTGGGCGTGAGCATTCTAATCGGGCTCGTGCTCGGCTGGCGCGAGTCAGGCGTAGTGGGCGTGGCGATTCCGGTGACGCTGGCGTTGACGTTAGCGACGTTTTATTTTCTGGGATTCACACTGAACCGGATCACGCTGTTCGCGCTAATCTTCAGCATCGGCATTTTGGTGGACGATCCGATTGTGGACGTAGAAAATATCGTCCGGCATTTCCGACTACCGAAAAATAAAGGCCGGTCATTACTCGACGTGACGGTCGAGGCGGTGAACGAAGTCCGGTCGCCGTTAATTCTGGCAACGCTAACAGTGATTGCGGCGATTTTGCCGATGGGATTTGTCGGCGGTTTGATGGGGCCGTACATGCGGCCGATTCCGATTGGCGCAAGCGCAGCGATGGTGTTCTCGATGGTGGTGGCGTTCGTCGTCACACCGTGGGCGGCGTATCGGATTCTGCGCGGCCGGTCTACGGAGCGGCACCACGAAGAAATAGATGATTGGACGACAAAGTTGTACCGGCGGGTAATGGCGCCCTTGATTCATCACCCGGTCTGGCAAAAAGTATTCCTTCTCATCATCACGCTGCTATTACTTGGCGCAGTGGCGTTTTTCCCTACGAAGATGGTGAAAGTAAAAATGCTGCCATTCGATAACAAGAGCGAGTTCCAACTCATCGTGGACATGGATGAAGGCACACCACTGGAACAAACCGCGCGAGTCGCTCGCGAGCTGGCTAGCGCGATGCGTGAAGAACCCGAGGTGACTGATTGCGAAGTGTACGTCGGCACAGCGGCGCCATTTAACTTCAACGGACTGGTTCGGCATTACTATCTCCGGCACGGATCAAACGTGGCAGACATTCAAGTCAATCTCGCTGGTAAACACGACCGCAAAACGCAAAGCCATGCCATCGCAAAACGGATTCGCCCGAAAGTTGAAGCGATTGCGGCGAAATACGCGGCACGAGTGAAAATCGCCGAGGTGCCACCGGGGCCACCGGTGTTGCAGACATTGGTCGCAGAAATTTACGGACCGGATTACCGGCAGCAAATCGAGATCGCCGGTCAGGTGCGCGAGATTTTCCGAACGACACCGGGCGTGGTGGATACGGATTGGTACATGGAAGCCGCCCAACGAAAGCTGGTGTTTCGCATTGACCATGAGAAAGCCGCGTTGCATGGCATTAATGCCGCAGAAATTTCACAGACGTTGCGCATCGCGGAAGACGGGCTACCGGCTGGCTTGCTACATCAAGCAAACGAAAAGGAAGACGTGGCAATTGTAGTGCGGCTACCGGAGAGTGCGCGGTCGACAATTGCGGACTTACTCACTCTGAAGATTCACGGCGTGGCACTGGGTGAATTGGTGAAAGTCGAGGAGGCAATTGCCGACCACAGCATCTACCATAAAAATCTTCAACCGGTAGTGTACGTCACCGGTGACGTCGGCGGTGCGGAAGAAAGTCCAGTGTATGCGATTCTTAAACTGGATAAACGAATTGAGAAATTAGGTTTGGAGATTCTGACCACTCACCAGCCAGTCACCACCGAAAAACCAATCATGAAATGGGACGGCGAATGGCACATCACGTTTGAAGTCTTCCGTGACATGGGCGCGGCGTTTGGCGTGGTGCTAATCCTGATTTACGTGCTGGTGGTCGGCTGGTTCCGGTCGTTTAAGACGCCGTTTATCATCATGGCGGCCATCCCCTTCTCGCTCGTCGGCATCTTGCCGGCACACTGGGCAATGGGCGCATTTTTTACAGCAACCTCAATGATTGGGTTTATCGCCGGCGCCGGGATTGTCGTGCGCAACTCAATCATTCTCGTGGATTTCATCGAGCTGCGCGTGGCAGAAGGAATGCCATTGGCGGAAGCCGTCATTGATGCGGGTGCGGTGCGATTCCGTCCGATGATGTTGACGGCGGCCGCGGTCGTGGTTGGCGCCAGTGTGATTTTATTCGACCCGATTTTCCAAGGATTGGCCATCGCGCTAATGGCCGGTGAGATTGCTTCGCTCCTGATTTCGCGGATGGCCGTGCCGGTGATTTACTACACGGCAAACAAGCCGAAATCTTAAACGGCGAGAATTTCTTTTTCTTTGTGGGCGAGCGCGGTGTCGATTTCTTTGGTGTACTCGTCGGTCTTGTTCTGAATTTCTTTTTCGGCGTGCTTGAGATCGTCCTCGGTAATCTTGCCGTCTTTTTCCAATTTCTTGACGGCGTCAATCCCGTGCCGGCGTTCGCTACGAATCGCCACGCGTCCATCTTCGGCCATGTGCTTGATGACTTTATCGAGTTCCTGCCGGCGTTCTTTGTCCAATTGCGGAATCGGAACCCGAATCAATTTGCCATCGACAATCGGGTTGATGCCTAACTCTGATTTCTGAATGGCTTGAACCACCGCCTGCACCACCGTGGCGTCCCACGGTTGAATCACAATCAAACGCGGCTCCGGCGTCGAGATGCCGGCGAGTTCCCGCAAGCGCATATGCGTGCCGTAGGCTTCGACCTGGACATTCTCCACGAGCGAGGTGGACGCCTTGCCGGTGCGAATCTTAGCGAATTCGCTATGAACGAATTCGATGGTCTTCATCATTTTTTCTTCCATCGCGTCGAGGGCAGCTTGCATACTCATGGCGGAAAGATTAGAAACTTTACCTTGAGATGTCAACCACCCGGACACTGTTAATCGATGCCGACGACACGTTGTGGGAAAATAATATCTACTTCGAACGCGTCGCCGGAGAGTTTTTCCACCGACTTTCCGCCGGTGGGATTCCGGAACCGCGCGCTCAAGAAGTTTTGTGGCAAACTGAGCAGCGCAACATCCAGATTACCGGTTACGGCAGCCGCGCCTTCTGCGCTTCGCTCCACGAAACTGCGCAGGCACTCGGCGTCACCGACTTAGAACCGTGGATTCAGCAGCAGGAACAAACGATTTTTCATCATCCTATCGAACTCATGCCGGGCGTGGCGGAAACCTTACCGGCGCTGCACGAACATAACCGGCTAATTTTGGTTACCAAAGGTTTCCCAGATGAACAGCTTGGAAAACTTCAGCGTTCCGGTCTGGCCGGTTATTTTTCTGCGACCGAAGTGGTGTTTGAAAAATCCATTGCGACCTACCGGCAACTTATCGCGAAATACGAATTAGTGCCGGCGCAAACTTGGATGGTCGGCAACTCGCCACGGTCAGACATTAATCCGGCTAAAGCCGCCGGGTTCGGAACTGTGTTCATCCCCTACCATTCGACGTGGCAACACGAAGTCGAAGAGATTACACCGGACGGTGAGACGCTTTTGCTGGAAAACTTCGCGCAACTCGCTAATCACTTCACAACTCAATCAATTGGCAAAGTAAAGTAAAACCGGCTGCCTTTTTCCAATTCGCTTTCGGCCCAGACTTTACCGCCGTGCGCTTGAATGATGTGCTTGACGATGGCTAATCCGAGCCCGGTGCCGCCGAGTTCACGACTACGCGCTTTGTCCACGCGGTAAAACCGCTCGAAAATTCGCGCTAAATGTTCGACTGCAATCCCCGGACCATTATCGGCCACGCAAACTTTGAGAAAGTTATTATCGGTCGTGGCGGAGATTTGAATTCGACTACCGGCCGGTGTGTATTTGATGGCGTTGTCGATTAAGTTAAGAAAAACTTGATGCAGACGTTGAGCATCCGCATCCACCACCGGTAAGTCTGCCGGGATTTCCAGTGCGAGGGTAATATTTTTCTCACGCGCCCGAGAGCGAAGTTCTTCCACGACAGCCGCGGCTGTCACATGGATTGAAACCGTTGTGTAATCCAACAGCGCTTGTTGCGACTCAAGTGCAGAAATGCTGAGCAAATCGTCAATCAACACTTCAAGACGGAGCGTATGCCGCTGGATGGTTCCGAGAAATTGTTTCGCGGTTTCGGCGGTAGGCGGTTCTTCGTCGAGCAAGGTTTCGACATAACCTTTGATGACCGCCAACGGTGTGCGGAGTTCGTGACTAACGTTAGCCACAAAATCTTTCCGGACATTTTCTAATTGTTTTAAGCGAGTGATGTCGTGAAAAACCACCACGACACCAACATCACCAATTAATTTACCGGCTTCGACGGTAAAAACTCGGTCGGTCGCTTGTAAAAACGTTAATTCACGACCCGCCGGTGCCGCACCGATGAGTTCTGCGAGTCCCGCGTGACGGAAAGCTTCGAGCACTGTTTTACTGATTGCAGCGTCAGTCAGTTGAAAGGCGTGCCGGAGCGCCGTGTTGAACAAACGGATTTTACCGGTGGCATCCACCACCAATACGCCTTCGGCCATGCCGGCAAGAATCCCAGCGAGATGCGCTTTTTCGCTGGTAAGCTCTTGGAGACGGCTTTCGAGTTGTTTGGACATTTGATTCAACGCACCAGCTAATTCGCCCACTTCCCCCGGTTCGCGTTCCGGTGCCCGGCCAGTAAAATCACCGGCTGCGACACGGGTGGCCATCCGCCGCATTTCGTCAATCGGCAGACTGGTACACTGTGCGAGCCAAAAAATGAGCGGCAAAGCAATCAACCCGACAATCGCACTTGCGCTGGCAATCGATCCACGAACGTGTTGAACCGTGGCCGCGACATCGTGCAAGGGTAACGCAACACGGATAATGCGTTCCGGTGATTCGCGCACGGCGACATAAAGTAAATCCACCCCCACGGTATCGCTCCGGCGTTGATTGCTACCGACACCGTTTTGGAGCGCGCTTTGGACTTCAGGCCGGTACAAATGATTTTCGATGGTTGCCAGCTGTTCAATCGGTTTGTCGGACTCAGCGATCACCGTTCCATCACCGGCAATAATTGTCAGGCGCAGACCGACGTGTGATCCCCATTCGTGGACGACAGCATTTAATTCGGTGGCCGGTGTCCGCTGCACAAGTTCGCTCACAAGCCGGGCATTGCGTTCCAATTCAACGCGAGCTTTTGCGACAAGAAACGACGGAAGACTGAGGTCGAGACACAGGTTAATCGCGAACAGCAACGCCACGATAACTGCCGCGACGGCTGAAAACCATTTCCATCGCAATGATGGTCGGATTGTGCTCACTCGGTGAATCGATAACCTACACCACGAATAGTTTCAATAGCGTCGGCAACTTTACCGAGTTTTTCGCGAAGCCGGCGAACGTGCGTATCCACGGTGCGCGTGTCCACATCGCCTTCGTAACCCCAAACATCGGTGAGCAGCGCATCGCGAGTTTGAACGCGCCCCCGGCGTTCGAGCAGCATCACCAAAAGTTTGAATTCGGTCGCGGTCAAATCAATCTTTTTTCCTTTAATGGATGCTTCGTGTTTGGCGAGGTCAACGATGAGATCGTTATGTTTCAGAACTTCGCTGGACTCCGGCTTACCGGAGGCCCGGCGCAAAACAGATTTCACGCGCAACGCGAGTTCGCGCGGACTAAACGGCTTGGTGATGTAGTCATCGGCACCGAGTTCGAGGCCGACAATCCGATCCACTTCCTCAGCTTTCGCAGTAAGCATAATCACCGGAATCGCAGCGGTTTTCGGATCCGCCTTGAGCTGCCGGCAGACATCGCTCCCATCGCGCTCCGGCAACATTAAGTCGAGCACCACCAACGTCGGCAATTCGTCGCGCGCCTTTTGGAGCGCCGCATTACCGTCGCGGGCAGTGAGCGTTTTATAACCGGCTTTCTGGAGGCTGAAGACCAGCAAATCCACCACATCCGGCTCATCATCGACAATCAGAATTGTGTCAGGCATTTTTCGTTTCGTGCCGGATATCCCGGCCCTCGTATAGGTAAACGACTTCTTCGGCGATATTGACCGCGTGGTCGCCAATCCGTTCGAGACTGTGCGACACGCCGATTAAATTCATGGAGCGCGTGATGGTTTGCGGGTCTTCGAGCATGAAGCTCGTTAGTTCCCGGTGCAATTGGACTTCGAGATTGTCCACCTCGTCATCGTGCGGAATCACTTGCTTGGCGACATCCAGCTTGCCATAGACAAACGCGTCGAGAACGGTACGAACCATGTCCCGCGTCAACTCAAACATGCGCGGAATATCCACAAACGGTTTCAGCTGCGGCTCGCGATTTAAGAGCCGGGCGCGATTGGCGATATTCACCGCTTGGTCGCCGATGCGTTCCAGTTCCGCAGCAATTTTCATGGTGACGATTAGAAAACGCAAGTCGCGCGCTTTCGGCTGCCGGAGCGCAATGAGCGCCACGCACTGCTCGTCAATTTCCTTTTGCAAAAGATCAAGCTGGTTATCGCCGTCGAGAACCCGCTTCGCCGCCACATCGTCACGCTGAACGAGGCCCTGAATCGCCGTCGTTACCGCCTGCTCAGCGAGCGAGGCCATGCGCAAAAGTTGATCTTTGGCTTGCGTTAATTCTTGGTCAAAGTGCAGTTCCATGATTAACCAAATCTCCCAGTCACGTAATCTTCAGTTTGTTTATTGGTTGGGTTCGTAAAAATTTTATTGGTGGCATCAAATTCAATCAGCCGCCCCAAATAGAAAAACGCCGTGTAATCACTGCACCGCGCGGCTTGCTGCATGTTGTGCGTCACGATGATGATAGTGTAATCTTTTTCGAGGTCCTGAATCAACTCCTCAATCTTCGCCGTCGCCGTCGGATCCAACGCGCTGCACGGCTCGTCCATCAAAATAATTTCCGGCTCCACCGCGATGGCGCGCGCAATGCAAAGTCGTTGCTGCTGACCACCAGACATCATCAACGCCGACTCGTGCAACCGGTCCTTGACCTCTTCCCACAGCGCCGCTTTTTTCAAACTCTTTACCACCCGGGCTTCCAGCTCCGTCTTGTCCGTCATTCCTTGAATCCGCAACCCGTACGCCACGTTATCAAAAACAGATTTCGGAAATGGATTCGATTTCTGGAACACCATCCCAATCTGTTTGCGCAACTCAATCACATCCACGTCCGGCGCATTCACGTCATGGTCGTTGAACGCAATCCGACCGGTCACTCGCGTGCCGAGAATCAAATCATTCATCCGGTTCAAACAGCGCAACAACGTGCTCTTGCCGCAGCCGCTCGGCCCGATGAACGCCGTCGTCTGATGCGGCATGATTGACACATTCACGTCGAACAGCGCCTGCTTTGCGCCGTACCAAAAATTAGCGTCAGTAATTTGAATAATCGGTTTATCCATGGCGTAACCGGGAGCGAATTTTGGCGCGCACCAGCACGCCGGTTAGATTCAACAAGAACGTCACCAGCAGCAACACCAACACCGAGCCGTACAAAATCGGTTTCGTCCGCTCGATATCCGGCGACTGCGTGGACAACACAAACACGTGATAACCTAAATGCATAAATTGATCCGTCCAGTTCGTCGGCAAATGTGCCAGATAATACGCCGCACCGGTAAACATAATCGGCGCCACTTCACCGGCGCCCCGGCCCACCGCCAGAATCGCACCCGTCAAAACTCCCGGCAACGCCTCCGGCAGCACAATCTTCCAAATCGTCTTCAACTTCGTCGCGCCGAGCGCCAAACTTGCTTCGCGCAAACCATTCGGCACCGCGCGCAACGCTTCTTCCGTCGCCACGATTACCACCGGCAACGTCATAATTGCCATCGTCGCCGCCGCCCAAATCAGCGCCGGCTTCCGGTAATGCAATTCCCCACCATAAAACATCTGGTCCAATCCGCCACCGACAAATTGCACGAAAAATCCTAAGCCAAATAATCCAAACACGATGGACGGCACGCCGGCGAGATTATTGATGGCACTGCGAATGATGCGTGTAATCGGCGACAGCGATTTCGCGTATTCCGTGAGATACACGGCAGTAATCACGCCGACCGGCACCACGCCGACTGTCATCAACAACACCAACGCCAACGTCCCGAAAATCATCGGAAACACTCCGGCGGTTTTCGCGTCGAACATTCCTTCCTTTGTGCCACCGGTGACAAAATGCCACGAAACTTGTTTCGCGCCGTGCCAAACGATATCGCCGATGATGACGATGACCGCTAACACAATCAACGCCGTCGCCGCCAGCGTTACCGCGTGAAACGCCGTTGACCGCCAGTCGTAACCTTTGGCGCGTAAAATCGTCACCGGGCACCTTCCAATTTCCGCTTCAACCGATGCACCACGACGTCACCGACCAGATTGGTGACGAATGTGACCGCGAACAATAACGCGCCTAGCAAAAACAAAATCCGGTAATGATTTCCACCAAACACCACTTCCGCCAATTCGGCGGCAATCGTCGCCGTAATCGTCCGGCACGAATCGAAAATCGAACCGGACATGATGCTCGCATTGCCGGAAGCCATCAGCACAATCATCGTTTCGCCGATAGCGCGACCGAACCCGAGCACGCACGCCGCAAACACGCCCGGCAACGCCGCCGGTAACACAATTTGCCACGCCACTTGCCACGGAGCCGCGCCGAGCGCCAGCGCCGCCTGGCCGTACCCACTCGGCACAGTGGAGAGCGCGTCTTCGGAAATGGTGAAGATGACCGGAATCACTGTCAAACCGAGCGCCACGCCGGCCACCAACGCATTCAGCCGAGAACTGTAATGAAACATGCCTTGCAAAATACTCGCCAACACCAGCAAGGCAAAAAATCCGAGCACGACGGACGGGATACCGGAGAGCAGTTCAATCACCGGCTTGATGACTTCGCGGATTTTCGGTTTGGCCAGTTGCGAAACATAAATTGCCGCACCGACGCCGAGCGGTACAGAAAAAATCAACGCAATCAGCGTCGCTTTCAGGCTGCCGATGAAAAGCGGGATGATGTTGTATTTGGGAATTTCACTAACTGGTTGCCAGATGTATTCCGGTTTGTCGTAGCCAACCCATTGCCGGGCCCGGAGCATCCACCCCCAACTCGTGGTGTTGACGCGCGAGTCGGCGCTGACGTTTTGGCTTAGCTCCTCAGCTTTGAGTTCAACCAGCGCTTTAACGGTTTCGGCGTTATATTTTTTAAGGTCGGCAATCGTCACACCGAGATAGGTGGCCAGTTGCTCCGGTGGCATGGTGGAAACTTGCGCGGCAGTCACCGGCGTTGCCGAGCGAGCGTTATTGGTTTTTCGTAAAATGACCGGCAAAGCTTCGCGTGCGACAAACGCGAAAATCAGAAACACCATCAAAATTGTCGAGAGCGAGACGAGGAAAATACCGCGCTCAACCAACCATTCGGCCCAACGCCGGCGGGGAGTACGCCGACGTTGGGCCTTTGGGAGGACAACAGTGTCTGTTGTCAATCTTTCATTCACCGAAGGTTTTTCGGGAGCGGAAAGTAGCCGACGTCTTTGACAACGGCTTGGCCTTCATCGCTCAAACACCACGTCAGATAATCCGCCACGGCACCGGTGTCCTTGGCTGGGCTGACATAGTTGAAGAGGTACCGAGAGATCGGATAGGTTCCGTCCAACACGGTCGCTTCTTTCGGCTCAATGGCGCTGCCGCCATCGGCTTTGCTGACTTTGAGGGCTTTGACGCCTTCACCGTACGCAATGCCGCCGTAACCGATACCCGCCGCATCCTTCGCCACGCCTTGAATCACCGCGGCGGTGCCGGGCATGGTCTTGGTAGCAGGCGCGAAGTCCTTCTTGTTGAGCACGTGCTCTTTGAAGAACTCGTAGGTGCCGGAGGAGTTTTCCCGTCCGTAGAGCGAGATCGGCGCATCGGAGCCGCCGACGTCTTTCCAGTTCGTGATCTTGCCGGTGAAGATGCCTTCCAATTGTGAGAAGCTGAGCTTCTCGATTGGATTGCTCTTGTGCACGTACACCGAGAGTGCGTCCAAGCACGTCTTGTACTCGCGGACGCCAACGCCGAACTTCTGGAGAAACGCGGCGCGCTCAGCAGGCTTCATGGATCGCGACGAATTACAGATATCGGTGGTGCCGTTCTGCAATGCCGCGATGCCAGTGCCCGAACCGCCACCGGTGACCTGAACGGTCGTGCCGGCGTGGCTTTTCATGTACGTCTCGGCCCACTTCTGGCCAAGAATCACCATGGTATCAGAACCTTTGACAGTGATGTCACTCGCGCGAACGGCCACGGTTGTCGCCATCACTGTGCTCAGGATTAGACTGGTTAACTTCATATTTTTCCTTTGGTTTGGGTTATACGTTTAGAACTTCCAGACGAGGTCAGCCTGAAGAATGTTGTATTCCTTCAAGTTGCCTTTGAGATCGCCGTTACCGGTCAAGGTCGGCAAGTTTGAGTTGATGTTCTTGGCATGTGCATAGGTCAAGGTCGCGCTCAAGAAGTCCGTGAACAGGTACTGACCTGACGCCACAACACCTTCAATGTTCATGCGTTGGTCGAAGAAGTCAGAGTTCACGAGGTTGGGATCCAGCGAGTTCAGCTCAACGTGCTGCCAGTAGGCTTTCGCCAACCAGTCGTGCTTTTTCTTGTTGTTACCGATGGACGCGCCGACTTGATAAGCGGTGTCTTGCGAGCCGTAGGCGGCATAAGCGGTATGCGCGGCACGTTGGTTGGCAACGGTATTGATGGCGAATTCGCCGAACACTTTACCTGGTAGATTGAGCCCCGGAATCGGGAACGCAAACTCGGCCGGTAAATCAAACACGTTCAGGTTGTTCGCACCTGTGATATTGCCACCGGTGAATGTCGGAGCAAAAATGCTATTGGCTTGATCAGGATTCGAGTACACATAGAAGGTCGGAGCGATCATAAAGCTCACATCTTTCGTGAACTTAATCTTGCCGCCACCTTGCACTCCGAGCAACCAAGTGTCATTGCCACCGGCGGAGGCGCCAGCGAAAATGTTTTGGTTCACGGAGTTATTGTAGGTGAACTCACCGAGGGTCAAGAAGTAATCCACTTTCTCCGTCTTGAATTGCAGCTTTTGCGCAAAACCTTCTGGATGAATGTCATCTTTCCAGCCCATTTGGTAATTGATGAACGGCGTGTTCATCTTACCGCCGATTAGCGTCAACCAATCCGTCGGCTTATACTGCGCCCACAACAGACCCAACCCGATGGCGTCGTTGCTGAGCTTGCTCCACGGACTGCCCGAAAAACCTTGGCCGCCCATCGTCGCATTGCCGGAGTTACCTTTGGTGCCGGTTTCCAATTGCAAACCATAGGAGAAGTTGTCTTGCAATTCTCCCGTGATTCCCGCGCGGAGACGATACCGGAAACGATCTAGATCAGCATTGCTATCCGGACCATTGTACGCGCCAGTACCAGACGCGAGGCCGGCGTTACCGTTACCGGAGCGCCATTCGTAGCGCAACCGGAGGTCGCCGTAGAACGTCATACTATTAACCCAACTCGATACCTTAATCTTATTGTACTGATTAACGGCTTCGGCGGTTTGTTTGTCGAGCTGTTCGCGAGCGTCATTAGCTTCGCGCTGGGTGATAACACCCTTCTTCGTGAGCAAGTCGAGAATGGCATCGCCACTCTGACCGAAGGCTGCGCTACCGGTGAGGAGCGCGGCCGAGATAACTGCAGTTACGATTTGTTTGTTTGGTTTCATTGGTTCTCCTTTTCTGAGCCGCAGGCTATTGGTGCGATGTTACAAACAAAGGGCAGTTATGTTACAATTGTGTTACAACCGGATAGACAAGTTGCTAGTTATTCGCTAATACTCGCCGCAGGAGATACCAAATGTTACGACGACTGATTCCGCATGAATTCGATTTCTTTGAATGTTTTGAGAAAGCCGCCAATGAGGCGGTCATCGCCGCTAAACTATTATTGAAAATGACTGAAAACTACGGCGATGCCGACCCGATTGCCCGTGAAATCGAAGCCGTCGAGCACCGGTGCGATGATGTCACGCACGAAGCGATGGATCGCCTAAATAAAGTCTTCATCACGCCGATTGACCGGGAAGACATTCACGCCATTATCATCCGCATGGATGACGTGGTGGATTTGATTCACGCCTCGTCAAGCCGAATGGCATTTCTGCACATTGAAAAACCGACACCGCATTCCATCAACATGGCCAAGCAAATCGTTCGCGGCTGCGAAAAAATGGCCGAGGCAGTCAAAGGTATTCGCTCCACTAAAAATTACGAACAAGTCACCAAAGACTGCATCGCCATTCACGAGGTCGAAAACTCCGCCGACGATCTCTTGCACCAAGCGCTGGCAGAATTATTCACCAACGTGAAAGACCCGATTACCGTCATCAAATGGAAGGATATTTACGAGAGTTTGGAATCGGTCACCGACCGGCTCGAAGCCGTTGCCAACGCCCTCCATGGCGTCATCGTCAAAATGAGCTGACATGGAAACTTTCCTGCGGGATATCGCTGAAATTCTGCGCCATCCATATGTCGCGTTGATTTTCATTACCGCGCTCGCGTTTGATTTCATCAACGGTTTTCACGATGCCGCCAACTCCATCGCCACCGTCGTCGGCACGCGTGTCTTGCGACCGTTTCAAGCCGTTTGCTGGGCCGCATTTTGGAACTTCGCCGCCGCATGGTTCTTCGGTGTGCACATCGCCAATGCCGTCGCAAAATGGGTTCACGTCGAATACATCACCGTTGATGTCATCTTTGCCGGACTGATTGGCGCGATTGTCTGGAATCTCATCACCTGGTTCGTCGGATTACCATCCAGTTCGTCGCACGCATTGCTTGGCGGATTAGGTGGCGCGGCGATTGTCCACGCCGGTAAAACGCAAGGTGTACTCTACACCGCCAAAGTCGTCGCAACAGTCGAGTTCATCGTTTTGGCACCGTTATTTGGCTTAGTGCTTGGTCTGATTTTCGTCGCGGCAGTAATGTGGGCATTTCGCAAGACGACCATGATGAAAGTGGACCGGTGGTTCCGCGTGGCACAACTCGGCAGCGCCGCCGCTTATTCACTTGGTCACGGAACAAATGACGCGCAAAAAACCATGGGCATCATCGCCGCGCTGCTCTACGCCACCATCTGGAGCAACCATCAGACTGAATTCGCCGCCGGCAAGGTTCAGTTCCCATTTTGGATTGTCTTAGTCTGTCACGCCGCCATTGGTATCGGTACGATGTGCGGCGGCTGGCGCATCGTCAAAACCATGGGCATGCGCATCACCAAACTCCGACCTTACGATGGCGCTTGCGCCGAAATTGCCGCCGCCACCTCGCTCTTTACCTCGGCAGCACTCGGCGTTCCCGTCAGCACCACTCACACGATTACCGGTGCCATTGTTGGTGTCGGCGCGATGCATCGAATTTCCGCTGTGCGTTGGGGCGTGGCCCGGCAAGTTGTCTGGGCGTGGGTTCTAACAATTCCGTGTGCTGCACTTGTAGCCGCCGCAGTGCAGTGCGCACTGCAAACTTTCCATCGCTGACCGGCTATTTTGCTGCGACTTCTTCCGGTAGCGCCAACACCGCGCCTTTACTTGCGCTCGTCACCAACCGGCAATACCGACCGAGCCAGCCGGTATTAATCTTCGGTGCCGGTTTCTTCCAAGCGGCACGGCGTTGTGTCAGCGTGACATCTTCCACTTGCAATGTCAGCGTCCGCTTCGGAATATCAATGATGATGGTGTCACCGGTTTGCACCAGACCAATCGGACCGCCTTCAGCGGCTTCAGGACTAACGTGACCGATACACAAACCAGCCGTACCACCGGAGAACCGTCCGTCGGTAATGAGCGCGACTTTTTTGCCGAGTCCTTGCCCGCGAATCATCGAAGTCGGCGACAACATCTCCGGCATACCGGGACCGCCTTTCGGGCCTTCGTACCGGATGACGACGACGTGACCGGGTTTAATCAACCGCTTTTCCAGTGCAGCGAGACATTCGTCTTGCGACTCAAACACGATGGCTGAACCCATGAAATAAAAACATTCCGGCTCCACGCCGGCCGTTTTGATGACCGCGCCTTCCGGTGCAATATTGCCGAACAAAACCGCCAGCCCACCGTCGGCGGTGAACGGCGTTTCGAGTCGGTGAATAATTTTCTCATCCTGAATTTTCGCTTTGGCGATGACTTGGCCGAGCGTCTTACCGGTAACGGTTTGCGTTTTCAGATTTAACGCACCGGGTTTCCGAGAAAGCTCTTTCAGAATCGCACTGATGCCACCGGCGCGGTGCACATCTTCAATATGCACATCCGGTTTCGACGGCGAAACTTTGCAGAGGCACGGCGTCCGCGCCGAAACTTCGTTAAGACGTTCGAGCGGATAATCCACGCCGGCTTCGCGAGCGAGTGCCAGTGTGTGCAAGACGGTATTCGTCGAGCCGCCCATCGCCATATCGAGCGCAAACGCATTATCAATCGCGGCGGCGGTGACGATGTCGCGCGGACAAATGTTTTTCTCGACGAGCTTCATGATTTGCTTACCGGCGGCGCGCGCCAGCTTCTTGCGACCGGCATCCACCGCCAGCACTGTTCCGTTTCCCGGTAACGCAAATCCGATGGCTTCGAGCAGACAGTTCATCGAATTCGCCGTGAACATACCGGAGCACGAGCCGCAGGTCGGACAGGAAATTTCTTCGAGCTGTTTCAGTCGAGCTTCGTCAATCTCGCCGGCCTGAAATTTGCCGACGCCTTCAAAAATCGTAATCAAATCCGACGAAGTTCCGTCGGCTTGTTTACCGGCCTTCATCGGGCCACCGGTGACGAAAATGGTCGGAATGTTGACGCGCACGGCAGCGAGCAACATGCCGGGCGTAATCTTGTCGCAATTCGAGATACAAATCATTCCGTCGAACCGGTGCGCTTCGACCATCGTTTCGACGGCATCAGCAATCAGTTCCCGGCTCGGCAACGAGTAGCGCATGCCGATGTGCCCCATCGCGATGCCGTCGTCCACGGCGATGGTGTTGAACTCGAACGGCACGCCGCCGGCTTTGCGCACAGCGGCTTTGACAATCTCGGCGAATTTCTTCAGGTGGACGTGACCCGGCACCACGTCGGTGTAGGAATTCGCGATGGCGATAAATGGTTTCTCAAAATCCGCATCGGATTGAATGACGCCGGTGGCTCGCAACAAACCGCGATGCGGAGCGCGTTCAGCGCCGCGCTTGATGATATCTGATCTCATAATTAGTGAATTATACCGGGTTCTTTGACTTGCGTAAACAATTACCACATCTTTAGCCTATGCGAATAGGTCTCAGAATCACCTATGACTTTTTTGTGGGCGCTGAATCAATTACACAATCACGACCGGTCAGTTGCGAACTTTCTGCCGTGTATTGGTGTAACTCAATTTTGATACCATTGGGATCACACGTCAGACATTGCCAAGTACGGTCTAAACCGGCCCGTTTGTCGGAAACTTGAAATCCATAGGAACGAAGCGTGGTAACTACTTCATCAATGTTTTCCACTTGTAGACAAAAATGTTTGAGTGGGTGCTGCGTATTTGATTCCAAGATTGGCTGTTCAAAAACTTCAATAAACGTATTACCACCCGAGTCGAGGTAAAAGCCCAATTCTTTACCGTTCCGAATATATCGATACTTCTTGGTTAATCCGAGCGCTGTACAATAGAAATGCTCAGTCTTCTTCAAGTCTGCGGCATCAATACAAGCATGGGCGAGCTGTTTAATTAGTGGCATGGAGCGCATATATCACCCGCAACTTAAAAAATCAAACCTCGTAACTACACTCACCTAGCGTCGGAGCTTAGATGGGGAAAGATGACTCTTTTGCAAGAGGCTTGTTCCGGCAAGTCGGCGGGCGTAGTATTGCGGCGATGAATCTGCCAAACCGGTTGACCTTGGCGCGCATCGGCTTGACGGCGGTGTTTGTGGCGGCGTTGCTGCTACCGGACAGCGGCTGGTTGCTTTCGCATTTTCCCTATGGCAAAACCATCGCGCTCGGCTTGTTCGTCGCGGCGGCGATAACGGACTGGCTCGATGGTTGGCTGGCGCGCCGGCATAAATTGGAGACCACATTCGGCGCATTGCTCGATCCGGTCGCTGACAAAATTCTCACCACAGCGGCCTTCATTTGCTTCATTGAACAACCGAGCTACCGGGACGGCACGCCGTTGGTGCAGGCGTGGATGGTCCTGATTATTGTGGCGCGAGAATTTCTGGTAACCGGTTTGCGAATGATTGCCGGCCAGCGTGGCGTGGTGTTAAAAGCCGAAAAACACGGTAAAAATAAAACTTTTTCGCAAATGGTTACCATCATCGTCACACTCATCGGTCTCGCGATTCGCGATGACTGGTTCCGGTTCAGCGCGTACGCGGACCGGCGGTTTTCGCAACTGGTGTTCGGAATGATGCTGGTGACGGTAGCGCTGACGTTGTGGTCGGGCATTTCTTACCTCTGGAAAAACCGGGAAATCTTCCTCAGCGATGCGTGACCGGCTGGTCAAACTGCTCGCGACCGGCTTCGGCTTCGGCTACGCACCGAAGATACCCGGCACCGCCGGTTCAATTCTCGGTATCGGCGTGTGGCTCATCATTCAACTCACCGGTAATTCTTGGGCGTGGATTGTGTTTACCGCCGGTATCTTACCGGTAATTTGGATCGCCGGTGCGGCAGAAAAATTATTTCACCAGCACGATCCGCAATGCGTGGTGATTGATGAAATTGTCGGCATGACGGTGGCACTAGCTGGTATTGCTCTGGACTGGCGACTGGTTCTGACCGGATTTGTGGCGTTCCGGTTGTTTGACATCTGGAAACCATTTCCAATCCGGCAATCGCAAAAGTTACCGGCCGGTTGGGGAATTGTGGTGGACGATTTACTCGCCGGTGGCTTGGCCTGTACGGTGACGCACGTGATTGCTCGGCTGTGAAAGTGTAGAACGAGCGTCCCGCTCGTTTATTCCGTTCCACCAAATGGGCTGGAAGCCCGTTCTACTGCTGCGCGAGGAACTTTTCCAGCGCGGCCACGTCGAAATCGGCGAGCACTTTGCCATCCACCACAATCACCGGCACGTAGGTTTGGCCGGAAAGTTTCTGCATTTCGGCGTAAGCCGCCGGATCGGCACCCACGTCAATACTCTCAAACGGAATGTTGTGTTGCTTCAGGTAAGCCTTGGCTTCTTGGCACCAGCCACAGAGTTGTTTGGAGTAGAGTTTTACAGATTTCATTGTTTTTGCTTGTGAAATTTCGTCTAACATCGCAAATTGCCAGCGAAAATCAATAGGCGAATTTTATGAAAATCTTAGTTGCGGATGCAATTTCTCAAAAAGGCGTGGATGCGCTGCGGGCGAAGACAAAATTTCATGTCGATGTAAACACCGGCTTGAAGGAGGAACAACTCCTTCCCATCATCGGCGATTATGATGCGCTCATCGTCCGCAGTCAGACGAAAGTCAATGCCAAGGTCATCGCTGCCGCGAAAAAATTGCGCGTTATCGGTCGCGCCGGCGTCGGCGTAGATAATGTGGACGTGGATGCGGCGACGCGGCGCGGAATCATTGTGATGAACACGCCGGGCGGCAACACGATTTCCACCTGCGAACACACTTTTTCGATGATGCTGTCATTGGCCCGGAAGATTCCGGCAGCGCATGCTTCGATGAAAGCCGGTAAATGGGATCGGAAATCTTTTGAAGGCGTGGAGCTTTACAACAAAACACTTGGCATCATCGGTCTTGGCCGTATCGGTGGCGAAGTCGCCAAGCGCGCCATCGCATTCGGAATGCGCGTGGTGGTGTTTGATCCATTTCTCAGTTTGAGTCGGGCGAAAGCCTTGCAAGTCGAAGTCGGCGAACTCGAAGATATTTACCGGCAGGCAGATTTCATCACGGTACACGTACCGGTGACCGACCAGACGCGCGGCATGATTAACAAGACCACCATCGCCAAGATGAAAAAAGGCGTGCGTCTCATCAATTGCGCTCGTGGCGGCATCATCGTCGAAGCCGACGTTTTGGAAGCAATTAAAACCGGACAGGTCGCCGGTGTCGCAATTGATGTGTACGACCCGGAACCGCCGAAGGATTTGCCGTTGCGCGATGTTGACCAAGCCGTACTGACGCCGCACCTCGGTGCTTCGACGCACGAAGCGCAGGAAAGCTGCGGCATCGAAATCGCCGAACAAATTGCTGAAGTCTTAACCGGTGGCACAGTTCGCAACGCCGTCAATATGCCGAGCATTGACGCCAAAGTTTTGGCCGCACTCCAACCGTATCTGACGTTCGGCGAAAAGATGGGCCGGTTGCTCGCGCAACTCGGACCGCGCCGAATTGAAAAACTCAGTATCGAATTTTGCGGCAAAGCCGGTGAACTCGAAACCAGCCCGATTACTCGCTCAATTCTGAAAGGTTTCCTCGAAAGCGCCGAAGGCGGCGACGTGAATTACGTCAACGCGCCGATGATTGCGGAGCAATTGGGTGTGCGCGTCGAAGAAATTAAGAGCACCGAGCCGATTGACTACGCCGAACTCATCAATCTCCGCGCCACCGTGGACGGAAAAGCCGCGAGCATCTCCGGTACGTTCTACGGCTCGCCCAACAATCCGCGCATCGTCCGCATCAACGACATGCCGGTGGAATCTGTCCCGTCTGGTGTCCTCTTTATCATGCACAATCAGGACCGGCCCGGCGTCGTCGGTTGGATTGGCACCATCATGGGCAAGCACGGAATCAACATCGCCAGCATGTCGCTCGGCCGTGACAAGCAAGGTGGCAAAGCGTTGACGGTGTTGAATCTTGATAGCGCGCCGACGGAACAAGTTCTCGCCGAAATCCGCAAAGACAAAGACATTCTCGACGTCAAAGTAGCGCAATTGTAGTTGCCGATTTAGCCGGATTGACTGCGACTTGATTTCTGCCGGAAGCTAGCCGATGTGTATCAGTTATGAAAGATTCCATTTCGGCACAAATCACAGAAGCCGCTTGGTTGCAATTCGAACGCGATGGCTATCTTAAGCTCGGTCGATTGCTGGATAAACAGCAACTGCACGCTCTACAACACCGGATTGATGACATTATGTTGGGACGGGCAGAGGTCAATTACGACCGAATGTTAATGCAACTGGATAGCGAGAGCGGGAAGTACGAGGACGCCGGCGCGATGACCAAGGGGTTCAAGGGTGCCACCCTCAATTATCGCAAGATTCAGGAACTCGAGTTCGACTCGCTCTTTTTAGAGTTCATGCAGCGCGATATTTTCCGGGAACTCTGTTACCGAATATACGGTGCCGAAACTCCGATTGCTGCATTTCGCGCCATGTTTATGAATAAACCCGCTCATAAAGGAACTTGGTTGCCATGGCATCAAGACCGCTGGACACATTTGAATTCGGATCCTTTGATTACGGTTTGGGCGGCACTTGATCCGGCGACAATTGCGAATGGGTGTGTTCAGGTCATTCCCGGTAGCCACCGTCAGGGATTAATCAATCCATCCCATCCATCTGGTTTCCTAACACCCACCCAAGCCGCGCAGCACGCCCCATTCGATAAAATCGTCCACCTCGAACTCGAAGCCGGAGAAGTCGTACTCTTACACAACTATCTACTGCATGCCTCTGACGTGAATAAATCAGATATGTCGCGGCGGGCTTTCAGCATTTGCTACATGGATGCAAACACTGTGGTAAGTACCGGTGAAAAATACTCCACAATCTTTGGCCCAGGCGCTCTCCAAGTTTCAGAGCTAACGGCTACTATTCCAGACTGACTTCGCGCTGCGTTAGCTACGATTTTTCCAAATCGTAACCTAACCGTTTCTTGTTGCTCACATTTGGAGTTCATCGTGTGGTAATGCATACGACGATTTCTCTTCCGACAAAAAACACCGGCTGGCGCGTTTTGGCCGCCGATCCATCGCAACGCTATCTCATCACCGAGGCGCAAACCGACGCCGAAATTTCCGAGGCACAAGCACTCCGCTTCGAAGTGTTCAATCTCGAATTGGAAGAAGGCTTGGTTTCGTCATTCGTCACCGGTCGCGACGAAGATGCCTATGACGCCATCTGCAATCACCTGCTCGTTCGCGAAGGCACGACTGGCCGCGTCGTCGGAACCTACCGGTATCAAACCGGTCTCACCGCGCTCGCCAACCTCGGCTATTACAGCGAAACTGAATTTGATCTCAGTCCATACGAACATCGCCGGCACGAAATTCTGGAACTCGGTCGCGCTTGCGTTCACAAAGACCACCGGAACCTGCGCGTGTTGGCCATGCTCTGGCGCGGCATTGCGGATGTCGTGAACCGGACGCACACGCGATTTTTGATTGGATGCAGTTCGCTCAGCTCCGGTGATACCGGTGCCGGACAAGCATTGTACCGGCAATTGGCAGCTCGACATCTCGCGCCGCTAGAATTTCGCGTACTGCCGCAATTTTCATACGTTTGCACCACGGCGAAACCTCTGCCAGTCGCGCCGCGCCCACCGAAATTGCTCGCCGCGTATCTCTCGCTCGGCGCGTGGATTGCCGGACCGCCGGCGCTCGACCTCGAATTCAGCACGATTGATTTTCTCACCGTCATGGACATGCACAACCTCAACCCAGAGACCGCTCGCCTCTATCTCGGCCCGCAATGGAAAGAACAATTCGTCGCTTCGCGCGGCTAATCGGATTTATCGCGATTACCGCCGGTGCGTTTGCCGAGTACGCCGCCACCATCGCGTACCGGCGCGGACCGGAACGGATTCAACGCCAATCGCGCTGGATTCAACGGCAAGCGGTGCGGCTGACGCGGCTGTTTGGTTTGCGAATCAATCTCCAATCGCAAGGCGAAACGGCGCCGTTGCTCGTCTGCAATCACGTCAGCTACCTCGACATCATCGTTTTGGCGGCGGCAGCGCCGGTGCGCTTTGTGGCGAAATCGGAAGTGAAAAGCTGGCCGTGGTTTGGTTGGCTCGCGCGGTGTGCCGGAACAATTTTTATCGAACGCCAACACCGGCGCGAGTTGCCGGTGGCCAATCGGCGTTTGTCCGACACCGTTCAGCAAGCTGGCAGTATCGTGATGTTTCCAGAAGGCACCAGCTCCGACGGTCAAAAAGTTTTGCCGTTTCGGAGCTCGATGCTCGCCGTCGCCGTCGAGGAAAACTGGCCGGTCTTGCCGGTCTGGCTCGGCTATGAATTGCCGGGCGGCGATGTGACGCGGGAAGTTTGCTGGTGGGGCGACATGACGTTGCTGCCGCATTTTTGGGGATTGCTCGGGTACCGGGAGATTCGGGCGACGGTTCGCTTCGGGGAACCGGTGCGACATTGGGACCGGAAAGCGCTGGCGACGGAATTGCACGCGGCAGTACGTGAGCTTGCCGGACTGCAATCAGTTTACGCCGGCAGCGTCGTGAAATAAATTCTGCAACCCCCAAACATCGCTGCGTTCAATCCAGCACGGCACAAAACCGCGCCGCTCTTTTACATTGCTGTCCGCTGTCAATACCAACCGGACTTTGCCGTGTTCGTTCGCGATTAAGACGGTCGTCCCCGGTGCCGGTACGATGACTTGGCCGAGGAAACCTTTTCGCAATTCAGCCACCGGCACGCGTTCGTTGTCGCCGGTTAGCACGTAAAAAATCCGGTTCGTCGCATCGAATTTTACCTCTGAAAAAACAAAGCGGAACGATTCTTCCTCTTGCCAGCCCGTTGCCGAACGTCCATCAAACCGCAGGTCGGCTCCGAATTGTTGCGTCTGAGCGTTCCAAGTAAAACTGTGATCCACTAAAAATTCGACGGCGTAGGTGTGCGCTGTGTCGGGACTGAGCAACTTGACCTTCGCCGCTTCAACCGTAAATGCACTCGCCAAGCAGATGCTGAACAAAAGGAAGTGTTTCATGACGACAATTTAACTTCTTACCGGAGCTAGTCAACCCGTTACTACAATCTTTCATCGACGATTTCGCCCGGTCTCGGTAGATTGCCGGCATGAACGATTGGCAAGTGGTGCTCCTGCGTATCGGCGCGATGTTTCTAGTGATTTGTCTCGGCTGGATTGCGCGCCGCCGGAATTATCTGGCCGCTGAAACCACCGGTATTCTCAGCCGGCTGGTGGTGGATGTCGCCTTCCCGGCGATGGTGGTAACGCAAATGCTCCGGACAGTGGACCTGCCGGCCTTGCGCGAAAACTGGCTCTGCCCGGTGTTCGGTGGCGTGCTGATTGTGGTGGCATATTTGGTGGCATTGCCGGTGGCACCGTTGTTTTGCCGGGGCGAACAAAAGCATACGTTTTTATTTTTAGCGGCGATTGCAAACTGGATTTTTCTACCGCTCCCGATTGCGGAAGGATTATATGGCGATGCCGGTGTGCGCGCGACCTTGTTTTACAATGTCGGCGCGCAACTGGTGTTGTGGACGCTCGGCGTCTGGGTGCTCAGCGGCGGTAAAGCGCTCGGCCCGGCGCTCCGGCAACTGGCATGCAACGGCGGCCTGTGGGCGACCGGGATCGGCATTGCGCTGGCGCTGACGTTCCCGGCATTGCGCGGTTTGGAAACATTGAATCCCCGGCAAGCTTCCGGTATCGCGCTCGCCGGTGGAATGTTAGTGCAAGCGTTGACGATGATTGGCAACCTGACAATTCCGATGTCGCTGTTAGCCATCGGCGCACAACTCGGCGGATTAGCCGGACCGGTGCATCGCTTGTCGCGACCGGTTTGGGGCGTGTTGTTGGCGCGACTGATTGTCGGACCACTGGCGACGCTGGTGCTAGTTTGGGTGCTGACGCTGGTTGGCATTCACATTCCGGTCACACTGCGAATGGTTGGATTTTTGATTGCGACGATGCCGGTGGCGATTAGTTGCAGCGTGATGGCCGAACGGTTCGGCGGCGACGCTGGTCTGTCGGCGCAGGGGATTTTCTACAGCACGTTTTTTAGTCTACTGACGGTGCCACTGTGGTTCTACGTTATTCAGCATTTCGCGTTGTAATCGGTTATTTATCTTTGGGGCCGATACAGTAGAGATTAACTTCACCCCTGTAAAAAATCCGGTTGCCAGAAAAAATCGGATTACTGATGGTGCTTTCATTGCGCTCTGGACCGTACCGGAAATACAACTGCTCAATACGATTCTTAGCGACTTGTTTGAACTGTCGCCCCGGCTCGATGACGATGGTGCTGCCTTGATTGTCCCAAATGTAGATGTACTTACCGCCCAGCGTCGGGCTTGAACTGCAACCAGCTCGGATAATGCCGTTGTGCTTCATGAACGGGCTGAGGTCGAGGAGCTTCTGATAGACAAGTTCGCCTTTTGCGGCATCAATCACAGTCAAGACGCCGTCCACGCTCAGGATATAGGCCAACCCTTGATATAACAGCGGCGCGGCACAATGGTCGTAGTTAAACCAACACGGGAAAGCTTTCAGGTCATACTCGCATTCCTTGGTATCTTTTATGACAAGCGGATCAGTGAGCGAGTCCGGCAATGTTTGAAAGGCAAACCGAATACCACCGGAGGTTTTTGAAAGGATGTAACTACAGACGGTTCGACCTTCAGTTGCCGGTGAGACATAATCGGCGATGTTGTAATAGGGAGGCGTAAAACGCTGTGCGAGGATTTTACCATCTTTGACTTGAGTGATAACGCCAAAGGATTGTATGATGAATCGCTCACTACCAACAGGGATCGATAACAGGGATGACATCGAATGTAGTCCTTTGGATTTCCATAGAGGGACCGGTGTAATAACCGCGCCAGTTTTACTATTCAAAGTGACCGCCCCAAGCTGACTCGATGCTTTGATAATCAGTTTATCATTTACTAAACATGGCGACGCACAGTACCCATGTTCGCGATGCTGAATATCAATGATCGTGGTCCAGATGCGAGTTCCACTCAGGTCGAAGCAGGCAATGAGTCCTGACCCATAAAGGACATATACATTTTGACCATCACTCACAGGTGTCGGACCGGACTCACCGGCCTCCGAATTGCTCTGCCCGGGATATTTGCCAGAATCCATCTTCTTCAGCAGTTGGGTAATTTTTTGGGTGTTCTCTACCTGCTCCCGACTGAGTAACTTCACATTCGGTAAATACTTCTCCGGAGCATTACAGTAGGCTTGAAGTGTGTCTTTAATCTTGGCCTGGAGTGGAACGATTTCGGCAAAGACCTCTGGATGTTCTTGACGTTCCTTGGGTGTGGCGGCGTCCGCATATGTACTGGAGCGCGCCCATAACACCTTGCCATCCTTGGCGGAAACACAGAGTAACGTCGCCGCTTCTACCGGCACAAAAAGTTTATCGCCAACACTGATCGGCGAACCGACACCGGGACCATTATCCGGCATGGGAGTCGACCAAATGATATTCCGGCTCTCATAATCGCTCTTATCCGTCCCAAAGAAAGCGGCATTGAAATGCCATTGAATCACACCTTTGCTCCAACCGACATCGTCCAAAGGCGCCACCCGCAACAGAAGCCGGTTCCAACCTTTTTGGAGAGGCACCAGAAGGTGCTGGCCATCTTGTAAACCTTTGACAACGAAACCGCCCAAGTCATTTCCATTCACCCAAACTTTCGCCGAGCCACTCAGCATGAGGTTCAGAAATACCGGCTTGCCTTCAGCGGAATAAATCCAAGTATGCGCGTAAGCGACAAGCCCTTTTCCATCTTTGGTGGCATTGTTGTACATCGGCCAAAAATCCAGCCAAGCCGTATCCAGTGTGATCGCTTTCCATTCTAAGCTACCGACTTTATCACCGGTCGTGGGCGCGAATTTAGCCTCATCAGTCCCAAAATCATCTTTTGCGGTTTTCCCTTCCGGAATCGGAACCGGTCCCAGCGTGAGCCAATCTCGAATCAGACCTTCGGACAGCGGCGCGCCTTTGTCACCCGGTTTTGGCGTTTTGGATTGCGCAACCAATTCTTTAACCGATTGCGCCAACCGACCCCACGTCAGTGGTGGATTCGCCGCAGGGAACCGACCATTGCCGTCTCCGCGCCAGCCAAAGGGATGCTCAGTCGTCGGCTGGAAAGCAGAGTCTCCGAATTGAATCTCCGTTTTTTGACCGGAGGCACTGCTTTCAATGAAGATGGCCAAAAAAATACTGGAAGCGATTTTAAAGCAATTGCGGTAACGCATAGTTTAACCTTCTGTAATTGTTATAGCTCCTACGAACTACACAATAGTGTATTCTTATCACTTCTCTGACAAGTATAAAAAAAGCCGGGCACTCCGTGAGGAATGCCCGGCTCTGATTGCGAATATTCGCTTACAAACTCTTGGCGATTTTCTTGAGCAGGTCAACGGTGCGGCAGGAATAGCCCCATTCGTTGTCGTACCAACTCACGAGCTTGAAGAATTTACTATTCAGCTCGATACCGCTGCCGGCGTCGAAGATGCTCGACAGTTGGCAGTGGATGAAGTCGCTGCTGACGACTTCGTCGCTGGTGTAACCAAGAATGCCTTTGAGATAGGTCTCGCTGGCTTTTTTCATGGCCGCGCAAATCTCGGCGTAGCTGGTTTCCTTCGTGGTCTTGAAGGTCAGGTCAACGACGCTGACAGTCGGCGTCGGAACGCGGAAGGACATACCGGTGAGTTTGCCTTTGACTTCCGGAATCGCGAGGCCGACGGCTTTCGCGGCACCGGTGGTGGATGGGATAATGTTCTGCGCGGCGGTACGGCCACCTTTCCAATCTTTCTTCGATGGGCCGTCCACGGTTTTTTGCGTGGAGGTGTAGCTATGGATGGTGGTCATCAAACCTTCTTCAACGCCGAATCCTTCCTTCAGCAAGACGTGAATCACCGGCGCGAGGCAGTTCGTGGTGCAGCTCGCATTGGAGATGATGTGGTGCTTGGCGGCATCGTACTTCTGGTCGTTGACGCCCATGACGATGGTGATGTCTTCGTTCTTGCCGGGGGCGCTGATGATGACTTTCTTGGCGCCGGCGTCAATGTGACCTTTGGCCTTCGTCGCGTCGGTAAAAAGACCGGTGCTTTCGATGACGATGTCAACACCGAGCGCCTTCCACGGCAATGCGGCTGGACCTTCTTTGACAGCGAGGCATTTGATTTTGTTGCCGTTGACGACGAGGACATCATCCTCGGCGACAGTCGGCGAGGATTTCTCGCTCGTCACGGTGCCGGGGAAGCGGCCTTGCGTCGAGTCATACTTAACCAAGTACGCGAGGTTGTCCGCTGGGACGAGATCGTTGACGGCGACGACTTCGACTTCTTTACCGAGCAGACCTTGATCGCAGATTGCGCGGAACACTAACCGGCCGATGCGGCCGAATCCATTAATACCAACTTTGATTGCCATGTTTTTTATTCTCCTTCGAATGTTTTGGGTGAAACGTGCGCGGAGACTACGGAAAACTCGGACAGTCGTCAAACGGAATCATTATCTAACCATTCCCGATGCAGTGCTGGACATAGGCGATAATTTTCTGGTCATCGTCGCGGGCGGCCCAGACGACGCGCAGAAAATCGGCGGGATGAACCTTCACGCGCTTGAAAAAAGTCCGGTCGCCGCCACAACCATACATCAACTCCGCCGGCATCTCGCCGGCCAGTTTGGCGCGCGCCTTGGCAATTTGCCGGGGCAACCACAGAAAGCCGGCCACTGCAGCATCTTTCGCTGGTAAATCGCTCACTGCAATCACGTGCCCGGTGGGCTGGCCTTTTTGGATGGTCAGGAAATAATCGCGCCGCACCGCAGTGATCAACAGGACGGTCGCAAACGACGGCTCTTGGGCGCCGCACCAATCTTCAGCGAAGTCATACAGCTCTTGCGGCGTGCAGCCGATGCTGGCGAGAAACGCGGTCTCGGCAGCGTTAAAAAAGGTTGCCGGCTGCCGGTTGCCGTCTCGATACACGGCCACCGCCTTGACATAACATTCCCGAAATAAATCGTCCCAGTCGTAGTGATTCACATCATATATCATATCCATAATGGCCGGCTGATACAACAATGCAGTTGCGTGGCGGCGAGTTTTGCCGTACAAATACGCCGCTTTTATGAGACATACGCTTTCAGTTTTGGTGGAAAACAAATTCGGTGTTTTAACGAGAATCAGCGGCCTATTCAGCGGTCGCGGATTCAACATCGAAACATTGAACGTCGCGCCGACCCAAGACGCCACGACTTCGCGGATGACCATCGTCGTCAAAGGCGATGACGCCGTGTTAGAGCAAATCACCAAGCAACTCAACAAGCTCGTTGAAGTCATCAAGGTTCAAGATTTCCGCGATGATGAATATGTGGATCGCGAATTGGTGCTGTTGAAAATTAACGCCACTGCCAAAGCGCGACCGGAAGTCATGCAGATTTGTGACATCTTCCGCGCCAAAATTGTAGACGTGGCGCACCAGACATTGACCATCGAGATTACCGGTGACGAATCGAAGATTAGCGCATTTCTCGAACTCATGGAACAGTTCGGAATCTGTGACCTCACACGCACCGGCAAAGTCGCGATGCCGCGTAAATAATTTCACCCAACCCAAGCAAAAGGAAAAACACCATGGCACTCATTAATTTCGGCGGCACCAAAGAAACCGTCGTCACTCGCAAAGAGTTTTCACTCGCAAAGGCGCACAAAGTTTTGAAAAACGAAGTCATCGCCATCATCGGCTACGGCGTCCAAGGCCCGGCGCAGGCGCTGAATCTCAAAGATAACGGTTTTAAAGTCATCATCGGTCAGCGCCCCGGCAAGAGTTGGAAGCGCGCCGTTGCCGACGGCTGGATTCCCGGCAAAACATTGTTCGATTACGCCGAGGCCGTCCAACGCGCCACCGTGGTGCAAATGCTGGTTTCTGACGCCGCGCAACGAGACATTTGGCCCCTCGTGAAACCGAACCTCAAGCCCGGTGCCGCGCTTTATTTCTCCCACGGCTTTCCGATTACCTACCGCAAAAAGACTGGCATTGTTCCACCGAAGAACGTGGATGTCATCATGGTCGCGCCGAAAGGTTCCGGCCTGAATGTCCGCCGGAACTTTCTCAGCGGTGCCGGTATCAATTCTAGCTACGCGATTTATCAAGACGCCACCGGTCACGCCAAAGAACGTTGCATCGCGCTTGGCGTCGGCATCGGTTCTGGCTACCTGTTTCCCACCACATTCCCACACGAGACCAACAGCGATCTCACCGGCGAACGCGGCGTGTTGATGGGCTGTTTGGCTGGCGTGATGGAAGCGCAATACGAAGTACTCCGCGCTCACGGCCATAGCCCAAGTGAAGCTTTCAACGAAACCGTCGAAGAACTGACGCAGTCACTTATTCGTCTGGTGGATGAAAACGGCATGGACTGGATGTATTCCAATTGCAGCGCCACCGCCCAACGCGGCGCGCTTGACTGGAAACCGCACTTCAAGAAAGCTTCGCTGCCGGTATTCAAAAAACTCTACCAACGCGTTGCCTCCGGTGCAGAAGCCGAACGCGTCATTAAAGTTTGTGGCGCCAAGAATTATCCGAAGCAAATCGCCAAAGAACTCACCACTCTCCGTAACAGCGAAATGTGGCGCGCCGGTGCAGCCGTGCGCTCTCTGCGTCCAACGGAAAAAGCAAAAGTCATTACTGCCGGCACCAAAGGCGTCGCCGGTCGCGCAGCGTAGTGCGTTTAGTGTAGCTAAACTCATATTGACACGCAAGTTCTGTCAGTGTATTATTCGGTAGTTATGGCGAGTTTTGGATGAATCTGCAATTCGCATTTATGGTGAGAAGTTTGATTCCTGACGGTGGTTTAACCACCAGAAATGACCAGACGTTAGCCCTACGGACTCATAATCATCAGCCGCTTGTACGGTTCAACTCCAGTGTAATCTTGGCATCACTACTGAGCATTTTGACTTGCTTGACCAGTCAGACAACGCTAGCGGATTCCATTGTTATTACAAATAATTCGTTTGAAGCTGGCACCGGCTACTGGGCTTTGTTCAATGATCCAACAAGCTGGGCGGCTAACTTTTCCGGTAATACGCCTGGAGATTCAATGAACGCCCAAGTTGTCAATGGGACATCCGCCGGATTAACTGGTTTTAATGGGGCTAATGTTTTGGATATCAATTTAGATGTGGGAGGAATTTCTGGGGCTTCAGGGACTTCTTGGGTTTCGACTAAATCACTTGGCGTCTACCAGTCTAATACCGTCTACACATTAACGGTTGCTGAAGCGAGCCAACACAATAATCCTGCACGCGGCACTACCATTGCGCTGGCCGCTCAAAGCAGCATTCCCTCCTCCGGTAGCTCACCCGCATATACGGCTGCTTCCACGAGTCTGAATTTTACTAATCTTTCTACGACCTTCACAGATGTAACTGTGGTTTTGAATACTGCGCTCCATCCGTCACTAGTCGGGGAACAAATTGCGGTTTTACTCGAACAAAATGCTTTTGCATCGGAATATGGTGCCGAAGTCTTTTTTGACAATGTCCGCCTGACCACATCTCCATCGCCTGTTCCTGAACCGGGCTTGATTGGTTTATTAAGCTTGGGTGGTGGCTTCCTGCTCTTGTGGCAGCGCCGAAAAACACACCACTCCTGAGCGCTCGGTTTTACCCGCGTCAATTAAGCGTACCGGCCAAATTCTTGAATCGCTGCCATGATGAGGCGCATCCCGGTTAAGCGTGAACCGTTGTTAATCGAACCGGCGGTGGCGAAGAGCAGTCCACGTTGGGCGCGAGCTTGCTCGAAATCCCGGAGAAATTCGCGGACGATATTTTCTTCTTCATTGCGACTAAAAGTAAATGGCGCAAGCTGTCCCTCAATTACCGCGCCCGGCATGTGCTGGCGAATCAACGAAACCGGCAATGTCGGACCGAAGTTTACGCCGGTGAAATTCAAACGCGAAAGCACCGGCAGAAGATGTCCCATCGCGGAGTCAGAATGTTGGTACCGACGGTCACCGGGGGTAGGTGAAAAATGGCCGAACATTGTTTTCAAAATCGGATAGGCAAACAATTCGTACATATCAGCGGTGAGCAGACAACAGTTGTCATCGTTGAATTGGAAGCCGTGTGGGAACTGACCGCTTTCTTCATCCAGGATGCGCGCCCGTTCCAGCATGGCACGAATCATCAAATCCCGAAAACGCACAGCAAGATCGGGATTATCCATGATGAGGAAAACCAAATCTTCCGAACCATAGACAGACGTCGCAAAAGTGACCGGACCCCGCTGGAAGCGGTAAGTTGGCGGCTGAACACCGAGCGCGATGAGCCGGTGTTTTTCGGAATCCCAGTTTGCCGGCAAGATAAAGCTCCGGAGGTTTTCCAATCGTTGCTCGACACGGTCAAGCAGTTGCTGAAGTTCAGTTTCGCCGTGGGCGGATTGCTGAAGCCAATAGGATTCGTTATGCCAAATATTATTGGCCTCAAAAATATCGTGCAATTGCTTGACCGGCGGATAGGCCAGTTTCGGATCCGGGATGCTTTCCGACAACAGGCGCCGGCCGACAATCTTTTCCGATTTGTCGTTGTAAGCCCGACTCACTTCAGCACCCCATACGGCATCATGGAGCAACCGGTGCCAAGTGGCGGGAGTTTCGGGAATATCAAGTTCGGCAAAAATACATTCCCGACTCATCAGAACTCCAAGCGGCACCTGAGGAATGTCCGCGCCAAATGGATTGGCCACCGCTTGCTCTTGATCGGCCCAGAAGCGTTCGAGGTTCACCGGTGCCAATCCGCCGTCAGCACGTGTCCGAGCGACTAACTTCGCCGAGTGTTCGTTAATATTTAAATTAATTTGAGCCATGCATTGTTTTTTTCACACGCAGCCAGACATTGCAATATCCAATTTTTCAGAATAACTGGGAAAACACTTGTCAGAAAAAACAATTTCAGACACATTGCGTACCAACGCGGTTTCAGGAGAATTATGATTAAATTTGAAAAGCGGATTTTATTTGTCGGGTATGGTGCAGTCGCGCAATGCACGTTGCCAATTCTAGTCAAAGAACTCGGCGTGCCGTGCCGGAACATCACCATCATGGATTTTGAAGACCGACGCACCGCGCTCCAACCATGGTTGAAACGCGGCGTGAAATTTGTCCGTGACCGCGTGACGCGCGAGAACATGGGTAAATTGCTTAGTAAACATCTGACCGCCGGTGATGTTTTGATTGATTTGGCATGGAATATTGATTGCTGCGAGTTGCTCCAGTGGTGTCATGACCGGGGAGTCTTGTACGTCAATACCTCAGTCGAGCTTTGGGATCCGTACGAGAACTCGAAGAATGCATCCCCACAAAAGATGACGCTCTACTGGCGGCATATGAAACTTCGCGCGATGATTGCCAAGTGGAAAACGCCGGGGCCGACCGCAGTCTTGGAACACGGCGCAAATCCCGGATTGATTTCACATTTTACCAAACAAGGGTTGATTGATATCGGACGGCGGAGCATTAAGGATAAGAAAGTCACCGGTCGGGCCGCCGAAAAAATCGGACAACTTATCGCCGACCAAAAATTTAACGAGCTCGCCATGCAACTCGGCGTAAAGGTGATTCATTGCAGCGAACGCGACACTCAAATCACCAACCGACCTAAAGAAGTCGACGAATTCGTCAACACCTGGAGCGTCGAAGGTTTTCGGGAAGAAGGCACGACGACTTCTGAGCTGGGCTGGGGTACACACGAGAAGGAGCTACCGGCACTTGCCTACGAACATTCCACCGGACCACGCAATCAGATCTGCCTCGCACGAATGGGCATGAACACTTGGGTAGTGTCGTGGGTACCGAATTATTGCATTCGCGGGATGGTTGTACGGCACGGCGAAGCGTTCACCATCTCCGACCGGCTCACGGTCTGGAAAAACGGCAAAGCAGTCTACCGTCCAACGGTACATTACGCTTACTGCCCAGCTGACGTGGCCATCGCCTCGCTCAACGAACTACGCGGTTACGACTACAAGCTGCCGGAGAAGCAGCGGATTCTCAACGACGAAATCACCAGCGGCGCGGACATTCTCGGCTCGCTACTGATGGGACACTCGTACAATTCGTGGTGGATTGGTAGCGATTTGAGCATTGAAGAATCTCGCCGGCTGGTTCCACACCAAAACGCAACCACGATGCAAGTCGCGATTTCCGTGGTGGCAGCGGTCGCCTGGATGATTGAGAACCCAGCCCGGGGTGTCTGCGTGCCGGATGATTTACCGCACGAGTACGTCCTGAAAATCGCCAAACCCTATCTCGGCAAATGGATTTCCAAGCCGTCGGACTGGACGCCATTAAAATATTATGCCAATGCGTTCCCCGGTTATAACAAACCAAACATCGACCGGCGCGATCCGTGGCAATTTAAGAATTTCCTGATTACTGACGGAGACTAGCGAGAAAATTGGAGCGGGCGAAGGGAATCGAACCCTCCTAGCCGGCTTGGGAAGCCGGTGCATTACCACTATGCTACGCCCGCTTACTACCGGGCATTCTCGCCGGTTTTTCCGCTAAATCAAGTCCCAAGTAAAAATTATCTATCCACGCTTGACACCCGCTCGATTTCCGCTTATTTGTTTACGTCAATCCGTCTCGCCGGGAAGCGAGAAAAAAACAACGTTAGAGAGACAACATTATGACAAAGTTCTTCAAGCAGAAAGTTGGCGGTTTCACACTAATCGAGTTGTTAGTTGTAATCGCGATTATTGCAATCTTGGCTGGTATGCTCTTACCGGCGTTGGCGTCCGCTCGTGAAAAAGCACGACGTACTCAGTGTCTAAACAATCTCAAACAGCTCGGCTTAGCCATCGCTCAGTATTCCGGTGATTATTCAGATCGTACACCAGCAGCTGGAGTGGCTTCAGGAACGAGCGCTCTCACCACCAATCTATCGCTGGCATCAACCTACCTCGGCACGCCGAAAGGACTGGCCTGTCCGTCCGGTGGAAAATTGGCAGTTTCAACTTGGAGCGGTTGTCTAGATGCCAACCTTAGCTATGCTTATCAAGGGGCCGGACAAAATGGTAACACCAATATGGTCTGGATGGCGGATCCAAATGATATTGTTGCTTGGGATAGTCGCGTGGGTGCTTCAGTTGCCGGCGGTAATGCTTCTACTATTTTCGCAGCAACTAATGCTACTTGGAATACGGCTAGCGCTCACAAGGGTGCCGGCGGTAATATTTTATTCAATGATAGCCATGTTGGGTGGGCAACTAAGATGCCGACAAATGCCACAAACGGCTATCTCGATCCTCAATAAACAACTAGGAATTTAACTTAGAAAGACCCCCACTAATCCTAGTGGGGTCTTTCTTTTGCCGAGATTGATTAACTACGCTTAACGCGTGTTCCGTCGTTGTCAGCAGTTAAGATATGCGTCTGACACCGGATTCGTAATTTGGCGTACACACTCGCCATCGCTTCGGCAACTGCCCGTTCCTTTTGTTCGGTGATACAGACGATAGCCGGTCCGCTGCCGCTTAACCAGCCACCTAACGCACCGGCTTCCACACCGGCGGTCACGACATCGCTAAACATCGGCGTCAACTTCTGCCGGTACGGCTGATGTAACTTGTCGTCAAATAGACCACGCAAAAGCGTGTAGTCGCCGGTGGCAAAAATCGCGGTAATGAGTGCGACACGACGCAAATTTTCGACGGCATCACGCAACGGCACTTGCTTTGGCAAAAGCGCACGCGCCTTTTCAGTGGCGACCTCGTATTCCGGACAGCAGACCACAAATTTCACCGTAGCCAGCACGCTAAACCGCCGGTAATGCACCGCGCCATTAATTATTCCTGCTACTACAAATCCGCCAAACAAGGCCGGGCCCGCATTATCCGGATGTTGCTCCAGTTCAGTTACCAAATCCAACATCGCCGCCGCTCCCAATGGCCGGCCATTCAGTTCGTTCAACGCATACACAATCCCCAACCGAACCGTGACACTCGAACCAAGACCACCGGAGACCGGCAACTCGCCTTTGACTTCAATCTGCGCGCCGTGCGGTTTAATCTGGCTGCGCTTAAAAAATGCCGACGCCGCTTCCCGGCTCATCGCATTAGCCGCTGTCGAATTGCGTTGGCTGTCCACCCGCTCGATGACCGGTTCATCGGTCTCGCGCACAGAAATCTGATTGTGCAATTTCAGCGCCAGCCCCAGCGTGTCAAAACCGGGGCCGAGATTCGACGTGCTGGCCGGCACGCGAACAATAACGGATGGCTTCCTCATGCCACCGGTATAGCTCGACCCGTTCCGCAAGTCAATCAGTTGACTTCGCGCCGCTCAAACTTTAATCTGCGCCCGTGAAACCGCTCGCATTTTACAGCACCAACGGTCTTGCGCCGCGCGTCAATCTGCGCCAAGCCTTGCTCCAAGGCCAAGCGCCGGATCGCGGTTTGTATTTGCCGGAAAAATTTCCGCGCCTCACCGTCGCCGAAATCGCCGACAAATCGTATTCCGAAATTGCGTTTGAAGTTCTCCGCCGGTACGCCACCGGCATCGTGGATGACGCCACGCTCCGCGCAATTTGTGCCGACGCCTATGATTTCGAAGTGCCACTCGAAAAAGTTTATGACCGCGTTCACGTCATGCGCCTCGACCGCGGACCGACGGCGTCATTCAAAGATTTCGCCGCTCGAATGATGGCGCGACTCATCGGCAAATTCGTCCGTGAAGCTGGTCAGACGCTCACAATTCTCACTGCTACCAGTGGCGACACCGGTTCGGCAGTTGCCAGCGCATTTCACGGCGTCGCCGGCATTCGCGTACTCGTATTATTTCCGGTGGACGAAGTCAGCGACCGGCAACGCAAACAGATGACCACGTTGCGCGACAACATTCGCACCATCGCCATCACCGGTAAGTTCGACGATTGTCAGGCGCTAGTAAAACGCGCCTTCGCGGATCCGGCGCTTGCTGCGCTGCCGCTTTCCTCCGCCAACTCCATCAATATTGGCCGGTTGCTGCCGCAGAGCGTTTATTATTTCCACGCCGCCGCGCAACTCGGTGAACCGCTCGTCATCGCTGTTCCCTCCGGTAACTTCGGCGACATGATGGGCGCAGTTTTCGCTCGTGAAATGGGATTACCGGTGCGCCGGCTCATCGTACCGGTGAACGACAACAATGAATTTCCAGAATTTCTCGCGACTGGCCGGTACGAAAAAATCGAACCGTCGCGCAACTGTCTCTCGAACGCCATGAATGTCGGTCATCCGAGCAATCTCGCTCGGCTCGTGGCGATTTACGGCGGGCAGATGGATGAGACCGGCAAAATTCACCGCGCGCCGGACATGGCGCGGATGCGCCGCGAACTATTTTCCACTTCGGTTTCCGACGAGCAAACCCGCACAACAATCCAGCAAGCATGGCACGACTACAAACTTTTGCTCGAACCACACGGCGCAGTGGCGTGGCGCGGTTTTCAAGATTTTCTCGCGACCGAATCGCTCGGCGATTCACCAGCGGTGATATTGGAGACAGCGCATCCAGCAAAATTCCCAAATGAAATCGAACGGCTGCTTGGTTTTTCACCGGAGGTACCGGCGGCGCTGGCGGCATTGGATAAATTGCCGGAAGATTTCGACCGATTGCCGGTTGACTACGAGCAATTTCGCCAGTATGTGCTGAGTCATTACGCATGAAACGCATTATCATTCTTGGCGACGGCATGTCAGATTATCCGGTCGCTCGGCTCGGCGGTAAGACGCCGTTGCAAGTGGCGCGGCATCCGCATATGGATCGGCTGGCGCGCGAAGGCCGGTGCGGTTTATTCAAAACCATCGAAGACGACATGCCCACCGGTAGCGAAGCGGCGAATCTTTCGGTGCTCGGCTACAATCCGCGCGAAGTGTTGCAAGGACGGGGCGTGCTCGAAGCCGCCAGCATGGGCGTGGACATCGGTCCGGACGACATGGGAATGCGGTGCAATCTGATTTGTCTATTTAACGATGGCCGCATCAAAAATCATTCCGCCGGACACATCACGTCGGCTGAATCTGATGAAATGCTCCGAACGCTCCAGAAAGAAATCGGCCAACCGGGATTAAATTTTTACACCGGCGTTAGCTACCGGCACCTTTTTGTCGGCACGGGACTTGATGCACGACTGGAGTGTGCGCCGCCGCACGATCATCCGAATGAATTAGCTGATGGTCTAATGATTCGCCCGAAAGTTCCAGAGGCAAAAGCGACGGCAGATTTGCTCAACGACTTGACGCGCCGGTCGTGGGAAATTTTGAAAGACCATCCGGTGAATCAACGCCGGCGCGCCGCCGGTAAAGATCCCGGCAACTCGATTTGGCTCTGGTCGCCTGGTATGCGACCGAAGATGTGGACGTTCCGGGAGCGGTTTGGTGTGACTGGCGCGGTGATTTCGGCGGTGGATTTGATTCGCGGCATCGGTGTTTATGCCGGCTTGGAAATCATTAAGGTTCCCGGCGCGACCGGCTTGCACGACACCAACTACGAAGGCAAAGCCGATGCGGTGCTGGATGCACTCCAGCGGGTGGATTTTGTGTATGTTCACGTCGAAGCGCCGGATGAAGCGGGGCACGAAGGTAATCTGGATTTGAAAATCAAAACGATTGAAGACCTCGATGCACGATTGGTCGGACGGATTCTAGCCGGGTTGGAGAAAACCGAGGCGGTCGTCGCAGTTTTGCCGGATCATCCGACGCCGGTGGAGCAACGGATTCATGTTCGCGACGCCGTGCCGTTTGTCATTCGCGATCCACGCCGGCAAGCCGATGGCGTGCAGTGTTATGACGAAGTGAGTTGTGCGGCCGGTGGTTTTGGTACCGTTCACGGCGACGAATTTATTCGCGCGGTGTTTCGGTAGTGGCCGCCAAGACGACGAGCGCGCCCCAAAGCGCGAGCATTGCCCAACCGATTATGCCGGCGTTTTGCGCGGCGCTCCACGGCAAGGTCACCAGATTGGCAATGGCGTAACCGATTAAAACAATCTGGACCGGTCGTGATTTGCGTTGCGACACCAGCATGGTCACCGGTAGCAGCAAGAGCAAATGATAATGCAATTGTGACACCGGTAGGATCAGCAGCAGCCAGACGAGTCCGGCGGAAATAATCCATAGTTCGTTGCGTTTTCGTTGCCAGCCAGCGACCAGCAGCATGATGACGGCCATAATCAAACCGAGACCGTTGGCGATGAGCCGGGATTCTTCCCGGTGAGTCACACGCCAGAGAATTGCCGGTAGCGCATAGTTGTCACGTTTGCCGAAGTCGAGTAATTGACCGTTGAGTTGGCTGGCGGCGCGTTCGGCGTTGTCGCCGAGTGACGGTCCGGCGACGATGGTGGTCCATTCTTTCCAATAGGTCAGATTGCGTTGCCAGCCAAAGAAGATTGCCGGCAGAATTAATCCGCCGACAAGTACCGCGCCGAGTGTCCAGACAATAAACCGCCACCGGCGGCGCCAGAGATAAAATGCGAGCAACGCGACTGGGAAAGCTTTCAACAAAATTGCACCGGCGAGACACAGCGCGGCATGGATATTCCGGCCTTCTCGTTCCCAACAAATTGCACCGGTGACCAGCCAGAGCATTAAGATTGAAGCTTGGCCTTCGGCGGTATTTTGAATGAATGCCGGTGCGATGAAAACAAACGCTAAGAAATAGAGCCAAAACTGGTTTTTACCAGTAACCATCTTGATGCAGAGATGCATCGCCCACGCCAATAAGCCGAGCGCCATTAAGTACCATCCCAAAACGCTCACCCAAACTGGTACGAGGGCAAGCAGTGCGCAGACGAGGGCAAACGGCGGCGGATAGACGTACAACCAGCCGCGAGCGTTCTGTGCCTTATAGATGTCGGTGCCGTTCCACACAGCTTGGCCGGCGGCAATGTAAACTGTCACGTCCGAGCGCTGACTTTTCGAGAATACCGCACGATGAACCGTTACGAATCCCATCACCAGAATTAGGACGGCCAGTAAACCAGTCAGTATTTTTTTGGGCACAGTGTCCAAGTTGGTGCGGATGGTGGAGAAATAGTTCATCAGGTTGCCGGCCATTATGACGATACCGGTAGGTTGTCAAGCCCGGAGCTTGCGTTCGAGGAAGAATGGATTATTGTAGTCGCACACGGCACGCACTGTGCGGGGGCGAAACGGATTCGACTTTGCGGAGTGAACGTGAGCGGCATGCCGAGGTGGTTCGGAGGCCTCGTTAAACACCGGACAAAAACATAACAGCGAACGAAGAACTCGCTCTCGCGGCTTAATTGACCGCGACGTCTCACCGGTGACACCGGCTGGCTGGCTGAGACGACATTAGTCGGTTAGCTCGTAGTTGTTGTCTTCAGGTCTACGAGTGAAACATTAACTGGGGGCTGGCGTCGTGGATGGCCTGTCCATCGGCAGTTCACGGCGCGAGAATTAAAGATGGAACACGCATGTAGTCACTCGCGAGTACTCGGTAAGGGACGTGGGTTCAACTCCCACCGCCTCCACCATCTTGAATTTGGATTTGAAAAATCGCGCGCGCTTCGCGCGGTGAGGTTCGTTTCAGCCAAGTAATTCCATGGTTCTCTGAATGTCATGGTTAAGGTTTGACCTTTCAAAATGCGGTTCGAGCAGGCTTTTTTCAGAAACGACTTCATTTCAAGCCAGTTGTCTTCAATAGCCCATTTTTCAGGCTGATTTGTCTGAAAAATCCAGTTTTTAACGGGTTCGAGCAGTTGTGCTTTACCTTGCTCCAAATTGGAAATTTTCTGTTCCAGTTCCACTTTCTGCGCCACCAACGGATTTTTAAGCTCTTTGAATTCCTGTAGGTCGAGTGAGCCATCGGTGAACCCGGTGTTCAGCCGATCAATCCGGGACTTGATCGTGTTCAATTCAGATTTGAGTTGGTTGGCGCGGCTCTTGGCCTCTGCTGTGGCCTCCACGTCCCACGCGTCCACTTTGGCAAGGAATCGCTCCGTCCATTCCTCCGGCAATGTGGCCAATTGCACGTTACGTTTCACTTCCGCATGAAACTTTTCGTCCCGCAGATAAACACGTTCGTCACACTGCCGATTCCGGTGGGTACAGCGGTAATAGCGAAAACGTCGTCCGCTTTTTTTGATATGCCGCTCCGCAGTGATGCAATGGCCACAGGTGCCGCAAGTGGCGAAATTCAAAAACACAAAGCCTTTTTCACCGCGATGATTGCGGGGCTTGGCCACGGCAACGAGCGCCGCTTGAATCGCGTCGAAGGTTTTCTTGGAGATCATCGGCACATGCACGCCTTGATGCAATTCGCCCTTGTGCATGAAGACGCCATAGTAAAATTCACGACGGAGCAAATTGCCAAGCGATGAAAGACGGATCGGCTGGTTGGTCTGCCGTCCGAAAATTCCCAATTTGGTGGCTTCGCGTTGAATGGCCGTCAAGGTGTATTCGCCAGTGGCGAAAAGCTCCAGAAGCTGCTTCACCTTGGGGAACATTTCAGGGTGCGGTTCAATGGTCCGGAGGCGCGGTTCGTTGTAATATCCGACCGGTGCCAGGCCAGAATGAATCCCGCGCCGCACTTTCTCACGAATGCCGCGACGGATATTCACCGACAGATCGCGAATATATTGGTTGGCCATGCCAAATTCGACGGCAATCATCAGCACATTGTCTGAGGGCAAGTACGTCCGTTCAAAAGTACGAATTTCTTGAATTGCCCCGCGCTGCAACATGCCAATGATCTTTCCGCCGTCATCGAAATTGCGGGCGAGTCGATCCAGTTTCCACGCCAGCACACCTGTCGCCTCACCGTGTTGGATGCGGCTTAGCATGGTGTTGAAAACAGGTCGCCCCGGCTCTTTGGCGCTTTTGCTTTCCGTGAAGGTTTCCACAATTGAAAGTGCGTGTTGACGCGCGAGGGCGTTTAATTCCGAACGTTGCGCATCAATGGAGAGCATTTGGCGATCTTCATCTTCGCTCGATTTGCGACAGTAGATAAAGTATTTTGTCATGTGCTGAATATGGCACATGACATAAGTATATGCTAGGATAAAACACATGCAAGAACCATCCAGTCAGCCGCCACATGATTTACTCAAGACGCTGCGCGGCAAGTCGGCGTCGGAACGACAATTGCACCGGCTTCACAGCGTTGCGCTTGTCATGGCTGGGTTTTCCGCCGTCCAAGTCGGCCACATGTATGGGGATTCGCCGCGTGCCGTTGCGTATTGGGTTGAGCGCTTCAAGGCGAGTGGCCTAGCGGCAATGCAAGAGCGTTTGCGCTCCGGTCGGCCGTCACGACTCAACCCTTTGCAGATGGAAGAACTCAAGTCCCTCGTACGACAATCCGGTAAAAAATCGAAATCAATCAACGCGAATACTCTTGCTGAGTATATCAAAAAGACGTTCAAGATCTCATATACCACGCGCCAATGTTGGCGAATCTTGAAGCAACTGGCGACATGAAATCAAGTGTTCTGTCAGGTTGTTTTCCATCGGATCAACTCTGGAATTACTTGGCTGAAACGAACCTCACCGCGCGAAGCGCGCGCGATTTTTCAAATCCAAATTCAAGATGGTGGTGCCTTTTAGAGCAAGTTCGAACTTATTTCAAGTACAATCCCCAAGATTAGGGTATCCCCACACCCTTCCCCACGGTGGGGAGGGG
>Ga0118677_10000444_pt1 | contig 90560 bp, 56 predicted proteins | sample AliMusrvi5mmetaG_FD_86154 | JGI IMG/M metagenome (GOLD analysis project Ga0118677, IMG submission 86154) | reverse complement strand
CATATGGGCAAGGGAAAGAAAGAATGTTCAGTCAATCTATCAAAGGAGAAATACCTAACTTAAATATCAGCACTTTATTGTATTGACAAAGGGGTCCACTTTATGATTTCCATTCAGCACTGCAGGGTGAATAGAGCAAAATGGTAAATGTAATTAGTATTGCATACATAAATAGTTTGTGCATTGTATTCCCTTTTCATTATCAATAATCAATATGATCTGCCAGCTAATAACGCGTGTTAGTATGAATTGTGAGATATTTTACCGTGTATTGTTGTAAAACTGCAATGTGGTAGGAGTTCAGTTTTTTTGCGAGTGGATTTCCATCCATCCTTCGATACGCGCTTCGCGCTACTCAGGACGAACGGAAATTTACTATATTACACATTAACACTGAACTGTCACGCAATGTGGTAAGAGTTCACTCGTGTTGATTATTACGTCATGCGGAAACTGATTCAGCACCCAGGCACGTTTGGGATAGGTCCTGAATCAAGTTCAGGATGACGTGTTTCCGATTACTCTGAACTGTTAAGCAATGTGTTGAATAGCTGTGGTGTAATAGTCTTTGTTATGTGAGTTTGATAGCGGTGGAGATAGCCGGGTAAGGTTGAAAAGTGCTGTATAAAAATACAGACTTCTGCTAGAAAGCAGAAGTCTGTTCATATGGTAAAAATCATTCCTTAATAATTCTAGTTAATGATCAGCATAGAGCTGGGCTGCAACAAGAGTGTTCTTTTTCAGCCATTTTACATGACCATCGACCCAGAGGAAATTAGCGCCGTCACTGTGTCTGTTCATAACCCAATGCCAGCCAGGCATTCGGGTGTCATCGTCAAAACCATAGGAATTGTATCCATCACCCATTACATCATGAGCTCCGCAGTCACCTGTTATCATAGTGTCGGAAGGCTGCTTTATGGTTGCCATTTTAACTGCGCCCTGATCAACACAGCAGTGAGTCAAGGTGACGTTAAAGTTGTAGCTGCGCTGGATCTGTATTCTGCAGGGATTTATGTCATTTACCGTGCCGCTGGGACAAACAAAAATCTGGGAGTTTTTCACATATGGATCCAACAAGTTGATCCAGAAAGCTACGTGATCTCCACACTTGTTTATGATCCAGTCTTTATTCTGTGTTCCGGGGGGAACAGTACCGTGGTAGTTGACTCTGCACGGAGTCAGGGCTTCATCATAGTCCTGGGCGTATTGAGTTATTGCCAGCCCAACTTGTTTCAGGTTACTGGCACACGATGACTGTCTGGCCTTTTCCCTCGCTTTTGCAAATACAGGGAAGAGGATTGCGGCTAATATAGCTATAATAGCTATAACAACCAAAAGTTCAATTAACGTAAAACCTTTTCTTTTCATGTTGTTTCTTCCTCTCTTCGTGTGATTTTTTGCATCATTTCGGAAAAACAGTACATATTTCCTCTATTAATGCGTACTATAACATGTTTTGGCGGCATTATGCTATATCTGACCAGAAAATATTCAGAAAAAGTTTTATACTGCAAGAATGAGTTCATTGCAAGTGTAAAATCACACGTTGGGATACAATACATGGGGAAGATGTCTTAAATAATCCGTTGCGTGAGTCATTATTAAGGTTGTTCAATACTTTACACAGCCAATGCCTCAGCCGGATTACTCATCAGTATTCGGGTCAGGTCAGTTTCAGATACTCCACTATCTCGAAGACGCGGGGCGAAGCTTTTTAATACATAATCATACCCTCTTCCACCGTTAGCGTGGTAGAAAGTTCTGCGGCACAAGTCTGAGGAGAGGAGGAGACGGTCGGAGTAGCCTCTATCAATAAGCGCCAGAATACATGCAATTTTGTGTTCTTCCGGACTGAACTCCTGCCAGCCTATGGTGTCGAAGGAAAGGTAGCATCCTATATCCAGCAGCGATAAATGATATGTCAGGTCGATATGAATGTCCTCGTGCCAGACAATGTCTGCGTGGCTGACGATTATCTTCTCCTGTGCTGCGCCTTCATCCAGGAGAATTCGCACCTGGTCCGGAGCCGGTCGGTTTAGTGCAGAGTGGAGGACAATGGTAAGTCCGGTTTCCAGATGTGTCAGTGCTGAAGCACGTAAGACGGTTTCTTCTGCAGGGCTGACTGTGGAGTTTTTTGACCCAAGTTCACCGATCACACCAGGTTTGATTCCAGTTTCACCGATACCATTCCTTGCTTCATCTATCATCATTTTAGCAAGCGACTTTTTGTCTGCATTCCAAAAGCCGGGTGGATAAATTTCTTCACAGTAAAGTCCGGTTGTAGTAATAATATTCACTCCGGTAGCTTCAGATATTTGTCTGAGAGCCTCCGGATCTCTGCCGATATCAACAGTTGTGACATCTACCAGCGAGTTACCACCAGCTTCTCTGTATGCTATAACTTCCTGAATAGCCAAATTTATGTCCGTCAAGCGGTTGTTCTTATTGCCGGAGTGCAAGCTGATGTCACAGATGACGTGTTCGTGAGGCATGGTGACACCAAGTTTATCAGCAGGTATCTCTCCCAGCACAGTAATGATCTTTTTCAATGAAGTCTCTTTCTATCTGAAAGCTCCGGACTTTTTAATCTCACGCAAAGCCGCAAAGACGCTAAGAATGATAAGGTGTCATTATAATCAGATTGTATTTCTCACATTAATCCACAAAGCACAGAGAAGACAGCATATCTGTCCCTTCTTAGCGCCTTTGCGGCTTTGCGTGATAACTAAACCAGCTTCCACACTGCTCAACCTATATCCGAAGATTCTAAATAGATATCCTGACCCACCGGATGTCTGATATCCCATCGACAGTGCTCCAGAAGCAAGCCATAATATCACCATTTAAAAGCTGGATTGCATTTGGTTTGCCGAAACTGAATTCCGCAAGAGAAGCAGCGATTGTTTTATCTCCCGAGACCTTCGCAGCATCCGCATGAGCAATTGGATCCCATATTCTCACCTGGTTATCGAAATCCCAGGTCACGCCGCAATCATCTGAAATAATCCCCATTATCCCAGGATGATCTCCAAAACGCAGGTTATATACCAAAAGCAGTCGACCATCACTTAAATACAATGGACAGACTACCTGGCCCGGAATCTCTGTGGACTCTGGTTTTGACCATGTTTTTCCGGCATCTTCAGAATATACTGCATGGAGCGGCAGGTCTTTGTTTTGCTTGAAGTTATTCGTCCAGAATATAGAATATAGCCTGGATTCATCCAGGGCAGTGATCCTTTGATCGGAATAGTAGATACCTTCATCAAGTCCGTTGGCTACAGTAGTCATCTCTCCCCAGGTCTTTCCCCAATCGCGGGAGAAAAGTGCCATCGCGCGCATAGGGGCGGGCAGGGGATCATCATATAGTTTCCAGGTTTCAAATGAAAGCACCAGGCTTTTATCCGGTAACTCTACAACCCGTCCTGTGAAATTACCTATGACTCCATCGGGAAGAGGCACTACCTGTGGTGGAGACCATGTATGCCCGAGGTCGATGGAACGGAAGAGTATGATGTCGCAGGGGAGATAGCCGTCTGTTTCAGGATTGTAATAAGGTTTGTCCGGATCAGAACGGTCCCAGCGAGTAGTACTGATCAGGATTGTTGCATCGGAAAGTCTGGCTAGATTGTTCGCTCGATAACTGTAAAGCCGGTCATCTCCTGACAAATCATAGACCAGGCCTTCATCATTCCACGTTTTGCCGGCATCAGTAGAGCGCAGCTGCATCATTCTGCCGTCAGCGCTCTGGGTATCCGGTGTACGCCAGTAGACACATATAAGCTCCAATTCTGACAACTGCAGGATATCCGGATAGTAAGCGTGAATGGTTTCCTTCTCCGGAAATGGATTGCGATACAGTATGCCCTGGTCGATAACTTTCATTTAATACTCCTCTAGCTGCGGCTTGTCGAAAGTCTAGCAGAGTCCATGCTTCGAGTCAATTCTTCTGGGGAAAGGCGTCAGACTTCAGGCTTCAGGAAGGGATGCTTGTGCAAAATCTGTTATACAAATTCAGCCTCTCAGAATTTCGCCTTGGAGAATAGGGTGCAGGAGGGATTGAAGGTAACACTTGGTATTTTGCGAAGGGAATCAATCCCCCTGCCCTCTTCTCCAAGGGGAATTGAGTGTTTACTACCAGCACATTGGCCTCCTACACTTTTAGCGCAACAGTTCAGTTATGTGAGATTTTAAAGTCCATTCATACTTCGATACGCGCTTTGCGCTACTCAGCACGAACGGACTTTAGGCCAGTTTACATTAGATTGAACTCGTTCCTTTTGACGAATGCGTCTCAGGTAGCTTACAATGCGTTAATCGGGAAATATTGAATTGTATCGCGAGGCTGAAATGAAGACATTCATTGTTATGCTCATAGTTGCACTATCTGTGATTATACAAACACCAGGCAATACTGCAGATGCACGCAGGGAGCTCAGGCTCACGGACTTTCTGAAAACTCAGCCTGCCGGTATGATATCTGAGTCAAGCGAACCAGGAAAGTGGGAACTGCGGAGCGCTTCCTTCGGCCGTGTCCTGTATTCGGAAGGGGCATATGAGCTACCGGAGCTGACTTATCCGCTGGATCTCAAGGGCATATATGATATTTACGTGGGATTGGTTGAGGCGCCCTATTCATTAGATACATCTGAATGGCAGGGCATTCATCTCAAGCTGACATCTGACACCTGGTATACCCAGATCTGTGGTGGACGGACTGGATTAGGCAGGGACTGGAAAAATGCTTTGTTGGACGATATCTATTGGAAACGCGCTGATATGACTGGACAGAACATAATAATCAACCAACCTTTCGGCAGGTTTTTCCGTCCGGCTGGTGGGATAGCTTATCTGCGCTTAGTGCCGATATCTGATGAAAAAATTAAAGCCGACCAGGCATTGCGAGAGAAAAAACTCTCCGCAGGCCGAAAAAGCGTCGCCGGTATGGCGGATTTCTGGAGCCTGGTTTTCGTAACTGGAGAAACCGATCAGAAAGTAACCAGGCGACTGGTGGACAACTATAAAAACGCCGGTCTCGATACTCTCTATTTCCAGATAAACGCAGATGCTGTTGTTCATTACCCGAGCAAAGTTGCCCAGATGTTTGGATTCAAATCAAGCGGAGAGCCCCGCGAACAAGCCTCGGCTTTTGAGAAGCTTCTCGCAGACCATGATCCTCTCAAAGTGGCCAGTGAATACGCCAGAGAAAAAGGGATAACATTCATGCCCTGGTTCAGAGTAACAAACGAACAACACCTGGACAATGAATCTCTGGATTATATCCACCGATTCAAGGCAGAACAGATACGTGGTGCCGATGGTCAGCTTGAACGTTGGCCGAGTCTTGCCTATCCCCAGATACGTGAATATAAACTTGCCATCATACGTGAGATCCTCACGAATTATAAAGTCGATGGGATCCTGCTCGATTTCCAGCGTACAATGCCGGTGATAGGATACGAAGAACCGGTCGTGAAGGCATATCTTGAAAAGTATAAAGTCGATGTAATGGCTGTCCCCTCGGAGCGCTCCAGAATACGTTGGAAAAGGTTCCGTGCTGCCTGTGTAACTGAGTTTGTAAAGGGAGTTAGAAGTCTGTTGGATGAAGCCGGGAAGAAACAGGGTGTGAGACTAAAGCTGGCAGTCAGGGTAACTCAAAGAGACAATCTCTGGAAGGGCCTGGACGTCGAATACTGGGTCCGCAAAGGAATGGTAGATATACTGATTCCTTCAAATTACACCTGGTTCGACCCGACCATGTCTCTTGCTCCATTTATAAAAATGGTCAAAGGCACAAAATGCAAAGTCTGCCCGGCGATCAATCCGTTCTTTGCCGGTGGGGATGACGATGCGGAACACCACCCAAATAAATCAGCCAAAGAAGTAGCGGAGATCATAATAAAACGCTGCAGCCAGGGGGCTTCTAACGAGGAGTATATGAAAGCAGTGCTGGATGATTATGCACAGGGTGCAGATGGAGTTGTGTTTTATGAAGCAGAGACAATGACCCATATTCCACCTCTGTTCCCCGGACGAGATGGACTGCTGCCGATGTTCCAATCACTCGCAGACCCATCCGGGGCTGCACTCTATTACAAAACATTAACAGGTAGAGAGTTGTAAAACAGACTGGATTTATAAAGCAAATGCCAAATTGTGGTGCGGGCTTCCAGCCTGCCAGCCTGAGTGCAAAACTGTGATGCAGGCATCCAACCTGCCAGCCTGAGGTATCAACAATGAAAATAGCACGCATATCTCCGTTAACATACACACCCGGTGAACTTGAGTATTTCTCATTCATACGAAGTGGTTCCGGGGCTGACTATCACCAGAATCCTACATTCTATGTCTTCACAAATGGCGACCTGATGATGTACTGGTTTGCGTACGACTTCGATGAATGCTCCAACAATACTGTCCTGCTCTATTCAATCTCAAAAGATTCCGGCTTAACATGGTCTGATCCACAGGTGTATATGGCAGATTATCCCGGAGGAGTTCCATACATTCAAATGTTGAGCCTGGAAGGCACCAGTAAAGCGATTATGTTCCAGGTTCAAACCATTATGGATGAGTTGGAAATAGATGATGAACGCCGCGTTGCCACTGCGGGAAGTGATTATTTTAAAAGTCGAACCAGAGTATTCATGCGCTGCTCCACTGATGCCGGCAGGTCGTTCGACCACGGCGTCGAAGTTCCATATCTGGATATCTCGGGTGGAAAAGACCTTCCCGGTGTTGGATTTTACGGAGCCATAGATGAGTTGATACAGCTGCAAAACGGCCGGATATTGGCATCTTTCATGTATCTGGACCCGGAACGCTGCGATACAGAAACGCAGTATCAACATTATGAAGCTGCCTGTTTTTTCTCAGATGATGAAGGACTAACCTGGAAACGAAGCAGTGGTCAGATAACTGTCGATACTCCCCGGGGAGTAATGGAAACTCAGATCGTTGAAACTGCACCAAACAAGCTGTTCTGCCTGTTCCGGACCAAAGGCGGCTATTTATATGAGACCAGTTCAGAAGATGGTGGAGATACCTGGAGTGAGTCCAAACCATCGCCGCTTCCAGCCCCGGAATCGATGGCAAGGATGATCAAACTTAAGAGCGGCAGTTTACTGGTTGTCTGGAATAGTATCTCATCGACTACCCAGCAGCCCAGGCATCCGATGTCAGCATCGGTATCCAGTGATGGAGGCAATACCTGGAGTCAACCTAGAATAATAGCAGACGAATCCGGTACCAACCAACTCAGCAACCATGGCCTGGTGCAGCTGGAAGACAGGCGCATCATATTAGCTCTTTCCCACTATCACGACATCCGCCCAATGACCAGCGACATAGATATAGCTATTTTCGATGAGGAGTGGCTGCTCAAGAATTGAAATGAATGTGAGGAAGATCTTATTCCCCGTTCGTGCTGAGCGCAGTCGAAGCACGCGGACTCTGCGGGTTCTCTACAGTTCGCCAGTTTGTGTGAATACACTCGACAGACCCCGCCATAGTTCAATTCACCGGCACCGGTATTATCTGAGAACTGTTGTTCTCTCTCAAATATCTGGCAAGTGCAAATTGCAGTTCGCGCGACTTCCAATATTCTGGCTTCAATGCAAATCGGTGTTTGGAATCGGCACCGATCTCAAAATTGCCAGAAATGTCGATATCGACAAATCCAATCTCCGACCATTTTAGACTTATAGTGCCTTTATTGGTAATAGCCTTGAATCCATCAGATTCAATTCGAATGCTTTTTACAGTTTCGCAGTTTTTCATAAATTCCCTGAGGGCGATATCAAGGAACATACACCCCCATGGTATCAGGCTTGACAGGGGGTGATAGGTGTAACACAGGATGTAATAAAGGATTGGCGATACTGCAATGAGGGACACAGGAGCCAGCACCCAAACCCAGCGTTGAGATGGTGAAGTCCATCCGATTTCCGTCGGTATATTACCAGGAATATCCTTATAGAGTCTTGATACATCCAAAGGTAAACTGACTCGCTCAGAATGAAAATCGGGTAAATGCTGCCATATCGAAGCAGTAAGACGCAATCCTGGAATAGTCTGCATTTGAGGAATGCGGAAGACACCATTCTCGGTCTTCAATACATAACAGGTATGTCCTAACACGTAGCTCTCAACGCTAAACTCCTTCACCTGTTTCCACTCAATTCGTCTGCTTACAATAAATCCACGAGTGGTCAGCCCCTGGCTGTCAGTTTTCCAACCAAGCCCAAAAAACCAATATCGCCATTGAAGATAGAGTCCAAGTCCTCCGAGCAGCGCCGAAAACACTATGAAAAGCATTACCTTTAGAGTTGCACTGCAGACAAAATAGGCTGTAACCGGGATTACAAAGAGTATAACAGCAGAGATAATACCCCATCTCCAACCTGCAAAAATGGCGCCATTAGGTCCATAATCGTTGAACCTGAAAGCTTCAGCCTCCTCTAAACCAATATGATGGTATTTCCTTTGCTCAGTCTGTATCATGCCCAATATCTCCTGCAATAATTCAGGCTATACTGCTTGTCTGGAGCTTATATCGGGCATTATACTACAGATTACACTGGTTTTCGCAAGGTAACACTTCACTTTTGTTGAATACTACGTCATATTGAAGGTGTATACTTCGAATGCAATTCTTGATACAGCACTCAGGCTTGTTCGGGATGGGTCCTGAAACAAGTTCAGGATGATGTGATTTTAGTGACTCTGAACTATTGCTGCATTTCTCCTATGGGGGTAGGTATTTCATCCCAGCTGTCGGGGAAGTCGTCCAGAGACATATCAAGCTTGGATGCAACAGTATTGACTGACAATACAATGATTGTACCTTCGGGACCTGTACACAGCAGGATGTTATCTGTCGCTTCCATCATTATAGAATACCCCATGCCCATTGAGGCTTTTGAGGAGTATCCTCGGCGCAGGGTTGCATGTGGAAGCGTCATTGATGATATTCCGGGACCGCTGTCTGCTATTGCTACCCATATAAAACTGCCACGAACACCTGCATATACGCGGCATCCATTCGCGTGTTTTATGGCATTGGTCAACGCTTCGCCTACTGCGGTTTCGAAAACTCCTGCCCCTTCATCACAGAATCCGGTCGATGCGCAGAACTCCATGATACTGTGCCTTGCAGTTGTAGTATCAACTGGAGAATCTACATTCGATATGAGACTGGAAGGATCAATGTAATCTCTCACATCCTCAAACGAGACCAGGTCAAGTTTACCCTGGGTTACACTCTTTATTGTATCCCTATAGAAACGGCGTTTGTCACGTTCGGCCAGTTCACGGTCAGTGATATCTATAATGAACCCTTCAAGTCCTACTATCTCACCCTTTTGCACCACAGAATGTGCAGATATCGTGAAGAATCCTACGGAACCATCCTTACGCAGGCGTGAAACTTTGCCGGTTGGGATGGTTTCTCCGTTCAGTATTTTATTTACATTGCTCTGTATAACATCCTTATCTGATTCAAGTTGGGTTATTGAATAGTGCTTGCCAATAATTTCGTCAGCAGAATCATAACCGTGCATGTGGAGCCATGCATTGTTGACAAACTGGAAGTTGCCGTCACGGCTGAGATAGAAATACCCCGCCTGCGTGTTGTCGATGACTCCGCGAATGCGTTCTTCATTCTCGCGCAGTTCTTCCAGATGATTGTATCGTGTAGTATGTTCGGATAGGACCTTTCCTATTATTATCGTGGCAGTCGGATAGAACAGCATTACCGGCAGGCTTATGCGATTTAGGACATCCCAAGTCATATTCCACGGCAGTGCCGATGTGAATATGAGCATTGTGATGTGTACGATCAACCCAAATCCAAGGTATTGCCAAAAAGATACCTTAACGTCCTTGAGTATCCAGCGATAATGGAATATGATTCCCAGGATTGCTGAAGATAGTATGACCAACACGCCCATGTTGGTACCGACGCCACCCTGGAGTATACGGCAAATCAAAGTCATCGCGGCAGCTATACCAACCGCTACTGGGCCGAAGAACAACCCGCACAAGCTGATAATGACAGACCGTCCATCAAAAATCAGCCCCGGCTTTAGAACAGTGGGGTAAAGCATTCCGATAATTGCGACACTACCGAACAATAATCCCGGTACAACGCTGACACGCCGGAGGTCACCCCAGCGCTGCCTGATATAGCCGGAGACGACACTCAAGACTACCAATATGGCCAGGTTGTCTCCCAGTTCCTTGTAAATCATTGCTATCATCCTTTTTTATATAGAAAGAAGAGGATGTAAAGCTATTGCATAATTGCTATGTGCCAGCTGCTTTGTTTTTTCACTATCAACAAACCTATTCATTATACCCTTATTATGATCCTTTCTGATGAAAATGGCATTTCTGCTGTAGGTATTTCAGCGTAAGTTGGGGTAGTGACATGCAATATTCCTCAAATGTATCATATAATGCATACATAGGGTCGAATTGGAGTAATAGTAAATGAAACGTCTGTATGTATTCGTGTTTCTGTGCATTGTGTTATTAGTGATCTCTAGTGCTGCTGTGTTCAGTGCTGCCAAAGCTAAATCTGATGTCTCGCGTATAATTATTCGCGGCGGACGTTTTGTTGAAAAAGACTCCGGTAAACTGTTTACCCCACTTGGAGTCAATTATTATAGGCTGGGAAATGAAAAAATTGGCAAGAGCGTCCATGCTGCATTCTGCCCTGCAGTATATGACAGGCCTTATATCGAAAAGATGATGAAGGATGTCGCATCCTGGGGGTTCAACACTGTCCGGACATTCCAGTCTTACTATATAGGTGAAGATGGAATCCTGACCTCCGAAAGTGCTCGTGAGATATCTCCTGCATATCTGTCGGATATGCTCCACTTTCTCCAGCAGGCAAAAAAGAACGGTCTGCATGTGATATTCAGTTGGGATATATGGGTTCCGAAGTCCGATTGGTGGTCATCTATGCCGATGCCCAATGAAGCTAAATACGGTTTTCGACCTGACTGGGAAGAAGATATGGGAGTCAATGATTACCGGATACATCTGGGATCAGTCCGTACCCGTGCCAACGCTATCAAGACCCTGATTCAGGCTATTCGTAAGAAAGATCCAAGCCTGCTACCTGTAGTGCTGTCCTGGGAACTGGAAAATGAAGTCTACTTCGTCACTGACAGAGCTCCATACAACACTCGTCAGGGAACTTTTAGTTTTAAGGGAAAGACTTACGACCTTTCATCGGATGATCAGGTGCAGAAATCGATGGATGATATAATTACAAACTGGGTCAATGCCTGTGCAGATACTATCCACCAGGCCGACCCGGAGGCTTTGGTTGATGCCGGACTCTTCTCATTTGCTGCTATAAATCGAGGCGGTCCCGGAACGCTATCCAAAGACCAGACCGGAGACAATCGAGTTCCTGCAAGACCGATGGCATTACTGCATTCAAAAATGGACTATGTAGATGTCCATCTCTATGCCTGGAGAACGGATAAGGAGAGCGTTCCGGAATACCTGAAACGGAATCTGGAATCAATCGAATGGAACAAGCTGAAGCCTGAAGCCAAGAAAATCGGCAAGCCAATAATGTCCGGAGAGTTCGGAGTCTTTGCCAATTACCTTCGAAAACCAGACTTGAAGATTGACCACGAACTGGGGCTAGAATGTCTCCGGGAGCATCTACAGGGAGTAAAAGCCAACGGTTTCATGGGAGCTCTATACTGGTTCTACGGCAACCCGGACAGCACAGTCGAAGACGAGTGTCCACCCCTCTCCCTATTCCCAAAATACGCAGAACTGATAAGGGATATTTGGAAGAAATAGGAACAACCATTACTGCAACTTGTCATTCTGAGCGCAGCGAAGAATCTGCTTTGCTTTAGTAATCCAACTGTAAAAGCAGATCCTTCGTTGTTCCAAAGAAACCCGGGGCAGCAGGCTGGAAGCCTGCACTACAATTTGGCCTCCCAAAACTTATAGGGTTTCTAATCGTAATTAGCTGGTACACCCAACTTTTGGGTTCATAGGAACTGTGATCTTTGTTTCGGGACTTCCGGGTTGGATGTTAGGTTTGTTGTTTTACTCCAACACTAGCATGTCCAACCCTCAAGTCCCGAAACACTTGGCAAAGGCAGGCTGGAAGCCTGCACCACAATTTAGCTTCCCAAAACTTATAGGGTTTCTAATCGTATTTAGCTGGTACACCCAACTTTGGGGTTCATAAGAAACTGTGCTCTTTGTTTCGGGACTTCCGGGTTGGATGTTAGGTTTGTTGTTTTACTCCAACACTAGCATGTCCAACCCTCAAGTCCCGAAACACCTGGCAAGAAACGTGGAAAGGCAGGCTGGAAGCCTGCACCACAATTCAGCCTCCCAAAACTTATAGGGTTTCTATTCGGAATAAATTGGCACACCAACTTGGGGCTTAGGACGACAATCATGCGATGTCCTCCTGAAGCCTGAATCACAGCCCCCAGTTTCTCCCCAACGTCCAAAATGACAGCACAAGCCATTCTGACTCCTGACTTCTCAAATATGGCAGTTGGTCAACCCTCTCTTCTCCAGATACTTCTGGTGGTAATCCTCTGCCTTATAGAACTCTACAGCTGGAACTATCTGTGTTGCTATTGGCTTGGAATACTTCCCGCTCTTGTCCAGTTTATTCTTCGATTCAAGAGCTATTTTCTGTTGTTCCGGAGTATGGTAGAAGATCACTGACCGGTACTGTGTCCCATAATCCGGTCCCTGCCTGTCGACCTGGGTTGGGTCGTGATTTTTCCAGAAAATATCCAACAGCTGCTCATATTTCACTTTGGCTGGATCATATGTTACCTGCACTGCTTCGGCATGTCCTGTTTTATTTGTGCAGACCTGTTCATAGGTTGGATTCTTTGTAGTTCCTCCGGTATAACCAACCATTGTGTCGGTTACACCTTTTACCTGCCGGAAAGTCTCCTCAACTCCCCAGAAGCATCCCGCAGCGAATGTTGCTTTTTCCATTTTGCTGTTCTCAACTTTCTTATGGTTACTTGTTGTTTGCGCGGTAGACTTAATGCGTGGATGTCCACCAGCAAAAGCTACCACAACCAGCACAGCAACCAGTAATATCATAATACCGGGTAATAGACGCTTCCATGAAGCATTCCCCGGATTGTTTTGCCTTGTATTCATAATGTCCAATATCCTTCCAATTCAATCCTATATGCATTGGACGTGGAATATGCTTCCAGGAGTTCATTATTTGTCTCGGGATATTTGAAGGTGCTTCAGGCAGCCTCGAATAATCATTACTGGACTAACTGCACCTAAAACTGGAGAGATAAATGACAATACGTTCGAGATGTGCCTGCTTTTTGTTTGCAATGATCTTGGTTGCTTGTTTTGCCCCAATTGCATACACGCAAGACTCAACGATCATTCTGCAGAACTCGAAAATAAGAGTTGTGATATCAAAGACAAATGGGACAGTTATCTCGATCAGCCCAACTAATGGAAAGCGGAAAGTAATAGAAGCCTGCCGGGATACATATGAACTCGAAATGGCTAAAGGTACAATTCAAGCCGATGAACGTGCAGACCGTGTCATATCTACCGAATCCGCTAACCAGATGTCAGTCACGCTGCTGTGCGTAAATCCTCAGTTAGCGCTTTATGGAATAAAAGTCGTCAAGACCTACGAAATTTCATATGGTAAAGGATATCTCACCCGCGATATGAGACTGTCCTATCCGGGTAAGGAAACCTGTTTTATAGATGCCTGGACTAATGTGACTCTTGCTCCTGAATTTCGAACAGGCGGATACTATTATGTTCCCTATCCTCATTGTCTCTCTCAGTATCCTGCTTCAAAGATAACCGCTGATCATCCACTAACCAGCAATATCTATCTGTTCCTGAACACTGCTGCAACTGCCTTTGTTCAACCAAAGGACCGGATTACTGCATCCAGTTATCTGGTAGCCAATAATGGGAATTTCTCCACAATCGGGTTTGGAAGTACAAGGGAGGATGAACTCCCCAGAAATAATCCTGTTGCTACACCAACCGGCTGGAGGCATTATGTCCACCGGGACTGTCTGTCAGACAAAGGAGTGACTTCATATAGAGTCCGTTACAGCATAACAGAAGGTGATTCTGCAAAGTTCTGCCGGGAATATCTGGAATCCCCGGAGCGTCTTGCTTCTATCAGCCGTCGTCCTGTTCCAGACTGGATTAAGGATGTAAAGCTGATGATGTTTGTTACCCAGGCCGACTACTTCATAGATCCGACACTCAAGCTCTGGAAAAGTATGTCGGAAAGTATGGGAACTGGATATATGATGCCGATGTTCGATTTATATGGTCACATGGGAGGGGATTATCCAACAACAGGACCTGAACCGGAGCGTTTGAAAGCAATGGTCAAAAAGCTGCATGAACGGGTTCCTGCAGCCAGAATAGGAGCTTATAATATCCTGGTCTTGTGGGACAAGTCTAATGCGTATAGCAAGCATCCCGAGTGGGCTCAGAAGGACCGCAGCGGACAGTTTCCACTTGTAGATTCTCCTGGCAGATACGTTCCACAGCTGGCCAGAGATGATACCAGGAATTACTACCAGGACTCAATGATAGGCCTGGTCCGGGACCTTGACCTGGACTGGCTGTATGTTGATGGAGGAGACACGGGGGCATTCGATTATAAAGACTGGAGTGCACATAAAGTTGGACATGTGGACCTGCGTTATAAAATGCTGACCGGTGTCCAAAGAGGTATAAGCAAGCTTCCGGACTCAGGTAGAGGTTCAAAAGGCTTGTTCTTCAATATCTCAGGATCATCGATTGCTGACTGTGGATTCCAGGAACTCGGGCCTGGAACATGGATGGAAATGGCTGACTGGGAGGCTCTTACCGGCTGTAACTGGAGATCAACCAGCGATGCCCTTTACTACGCCAAGCTTGCAACCCGGTATCGAAAAGGCACCTGGGTATCACATCTGTATCCATATGATCTTTCCAGATATTTCTCGATGATGCTGGCCCTGTCTCTTAAACCAAACTATAACGCGTGCACCCCGGAGCAGGCAGAGGTGTTCAATACAAAGTGGGTGCCATACGTAAATGCAGCTTATGAAATAAGAGAAGCTCAGCTTGTGGACTGCGAAATAACCCCTAACTGGAGACTTCAGCAGACAGACTGGGATGCATTTACTCTTCAGCAGGGAAACACATTGCTTGTTTCGACAGTAAACCATGGCGCAAAAAGAGCAGCTTGCAAGATAGCAGTCAGCAGCATACCGAAAACCTTTCATGGTCAAATCTATATGAGAACATACAGTATGCTCGATCCAGCAAAACGTACATCGTCGCAGCCTGCGGTGATTGAAACTGCATTCAGTAGAATCGATAAACTAAAAGACACCCTCTCTCTTGAAGTTGAATCTGATCCCAACCTTGCTTGTATAAGCACTTTATCAACGGTCCCAGCCTGGGTGAGGAGTGTTGGTGGATATAAAACCCAGTTTGGGCTTTCAGATGCGATGGGGATTTCGATTGAAGGCAAAACAACTGCGAATGATATACGCCTGGTTGTAACCTCCAGTGTTTCAGGGGAAGTAGAAATCTATTGCCCTCAGGATTGGTCCGATACAAGCATTTCAGTTGACGGAATAGCGGTTAATTATAGTATAGAGGAGAGACTGGGCCAGCGCTTTGCCATTGTCCCAGTCTCCCAGGGTAAACACAAGGTTGTCGTGCAGAAGAAGTAGTCCATTAAAGGTGCATGTGAAATCTACAGAAATGTACATACAGTTTTGCCACCAGAGACTCTGTCTCTGGACTCTGCCAGGGAGGTAACCTCCCTGGACCCGTTGCATGGGTAGAACCTCTGCTGGTACAACTCTTTAACTACATACCTGGATTTTACACGCCCCGTCTACTGACCAATTCTGGTCAATAGAATTAATTCAGAGGACAGTGCTGATTCCAGGTTGATTCGAATCCCCTGGTTCTTTAGTTCATAACCCTTGATATCTGCAGTAGTGCCGTTATTATCAAACTGCACCCGGTAGGTTGCGCCTTCGTCCAGGCTTTTCGGATAAATCCGGAAAGGCAGTGCTTCACCGGTCAGCTTGAACACACCTATCGCTGTTCTGGACTTATCCGCGCTTCCATATTCCAATACACAATATGGGGTCTTCTCCTCACCGTCCAGATGCAGAACAGGTGTGTGATGGAACACTCTGCTGTCACTCAGCAGCGGCACCATAAAGTCCTTGTAGAGCTCGATATATCTCTTCACAGTTGCCAGCGTCTGAGGCTGCATATTCTCATGCCAAAGGTGACAAAAACCTACAAAATAGAAACTGCTCAAGAATGCCAGCCTGCAGGTTAAATCAATGTCCCCGTATTTCCACTCACTCATAGGGTAACCGGCCTGAGGGAATGTAGTGCCCATCTCAGGAGGCAGCATCATAGTTATGCCATTCAATATCTGGATGCTTCGGGGTGGGTGGTTTTCATCTGTCATCTGCGTTCTGTGAGATCGGGACATTATTCCGAGGTCCACTCTACCCCCGCCACCGCAGCAGTTCTCGATGATCAGCTCCGGAAATGTTACTAACAGCCTGTCGAAAATCCTATATAGAATCTCATAGTGTCTGAAAGTCGTGTTTTCATTGTAGTTCTCATATATCCGGTCACCGAGTCCTGCCGACATCGGGGCACCATCGATTCTCAATATATCAACGCTATACTCCCGGACGACCCGGTTGAGTTCGCTTTCAAGCCACTGTGCAGCTTCCGGAATAGTGTAGTCCAGGTTAAAGCGCTCACAGACATCCGGATACGGTTTCCCTTCTCTTTTCACCATCCAGTCAGGATGTTCTGCATAGATCCTGCTGTGGAGCCCAATCCCCTCAGGCTCAATCCACAATCCGAACAGCATCCCCTTTTCCTTGAGCTTGCTGACTATTGGCGTAAAGCCATTCGGGAACCAGTCTCTCCCTGGTGTCCAGTCTCCCATAAACCTGGAATAAGCCGAATCAACCCTTTCTCCGCTCGCATCTCCACCAAACCAGCCGGCGTCAATAATATAAGCATCAGCGCCCAGTTCCGAAGCTATCTCGATATCCGTAAGCACAGTTTCCTCATGCAGGTCCCGCGTTAAAAACAGAGAGCCCGCTGAATTATAGGAGACTACTGGCATCGAATGTATAGGAGTCTTCGGGACTACGGATTTATGGATATGCTCATGTGCCGCCTGCACACAACCATCCAGATCTGTCTGCACACACCCGATATGCACGGATGGTGTAGTTATAGTTTCACCAGGGTCCATAACACGCATCACTGAAGAGGACTTCGGTCCGAACTTCACATGAGCGATCTGCCTTAAAGTTGTATCGCATACGATTTCGGCGCTCCACGCCCCTGACCAGCCCAGATAGAATGCAAAGTAAGTAGAAGCTGAGTTACTTCTCAATACGAAAAATGGCCACTGGAATCCGCTTGTTCCGTAGGGGCCGGTCATCTCCAGTCCAGTGATTATACCGTTTTGCAGATCAGACCATTCGAATCTTCCCTCCTGCGCCCATCCGTTCCCTGCAAATCTTCCGATCTGCATAGGAGTTTTCACATAATCTGCACCGCCAAGCCCACTAGTCTGAGCAACAACCCCTGAAAACACCGACAAATCCGACAGCGCAGCCGGTCTATCTGACGTATTGGTTATCTCCAACCATCTCTTAATAAATCCGGTCCCATCTACGCTTGTATGCACATTTACACTAACCGGACGGATGCTGTGTATGAGGCTCAGAGTTGAATGGTTACTATCCTGCTGTGCACCATCAAACTCCCATCCCCAGTCCAGAGACTGCCCGTCTATGTTGATCGAAAATGCCTGGTGGGGGACATCAGGATTGACTGGTTCGAACTCACATTTATCGAGTATCCTCCCGCTTGCCGACCAGTGCCTTCCAATCAGTTTGGTATCTATAAACTGCTCCTGATAGACTGCCATCCCTGATACATATCTGAAATCAGGACTATCAGAGAGTCGAAGTTTTATTTCTGAGAAATCATTATTATTTGCCATTTCCTATTTCTCCTACATAAAAGTAGCTGTAGATATGTCGGAAGTCTAGCACAGCCGCGATATCCAGTCAATATGAAGAAGGAGTTAGCATATCTACTATTGAACCGGAAAGCATACCAGGATCAGTTTCCCAGGGAGGCAGTTATGACAGAGCAGTATATAAAGCCGGAGCAGTGGGTATTCGATGGTTCAGGGCATTACAGTGGTTGGCTGGACCACAGGGGCTTGTTGCAGATTAACCATCCCTGGGAAGAGAGTATAGAAGGTGGCTATGGGCGTTTCTCAGTTAAAGTTCATGTAGAGCCATCCCTGCGGGATTCCGAAAAGGTGTATCTAGTTCTCAGTCAGTCGGATGACTATATGGGACATGTCCCCGGTAACAACGAATGGATGGGCACGCAGCGTTTCATCGGGCACAGGTTCAAAGAACTCCGAATCAATGGTGAACTCATCTGGGAGAGCGATACAGCTGACAATGAAATGCTGACAGGACCCGATGGGGATTATGGTGGGTACGATGAATCCATTGAGGTCCCATTATATACTGACCCTTACCTCTGTCTTGATGTAACCAAATATATTGGCGAGAGCATTACCCTCAGTTTTTCTATGGTTGATCGAGTAGCCAGCAGCGTGGAGTTATCCGAAGACGATTTCCACAGGTTTGCCTGGAGCGAGACAACCCCGGAATACGCCAGATACAGGTTCAAGACCAACTGCTACACAGGTGATTTTGTAATTACAGACGATCCGGCTTACCGTCCGGATACATCCAAGGGTATCAGCGAAAATGTTGGATGTGATCTTAGTAAGTCATCCATCCCATTGCCCGAACTCGATCTGGTCCTGGCATCGGGTTTACCCGAACCTGGTTTTCCGGTCCGATGCGGTATCCCATTACCGATGAGGTGGCTGAGCGGCGAAAACAAACTCCAGCTAATAGACCCGGATGGCAGTGCAATACAGGCAGCATTTGAAGTTACAAGTAGATGGAAAGATGGTTCCATTCGCTGGGTATTGTGCGAATATGCAGCAAAAAAGCAGGGCAAATACTGTCTCGGCAAGTCCGATGAATCACCAACTGGTTCCGATGTAAAAACCAATGAATCATTGCGTGCGTTTTCCAATGGCTTGATAAATGTGGCATTTGGAGAACCGGGAGAATCTGACATACTGCGTGGAATCGAATGTGATGGCAGTAGCTTCACCGGCCCATTGAAGTTTAAAATACGAATGAGTGCAGGCGGGGAACTCCGACCATATCTGGGGGTCATAAGATCGATTGAACTCGAAAAGCAAAACAGAGTCTGCTGCGTTGTTAAGCTCGTTGGGGATATGGTTGATGAAAATAATACGCGCTTTGGACCGTGGACTGCACGCATTGAATTGTGGGAAAACCTGCCATATCTGATCGTCGACTGGGACCTTATCAATGAGTCAGATCAATATGTTGCAGACCTGTTCGACTGGTCAGCTGTCTTTGAGCTTAATGACTTCGTCAGGGGCAAGCTGGACTTTGGGGAGTTCAGGGAAACCAGTCTGGATGTCTATAGAATGGACATGGCTTTCCTGTTTCGTTCAGGCAAACCTACACAAGTGCCGGACCGTAGAGCAGTTGAGTGGATGCCCAATAGTTATGTTTTGTGCCGTCAACTGAGTGAGAACTTCGCCAAGATCAACCAGGGCAGACCGATTGTTGGCTTCACAGAAAAGGCCCCTGGATTTGCAAGGATAACCAAAGGTGATAGATGCATCGCAGCCTCTACAATGTGGTTTGCTGAACAATACCCCAAGGGTTATCAGTTTATAAGGGATGAGATGCAGATATGCGTTGCCCCAAATCCTGAGGATGTAGCCGGTTGGCTGCACGACTGTCCACATGTAAGAATCGGAAGAGGAGAAGCCAAGCGTCAGAGGTTTGCTCTATGGTTTGCTGACAGCATATCATCTGAGGATGTTGAGAAGTTCAACGCCTGTATGCAGGACCAGCCAGTGCTATATTCGAAGTCCTGGTTTGGTTATACTCAGGCTCTGGAGACCGGGGCAGGGGATGAATATAGCCGGACTGAAGAGTTCGAGAAAATTATTGACGATGAGTGTGCATTTACCGGATACAAACTCCCACGCTTCGGACACAGGGAATACCTGGATACTGCCTGGATAAACAACTACCGCAGCCGCGCACATATCTCTCTGCTGCGCTGGGTTGAAACCGGCAACCCTGAATGGTTGAGATATTTTAATGCCACATGCAGGCACAGCAGGGACGTCGACCATATCCATTTCAATCCCGAGCATCCGGACTGGGTAGGAGCAACCCACGAATACAGCCCTGACCATGCAACCCTGGGCCCTATGCATCATATCGGTCTAAACACAGATGACCTATTGGAACACTACCTGCTGACCGGGGACCGCTGGAGCCTGGATGCTGCAACTCAGATAGCTGAGCATGTTCTCAAATGCGAACCCTATGCCCGTTCTGCCAGAGCCGTTGGCTGGCCCCTTGCTCAGGTCTGCAACTGGTACGACCATACTGGTGATATGCGTTTTCTGGAGAAAGCCAGAGCCTTTGTTTCGGCTGCAGTCAGCTTCACACGTCCACGTAGAGGTATATTCGATGAAATCCATGGATGCTGGAACTACCCCGGAGCTGTGCCATTTATGACTGCTTACCTTGCCTATGGACTGACGAGATATCATTGCCTGACTGGCTGCGAGAAAACCGGAAAACTCCTTCGTGCTCTATCAGACGGAATTATAGCCGAATGCATCACCAAACCCGGTTACACACGCTATTCACCCTTTCCGGAATGCAACATCCCCGGCACCGCAGCATCTACTAATGGGTGGTCGGTAAACCTCGGTGGCCTGCACGCCTATGTCTATCTGCACACCGGTGAGGAAGTTTACAAGCAGGCAATGCTTGACTGCTATAACGCAGTTATGCAGGATTCATCATCAGTCTCAATGGACATGACCCAACTCTACGGCTGGTTACTGAGAGGAGTAAGCGCCGCTGGAAACGAATAAGTAGCATAATAGTACGTAGAAAATTGTGGTGCAGGCTTCCAGCCTGCCTGTTAAGATTATCCAGGAGCGAAGCGATGAGTATGCCATCCCAAAGAACGAAAGATCAGCTTCTCCATTCGGGATTGCAAGAGGAAGCACTAACAATGGCAGCAGAAATCGGATTTGCATCGTTTGATATAAGCATTTGCCTTCCAGCGACCAAGCCATTCGCAAACCCTCTGATGGGCCAGGTGATGTTTGTCGGTGGCGATCAGAGCGCACTGTGGATATCACTCGATATGCTGATGCTGTCTGCTCCTCTGTGCTCCAAACTTCGAACAGACCTGTCCAACCGGTTGAATATCCATGCTGATGCAATAGTGATCCACGTAATGCACAACCACACCAGCCTGGACGATACTCCTCTGCTGGGATCCGGATATGATGACTGGTTGGAATTGTTAGTAAATGCCTCTTTTAAAGCCATCAGTAATGCCGAACCAGCATACTATACTCACCTCAGATGTCCAACTCCTCCGGGAGTATTTGTCCGCAGGCGACAAAAAATAGATAACTTAGGCGAAATGTGCGTCTTTATGGGTTTTGATACAACAGAAGACGGTATAGCAGACGCTGCAAGAATTAACCAAAATCGAGTTGCACAGTGGTATGGCGGTTCCTCAAATATGCCTGATTTACCAGATAATATGCTTTATGATGAGCCAGTTGATGATTTGGACCTGGTGCTGTTTCGAAATGCATCTGCTAAACCCTTAGGCTCAATAGCCCGGTTTTCTGGACATGTAATAGCAGCAGGACACTCTCCGGTCCCGCATTACAACAGCGATTTCCCTGGCATTCTGAGAAATATGATAGAGGAACAATACGGCGGAGTCTGTATGACTGTGAACGGCCCTTGCGGAGACATTACGGACTTTGAACAGACCGAATTTACATTCCCAACCGTGCCATCAGAACCTGCACCCACCTCCACAATCTGCATGCGCCATATAAGCGACGATGCTACCCATGCTGAAGTAAAACGACTCGGTATCGCATTGGGCAAAACATTTCAGCAGCAAATAACAGAGGCTATAAGTGCCCAAAAAGCTGCTCCAGGTGACCTGGGGCGAATTATTGTTGACCTTGGCCATGAGGACGATCGCACGGTGGCTAAGGCTCGCGCGGAAGTCATGAATATGGCTTTTATAGATCTTAGCACATATAAGATTGATTCTTCAGTGACGGGATTTATCTCTGAGCAGTTAGCCAGAAAACACAAGGCTATTCCACTCGGTATGAATGGTTCCAATCTGATGGTTGCTATGGCGGATCCAAACAACATTGTCGCACTTCAAGATATGCGAATTGCCAGTGGCGCAAAGAAAGTCATAGCAGCTCTCGCAACCGAAAACGATGTGATGGCAGCTATTGACCGCTGTTATAAAGCCAGTGAAGATGACGACTCTGGTGGCAGTAGCTTTACACAAAAACATGCTCCACTTGCCAATCTCCATCCAGCGGTTTTCAAGCCGGTAGACAATGTAAGAGTGAATCGGTCCGAGCTTAGTCTGCCGATGCGGGATGACCTGACTGAAATCGAAACAGCAGTAAAACTGCGGGATGAGTGGCTGGGGCGTTTCAATGATCTCGTCGCGTCGCGTGCCCCTTTGTCTGAGGTAAAACATGCAGCAGACAGATGGGTGTTCTATCTTTATCACCCCCTGTTCTATGGAGAGTGGCGGTATTTGTGGCCGGAGGATTTGGCGAAACGGGCCATATCAGCCGATATCGTGAATATCCGAATCGGTGACTTACTCCTCTGTGCCTTACCTGGTGAAGTGTTCTTTTCCACTGGGAGAATTATCAGGGATACAATTGAACAAGGCGGTCTCATTGCATTGACTGCCGGAGAGTGTAATGGAGACATCGGATATCTTCCACCTGCAGACGAACGCCCATTTGGTGATTATGAGACCTGCGCCTGTGTGGTAGTTCCGGAAGCAGCTGATATAATACAATGTGCAGCAATAGATGGTGCGCGGAAATTGAGTTAAGGTTGATATCATTAATATGAGACTTCTAGTTTGTGATAATCTGGATCATTTACCTGAGTTTAAGCAAAAAGCCTCTCAGTATTTCGAAACAGATTATATTTGCGGTGAATGTGATTATAATATCGAAATCTACGACTACCTGATACCCTCACTTCGCTATCCGCTGGATGGAAATATCCTTGCAAAAGCAGTAAATCTAAAAGCCATTTCAACCCCATCTACAGGCACGGACCATATAGATTTTGATGCCTGCGCCAGATTGGGGATTGATGTGTTTTCACTCAAAGATGACACAGAGTTTTTGTCAGGCATCACAGCTACTGCAGAACTTGCATTTTCCCTCATTCTGAATGTAATGCGGAAAATACCTGCTGCTTACAGGGATGTCCTGGATGGCAACTGGACACCTGCGAAGTTCAGAGGATTTGAACTGCAGGGAAAGACAATTGGTATTCTGGGCTGCGGAAGACTGGGCAGTATTATGATCGATTATGCGCAGGCGTTCCGTATGAATGTGCTTGCCTGTGACCCGTATAAGCAGATCAATCGACAGAATGTGCGTCAGGTTGTGTTGGACGAATTATTCCAGGAATCTGATATAATCACCCTGCACCTGCATTTGAATGAGGAGACCAAAGGACTGATCAGTCACGTAGAGTTTGGAAAAATGAAGCAGGGAGTAGTTATAATAAACACTTCCCGAGGGGCAATTATTGATACACCTGCCCTGCTGGATGCTTTAGAGACCAGCAAAGTAATGGGTGCCGGTTTGGATGTCCTGGATGGCGAATTGAACACCAGTATTGGTCAACATCCAATTGTCCAATATGCAAGGACACACGATAATGTGATTATAACTCCGCACATGGGAGGAGTCACTTTGGAATCCCAAAGAAAAGCCTACATGCGGGCACTCGACAAACTGATCCAACATACTGAGAAATGAAAGGAACTGAGTTTTGAGCAGAGTCATTGAGGCTTACAGGGCAATACACGAGCAGGGATTCATGCCGATATTTGTTGACAATGGTCTGGATTCCAAAATGCTCGTTGAAGCCTGCGTAAATGCCGGAGTCAAAGGCATAGAATACACTTTAAGGCGTTCTGATGCCCACGAAATGATCCCGTGGATCCGTCGCAACTATCCTGACCTTTTCCTGTTAGTAGGAAGCACACTTGATGATGCCAGTATTGTTGCCCACTGTAAGAAAAGATACCTGCAGCTTCTTACTGTTCCTGAACTGGACGAGATTGGTGTTGATGGATTTGTATCGATGATAGGTTGGACACAGGATAGCATTCGGAAATATTCGCCTAACCGAATAATTATTCCAACTGCCTCTACAACTACTGAAGCCTTCCAACAGATGTCAGCAGGAGCGCATTTTATCAAGATACTAGGTTCTGACATATCACTGGTGAAAAGATGCCGCGCAGAACCGGCGTTTGATTATTGTCCGATCTTTGTAACCGGTGGCCAGAACCCGGAATCCATCCCGGAAACGGTTGCCGCTGGCGCGCTGCTTATAGGCTCAGGTTTTGACTTAATACTCAAAGGTATGTCGGATGATGTAACATGTGACCAGGTAACAGAAAAACTCAAGATATATTTGGACATAACCAGAGAGTCACGCACCAAACACTGGCCGGAGACTGTCTCTGACACAATATTAAATAATAGTGAATGGCTAAACACCTTGTCGCATTATCATCCGTTCACCCAGGACACAGGAGAATAACACTATGTCTGCCAATCCGAATACGCCAATAAAACTCGAACTTGGAGTCCCGCAATATTTCATGGACGATACGCTTATTGCAAATAGCCAGAGGGTCCAGCGCATCTGGCTGCCTGCGAAGATATATCCATATCCGGTAGTTAATTCCGATAAGCCGTGGGAGTATCGAATACTGGCGATGTTTGGGAGTGTGCTTCCCAAACCTGATAGTGGCTATTTTATGTATTACTACAACTGGCCAACCAAGGTTTCGGGCGTAACATGTATTGCTGCAAGTGAGGATGGATTCCGTTGGAATAAGCCGGAGTTGGGTATTACCGATTTCAATGGCAGTAAAGCGAACAATGTTATCATCGCACCTCCAGTTCTGAATGATGGTCCAAGTATGATGTACGACCCCGATGATCCCGTTCATCCATATAAAGCAATGATTTTTCAATGTGACGGTGAAACATGGTGTGAAAAGTGGGGGCTTTACGGATATGAGAGCTCTGATGGAGTGAATTGGACGCCGACAACTCCGCACCTGCTTTTGCGTGCTGGTGACAGAAGCAACTTAATGGGCACCAAACATAATGGCAAATACCGTGTTTATACCCGCCACAAAGACATGTTCCAGCACTGCGGTGCATGTGCGATATATATGAGTGAGAGTGAGGATTTCAAGACCTGGTCTGAGCCTGAGTTAGTACTGGCGCCGGACTTGGTTGATGACCCGGATGTCGAATACTATAGCATGAGCGTATTCGAGCGCAATGGCTGGTTTCTTGGTCTGCTTGAATATTGGAGGTCTTCAATAGACGCCATCGAAGTCCAACTCGTATTCAGCCGTGATGGACGTACCTGGCAGCATCCCACTCCTCGTGAGCCATTCATTGCTCCGATCTATGAATGGAACCGTAAGTGGAACAGTTGTGCCAGCAATGGCCCGATAATAATCAATGAACAGATGGTATTCTATTTTGGCGGACGAAACACAAGCCACCACTATGATTCCGCCCAGCAGCATGGCGCGATTGGATATGCCTCAATGCCGCTTGATCGTTTCTGTGCGCTTGAAACTACAACCGCAGGCCAACTAACAACCAAGCCAATCGAATGGCCCGGGGGAGAACTTTTACTGAACTCCGATATGCGCACGTCATACGAATCCCACCCAGCAGCCGGTGGAGGCACGATGACAATAGAGATCCTGGATGCAAATGGCACACCCATACCCGAATGGAGCGGAGACAATAGCGCACATTATCACGGCAATACTCACTCCCGCGGCGGAATCCATGGCGGAACAGTAGAATGGCCTCAGGATCGAAAACTGACAGCCTTAAAGGGCCATGTTATCCAAATAAGGTTTCATATGAAGAACACGAGGTTGTTTACTATGGCAGCAACCTAAATGCGGTACAACCCGATTCCCTTGAAGAAGGGGCAGGGGGATTGATTCCCTTCACTACGGAACTATTTTGTATACAATACGATAATAGTTACATACACATTATTGCAGGAGAACACATTGCTTTATAACAAAAATAAAACCGCCTTCGAACTGATTGAGTGTCATTTTAATATTGAGCCAGGAACTGTGGCTATATACAGGTTCATCTCACCGGAAGAGCTTACAGATGAGGAACCTATAAAACTGCTGGCTGTGAATCTTGATACGCCTGAAACCGGGCAGGTGGATGTGATTACAACGCAACCAACTATTAATACCCCATTTACTACAATGATGGCTTTTGTTACACAGGATGAAATGCTGCGTATTGAATCCGGCGAAATCGAATTGCCCGAAGGCTGGGACCTGTCGACAGCGCGCAAACACCCCCGTCCGCTAAAACGCAGATCGCGAAAATAAGACCTGCCTACTCAGGACCATTGGTATCCTTCGGGTGATAATCCATATTCATGTATTTATCACCGCCAGCAAGTTCTTCCAGCATCTGGGAAAGACGTTTCTGCCTGGTCTTTTCCAGCTTTGCCCTGATAATCCAACCCAGATAATCGTTACGTTGGTAAGGTGGACGTGCAGAATATGCATCCATAAGCCCCAGTTCCTCCAGCACTTGTTTAACATATTCCGGCATTGCGTTAACAGGCCTTGTCAGACTCGACAGTGAGTTGTCGTTCATTGAATCAATTTCCTCAAATCCTCAAAGTTGAGCACTGGAGCTTTGCACGTATTTCCAACGCAGACATATGCAGTGAAATCAGCTAATGCTGCCTTGCCTTCGATTATCGGAACAACTGACTGCATCGCGGACAACTGTTTCGGGTCAACCCAAATGATCGGGTTATCACCTGTGTAGGAACGCCATAAATACTCCAGACTCTTCTGCAATTCATGATTGCCTTTGTCTGCAATCATGACAATCTGAGTTGTTGGATGAGTATAGAACATATAAGCATCAAGTAATGCCGGGCAGGCAATCGGTTGCTTCTCCAGTTCGTCCCTGAAATAGCTGAATATCCCTTCTGAAATGGCATTATTTCTTTCGTTCTCTATTCCTAGATTCGAAAGCACGCACATCAGCTTTGCCATACTGCTGTTTCCCGATGGTTCCACGCCATCATAACTGTTGATAGTCCTCCGTAGAAGCTCTTCACCGTCTGCTCCGGTCTCATAGAACGGTCCAAAATCCGACTTGAACAGCCGGATGGCGTCTTCTGTCAGCGTTTTGGCTTTATTCAAATAGGTAAGGTTCGATGTTGCCTTGAATAACTCAGCCGATGCCAGTCCAAGCTCTGCATAGTCCGTAAGGTAACCCTTAATTGCGCTCTCACCATCCCGGTATCGCCGCAGCAATCTTCCACTGGAATCGAACAGATTGCCGGAGATAAACGAATAGATATTCTCTGCACTGTGTATAAGCTCGCTATCCCCGAAAGCCATACCAGCCTTGACCAGCCCACGAATATACAAGCAATTCCAGGAAGTAATCACCTTATCATCCCTAAGTGGACGGATTCTGGTGCTTCTTCTATCGAAAAGTTTCTGACGGTTCAGCTTAATGTTCTCTGCCTGCTCAGGTCCAAACTTTTCCTCATGTGACAGTGGAGGAGTCCCTGTACTCTCGTTCAGGATATTATGCCCCTCGAAATTTCCGGCTTCGGTCACGTTCCAGAGTTTCTGTAAAAATCCGGAATCATCACCCGTTACATCCAGAAACTCACTCAGAGTCCACAGATAGAACTTACCTTCTATACCTTCACTGTCAGCATCCTCAGCCGATGCAATTCCACCACCAGACACTGCAAGATCCCTCTGCACGTATCCTATTACATCATAAGCAGCCTGCTTGAAGAATTCCTTGCCCGATAGCTGATAGCACTCCGCAAGCGCCCTTAAGAACAACGAGTTATCATACAGCATCTTCTCGAAATGGGGCACCAGCCAGGCGTGATCAGTTGAATATCTGCACAGTCCACCGCCGATCTGATCATAAATCCCACCACGTTTCATTGCACCAAGCGTCCATTCAACCATCTCCAGCGCCTGAGCGTTTCCTGTCCGGTAGTAGTAGTCCAACAGGTAAGACATCGCCATACTGGGAGGGAACTTGTTCCGGGGATCCGTTTTGAACCCAAACTGAGCTTTGTCATAGAATGTTTCATACATCCCGTAAGCCTGCGCAAAGCAATCTTCAGAAGGCAATCCGCCACCGGGTGTCTTCCTTTGATTATCTTTAAGCAATCGAGTGGTTTCCATAGAGGCATCTATAAGTTGATTCCGGTTCGAACGCCAGGCTTCGCTGACTAAAGCTAAAACCTCTTTGAAACTGTTCATACCATATCTGCGCACAGGAGGGAAATATGTGCCACCGAGTATTGGTTTCCTGGCAGGGGTCAGAAACATGTTCAGAGGCCATCCCCCTTGTTGCCCTGTAGCATTCAGAGCATCCATATAGATGCTGTCAATATCGGGGCGTTCCTCCCGGTCGACTTTGATCGCCACAAAATCATGGTTCAGCTGGCTGGCAGTCTCCTCATCCTCAAAGGACTCCCGCTCCATTACATGGCACCAGTGGCATGTTGCATACCCTATAGAGAGAAAAACCAGCTTATCTTCCCTTGCTGCAGTCTCAAAAGCTTCATCTCCCCATGGATACCAGTCCACAGGATTGTAAGCGTGCTGCAAAAGATAAGGACTCTTCTCATTAATAAGACGGTTAGCTGTAATCTCAAGTTTATTCTGCATATTCCTACCCCTAATTATCCTGCCCATTTACCCGGAATATTAACCTCGGCAAATTTTAAGTGTCATAATCCGCGTGCTTCGACTACGCTTAGCACGAACGGTAGTTACTCACCCTGTTGTTGCATATCGCAGTTACAACCATCCCCGTTCGTGCTGAGCGTAGTCGAAGCACGCGGATATACATAAGAATACAGAATAGTCTACAAATCATGCCTGAAGGAAAGTATATGAACAAACCAGAATATCTACCTTTATTCTATAGTCCAGTTCCAGGAGACAAAAATGCTCGGAAATCTATTTATAATCTGTCTCATTGCAATATGCACATCCTTACCCGTAAATGCATCCGTTATATGCAATCCAACCAAAGGCTCTGTTGTAATTGAAGCTGAGAGCACATATGATACGAATTTCCTGTATGGCCCTCAGCTTGATAAACCTGGCACTGAAGGCTGCATAAGTCGGGGGTATTTGAACCTTAATGTCACAACTCCCCCTGACAAAGGCGGACCCTGGTATGCCCGATGGATATTCCACGTCCCAGCCGACGGAGCCTACTACATCTGGCTTTTAGACAATCCATTCGCAGGCAAAATGAAATGGCAGCTGAACAACAGTCCATTTATTGACAGAAAAAACGAAGAAGAGATCAAAACCGGTATATCATCTCCATACGATATGCACACCTGGCGCCGCATTACCGCAGCCCCGGTTCAATTGATTAAGTCTAATAATCCCCAGAAGTTCGGGATACAGGTAGAAATGGACGGTCCCCGGGCGGGTTGCTTTATGGATGCAATCGCAATAGTTCCTGTTGGCAGGACACCTGATGGCTGGGTGAAACAGATCGAAGATCCGGTCACCAGCAGTAACCCAACATTGACCATTGCCCCAATGTCTTCTATTCCAACTATCGATGGAATCAAAGAGCCTGACATCTGGGATAAGGCAGCATCGGTCAATCTGGTGCATTCAGTCACAGCTGCAAAGACTAAAAACGCCACCAAAGCCTGGATAGGTTACCGCAAGGAAGGCCTCTATATATTTGCTGAATGCAAAATGGCCAATCCTCAAAAGCTGATTGCTAAAATCACCAACCACGATGGCAATGTATGGGAAGATGACTGCTTCGAAGTGTTCTGGGGCAAACCGGACTCCGACTTTGGCCACATGATCATCAACAGCAAAGGGGTCATTTATGATGAACGGGGTTCGGATGGCAAACTCTGGGACTCCGATGCAAAAGTAAGCACAAAGACCACCGATTTTGGGTGGACAATCGAAGCTTTTATACCAGCAAAACCAATGAAATTTGATGATCTCTCTGCAGACCAGTCATTTATATTCAATCTGGCACGTGAGGATGTTGAGACCGGTGAAATTTCCGGATGGTCACCGACTGGTGGCAGCCTGCTTGATCGGGATCTGTTCGGAACCCTGAAGCTTGCGCAGAACGTGCCTGTTGAATCCAGTATTCGTCTATTTGGAACAGTAAAAGACGAGAAAGCCAGCCCGGTCGGTCTAGCCCGTATCTCCTGCGGAAGTCTGATTACCCAGAGCGGTGCAGATGGCGTGTTTTTACTGGATGGCACAGGCCAGACAGAGACAACTGCTACCTGTTTTCTCTCAGGTCATATTGGTCAGAAACAACCTGCTGATCCCGGAAAAGCAGCTTCATTCCTGCTCCGCCGTAAGTCAAATTATGGCGTTACTTATGAGCCATCATTTTCTGAGTCTGAAACCTACAGAGTTATCTCAGTCCCGCTTGATGCCAAAGTCAATGGTGACTATAGACCATCACCAGAAACATGGGAAACTCCTGCACAAGCCCGGGTATATGCAGCTAAAGGACAGGCTCAACCATTCTCATTGGCAGTTTATGCCAAACAGGATCTTCAAAATGTAAAAATATCCGTGTCTCCGCTTCGTTCTTCAAATGGAAAACTGCTCCCAACTCCGGATATTCGGCTTGTTAGAATTTGGATCAAACGCAAAGGGTATGATACCAATGCCCCCTCGGATCCCATCCCGGAGTTGCTTGATCCCGCGCAGCCAGTTGATATAGCGTCCGGCAATTTTCGACAGATTTGGGTGACTGTCACACCACCGGATAATGCAGTTTCCGGGGTATACAAAGGCTCTTTGACAATAACTCCCCAGCAGGGCAAACTGGCTATTGTCCCTCTCGAAGTTACTGTACTTCCATTCAAACTGCAGGAGCCAAAGAATAAGCTGCTTGGTGTGTTCCATTATGGTAAGGCCGGGAACTGGTGGATGTTCAACCCTACTACGACATTTGAGCAATACGACGCTCAGTATGCAGATATGCATGCGCATGGAGTCCGGGGCATGTTCTTTTGTGATGGACCGGAGTTTGTGATTCGGGACAAGGGTAAGTTGACGGTTTACTGGGGATTCGAAGGTTCCAGGTCTGCAACTCCTGAGGAAGAGAAAAAATATCAAGGCCTTGCAGAGGGTGAGATTGCTGTAGATACAACGTATCTCATGCAAGTCTTCGACAAAGCCCACAAATATGGAGTAGACCACTTGATGATCTACTGCCAGGGACCAAGGCGTCCGATTGCATCGTTGACCGGGGTTCCAATGGAAGAAATAGGCTGGCACGGTCGGTGCAATTTGAACTCCAAGTTCGAAGAACTCCTTACCCGAACAGTAAAGACCATCAACAAAGCAGTCGCTGAAAAAGGTTACAAACCCATCAGATATGCAATGGACGATGAAGTCTACTGGGGCGGGGAATACCGGATGAGCGGCTATATGCGATTGGCCAGGATCGTCAAAGCAGTAGGCGGACTTCAGACGGTGACTATGTCATATACTCAGGACAAGAGTGAACTCGATGAACTCCGAACGGTGTTGGATATGCCGGTTGGGACAGGTCCATTCAAACTGGCTAAGGCAAACGATACCGGCAGCTGGAAGGGCAAGTTGAGCTCGTATGGTCAAATCTGGCCTCCCAGCTTTTCCGGACTCCGCATGACCACCGGCCTCCCGTTCTATTTCTCACCATATGCCAGTTTCTTCGGACACTGCTATCAGGGATCAGTAAAGGACCCATTCAACGACTTTGACGGCACTACACCCGATATGAACGTGACCTATCCTGATCCTGTGACCGGAAAACCGGTCCCGACACTCCAGTGGGAAGGTTTCAGACAGGGGTTTTATGATATTTGCTACCTGCAGACCCTGAAAAACCGCATATCACAGACTAAAGGCAAGATGAGCGAGAAATATAAGAGGGCCTGGAGCAAAATACTGGGTATGGTCAATAAATATGCGGATGCTGAGGGCAATCTGGATTCAATAAGCACGATGCCGCAGAATGAAGTCGAACAAATCCGCAAAATAGCGGTAGATGTACTTTCGTTGTGACAAGCAGGAGATGATCAATGAATAAACAGCCAGCTTTTAGTATGTTGATAGTAGTTGCTGTCTTACTTGCAGCAATAACACCAATTCACAGCAGTGTTAAATCCCGGCCGACATTTAGAGGGGCATGGTTTAGCATTAGTTATCCTCCCGGGTTCATTGTTCGTCCGTCTATGAAAAGTGCAACAACTGGCGGCAAAGGCTTTGACAGCGCCTTCTTTGTGTCCCCTGATGGTAAAGTAGAGTTCTATATATACTCACCGCAGTGGTCAGGAGAGCCCACTGACGTTGCACTCAAACCAAATACGGAGAAACTGATCTCCACGAAGACAGTCAAAACCAATGACAAAACCACAATATGGAGCACTATATCTGCAAAGAATGGCAGTTATACTCGCTCTTTGCTGGATATAAAAGATTCCTCAACCCGCAGAGTCTTCGGCATAAAATATGCAGATCCAAAAACTCTAGCAAAATATAAAAAGCATTACCAGAAATTCAAAGAAAGCCTGGTGCAATATGCTGACTAATACTCCGCTGTGGACCACCAGCAGCAGACTGCTCAAGCTGGGGGAGTCCATTAGTTTCCATTTTTGCGTGCCGGAAGGATTATCTTCGAGCGACCTTATTATCTACCCGCGTTACCTGGAGAATGCCCAACCAGGAGAAGCATTCAAAGCTGGTGGAGATCTCAATTGGGTAAAGGAGCTTGAGCACGAAACGATCAATCTGGAGTTTATTAATAACCATGCATTACTAACCTATCAACCGAGCTTGCCTGGTAGTTATCTTGCTGTCTGGTTGGTCGGGGATGAGACATTCTATCGCTATTTCTCAGTGGTAGAGGATGACTATATCGTCCTTGCATTTTCCACTTTCTTCGGTCTTGAATCAGAACCATCGCTGCATGCAACCGGTATTCCACTGGACTATAGACTGCCGATTGATGCCTTCGACCTGGAGAATCCCACATTTAATAAGCTTCTGGGTTATAATCAACGCTTTGGTGATCTCATCGTACCATTGTTTGATGACACTCCCACTCTCATTCATGAGGAACGTGTCAAATTATATGGCGAAGGTATGCAGAGAGTTCGAAAGCTGATGCCTGACCCAAATGATACCCGCTCCATTCGTGTGGAAGCCCACCATGAAGCGGATCCAGGTTATCCACGGGCATTTACAGAGATTGGTGTCAGCGACCACTGCGGGCTCTGGGAAGCCAACTGTAAACCCTGGCTGGGAATGCCTGAGTTCCCATACTACTCATCACCTGATGACTGCCGGAAGATGGACCAGAGCGATATAGGTTCGGTTGTCTCTCACCAGTGGGATTTCTGTGGAGGTTTCCATTTCCTCGGACCTGTTCAGTGGCACTACGGGGCAAGCGAAGGTCGAATGGAAGTGACAGAGGAATGCCTTCGCCGGGGAATGGACGAGTTCGCCAACCTGGCTGAAATGAGCGGGCATCCGGCTTTTGTTACCCCGCTCTATGATGGTATCGAGAAAAACACGGCATTCGGCGTTTACAGCAGCGGATATCCGGACCCTACCTATCCAAATCCTGTCTTTCAAGATGGCTATGGGACCGACCAAATCTTCCAATACATAGAGGACTATCAGCGCCTGTTTGCTTTTGATTTTACAAAAAAATACAAGGTAGTCTATGCAAGATCAATGGACATTGTTGACTACTACCTGAGGCATTATAAAACAACACCCCGGACTGTGCATGTGAGCAAGACTCCGCACATCTTGTATGATGCCTGGTGGACACAGGGAACAGTCGCAAACTATGGAGTAATGGTAACACCGGAGAAAATACCCTGGATTACAAAAGTCTCCACAGTGCACAAGATGCGCAAAGCAGCGATTTTGCCCGGACTGCAGGGGCTGATCCCACTCAAAGATCCGATGTCTTGTGAGTTTATCTTGATCGAAGAGCCGAAGCGTGCAATCAGGTTTGAAAGAGAGTGTCCCAACCCGATCTGGTGGTTCAATTACACCCGCAATGAAGTGAACCAGGACGGGAGTATCATCAATGCAATTGAAACTCCGGACGTTTTGATCATGCGCTCACAGAGTTACAACGAGAAGGCCGGACTTACAATAGACCTGACGATGAATACTGTAGAATACTTCCCAAGGTATGCCATCGCACTCTGGAACCTGCCGGTCAGTTATGATTCGCAATCGAATGACATCGACACCAACGCAAGCAACTACGAACTGGTAAAAAATACCGATGGTGAAGTGCATATGATTCTGCATTTCGATTTGGAACCCGATGCTCAGATTAGACTTATCTTGCGAAAGCCAACTGCAAATCGCTGGAAATGGTAACAGCAAAAGGAGTGTTTAATAACATGCACAGATTGATATTAGATAATGATGGTACCAACTTCTTTCTTCAATCTATGACAGATGATATCCAGGGGTCTATTGACCATGCTGTAGGCATGTGTCCTTCCAGTGTTACTACATATATGCTATGTGCTGGTGCGGGTACTTATCTATATCCGACAAAGGTAGGTGAAGTTACTCCTGAAATCGATCTGTTCCCCATGATCAAATACCTTCATTCAGCTCATAGAAATGGTATCGACCCGTTCGGGATGTTTCTCAAGGCGCTTCGTAAAGCCGGTAAAGAGACATTTATAACCTTGAGAATGAATGATGTTCACAATCCGACAGACCCAACTGCATGGAATACTTCTATATTCAAAAAGGATCATCCGGAAATGGTAGTCGATTACGAAGCTGTTTCAGCAGGAACAGAGAACTGGATGGCTTACTGCCTGGATTATTCAAGACCGGAAGTCAGAAAATATTACCTCTCGATCATCCGGGAACTGGTGGAGATGTATGAGATCGATGGGATTCAGTTGGACTGGATGCGTTTCCCCCGCCATCTCTCAGGCAGTCCTGATGAAGTTTGGTTAAAACGAGATGCGATAACTGAATTTATGGTGGGTGCAAAGGAAATAATCAACTCATCAGGCAGGAATATCCTGCTGTCGGCCCGGATTCCTTCCAGCCTTGAGGGATGCAGAATGGTAGGATTTGATATTGCCGAATGGACACGCCTTGGATCTGTTGACTTCCTGACTGCATCTCCATTCCTGACAACAGATTTTGCGATGCCGATAGGTGATATGCGTGCTGAACTGGCTGATAATCCGGTTCCAGTATATGGATGTTTTGAGTTTGGTCATGGTTCCCAGAGTCATTGTCCGGAATCACTCAAAGCCGCTGCGCTGGGAATGTACGACAGCGGGGCTGATGGTGTTTATATCTTCAACTTCCCATGCTGGGTAGAATATATTGCATCAGTTCCCTATCACTGGCTCGAGTGTTTGGGTGAACCATATAAATGCGCAGAGAAACCGTTACTCTATAGTGTATCCCAGAACAATCACCGTCTTGAGACCGATTTACCTTCTCAACTTCCGGCTGCACTGGATGCCGGGGAGAGTAAGGATTTTACAATCAGCATTGCTCATGCAGCATTTCCCATAAAATCTGCATCAGCACTAATCCACAGCCATGAAAATGTCAGTCTCCTGGTCAATGGTGAAAAGACTGTTGACCTGTGCAGCCTGGGTCGAGGTGGACGAACTCAACTGTTTGTTGAATACATCGATCCAGCTATCCCTTCCGACCAGATGCCTGTTAATGAAGATTGCCGTCTGTTTCAGGTGCATCCGTCTTCTTTGAAACCAGGCATTAACACACTGACTATTTGCAATAAGAGCGATGTACCTTTGATCATCGGCAGGATCAACCTTGGGATGTGGTAAGATGAGAGATATTATACCTGGTGAACCGGTTCTGGTTGATTTCGGCAAAGAGCGTGCATTAGTCCAGCTGCCTTTAGAACAAAGTAATATGAAACTACTTCTGTTTTTTCATGGCCGGGGAGGGGATGCATTCAGCAGCAACTTTGCATTGGACGAGTTCACATTGTTTCGCCGGATAGCAGCTGAAAAAGGGTATGTAGTCATTGTACCCGATTATGGGAGCGACTGCTGGATGAACCAACAGGCTGAGGAGATTACATCCAGCATACTCTCAGCAATCAGTTCGGAGATATCATTTGCTAATGATAAAATATATATAATGGGTGTTTCAATGGGTGGAGCGGCAGCATTGATCTTTGCTGCCAGGCATCCACACCAGGCAATGGCCGTGTGCGACATAATGGGCATTACCGACATTGCGAAATTCTACAATGAATCTCCGGCATATCACGAATCCATATGCACAGCATACGGTGGTTCTCCGGATGAGTGTCCGGACATTTACTATGATCGGTCTGCGGTTTTTCACGCTGATAAACTCAGCAGTATCCCGGTTTTCCTGGTCCATGGTGAAACAGATGATCTTGTTTCACCTTCATACTCCGAGAGCATGTATTATGCTCTTGAGCAAGCCAATGGTAACGCAGAATTGCTGATCGTACCCGGAGTAGGCCACGATAATGCTATTATACGTGGAATCGAAACCAGTATCATTGACTGGTTTGAAGCAGCATTACGTAACAGTTCAGTTATGTGAGAATTTAAAGTCCATTCATACTTCGATACGCGCTTCGCGCTACTCAGCACGAACGGACTTTAGGTTATTTCACAGTAGACTGAACTCTTTCAGTCTTACGTAAGAGTTTACTCTTCGATACGCGCTTCGCGCTACTCAGCACGAACGGACTTTACGTCAGTTCACAATAGGCTGAACTCTTTCAGTCTTACGTAAGAGTTTACTCTTCGATACGCGCTTCGCGCTACTCAGCACGAACGGACTTTAGGTTATTTCACAGTAGACTGAACTCTTTCAGTCTTACGTAAGAATTCACTCTTGTTGAGTATTACGTCATGCTGAAGGTGCATGCTTCGCAGGCAGTACTTGATTCAGCATCCAGACATGTTTGGATGCTGAATCAAGTTCAGGATGACGTGTTTCCAATTACTCTGAACTGTTACAACCTTACGAAAAGACGCACAAATCCTGCGAGACGAGTATAATGTTGTGATACATACATATGGAGGCTTTTTATAATGAAGCTATACCTGCACATATCAGTTTTAATATTGTCTGTTCTGTTCTTAACAAGTGGGTGTTATGCGGCATCACAATCTAAATTGGCGTTAGCAGAATCAGGCCGAACATCCTGTGTGATTATAGTTGCGTCGGATGCGTCTGCTGCTGAGAAAAACGCTGCTTCAGAATTGGCTTTCTATCTGAATAAAATCACGGGCGCTGAGTTTGAAATTACAACTCCGGATCAAGCAAAAGGTAGACAGGCAATCGCTGTAGGTCCGGGTGCAGCTAAAAGCATGGCGGCGGGACTTACACTTGGTAAATCGAAACTGGGTGACGATGGAATAGTTATCAAAACCGTGCCATCCGGACTAATCCTTACCGGTGCCGAAGGCAGTAAGCGCGGAACTCTGTATGCTGTATACACATTCCTGGAAGATACCTGTGGAGTCCGTTGGTGGACTTCTAAAGACAGCTATATTCCGAGCAAACCAAATCTTACGATCCGGAATCAGGACATAAACTACACTCCTATATTTCGATACCGGGAAGCTTTATATACCAACCTTTCCTATGCAGCTAACAATGAATCTTTGGCTAAATTCCTGGTAAAGAGTAAGTTTAATGGGCATTTCAACAAAATCCCTGCACAGTGGGGGGGAAGCTACAATATTATAGGTTGGTGCCATACATTTGATTCACTCATGCCTCCATCAGTGTATTTCGCAGAGCATCCTGAGTGGTATAGTGAGATAAAAGGAAAGCGAGTAGGCCATCAGGCCCAGTTATGTTGCACAAATGATGAAATGATTGCCCAGCTTACTAAAAATGTTCTGGCAGCTATTGAAGCCCAACCGGATTCAGGGATTATCTCGGTTACACAGAACGACTGTGAAAATAATTGCCAGTGTGCCAAATGCGCAGCTTTGGACAAAGCCGAGGGTTCACCACAGGGGTCACTGCTCTATTGTATCAACAAGGTTGCAGCTGCAGTAGACAAGAAATATCCGGGCTTCCTTGTTGAGACTCTTGCATACTGGTATACTCGCAAACCACCGAAAACAATCCGTCCCCGCGACAACGTGCTCATACGGATGGCTGTCATCGAACGATCCGGAGCCCAGCCCTTGAATGATCCTATGAACAAAAAGCTGATGGATGATTTGAAGAATTGGAAAGCTGCTGCTCCGAATCTTTTCATCTGGGATTACACTGCCAATATGCTAAGCCCATTTACTCCTCACCCAAACCTTTCCGTGTTTGCTCCGGACGCTCGAACCTATGCAGCAAATAACGTAGTAGGTGTATTTTATGAGGGTAACCATTATGCTGGTGATGCACGCGGAGATTTTGATGAGCTAAAGAACTATGTGATGTGCCATGTGCTCTGGAATCCGAAACAAAATGAAAAGAAGTTAATAATGGATTTTCTGAACGGATATTATGGAAAAGCCGGACCCGTTCTGAAAAACTATCTTGATCTGTTGGATGCTAAAAGCCGGAAAGTCAAGATCGGTTCCTGCGGTGGAGAGACAGATGCTTCATGGATGGATCTGGATGCAATGAACAAAGCCACCAAATTGTTCGACAAAGCTGAAGCAGCAGCATCGGACGATTCCGTGATACTCAACCGGGTAAAGCGTGCTCGTTTGCAGCTTGAACACCAGTGGTTATGTCGATACAGCACGTATAAAAAAGATGCTGCTGTAGGACACAAACCATTTCTTGGACCAATAGATATATCGACTGGTACAGAAACATTCATATCAAACCTTGAAACCTGCGAAGGCAACGGCGCTGCGGCTGAAGGTGCAGGGGATTTGCGGCAATATGCCATAAAGCTACGGCTGCGGGCACGGTCGGCTGCAAAACCAATTGATCTACCGTCTCAGTTTGCAAGTCTGCCTAACGATCAGGTTGTAGATATCCAGGAAGAAAATATAACTACGTATACAGGCGGTAGTATAGAACCGGACTCTAAAGCATCAAATGGTTTTGCTGCAAAACTGGATCCTGCTGTTGTGTCCTGGTCAGTGCAATACAAAGGCATTGGCAATTCATTGGCAGCTGGGAAGTGGCACGTCTACGCGAGTGTCAGGTGTGATAAGATTAGAGATACAGGAACTGCATTTACCGCAGGCATATATGATATGGGTTCCGGCAAGAACCTTGTTGGGTTAACCGTCAATATTGAAGATACCAGCGCTACAACTCCAGTTGATCCGAATATAGAACAGGAGAAAACTGTAACTCCACAAAAAGGTGCTGGCGATGGTGAATATCATCTGTATGATCTGGGAGTGCATGACCTGAGCAGTGATGACTATGTCTGGTTTGGCACTACCGGGGGAGTCAGTCCTGAAAATTTGAAAGCAATCTATGTAGATAGAATCATTTTTGTTAAGGAGAAATAAGTTTTGAAATACAACAAATGTATGGCAGTATTGTTAGTCCTTACATCATTGCTGCTGGGAGCGTGTTCTGCGGTAACAGCAGTCCCGCTGCAATTGACTGAATCAGGACACACTCAGTATGCTATTATTCTGGTCCCGGATGCCTCAGCACCGGAGAAAAATGCCGCATCTGAATTGGTTTTCTATCTGAAGAAGATCACTGGAGCAGAGTTCAAAGTCTCAACTCCTCAGCAGGCTTCAGGCAAGTATATTATCGCCGTTGGTCCTGGCGCTGCTAAAAGTGTTATGCCGGGCATTTCCCTGGATAAATCCAAACTGGGCGATGATGGAATTGTCATGAAGTCCACACCATCGCAGCTTATCCTCACCGGTGCCGAAGGCAGCAAACGAGGTACGCTCTATGCTGTCTACACATTCCTTGAGGACATCTGTGGTGTCCGCTGGTGGACTCCGACTGCTAATTTCATTCCCCGCAAGCCAAGCCTTGCGATTAAGGATCTGAATATATCCTACACTCCCACATTCCGGTATAGAGAAGCCCTTTATAGAGCTCTTGATGGAAATGTAAATAATACTGATGAATCCCAGAGAATCATTAAAGCCAAATTCCTGGCTCAGAGCAAATATAACGGGCACTTCAACAACATTCCAGCCGAATGGGGTGGTAGTTACTACATTATTGGTTGGTGCCATACTTCCGAGATGCTCATGCCTCCGTCTGTATATTTCGCTCAGCATCCTGAATGGTACAGCCTGATCAACGGCAAGCGTGTTGCAAATCAAGCTCAGCTTTGTATGACAAACGATGATATGATCGCTGAGTTGACCAAAAATGTGCTGGCTGCTATAGCAGCACGTCCGGATGCAGGGATTATCTCAGTTACGCAAAATGACTGTGGGGGCAACTGTCAGTGTGCAAAATGCGCTGCTCTGGATAAAGCCGAGGGATCTCCATCTGCATCGCTTTTGTATTGCGTTAACAAAGTTGCGGCAGCAGTGGACCAGAAATATCCAGGTTTCCTGGTTGAAACATTGGCATACCAATATACCCGGAAGCCTCCGAAAACCGTCCGTCCCCGCGATAACGTACTCATAAGGATGGCTGTTATAGAGCGGTCAGGTGTGCAGCCATTGAACGATCCCTTGAATAAAAAACTTATGGACGACCTGCAGAACTGGAAAGCTGCTGCTCCCAATCTCTTTATCTGGGACTATACAGCTGACATGGGTGCTGCATTCACCACTCACCCGAACCTCTCAGTCTTTGCCCCGGATACACGGATCTACGCAGCAAGCAACGTCGTAGGAGTGTTTTTTGAGGGTAATCACTATTCCGGTGATGCGCGTGGAGACTTCGATGAGTTGAAAACGTACCTGATGAGTCACATGCTCTGGAATCCGAAGCAAAATGAAAAACAGATCATCACAGACTTCCTGAACGGATACTATGGAAAAGCCGGACCTGCACTGCAGCAGTATCTTAATCTTGTTGACGCAAGGAGCCGTAAAGTATGGCTTAGTTCATGCGGTGGAGATGGTAACGCTTCCTGGATGGATTTGGACACAATGAACAAAGGCACCAGGCTGTTTGACCAGGCTGAAAGAGCAGTTGCCGGTAATTCTGTGCTGCTGGATCGAGTGAAACGCGCCAGATTGCAGTTGGACCATCAATGGCTGCGCCAATATGCTGTATACAAACAGACTGCAACAGCTGAGAAAAAACCATTCCTGGGACCGAAGAATGATATTGAGGCAACAGATGCGTTTTTGGCTCGCGTACAGAAATATGAGGGCAATGAGATTTCGGTCGAAGGAGCAGGCAATTTCCAGCAATACAGTATGAAGCTGAAGATGCGGGCTCATGACATTGTAAAACCTGCTGAATTGCCGTCCCAGTTTGCAAGCCTTCCTCATGACCAGGTTGTAGATATCCAGGAGCAGGACTTAACTCTGGCAAACGGAGGAGGCATAGCTGCAGATGCCAAAGCATCAAATGGTTACGCTGCCACAATGGATCCTGCAGTCCTTTGCTGGACTGTGCAGTTTCGCGGCATAGGTGGTTTGGTGATGCCAGGAAAGTGGCACGTCTACGCTAACATCAGATGTGATAAGGTCAAAGACACAGGAATTGCGTTCACTGGCGGAATCTACGATGTGGTTTTAGCAAAGAATCTGGTAGGCCTGACTGCCAACCTGGAAAACACTAACGCTACAGTCCAGGTAGATCCTAACATTGAACAGGAAAAAACAGTGACTTCCCCCAAAGGTGCTGGAGATGAAGAATACCAGTTGTACGATATGGGAACACACAACCTGAGCGGTCAGAACTATGTCTGGTTCGGCACCACCGGAGGTGTCAGCCCCGAAAACGTCAAGAAAATCTACATAGACCGTTTGATATTCGTAAAAGAAAAATAACCTAATCATAGAATAGAAACACTAACACGGATATACAGGATGCACAGGATTAAATATTATCCTGCCCATCCTGTATATCCATGTCATATGAGATCAGAATTGTGGTGCAGGCTTCCAGCCTGCTGTATCCAGGTAAACAACATTGAAAACAAATCACAGTTTTCTATGTAATGCTGATGACATCGGTGCTTTCGATGTAGTTGTCTGCGGAGGCGGTCCGGCCGGGGTTGCTGCTGCTGTCTCATCTGCACGTGAGGGCGCCAAAACTCTGCTAGTCGAACAGTCCGGATACCTTGGGGGTGCTGCTACTCAATCTCTTGTAGGGGTATGGCTGGGCAGCTTCACACGGGATCACAAAACAAAAGTAGTTGCCGGGATCTTCCAGGAAATTGTAGACCTGCTGGTTGCCGAAGGCGCTGCGATCCCTGCTGAGAATGACAGACCAAACAGGACCAGGCACGTTGGATACGGTGCAATACATGGTGCTACCGTTCCTTTCGAGTTCGAGCCCTGCAAGAGAGTCCTGGAGCAGTTAGCAATCCGAGAAGGCGTAACCTTGCTCTACTTTACCTCTTTCATTCAAGCTGATGTCGAGGATAACCATATCAAAGGGCTCTTCCTGCACGGGAAATCCGGATTCAGTTATGTTACTGCCAGGTCAGTAGTCGATGCCACCGGAGATGCCGATGTCACTCATTCCTGTAGTTGCCCGACAATAAAAGGTCGTGATGAAGACGGACTAATGACTCCGGGCACTTTGATTTTTCGTGTAGAAGATGCTGATTCCCAGGCCTGGGAGGACCACTGCAATCAGACCGGAGATGTGAGACTATCCAATATCATCAACCCACTCAAAGCAGATGGAAAATGGTCGTTTCCGTTCGACACCGTCGTCCTGTGTGAAATGCCGCACCGTGGGAGTTTCTTTGTGAACGCTCTGTGCCAGTGCGGAGTAGATGGGACAGACGACGCCAGCCTGACGAATGCATCCATCCAGCAGCGGACTGAAGCAGCCATATTAATGGATTTCCTGAAGAACTATGTTCCAGGATTCTCCAAAGCTAGAATGGTAGCCACTGCATCCAGAATAGGCATCCGCGAGACCCGTAGAATAGTGGGTGAATACACTCTGACAGTCGAAGATATGATCAACGGAACGTCATTCCCGGATACAATAGCTCTGACCGGCTTTGGCTGGGACTTATCCGATCCAAAGAAACCCTCGCACCAGCCCATGTTCGGTAAGAAACTCGGTCACCCGTTCTCTGAAATCCCATACAGAACTCTGGTCCCGAAAGGTATCAACAACCTTATAGCAGCCGGCAGATGTATCTCAGTTGAACGGGACGCATTAGGCCCGGTCCGCATACAACCCGCATGCTTCGCAATGGGCCAGGCAGCAGGAATCGCCGCAGGCTGGAATGCCAGATCCGGAATACACTTCAATGCGATCAACACAGACACCCTAAGAAACCGGTTGATAGAATCGGGCGCCATCGTCTCCTGTAATGCCGAACTGGATGAAGAACTAGTCCAAAGTTGGACATCTGAGCACAAAAAAGAGATTGCTGGCAAACCGGATTCTAAATCCACACAATAAGGGAACCTGCAAAACTCTCAAATTCCCATCTTGATAATCCTGTTGAATAATGAGTGCACGGTGTTACCCACTGAATAAATCAAGGTTGAGCGCAATTCCCTTCGGAATCCAACAACTTGAGTATTACCAACACTTTGTTCTCTGGATTCCCAGTCAAGCTGGGAATGACAAACTGCATATCACTATTATTTACCAGTATCACGGGAGCATTCTCTATCAGTCTATATTTCATACTGCGTTAAACTATTGTATACTTGTCACTAGTGCGGTATTATTTCATCTCCTGCCGACTTCAGTATTATTAATGGAAAGGCAACATAATGCGTGACGTAAAATGGTTTGCAGACTGCGGTTGGGGAGTATTTTGCCATTATCTGGCTGCTCCTGCAAGTTGCGGTGATGAACCCGATTTAACCGCTGATGAATGGAACAGGCAAATAGATGATTTCGATGTAGCAGGGCTTGCACAGCAACTTAAATCAGTCCATACCCGCTACTTCTTTATAACCATAGGCCAGGGCTCTGGCTACTATTGTGCTCCAAATGAAACCTATGACCGCATAGCCGGTGTAAATCCAAGCAAGTGCTCTCAGCGAGACCTTGTATCTGACCTCTACGATGATCTGCAGCCCTTAGGCATTGAACTTCTTGTCTATGCGCCTGCAGATGGTTCCTGGGCAGATCCAGAAGCCCGTGCAGGCCTTAAGCAGATTAGACACTGGAGTGATCCAAATCCACATCCCTACAACACAGATGAATTCTGGTCTGAATACCGTCTGCCGGAGTTCCAAAGCAACTGGGAAGAAATCTGCAGAGATTGGGCCATGCGTTGGGGGAATAAGGTCCGGGGCTGGTGGATCGATGGAGCCTACGCTGCCCATATCCGCTATCCCGAAAATGAGGAGCCGAATTTTAAGAGTTATGCAGAGGCACTGAGAGCAGGAAACCCGGATGCATTAATAGCTTTCAATCCAGGTGTATTGGTGCCTGTAATTCACTATACGGACCATGAAGACTTTACTGCTGGAGAGATATCCGATGCTTTGCCTGAATGTCCCGGCCAATTTGTAACTGCAGATAGCGGACATAAAGATCTCTATCACATCCTCTCCTATCTTGGCAGTTTCTGGGGCAGGGGAGAACCCAGGTTCCCGGATGAAATGGTCTCCGGATATACCAGACACATAATCAGCAAGGGTGGAGTCATTACCTGGGATGTCCCAATATCCAAATCAGGTCTGATCCCGGAAGAACATATTAATCAACTCAAAGCGATTGGTGAATATATAATTCAGTCCAAACGAATATAACAGAGGCAAAACATGCAGTCAACAAGAAAATTTAAGATATTATGTATTAGTCTAATGGTTATCCTCGCCACGCTGGCGCTGGGAATCGTTACGTTTGCAGCAAAAAATCACCCGAGTTCGAAGTTGCCTGCATCGAGGAAAAAGCCTGTGAATACCATAGCTTTACCAAAATCAGCAATCAACTATGTCGTTGCAGTCAATGGTAATGATGATGCTCCCGGCACACTGGCTGCTCCATTTGCTACACTCGAGCGCGCAAGGGACGAAATCCGCAAGCTCAAAGCTTCAGGACCTCTGGACAAACCAGTGAACGTATACATACGCGGTGGTACATATGAGTTGAAGCAAGCTTTTTCGCTGAGCAAAGACGATTCCGGCACCACCCAGACTCCAATCACTTACAGAGCCTATGGAACCGAAAAACCTGTAATAATCGGCGGTCGCACAATTACTGGATGGCAGCCATACAAAGGCAATATCGTCAAAGCCGACGTAAGCTCTCAGGGGCTAAAGGATATTTATTTCCGCCAGCTCTTCTTCAATGGCAAACGGCAGATCCTCGCCCGTTATCCAAACTATGATGCAAACAATCCAGCTGCAGGTGGATGGCTTTACCAGGACGGCGACAAGATCCCTATGTATAAAGACATAGATAACGAGAACTTGCGCACGTTCATATACAAACCGGAAGACAGGCGGGACTGGGCTCATACTGATGAAGTAGAAGTAATGATCTTCCCCAGATACAACTGGTGGAACAATATCATCCGTATCGCATCTATCGACCGGAATACACGCACGGTTACCCTTGCCGGTGACGCATCATTTGGCAACAGATACAACGACCGATATTATTACCAAAACGCTCTGGAAGAGCTGGATATGCCGGGTGAGTGGTATCTGGACAACCGGACCTGGACGCTATACTTCTGGCCTCCATCTGATGTTGAAAAGGGCACAGTCTATGCACCTTCACTTCAGACACTGATAAATATGAAAGAAACTGCCAATATAACTTTCCAAAGGTTGACCCTGGAATGCGCTGACGGCACGGCGATAATACTTGATAATTGCACAAACTGTCTGATAGCCGGAAGCACAATCCGCAACGTCAGTGCCCACGCCCAAGGGGGAGAATCGGCCATTGCTATCAATGGTGGTAAGAACAATGGTGCTGCAGGGAATGACATCAGTGAAGTCGGCTGCAACGCGGTCTCACTGGAGGGTGGTGATTACAACACTCTGGAACCAGCCGGCAACTATGCAGATAATAACTATATCCACCACGTAGGGATATATTATAAGCAGGGCGTCGGTGTAGCCTGCAATGGGGTCGGAAACCGCATATCGCACAACTTGATCCACGACTGCCCCAGATTTGGTATTTCATGGGGTGGAAACGATCATATTTTTGAATACAACGAGATCAGGCACTGCACACTTGAGACGGCCGATACCGGGGCTATATATTCATGGCAGATGGACTGGACCAAGCGCGGCACCATTATGCGCTACAACTACCTGCACGATATCATCGGTTTTGGTCAAGAGAATGGCAAGTGGACCTATCCGACAATGAACTGGGGCTTTTATCTTGATGACGGCACATGCGGGGTACATATTTACGGCAATATAGTTGCACGGACTATTTTGGGTGGGGTTCACTACCACGGTGGTCGAGATAACGTGATTGAGAACAATATACTGATTGACGGCCGTGATTCCCAGGTTCAGTTCAGTGGCTATGTGAAAGGGCTGCATCCGGTACCATATATAACTTCATTCTGGGAAAAATTCTCCGGCACACCAGCTTACAATAAATATCCCGGCTTAGCTGAGCTGCAGAAAAGCCTCGAAGATGCCTGGCAGATGGCAGGCAACAAATTCAATCGCAACATCGTAGCCTACTCCAATCCCAGGGCGAAAATGTATGCCCACTATAATCTGCCTTATGACAAGACCGAAGCTGACTACAACTTGATCTGGCACAATAAGCTGCCGATCCTGACAGGGAATGCCGCACTAAAGGGAACCACCGGTCCGAACCTTATTCCTAATACTGGTTTTGAAGACGGTGCTAACGGTGAAATGCCTGCCAACTGGATGTGGCAGATACAGCCCGAAGGCTCAAAAGCCGGAGTAGATACCCAGGTGTTTCACTCCGGCAAACAGTCGATTCGCTTTGAAGGTCACGGGACTATTACTGATACCAGCGGACAGGTTCTGTCTCCGAGTCTGATGAGTGATGAGATACCTGTCACACCAGGAGAGACCTATCGACTCAGTGCATATATAAAAGCATCAGCACCGAATACTCATATCTCAATGATGGCACAGGCCTACAGCCCCAACCTTTTCTGGTGGGGAAAAGGGATAAACGACAGAGAAGGCACAAACGACAGGGCAGGAACTGACTGGAAAGAACTCGAAGTCATATTCAAGTTCCCGGCACCCGGTGATGCCGACTACAAACCCGAAATGAAAAGCATCCGGGTCCGATTGGATGTAATGCAGGAAGGGGGCGTATTCTGGGTTGATGATGTAAAGCTTCAGAAAGTAACCGTTATGAGCGAATGGGAGTCCTGGCAGTCACTTGGTCTGGACAAGCATTCCGTCATTGCCGCCCCGCGGTTTGTAAACGCAGCCAAGGATGATTATCGCCTCAAGCCCAACTCTCCGGCATTCAAACTCGGATTCAAACAGATTCCAGTTGAGAAAATAGGACCCTACAAGAACGAACTCCGTGCCACATGGCCGATCAAACAGGCTGTAGGTGTGCGGGAAACAATGAAAATAGATTGGTCCGGTGAAAATAAGCCGCCAGCGCCTCCACGCAACACTACACCGTTCGTAGTTAAAAAGACCGCAACGCCAGTTGTTATAGATGGTGTAGCATCCCCCGGAGAATGGCCGGAGGCTCAGATGATTCTAAAACAGGATCCGGGTAGAATGCCAGTATCCGGTGAACCGTGTACTGCTACAGCCTGCCACGATGACACGAATCTTTACTTTACCGTAACGGTTCCAATAAAGGACTCTAAAAAGCTGAAACTGGGCAGTTCATGGGGCACTGATGACGGTGCAGAGGTCTGCTTCCAGGATATCTCCGGTATCAATTCCGGACCTGTCTTTGTGTTGCACAGTTTTGAATCAGGCAAATTTGAAAGCAGCACCGAAGCCGGAGCGCCGGACGATGCAGTAAAGAAACTCGGGAGCGCAGTAAAATTCGCTGCCAGAGTAAGTGCCTCACAGTGGACCGGTGAATGGGCAATTCCGCTCTCCGCTGCCGGTATAAAATATCAACCCGGATTAAAACTGGCTTTCAACACCGGAGTAAACAGAACCCAGACCAGCGAATGGATAATCTGGGTAGGAGCCCTGGCCCAAACCTGGAACATGTCAGAAGCAGGTTATCTGGTTCTGGAATAATTACCCAAAATTTGTCATCCTGAATGCACTGAATGATCTCAAAGCAGATCCTTCATTGCGTTCAGGATGACAGTTACCGCCTTCGTTCGGGTGCAATTTGCAATTGCACCCGAAATAAAATCCTCCTGTTTCAACATCCTGTTAATCTTGTAAATCCTGTTAATCCTGTCTAAAATGAGTAAACGTTATTCAGCCTACCAAAGGATATAACTCAATGAACCCGAACGTATACCAGCAGCTGCAAAACTCCGCTTATCGTATTACTGCGCAGGTGATCGATAGCCATGTCCACATAATCATGGAAGACCTGCTGCTGGGTATCAAAGTGGCCGATGGCCCCTGCATCTACCGGACAATGCGGGAATGTGTGAAATCAAAGCAGACACTCCAGAGTCCGATTCTATCAACCACCGCAGACACATTAAACATCCAGGGTAAACTCGCTGGTCTGGACTTGGAACACACATTCCACCTGCCAGCCGACCGTCCTATAATGGAAGAACGAATCACACTACAAAACAATTCGATAGCCTATATCGCTCTCTCAGATTTTCGAGTCAGCTTGCTGCGTAAGCTTACAGACAAAACAGGAAATGAACTCCCTGAACTTGTAAATGATCGCTGGGTAGCGCTTCCAATGAGATGCCGTGCAGATGTGGTAAATCCGCTCGATTACTCTCTTAATGACATTATCACAAAACCAGGCCGTGAATACCTGCCTGCCGAATCCTGGACAACCCCCAAAGCTCTCACTTCATCAAACCACGTCTCTGAAGCCTGGGCCTGGACGCACGGTGACAACACGCTGGGGATATTCTGTTTCAGCCAGGAAAATATGCTGCATAGCGTTCTATCGGTTGAAGATACTCCCGATGGGAAAGCTCTATGCTTCGGTGGTGCTGCAATGATAGCAAGAGAGCCCGCAGCGCTGACTCGAATTACACCGGGTCAAACAGTTGATCTGGGTGTAATCCGATACCAGACTGTTCAGGGAGATTTCAAGCAGGCAAACTACGCTTTCCGGGCAATGCTGGATGAAAAAGGCTGCAGGTTCCCATCCAATTACGACCCTCCGGTCCACTGGGAACAGCTATACGATATGGAAGGGGCCTGGAACGGCCGCATAAATGCCTACACCCAAGACGCATTGGACAAGGAGGCAGTAAAGGGCTTTGAATACTCCTGCGATGCCCTCTATCTCGATCCAGGTTGGGACACAACCTTTGGTTCATTCCTCTGGGGTAAAGACTGGTTAGGTCCCAGGAACCAATGGATTCAGAGGATCAAGGAAAAGTTTGATCTCAAAATTGCACTGCATTGCCCGATGCCGTCATGGTCCACCCATGCTGGCCTTGAAATGGGTCCAGTAAACCTGCAGGACTGGCCTGAAGACTGCCGCCGCGTACTCCCTTTGGAATCTTCCTACTTGAATATTGATCTGGGAGAAGACTATCAGATTGCCAAAGTCCATCTTATCAACGCCAGCATGAAGCTTCGAATATTAATCTCTGAAATATCCGAAGCCGGGACTACTGACTGGAAAGCAGTTGCTCAGGATGAAGAACGAGATTCTGCTGGAGTATTTGAATTCGATGCAGTTACAACCCGTTGGATCCGCATAGAGTCCCTGGACCAGGTCTCTATGCTCCATTTTAGAAGCGTTGAAATCTACAGAGCCGGTGAATCAACTCCACTTCAAACGTTTACTCAGCAGGAACTCCTTGACGCAAGAAAAGGACCGGTGCTGTGTATGGGTTCAAAGCAGTTCCTTGCAGAAGCCGAAAAGAGATTACTAGAGCACTGCGACGATGGGGTTGCGTTCCTGATGTTTGATGGCACCTGGTGGAACGGTGAATGTACAGATCCCATGCACGGTCATCCTATTCCTTACCGCAAGGAAGACCACATCCGAGCCTGTGTTGATCTCGCAAAACGCATCCACGACCGCTATCCAGACGTAATTATCGAAATGCACGATATGCTTAACGGAGGAGCCCCGCAGCGTGCGACCCCGGTCTACTACAAATATGGGCTTCCGGGCAGCTACGATGAAAACTGGGGATTCGAGCTGATGTGGGACCCGATGGCAGACCTCCAAAGTGGACGCTCAAGGGCTCTCTACTACTATAACCTTGGCTGCAATGTCCCGGTCTATCTGCACATAGACCTGCGAAAAGACAATGAGAATTGCGTCGTCCTATGGTACTACGCCTCAACCTGCCGTCACATGGGCATCGGAGGAACACACGCCGATCCCAAAGTCGTCCAGTCCCAAAAAGATGCAATGCGCCTTTACAAGGAACTGGTCAGTTTTTATAAAAGAGGAGACTTCTACGGGATCACTGAAGAAATCCATATCCACGCACTTTCGGATGAAAATGCCTGTGGAATAAACCTGTTCAACCTGTCCAATGAGACACAAGTAATCACCGGACAAATCCAACTAGCCGATCTAAATATCGACCAGTCAGCAACCTATTCCATCTCATCTCCCTGGGTAATAATAACACAAGGAGTTCTATATGTATCACGGGAGATGCCACCATGGTCAGCAGAAGTAGCAACTGTCAGCAGAGCTCTGAATTGAGAATAGGCTGAGTATCCCGCGTCCTTCGACAGGCTCAGGACGAACGTGGTGTGGTGTGGTATGAATCACTATATGGCATGAATCACTGTGCGGTATGAATCACTGTGTGGTGTTGAGTCATTAAATAGTTTATATTGAGAAAATAAACAGGTTGTTTTTTGTGCTGTAAGCAACAGCCTGCTTATTATAATGATAATTGTAGACTTCCCTCCGTTCGTCCTGAGCATAGTCGAAGGGCGGACGGCTAGCACAAGGGTTGAGAAACATAAATACATGCAGGCAAACGTATAAGGAGACCAAAATGTATAACACAGACCTGTACAAGCGAATCCTTGCGGAAGTTAACAAGGTTCCCATAGTTGATTGTCATGAACATCTTCAGCACCCTCATGAGTTGATGAGGTTGGAGAATATAGATTTTGGCAGGCTGTTTACTCATTATGCCAGCAGTGATCTTGTCTCCGCAGGTATGCCTGTATCTGATATGGAAATGGTCAGAAGTCAAGAGTCCGACTGGTCAGTGAAGCATAAATGGCAGGCTGTGAAGCCATATTATGAGAAAACATGGAACACAGCCTACTGTGAATGCATCCGGATTGCTATGCAGGATATTTATGGTATTGAGGACCTTCGCGATGACACAGTAGTACCGCTGAGCGAAAAGATGAACAGCGTTCCAAAGGATAGCTGGACACGTGATATTTTCGATAAAGCTAATATCGATATAGCTCTGCAGCACAGTCTGTCTCTTGGTCCTGTCTTCCCGCGCAAACCCTATTCTGAACTATTCCTGTATGATATGGTCGATTGTTTCAGCTCACTCGGTTCCTTCGAATGGTGCAGTGAGACCGGTATTGATGTATACAATCTGCACGACTATCTGAGGGTTATCGACTGGTATTTCAATAAGTTCGCTCTCCAGGCTTCAGCATTCAAAATTGGCCGCGCTTACGATAGGACTCTGGCATTTGAGGACATAGCCACACCCGATGCCTCACGTCTGTTCACTCAGTGGATCAATCCCGAGACCCGTCCGGCCAGGCGCGACATCCAGGCACTGGAGGATTTTATCGTCCACTATTGTGTCCGCAAGGCAGGGGAGTATGATCTACCCGTGAAATTCCACACGGGTCTGCAGGAGGGGAATTGCAACGATATTAAGAACAGCCGCGCAGCCCTGCTTGTGAACCTTTTCGCCAAGTACCCAAAGACCAGGTTCGATATTTATCATATCTCCTGGCCTTATACGGAGGAACTTATCGATATATGCAAGAACTTCCCTAATGTCTACATAGACTTCTGCTGGGCCTGGATATTCAACCCACCCGCATCAAGAAGGTATCTATCAGACATGCTCGAAACAATCCCGTTAAATAAGATCCACGGTTTCGGAGGAGATTTTATCTTTGTAGAAGGCAGCTATGGACACTCAGTAATAGCCCGCAGAGAGATTTCAAGAGTGCTGGCCGATAAAGTTTCAGATGGCACATTTACTGAAGACTACGCCATCACTGCTGCAAAGCGAATACTGCGGGAAAATGCTCTTGAGAACTTCGATGTGGGAAAGAAACGCAAACAGTGTGTGGAAGTGGATGCGCAAAAATGATGAAATATGTGTCTGTCATTCGAATGTGTATGTGTCTTCCTGAATGCAATGAAGGGTCTCAAGCTTTGAGATCCTTCACTGCGTTCAGGATGACAATAATATCAATAATGGTAGGAGCGATATTGATGTGTATTTCAACCGATCTTTTTGGTGAATCAGGCGATAAATTGTCTCAGCGGTCTTGGGCAGAGCTTCTGGATGCTACTGCGAAAATACCTTCTCTGGCATCTGCTCGAGAGAAGATCGTGAATCAAGCGAGGGGAATAGTTACCGCAGATATTGTGCGGAGAGTCTACAAGCTGGAGGATATTGGTAAGCACAGGACCGGACTGGATGGACGCAGTAAAGCTCTTGAACCGGAAATCGCCCAGACATTCGCATTGGCAATGTCCGATTTCTTCAACTGCAGTATTGTTTCCGGGGAACTACCTGTGTTGTCTGCAGCATACCGTATGACTGGTGAAGAAGTCTTCAGAACTCGTATCCTTGAACAGTTGGATGAAATGACAACCTGGTCTCCCATTCAACGCCCTGGTTGGACTTGCTACTTTCCTGGTGCAAGACTTCCTAAAGACGGAAAAGATGGCAACTGGCTGGCGACCGGTCTGGGAGTCCGTGCAATCGGGGATACTATAGATCTGATGCCTGCCGGTTCGATTCCTCCTGAGTTGCGAGAAAAACTGGACAAACTGCTCTCCGCTGAAATCGTAAGCATTGTTGATGACTGGAAGACCAAACGCCCCTGGTTTGTAGCTGGTAATAATCCCATTACCAACCAGTGGGTCCTCCCGACAGAAGGTCTGGTTCGTTCCTGCTTGATCCTTGGAGTCGATAAAAACAAGGCAGCCTACGAGCTTGGGGTCAAAAACACGCTGAAGGCATTAAAAGCCCACGGTGATGCCGGGGAGTTCGAAGAAGGTATCGGATACGCCAGTTTCACAGTCTCATCGCTTCTGAACATTGCACATGCAATGGCTGCAGCCGGAGACAACCGGGCACTGGAGCAGCCATTTTTGAGGAACTTCCCCACTTGGATGGTGCACCATTTCCAACCGGGCGGCCGCATGATCAACTGTTTCGACTCCGGAGGCTCAGGTGCACCCGGTTCAGTAGCCGGCCAAAATACTTTAACCTGCCTGTTCGCAATCTGCACAGGCAGCCAGGCAGCGCGCTGGGCATTGGAACATCAAATAGGAAAACCTTCATCTGATCTTGCCGGATTATTTACCCAGGGCCTCCCGCCCCTCCATGACCAGACCGCTCCCTCTCTCTTTGCCTATTACAAACGTGCGACCCGTGTAAACTGGCGCAGCAGCTGGGAGGACGATGCAGTAGGAGTATGGGTCCGCGGCGGCCACAAAACCGACCAGCACGACCACACAGACCGGGGACATGTAAATCTCATCAAAGGCAGTAAAGCGATACTGATAGAAGCCGGGACTCCGAATTACGACAACCCGAGGATGATGTGTGATTACGACAGTGGAGTAGGGCACAACGTGCTCCAGATAGGTCTGGAAGTTCCCAAAGAAGTAAGCCTGAGCGATTACATTCGACTTCCGGGCTGGCAACTCCCGCAAACAGTAGCTCCGATAACCGTTCATAAGCTTAATGCAAATGGCGGTAGTGTGTCAGTAAACTGCAGCAAATGTTACGATGGCTTAAGTTTGTGGAAGCGAGATGTAATCTGGGACAAGAGCAATTTCAAAGTCACCGACACCGTCAAACTCACACCAGACACCAAAAACACAATCCTCTTCCGCTGGCATCTGGGCACAGAAGCTGAAGTAAGCATTTCAGGCAGCGGCAAGACCTATGAAGTAACATGGCCTGATGCAAACATTAGTTTAAAATCTGATGCTGATATATTGGTGACTCAGGAGAAACTCCCCGATCATACAATGGTCGCCGGAGAAACCAACCACCTGCACACCTGCATAGTAGTGAAATCAGCAGAACAAGTGGATAATCTAAAACTAACTACCAAAGTTACTCTAAAGTGATTTCCCTGGGAACGCCGAACCCCAGTTCGGCCTCCCTTCTTTCCCCGCGCCTCCGTGTCTTCACGAGAGAATGTAGTCTTAAAATCAAGAAGGACACTATACCATTTAGTAGGAAATATATCTCAGGTCTTGGATTCATTGCATATGGATATCCGCATACACGAAAGTACGGTATCTATGCTGATCCTGTATCGCATGATATGCTGGGAGAGTTCAAAATTGTGGACTACAATAAATCGATGTAAGGTGTTGGTAATGATAACAATTCTAGCGTTATTTATGTTTGGAGCGCTTTGCACAGCAGCCGCAACGGCTGATTTGTCGGGAATCTCAGAAGCTGTGGCATTCAACAAAAAATGGGCTGATGAAGTGTTTACGGATAAACCGGTTGCAGATGCGTCAATCGACCGCTGCTATGTAACACACGAAGATGTTCCTGGTGACACAAAGTTCGGACGCTGTGCTGGCGGAGGCCCAATAATGATGGGCGGAAAACATTACAATACCGGTGTAGGTGTAAACTCTCGCAGTTCCCTCAGAGTGACGTTAAGCAAACCCGCAAAGCGATTCGTTGCTACAATAGGCCTGAATGATACCGTGGATGCTGCGGTTGCGTCTGTTGTATTTCGACTGAATGTGTCTGACAAACCAGTGTATATATCCCCTGTGATGCGTCTTGCTAGTGGCGTCAAACAGATTGATGTTGCTTTGGATGGGGCAATGGCCTTTGACCTCATTGTTGAGGACGGTGGAGACACACGCAGTTGGGATCAAGCCAACTGGGCGGATGCTTATGTGGTGTTAGAGGATGGTTCCAAGATGTGGCTAGATGAGCCATCCAAGCGGGCAAAAGTGGGCAGAGATTTGCCATTTTCTTTTGTGTATGGCGGGAAGCAATCATCCCAGTTTATCAACAACTGGAATAAAGAGCTGAAAACAGAACGAATTGACAGCACTAAGTATAAGAAGACACTGACGCTTACCGATCCGGAAACTCATCTGGAAGTCTCAGCTGTAGCCACAGTTTACAACGACACTCCGGGGGTTGACTGGACTATATACTTTACCAACAAAGGCATAGAGAACACTCCTGTGATCGAACAGGTCAGAGCAGTCAATGTGGAAATTACTCCTCCTAATGGCAGCCCGGTAATACTACACAGACTGAATGGTACGCTCGTTGGTGCTGAGGACTGGATGCCGTTCGATACAGAGGTGTCTCTCGGAAAACGGATCGAGTTTACCAGCACCGAAGGCCGGGTCTCACTACCTGTCTGCCCGTTTTATAACGTAGACTGGGGTACAGGAGGGGTCATCACAGCTTTCGGGTGGTCCGGGCAATGGACTGGCTCGGTTGAATGGGAGAAGAGCGGTAACGTGCGCATACAGGAAGGTATGCAGTATATGCACCTCAGTTTGCATCCAGGAGAGACGATTCGCAGCCCCAGGATCATGCAGATGTACTGGTCGGGTACCGACCATCTCAAATCATACAATCTATTTCGCCGAACAATGTTGAATCATATAGTACCAAAGATTGATGGCAAGACTGTGGTCCCGCCAATAGTACATTTAAGCACCTCGTTTTATGAGTTGAACAACAGTAATGAATCCAATGTACTGTCACATCTGGAAGCCATAAAGGGGTTGGGATTCGAGGCATTCTGGCTGGACGCATATTATACACGTGACGGTTTCCCGGCGGGTCAGGGAAATTATGGATTTCCGATCCAGCGAGTAGAGCCAGTGGATCGATTTCCAAAAGGTCTCAAGCCGATTGGCGATGCGGTCCACAAAGAAGGTATGAAGTTTGTTTTGTGGTTTGAACCAGAGCGTGTTGCGTCAGGGACATTCATTGCCAGAGAGAATCCAGAATGGGTTATGTCACCTGCTAGCGACGGCAGTGGCCTTTTCAATCTTGGAATACCTGAAGCGCGAGAATTTATGACTAGATACTTGAATACGGTGATCAAAGAGTATGGGATTGACTGTCTGCGAATAGATTATAATCTCAACCCCCTTCCATACTGGCAATTTATGGACGAGAAAGATTCGGAGCGGGTAGGTATTACGGAAATACGCTACATGGAAGGTCTCTATAGGATGTGGGATGATATTCGGGCGGCTAATCCATACTTGTTCATTGATAACTGTGCAAGCGGAGGCTGTCGTATCGATCTGGAGACATGCTCCCGCTCAATTCCATTATGGCGTACGGATGCAACAATCGGACCGCTTTTTGCTCTTGACTTCGATCAGGCTGCAATTCAGAACCAGGTGATGAGTGCGGGATTGAATAGATATTTACCTTTCAGTACGAGCGGTATGATGGGAGCAACACCATATTTATTCCGCAGCGGATTCAATGGAGGTATATCGTTCTGCGAGGATGTCAGGGACAGCTCCTACTCTAATGGAGGCGCAAACGAGTTCACTACACAAATAGGCCTTACTCCAAAGGTGAAGTCCTATCCAGGTCACAAATATCCTCGTAAAAGCCTCAAGCAGGCTATTGCGGAAGGTAAGAGGATTAGAAAATATTACTTTGGTAACTTCTATCCGCTTTCGGATGTGAACATTAACGACAAGGAATGGTGTGTTTTGCAGTATCACAGGCCCAGGGAAAATGATGGAATGATTGTGGCATTCCGCCGCCACAATTCACCTTATTCCAGTTATGTGTGTCAGTTGCGGGAGATCAACCCGAAGGCTCGCTATATGGTTACCTACTCCTACGATTTTACCCCATCCAAACCCGTAGAGATGAATGGTAAGGATTTACAACAGCTTGATGTGAAGTTGCCGGATTGTCCGGGATCGGTTATCGTCGAGTATAAAATACTTGGACCATGAAGGAAACCATTTACATGATTTAAACCGCTGCATTTCAGTTCAGCGATCAATTGCGAAGAGTCCGATAAATGTTACTTATGAAATCTAGCGCCCCTGGGAACGCCGAACCCCAGTTCGACCTCCCTTCTTTCTCCGCGCCTCCGCGTGGGTGAACATTGTTACACAAGATATGCTGTCAGGAGAAAACATACATTGAGACATAGTATTAAGGAATATATGACACCGCGTGAACGTGTTCTGGCGGCTGTTGACCACAAGCCTACAGACAGGGTACCAGCGAATTACGGAGCACATCCGGATGTGACCGAACGCCTGATAGCAAAACTGGGCGTCGCTGATATCGAAGAGCTATTGCAGGCTCTGCACATCGACATGCGTGCTATATCGATTGACTACTACAAACCTCGTTCAGAGCCGGATGACGATGGTTATGTTCAGGATATGTGGGGTGGGAAATGGTTGACCAGCCAGGCCAGTGATGATCAGCCTGCATTCATATCACCATTTAATGAAAACACCACGGTTGATGATGTTCATGCTCACGATTGGCCGGATCCGGATTCTCTGGATTATTCTAAAATACGCGCAGAGTGTGAGAAATACAATGGAACATATGCAACCTTCGGAGCACCCTGGAGCCCATTTTTCCATGAGATCGGATGGCTAATTGGCCAGGAGAACTATCTGGTCTGGATGATTTCCAAGCCGGATGTTATTCATGCTATTACTGATCATATTGTTGAGTATGAAGTTGAGGTAACAAGACGATTTCTAGAAGCAGCAGATGGTATGCTGGATATTACTTATTTCGGCAATGATTTCGGCACTCAGAGAGGGCTGTTTATCTCACCTCTAATGTGGGAGCACTTTATTCGTCAACCTCTGAAAAGATTCTTCGATGTCTCCCACGAGTTTAACTGTCGGGTAATGAAACACTCCTGCGGAGCTATACGTGATATAATACCGGCTCTAATCGCAGATGGAGTGAACATTCTTGACCCGGTTCAGGTAGCCGCTGAAGGAATGGATATGGCTGGTCTTGTCCAGGATTTCGGCAAGTCTGTCTCGTTCCACGGCGGGGTAGACACCCAGCGCACACTGCCTTTTGGGACTACAGATGATGTTCGAGCGGAAGTACGGGGTTACCTGAACCTGACCCGGGAAAAAGGCGGATACATCCTGTGCGGCAGCCAGTCATTTATAGAAGACATACCCCTTGATAATATTCTGGCGATATACGATGAGAATATCAAGGACGTTTGAAAATCCATACTACGGTATACAGTGATTGGTAAAATTACATTCCTACTGTAAATAACGCCCCCATATCATACGTCCTATTAGTGATTCAGTTACTTACTAAAGACTAAAATATGGAGGTCCGATTATGAAATCACTGAGAATATTGTATATGGTAGTGAGTGTAGTAGTAGCGATTATTACAACAACGTTCTGTTATGCAGCATCCGATATGGACCGCAGCTATACAATTGACCTTAAGGATGTAGATTGTGTAACAGCTATTGAAGCTCTATTCAAAGGTTCAGATAAGAGCTTTACTGTGGAAAATGGGTCGTATGGCAGGATGCTGACGCTGCACTTGAAGGATGTGGATTTCGACTCCGCTCTTCGCGTAATTACGAGAGCCTGCGGACTGGTATTCAAAATTAACGATGGAGCCTATGTCATTTCTCCAAAACCAACGCCAATTCCAACTTCAGATTACAATCCTGTTAATGTGATTACAAAACCCCAATTGACCCCAATCGAAACCAGTAAGCCAATCCTCGATAAATTCCAGCTTACTCACACTGGCCCAGCCAATATTTTAAACCAACTAGGTAATAACAATTCCACACAGCATTCAAGTGAAAATAGTTACAGAAGTAATAATAACCAAACCAACAATCACTACTAATCGGTGTCCCCTGGGATCGCCGAACTCCAGTTCGGCCAATAGTCGCCCGAGTCATCCAGGACTCGGGCTAACATCCCAGGACATTCATGTCCTCCGCTCTTTCTCCCTGCCTCTGCGTGAAGTTCCTTCCTGAAGTCTGAAGCCTAAAGTCTAGAGTCTTTCCTGAAAAATCCAGAAGGACACTACCTCAGATAAAAGGAAATCTATCATAATTGAGGTGTCTAAAATGAGCAATATATACAGACTAGTCAAAATAGCATTGTTTATCACCCTTGTATTATCAACTGTTGTAAATGCCCAAACCCCATCCCCTGATCTCTCCAAAGAGAAGGTCCTCTACTGTGTCCCTTATGCACACCTGGACACCCAGTGGAGATGGGATTATCCCACGACAATCAATGAGTTTATAAAGAACACCCTGGACGATAACTTTGTGCTGTTCGATAAATATCCCAAATACCAGTTTACCTTCACCGGGGCCATACGATATGCGATGATGAAGGAGTACTACCCGGACAAATTCCAGCGCCTCAAAGGATACGTCAGCCAGGGTAAATGGCATGTCGGCGGATCTTCTGCTGAGGAGGGGGATGTCAACGTACCGTCCCCGGAATCCGTAATTCGTCAGGTGCTTTATGGCAACCACTGGTTCAAGAAAGAACTCGGGGTGCAGAGTGTGGACTATATGCTGCCTGACTGCTTCGGGTTCCAGGCCGATTTGCCATCCATCTGGGCACACTGCGGACTTCGAGGGTTCTCTACCCAGAAACTTTCCTGGGGCTCAGCAGTTGGAATCCCATTCCCTGTAGGAATGTGGATTGGACCGGATGGAAAGGGTGTCATCTGTGCACTCGATCCCGGCAGTTATGGTGGTGGAGTTGACAGCCGCCTGGATATCGATCCCTACTGGGTTGGTAGGGTGAACCAAAACGGAGAGAAATATGGTATCTTCGCCGACTACCACTATTTCGGAACAGGTGACATCGGAGGAGCACCCAGGGACAATGATGTCGATATGGCATCCAAAAGCATGGGAAATCTTGATGGACAGATCAAAGTCGTTATGGCTGCATCCGACCAGATGTTCCGTGATATAACCGATGCTCAGGCCACCCGTCTGCCTACTTATAAAGGCGATCTGCTGCTTACTCAGCACTCCGCAGGTTCCATTACCTCAGAAGCTTATATGAAACGCTGGAATCGAAAGAACGAACTCCTGGCAGACTCAGCAGAACGCGCATCAGTCGCAGCCAGCTGGCTGGTAGCGCTGGAGTACCCAATAGATAGGATCAACACAGCCTGGAAAAGAGTTCTTGGCAGTCAGTTCCACGATATTCTGCCCGGTACCAGCATTCCAAAAGCATATGAATATTCCTGGAATGATGAGATCATCGCATCCAATATTTTCAGCCGTGTCCTGGAACGTTGTGCGGGAGCAGTAATCCGCTCAATGGACACCAGCACAAAAGGGATACCAGTAGTAGTCTACAATCCCCTGGCAATCGACAGGACCGACGTTGTAGAGGCAACAATCCTGTTCCCCGGTAAAGTGCCGCAATATGTGTCTGTTTTCGATTCCAAAGGTACGCAAGTCCCATCCAGCATTCTGGAACGCAAGGGCAATTCAGCCAAAATAATCTTCCTGGCAAAAGTTAAGTCTGTAGGATATGCAGTATATGATATTCGTCCTTCGCAGTCTGCATATTCCAACACAACCGGATTGAAAAATTCCAGCAAAACTGTAGAAAATGAGTACTACAAAGTCTCAATCGACAAAAACGGTGATGTTTCCAGCATTATAGACAAACGGGCTAACAAAGAGCTCCTCTCCGGTCCAGCGCAGCTTCAATTTTTGTATGAAAACCCCAGCGATTATCCTGCCTGGAATATGGACTGGGCTGACAGGCAGAAGCCTCCGGTTGGAGTAGTCAGCGGTCCTGCGAAAGTCAGAATAGTCGAAAACAGCCCTGTCAGGGTTGCTCTGGAGATCACTCGAAAAGCCCGCAACTCTGTATTTGTCCAGCAGATAAGGCTATCATCCGGAGATGCCGGTAAAAGAGTTGAGTTTAAGACGTTCATCGATTGGCGTTCTACGGAATGCAGCCTGAAAGCCTCGTTCCCGCTGACAGTCTCAAACCCAATGGCAACCTATAACCTGGGGCTTGGGACTATTGAGCGGAGCACCAACGATCCCAAAAAATACGAAGTCCCCTCCAGGGAGTGGTTCGATCTGACATCCAGCGACGGTAAATATGGTGTCTCCGTGCTGGAAGACTGCAAATTCGGTTCAGACAAACCGACGGATAACACCATAAGGCTTACCCTGCTCTACACTCCCGGTGTCAGGGGAGGATTTGAGGACCAGTACAGCCAGGACTGGGGCAGGCATGATATGTTGTATGCTCTCTACGGGCATTCCGGTTCCTGGCAGGACGGTGCCAGCGAGTGGCAGGGCCGCCGTATCAACCAGCCTCTGGTAGCATTCCAGTCAGACAGACATACTGGTACATTAGGTAATGAATTTTCCACCCTGTCAGTAAGCACCCCGCAGGTCGATGTGCGGGCTTTCAAAAAAGCTGAAGACCTCAGTATGTTCGTTGTCCGCATTCAGGAACTCTTCGGCAAGCCTGCATCTGGCGTCCGGCTGACATTTCCCGCTGACATATCAGATGCTTATGAAGTCAATGGGCAGGAGAGCATAATAGGGAATGCAGATATTAATGATGGTAAGCTGGTCACCGATATGTCTCCATACGCCATCCGCTCCTTCATAATCCGGCTGAAATCTCCATCCCATTTCCCTTCATTTATTTCGTCATGCCCTGTTTCGCTGGAATATAATGAAGACGTTATAAGCACGGACAACAACCGGACCGATGGTAAGCTGGATATCAACGGTCAAACAATCCCGGCCGAAGAGCTGCCGGGAACCATCAATTGTGAAGGCATCAGTTTCACACTTGGAAGTAAATCAGATGGCCAGAAGAACGCAGTCGCATGCCGTGGTCAGAAAATCGAACTCCCAAACGGTGAATATAACTCAATCTACCTTCTGGTTGCCTCTGTAAAGAGAACAGATGCCAAATTTGTTGCCGGGAGATCTGCAACTATCCTGACAATCCCATCCTGGACCGGTTTTATCGGCCAATATGATAACCGGGTATGGGATTCCACGGGCAAACAGGTCATAGACATTACTCCCGGCTACATTCAGCGTGACCCTGTAGCCTGGTTCTGCACCCACAGGCACTCTCCCGCGGGGAATGATGCCTACCAGTTCAGCTATCTGTTTATCAAGCGCATCCCTGTCTCTCCCGGAACAAGAGTGCTGACTCTGCCGGATGATCCGCAGATCAAGCTAATGGCAGTCAGTGTAGCTTCAGAGGACTCAGATATCCGACCTGCACAACCTTTATATGATGACTTCTCAAACCGGGGGCCAATAGATCTGCGGGTCAAAACCGGGATAATTGATGTCACCAAAGGTTTGAAACCGATTGCCGACGTGACAATAGACCGCAAAGAGAGCTTCGATTCCCTGGTAATGGGAGCACCCAGCAAAAATGACTATGCGGACGTTTCATCCGGCAATGGTGTAGAGGTGATATTTGACGATGCAGGCGGCCGGCTAGCCCCTCATTCTAATGCAGGTGCTGTTGGCAATAAGCTCCCGAGGTTGAACGATGGAGACTATGCCCGGATGAACGATGATGTCAACAGATGCTCATGGTATGACCACGAGGGCCGATTTCAGATGGATCTTAAAAAGAGCATAAACATCGACCGGATAAACACCTACTCCTGGCACCGCTCCAACCGAGCCCCGCAGCGATTCAGTCTATGGGGTTCCAACGCCGAGATAGCTCCATCCATGCTGTTCACCAACCCTAAAAAATCCGGTTGGACATTCCTGACCAGAGTAGACACCTGGCCCTTAGGTTCCGGAGCAGTCCACGGATCGTCAGTAACCGGCAAAAACAAACCTCTGGGCCCCTACCGCCACCTGCTCTGGATATCCGAAGATGTAGGAGAGGGGACATTCTTTACCGAGATTGATGTATACGAAGCAACCATCAAACCAAGGAGATAATAATATTCCCTTGTAGATATTCGTCAACCCAATTCCACCTTTGAAGGGGGGTAGGGGGATGTGAATTATGCGCTATTTAATATCCTGCATATATTAATAAATAACACGCATGTCACATCCCCCTCGTTCACTGCGTTCACGAGCCCCCTTCAAAGGGGGAATTGGGTGGGTACTTCGATTCCAACATTGCGCTGAATGGAATCAATCCCCCTGCCCCCCTTCTCCAAGGTGGAATTGGGTGGGTGCTTCCATTCTACCATTGTGCTGAAGGGAATCAATCCCCCTGATCCCCTTCTCAACGGGGGGATTGGATAGTGTATTTTTGCCGACTTTCTCAACAGCCCCGAAAGCGGGCATGACATGTTTGCTTCCTTGCACAAAGTAAACAATATTGGGGTGGGGGGATGTGAAACAACATTTAAGAATCCACCAGTATCACTCCCCCCGTTTCACGCTCCGCGCATGGCCATCCGCATACACAAAACACTGAACAGTAACGATACTATTCGCATCATTCAATCCTGCAGCGACAGAAACATGATTTAGCAGGTTGAAGAGCGGCTATATTGCCTTCTTCACCTGAACACTTCCATCAGCTGATATGTGCATACCCTCATGATGATATTGTCTTTGGATGGTGTTTCCGGATATAACTACTATATGTAGATCATTTTCTGAATCCCATCGGCATTTTTCTTCTGTAGCTTCATAGGTAAAATGATAACTAAAAATCTGTTTCATATTGCGCACGTCTATAATGCACATGCATGGACGTGCTACTGAAGTTGTGTATGTATCAATCTTAGTACGCTCATAATAGACTCCGATAATCGCTGCATAACTACCACTTGGAGAAAGGTATGTATGTAGGCCATCGAAAGAGATTGCTGCTGTTTGCTGAACAATGTTGCCCGAATTGTCCATATGTAGTTTGATTAAAGGAACCCATTTTCCGTTAACTGATGGGAACAGTATCAATGAATCAGGCTTATACCAACCATGTTCATTAACGATATTTGGTAATTTAAGTCCTTTTTTCTCAAGGAATTGAACCTTTCCATCCAGCAAACGTATCAACTTGACCCGACGGACAACACCTCGATCCGGATCTTCTACACATTCAAGAAGATATTTACCATCAGGGCTGACATCTATCCCATAACTATTCTTCTTCTCATCAGATTCCGACATAGGCTTTTCCGGGTCATTCCAATTGGAAACTGTTTTTGGAGCTTCCGGGTAAGGTCCATAGTGAATCGATATGGGTATAGCAAATATGAGCATCGCGGAAGATATAGCCGCAGTATATATGCCATATTTTTTTACACGTTCCTTTACAGAAATCCCAACATCGCGTTTTGTCAGTATGATTGAAGCGGCAACCAGAGCCACAACCCACGATATGCCTAGTGCATAGGGAATCGAAGCACTGGTTGTAAGTGTAGTCAATATTGAAATCTCGGCCTTAATGATAACACCTGTTAAAAATATCACCAGTCCTCCACCAAGCAATCCAGGCAGTACAAACGATGCTCCAAATCCTGGTAAATACCCGATCAAAGAGACTCCAAAGGCAATTCCGATACCCGCAAGAAACCTGTAGAATCCAACATATTGCAGATAGTCAAGTGGATTGCCCAACCAGAAGAAAATCGCTCCAGCAATTATCGCCGCCAACATAATGCATATATCCACCAATACCTTGGCGCCAAGGATTCTTTTCCATCCTATTGCACGTGAGAATAAAAAATTCTGACACTCATTTCTGGTTTCACTGGAGAATGTTGACAGTCCCAGAAGTAACGCCGGAGCTACCAGCACAAAAACCCACATCGAAGTCGTCTCAATCCGTCCACAGAAGCAAAAGCCATCGCGAGACAGAAACGGGGCAACCGCAACGAATGCAAAGAACACCACCAGCCACAGCTTTTTCTCATACCATTCTTTCCAGAATAGCCTTTTCATTGCGTTATCTTCCTTTCTCCAGCCAGTGATTTGACGGTATAGTCTCTGGTATTTATCTCCAATGGATTCTTATTAATACTATATGACTCCGGAGTCCCTGTGAGATAGATATTATCTTCAGTCCAGGTGATTTTTTGCCACGCAAATATCTCATTCATTATCAGTAACTTACATCGATCAGTTTTCATATCAACAAGCCAAAGATCATATTGATTCCCCATTTTTGATGGAAGGTTGAGTAACAACCTCTTTCCAACCGAACCCACCCAGTTTCCACCAACAGGTGGTGGCCGGTGCATTATTATATTCATATTAATACTCCGTCTACTGGTAAAACTGCCTATTTGCTCCACCTGTTCTGTAGCTGTATCCCAACGACTGACGGATATTTTAGTATCCTTAGGTTTTTGGGTCAATATATAAATCCGTCTATTATCGTCAATTGCTATAGGTATTGATGTTGTTGGAAACCCATGCGTGCTCACTTTCATAGCTCTAGGTATATCATTTGAAGAATACTCATATCCAATATCCTGATATTTGATATAGTCAACATTTTTCGATGTTTTATAGCGATAAACATCAGATGAATAATTCATTCTGAATCCAAAGCTTGCAGCATCAGGATTCCTCACGATATCATTGAATTGTTTATAAACCTCCTTTGGAATGACAAATACCGAGGCTATCAACAGGACTGTTGCAGCATAGATTTTCATGGGCTGTGGTCCCATTTTGCGAAATTTCGACATACCCAACGAAGCCACTGCCAATCCGATAGGAACAAAAACAAACTGAATTGGTGGCTCTATGGTAAATGTAAAGAGTATCCAAACTGTTCCTACTATAATTCCCAGAAGATGCGATATACTCTTGGAAAAAAATGATGAGAGCATATAAGCCGAAGTGGTACAAAGCATACCTGTTAGTATGCTGGCGTGAATATCCTCACCAAAAAGGGTTTGTTTGTAGAGCATATACATCCAACTGCCACATATTCCAACAATCACAGAGGGCAATATGAAGGAAAACAGCCATTCCTGTAATGGTGTAAAAGGCAGAATGGCTTCTAGAATGTCCCTGCCACGTTTCACAGTTTTCTGTTTCTCACTTGCCCATAAAACTGCTGTGAATGGAACCCCGATTACTACTGCTAAGGCCATCGAAGCCAGGAAGATACTCTCCGGAAAACGTACACATAAGGCACTTGCAATGGCAGGTAATAGAATAAACGCCAGAATCACAGGCCAGCCTTCGCGGTATTCTTTCCAGACAAGCCGTCTGAAGTTTGTATTATTCATATAACTAATCCTCATTCGAATAAAAAGAATATTTTCGTTCTTCGTGATGAGTCCGGCAGGTTTTCACTGCTGGCGAAAATCGAGAGGACTTGTACCCCGATTCCTATCTACCAACCATAGAAACAAATATATCTTCCAGGCTCATATCTTTTATGGATATATCTTTCGGCAATAATCTTTTAACTGCATATTCTGTTGTATCTCCGTAATTTCGGACGATGAGTTCGACACAACGTCCGGATATGTCAGTCTTCAGCACACCCGGAATTGAGTTAAATGTGCTTGGAGGCTTTTCGAAGCTTAATATTATGCGCTTAACACTGGCTTTTAGATCATCCATTGTGGAGCAGTGGATCAGTTTTCCTGCATCAATTATCCCGACCCAGTCAGCGACCCTCTCGACTTCATGGACAATATGTGAGGAGAAGAACACCGTTCGGCCTTCAGTCTGGATAAGTTCGATTACCCCCTCAAGGAAATCTCTCCGCACTACTACATCCAATCCTGCAGTCGGTTCATCAAGTATAAGAAGCTCAGGTCTGTAAGACATTCCAAGCAGCAGGGCAAGCTTAGCCTGCATACCCCGGCTCATCTGCCCGACTTTCCTGTCTCCGGGCAGTTCCAGCTTCTGCTTTAATTCTTCCGCAAACCCATCATCCCATGTCGGATAAAACCCTTTGCAGAACCAGATGATCTCATCTACTGTCATCCAGTCATACATCCTCTGCCCTTCAGCTACATAACCGATTCTGCGTTTGATTGCCAGAGAATCCTTGAGTGTATCCATCCCCAGTATCTTAGCAGTGCCTCCGCTGCGATCCAACAGGTCCAGAAGCATCCTTATAGTTGTAGTCTTCCCTGCGCCGTTCCGTCCTAAGAATGCAAAGACACTCCCCTCAGGCACCTTCATTGTAAGCCCGTTTACTGCCTGATGCTTACCAAAACGCTTCTTAAGATCAACTGTTTCAATTGCCAACTGCGTTTGTAAAGCCATGATTTAATCTCCCATCGTAACAGTTCAATTTAGTGGAAATCTAAAGTCCATTCATACTTCGATACGCGCTTTGCGCTACTCAGCACGAACGGACTTTGGGTCAGTTCACAGTAGACTGAACTAAAGTCTGTTCATACTTCGATACGCGCTTTGCGTTACTCAGCACGAACGGACTTTAGGTCAGTTCACAGTAGACTGAACTCTTTCTCCCGTCTTAGAACTGAAATTTGCGCAATATTTCTTCGCCTGTTCAATGATCTGTGCATATACCGGCACGGAACTGTTTGTGTCTATTTGTATATTCATACTAAACCAAAGTGTTCGAGTGTTATAAACCCTCGAAAATGCATTATAGCACCTGTTAATACTTATTTCCCAAATTCTTCTAACCGCGGAATACACTGAAAAGAAGTGATTAGAGTTATTGCCCCCTGGAATCGAGTATAAGATTCCGAGATGACTACCTGTTTTATTTTTTGGATAATCCCATTTTCTCCGTCCCTTTCCGTGTATTCAGTATATTCCAGTGTAAATGCTTTGGCATTTACACCAGTGGTTGAAAAATTCCTTTCCTTCCGAATTGACTCCGCAGATACCGCCATGCTAGACTACCTTACCCGATGCTCCAGCGTAAAATTGAGGTCGATACAATGAAGAGCAGCATTATTATCCTTTTAGCCCTTATGCAATTATTACTTTCGATTGTTTCTGTATCAGCATCGTCCGTGGTGCAAGTAGCAAGATCGAGTAAAACGCAATATGTAATCACAGTCGCACAAAATGCCTCTGCCCCTGAAAAGAACGCAGCATCAGAGCTGTCAATATATCTCAAAGCAATCACCGGTGCAGATTTCAAGATCGTCCCTCAAGGCCAGTCAGGCACCAGTCTGGTTATTGCAGTAGGCCCGGGCGCTGCTAAATTCATACAGCCTAAACTATCACTGGAAAAAGCTAAAATGGGTGATGATGGGATAGTTATGACGTCGATCGGCCCAAACATCATCCTGACCGGGGCTACAGGCAGCAAGCGTGGAACTCTGTATGCGGTCTATACATTCCTGGAGGATATATGTGGTGTCCGCTGGTGGACTTCGAAGGATAAATACATCCCCCGCAAGCCGAATCTTGCTATCAACAATCTAAATATAACCTACATCCCTGTCTTCCGGTATCGGGAAGCTCTGTACAATCGTCTTGTAAATGCAGATTATAATCCAGAGCTGACCAAATTCCTTGTTCAATCCAAATATAACGGTGGACACAACAATGTTCACGCTGACTGGGGTAATTATTACAGTATCCTTGGATGGTGCCATACGTTCGATGTGTTGATGCCTCCGAGTAGATATTTCAAAGACCATCCGGAATGGTATAGCGAGATTGATGGCAAGCGTGTTGCAGAGAGATCTCAACTCTGTTGCACTAATGATGCAATGATCGCCGAACTCACTAAGAACGTCCTTGAAACCATCGCAAAACAACCCGATGCAGGCATTATCTCAGTTTCCCAGAATGACTGGTTAAACAATTGCCAGTGTGCGAAGTGTAAAGCAATGGATGAAGCCGAGGGATCCCCGTCAGGTTCATTGATTTATTGCGTAAACAAAGTAGCTGAAGCAGTTGAGCAAAAATATCCGGAGTTTTTAGTAGAAACCCTCGCTTATCTATATACTCGAAAACCTCCCAAATCAATCCGGCCACGCAACAATGTGCTTGTAAGGTTGGCACTTATCGAAAGAGCTTCAGCTCAGCCTATCGATAACCCAATTAACCAAAAGCTTATGGATGATCTGACAGCCTGGAAGAAAGCTGTTCCCAACCTGTTTATCTGGGACTACACAGCCAACATGCCCTGGCCATTTACTCCGCATCCGAACCTGTCAGTCATAGCACCGGATGCCCGGACATATGCTGCAAACCATGTGGTAGGTGTATTCAACGAAGGCAACCATTATGCCTATGGGGCCAGGAGTGACTTTGACGAATTAAAAACCTATGTGATGTCTCATATGCTCTGGAATCCAGGGCAGAATGAGAAGAAGATAATAATGGAATTCTTGAATGGCTACTACGGCAAAGCCGGACCTTCTCTGAAACAGTATCTGGATATCCAGCACACAAAGAGTCGGAATGTTGTCCTGGGTTCGTGGGACTGTGGTCCGGATGCTGCGTGGCTCGATCTGGATGCTATGAATCAGGCAACAAAACTCTTTGATAAAGCTGAGGCTGCAGTCGCCAGGGATCGGATTATCCTGGATCGGGTAAAAAGAGCCAGGATTCCGCTGGAGCATCAATGGCTGCGTGGTTACAATCTATACCGTCAGGCTGCTAAAGCAGAGAATAAGCCTTATCTTGGGCCAACTGATATAAAGTCTGCAACTGAAGCATTTATTGCACGTCTTGAGAAATATGAGGGAAACAGCATCTGTATAAATCTGTTTTCAGCTGATGTTTCAACGAGTCTGACCGATTATGCTAAAAAGCTTCGAAAAAGAGCCGAGAGCATCGCCAATCCCATTCCATTGCCTGCTGCATATGCTAATTTGCCTGGCGAATCAGTCGTGGATGTGCAGGAATCCGATATGGTAATCAAGGGAGGAGCTTCTCTGGCATCAGACCCAAAAGCTTCAAATGGCCTGGCTGCAAAGATCGATCCAGCCGTGCTCAACTGGTCCGTTCAGTTCGCAGGTATAGGTGGTATAGTCCTGCCTGGTAAATTGCATGTATATGCAAGCGTAAGGTGCGAAAAAGTCAAAGACACCGGAGTTGCATTCACTGCAGGTATATATGATGATTCTACCAGAACAAACCTGGTTGGACTCTCAGTTAACCTTGAGGACGGCAACAGTGTTTCGCAGGTAGATCCCAATGTTAAAACAATCAAGTCAATATCCTCTACCAAAGGGGCAGGGGATGGAGAATACCATATGTACGACTTCGGGGTGCACGATCTGAACAACCAGTGCTACGTTTGGTTCGGCACCACCGGAGGCGTCAGCCCTGAGAACGTCAAAGCGATTTATATAGACCGGATCATATTCGTAAGGGAGTAAAAAATGAGTAACTTAATATTAGCAGCAATGATTTTGGCTTTAGGATTGCTTTTGACCACCGATACTACAGCAGCGCCTGTGAAACCGATATCCCTCCACCCGGACAACCATAAATATTTCCTGTTCCGGGATAAGCCGACTGTTCTCATAACATCCGCAGAGCATTATGGCGCTGTTCTGAATCTGGACTTTCAACAGAAACCATACCTGGACGAGATGAAACGCAGCGGGATGAACTACACGCGTATATTCACCGGCGCATACTGTGAAAGCCCGGGCGATTTCAATATACCTCACAACACCTTAGCTCCCGCAGAAGGCAAACTGGTCTGCCCCTGGGCACGCAGCAGCCAGTCCGGTTATACCGGAGGTGGAAACAAGTTCGATCTGACCAAGTGGGATGAAGCGTACTTCAAACGCCTGAAATCATATATAACAGAAGCTGGCAAGCGAGGTATTGTTGTGGAAATCTCCTTGTTCTGTCCATTTTATGGAGACTCTATGTGGGTTTTGAGCCCTATGAAATCAACCAACAACATAAATGGCGTGGGTGAAGTTGCTAGAGAAGAAGTATACACGCTCAAGCATCCGGATATCACAAAAATCCAGGACGAAATGACCAGAAAGATCGTCTCCGAACTCCGGGACTTTGATAACATATTCTATGAAATCTGCAATGAACCATATTTCGGTGGAGTGACACTCGAATGGCAAAAACACATTGCAACAGTGATCAAGGAGGCGCAGTCCAGGTTCGCTACCCACCATCTCATAGCCCAGAACATCAACAATGGCTCCGAGCGAGTGACTAATCCCGATCCAAACGTATCGATCCTGAACTTCCACTATGCAAACCCACCCTCAGCAGTAGAGGAAAACAGCTCATTTAAGGGTGCAATAGGCTGCGATGAAACCGGGTTTCAGGGTCAGGCAGACTCACCCTACAGAGAAGAGGGGTGGGAGTTTATATTGGCTGGGGGAGCACTATACAACAACCTGGACTACTCCTTCACTACATCCAACCCGGATGGAACAGCCAAAGTAGACCCTCCGACTCCAGGCGGCGGTGGGGTAACTTTCAGAGCAGGAATGTCTGCACTCAAGAAATTCATGGACAGTTTCAATTCCATCAAAATGTCGCCGGATAAGACCATACAGGCACCTGATGGAATCACAATCCGTGCCCTCTCCGAACCAGGTAAGCAATACGCTATCTACATCCGTGGAGGCAATCAGATAACCCTCAAACTAGACGTGCTAAAAGGCAAATATCAGGTGAAATGGGTAGACACAAGGACAGGAGATACACTAAAAATCCAGCAAATAACTCACAAAGGTGGAACAATGGAAGCTGTATCACCGGAATACGATGGTGACACAGCAGTAAGTATCAAGCAAGAATAAACAACCACGGAATACACTGAATACACGGAAAAGAGGATGCATATGTAGATTGTGGTGCAGGCTTCCAGCCTGCCGAACTCAGATCACTACGGAGTAGCGATAAGTAGGATTACCAACTGGCCTTCAGGCAGTAGTAAACAAGCTGGCTGTCAGAACTACGTATAACACCGCCTGGGTCTTCTGTCATTCATTAATTCAAGAAACATTGGCATGATCTCTTCCCAAAGCTGCTGTTCGTGCATAAACGCATCTACCATCGGTCCCCAGTGCCAGCATCTGCCCATCTTGAGAACGGGATTGCTGGTGTACGCTACTATGAGATAAATTTGCTTGTCAGGATTTGCATAATATAGCTTGTCGTATTCTTTCAGGAATCTAACAGCATCACCGCGGTAGTTCTCACCGGGAAACATAGAGAGTTCGTCTACAATAAAAAACAAGCTGTCTACCGAAGGATGCGATTCCAGAATCTCCTGCGATTCATCCAGAGATTCGGCAGACAGACTCTCGACCGAAAGCTTATGCAATCCGAAAACCCAGTTGTACCTGTTCATCAATCCATCCGGACTAGGAAAGAAAACTGCCAGCCATTCGTGGTTCTTGTTGTCTGGTAACATAAGCATTGTCCTATATTTGATGGTGTATTCTACCAGAAGTATATCACCAATACTGTATTCAGGATGCAGATTGCAGCTTGGTAATTATTGTTTGTTATCTCCATTACTTACATTGTGCAACAAAACAAAATAATACCTGCAAAAACTACCAGGTATTCTGCACCATACTAGTAGCACAATAAAACTACAAATGATAGATACTTTCAATAATGGGGTGAAGAGATGAAAACAATAACTGAGTCAATAAAGAAATTTGGTTTTGCTTCACTTGGTATCGCTGCTATATTTGCGACGCTGGCACTTGCAGGATGTGGTGGGGGAGGTACAGGGCAATCAATCTCCAGCCAAATGACCGCACAGGATCAGTCTGTGGCAGACTCTCAAGCACAGCCTGTGGAGAATACAAGCAGTGTAGATGAAACCAGCACTTCGAACCAGGCAGCCAGCGAAGTCCAGCCGGCAGCAGCCTATACAGCTGCTTCAAAAGTGGCAAACACTTCTTCAGGATACAGCGAAACGGATACAGCGGATAACTCGGGTTTTGTAGAAGCTGGATACCATGCAGCAGCAGCTAAGTCCTACTTCGGACCGATTTTTTTGGGAACTACGGAAGTAACTACTAACAATTATAAAATAGGGGACTGGCTGAACGAAGACTCACAACGCAACCTTATATCCGTTGAAGTAGTAGATGATGCTTCCGGTGCATTTAAGTGTGATGTGTTGAGTGGCAAAGGAATAGGTACAATCAACACTATAGTTCAGCTGCGTCTGCAGTTCGCTCCCAAGTCAGCCGGGGCATTCAAAGCTGCCCTAAAAGCTACATGGAGAACAGTTCCTTCCAAAGGTACCGGTGTTCTTAAGAGTGCGAAATTGTCCATAAGCGGATATGCGGCAGATCTACAAATTGAAGCAGTCAAAGTCAATGGTAAACTCGCACAGTCTTTCCTTCCGGACGATACGCTCCGTGTTGAACTACGGACAGCACCAAATGGCAAGGGCGGTAAAATGCCGGCAGATTGTCTGAAATGGGAGTGGTTCTACACTGACGGAAGCAAAGAAGTTAAAATAGGGACAACCGAAACATATGCTCCTACCGAGACGAAGATATGCACTCTCAGTGGAGGGATTGACCGAAATCTGCTTTCATTCAAGTCCCATAGAGGAGTTGATTTCACATCCCCGGTGCTAAAGACGCCGAATGCACCGATTGGTGTGCACTCCAAAGCCACTCTTACTCTGAATGGCGTAACAAAAACAGTTGAAGTTTTCCCGTCACCAAATGCTAATGGATTGTACTTTTCCCAGGACAAGATCGACCAGTTGAGACAAGAGTATTGGGATTTCAACCAGAACGCATCAAGAAGACAGCTGAACAACAGCTATGAAATCCCTGACCGAACTGAAATAGGCGTTGCAGCAGGGTCGACTTACGGTGTAGAAGTCATCAAGAGAAAAGGCCAGGGAGATACCGCACTATCAATTCTTAACAGCCTGGTGCCGGTAAAAGCGACATCCAGATACCACAATCCCAGGCAGGACATGGCAATAGATGGTTGTGCCAAGCTCCAATACGGCCCTCACATCTACGGAAACGCTGTTGATGTCACCGGAAACATGGAGAATATCAAAAAGTGGTGCAAGAGTCTTGGATGGATTGAAAAATGGGGACCACGGACCGGAGTATCAGGAGGCAAGTGCTACTGGATGGTCGAGGGTGATCATATACACATAGTCTTCTAGATCCTTGCAGAATACGATATAAAGACTAGAAGCCCGGAATGGCGGAGTCCATCCCGGGCTTGTTCTCGTTGTTGACTGCGATAATTACCCAAGTTCGCTATAATATGCCTGGGTAAATGGGCAGTTTAATCAAGGATATGCGATTATGGACAAACTCAGAGAACACAACATCATACTCAAAGGTTGTCGTATCACGCTTCGCCCAATGACTGAAAACGATTGGGATGTCATCCACCGTTGGGATACAGACCCTGAAGTGCTGTATTTCTCTGAAGAGGATGATGTAACTGGGTATACTATCGAAGAGTCACAAGACATATACCGTGGAACTTCTCAGAATGCATTTAATTTCATCATTGAGTGTGTGGGAAAGCGAATCGGCTACTGCTGGCTGCAAAAGATGAATCTCCAGCACATTCTAGCTGACTTTCCCAGTATTGATTGTAGAAGAATCGATCTAGGAATTGGTGAAAAAGAGCTGTGGGGACAGGGACTGGGAACGGAAGTCATACAGCTTCTCACTAAGTTTGGTTTCGAGCAAGAAAAAGCCGATGCCATATTTGGCTGTGGTGTAGCAGACTACAACCCCCGCAGCCGCAGAGCCTTTGAAAAGAACGGCTATACGCTATATCGGGAATACACACAACCGGAAGGAATGAAAACAAAAATCTCATATGATCTGGTGTTGAGAAGGGATGAGTATGTCAGAATATAATGAGTTAGTGGGATAAATCTAAGGTATAATAATCACAGAGGATTGTAATATGGAAAATGATGTCCACGTCAAAACAACGGTATTACCCGGAAGTAGAATAGAGGTAAGTTCTTCCTGCCTCATTGAAGGTGAGGAGGTCGAAGTTACTATTGTATCTGCCACCAATAAAAAACATTCACGGAGTATTATCGACATTATCGGATCCATAACACCTCCGAAACAGTATGAATCTGCCGACGAGGTTGATCGATATATCGAAAGTGAGCGCGAATCTTGGGATCGCTGAAACTTCCGAAATCGGGTTTGGTCTACGTCGATGCTCAAATACTCATATATACAGTTGAAATGTTCCCGCAGTATTTTGAAGCATTGATGTCGCTATGGCAAGCATCCAAGAGTGGACAATTTCAAGTAGTTACAAGTGAGTTAACCGTTCTCGAAGTTGTGACCGGTCCAATCAAGACAGGCAGGCAGTTTCTAATAGATATCTATGAAGAATTGTTTGCCAGTAATGAGATACGGTTGATACCAATAGACATGCAAGTGCTTATGGATGCAGCAAAACTTCGTGCGAAGATACCTTTACATACACCTGATGCAATCCATACTGCAACTGCGCTTGTTTCTTCCTGCGAAACATTCATAACTAACGATTTAGCTTTTCGAGCTTTAACATCCATTAATGTTCAGATTCTCAAAGACATTATATAATAGCTCCATAGTATAAATCATATGTTAAACTCCCATTTCTTCCAACCTTCGAAAGGCTGTCAGTCACCATGTTAAAACGCACACTGCTTTTGATTTCCATAATCTTCTCAATAGGAATATCCAACCTGCAAGCTGCCATAGAGATCCATCCACACGCTCCGATGGTTCTCCAGGCTGGATCTCCGGTGCCTGTGGCAATTCTGTTGCAGAACTCAGGGAAATCAACGCAGTCGGGTAAACTGGTGTTTTCGTGTAGAAATGGTAAAGTAACTCCGGCTGAAGTCTCGTATTCAATGCAGCCGGGTGGCCAGAAGATCGTTGTTCCACAGGTCTCCCTAAACAGCAATTTCAGCAGTGGTCAGCTTACATGTAAGACAGGCAGCGTGTCTACCACTACTGCAATTATTCCCGGCATCGACCTCTGTGACATCCCCTGGAAACGCAAACTAGTTCCTGTTTCGATACCACACGATTTAAAACTGGCGTCCGAGAGTGTGGATGACAGCAACTGGCCGGAGATCCGCCCTCCGCTTCTCTGGAATGAAAATGACAATTCGTGGTGCAGGATTCGCGTTACTATTCCCGAGCAGTGGAGATCGCACAAAGTGCGCCTGGTAGTGGGGGCAATTGATGATAACGATATTACCTACCTGAATGGAGAGGAAATAGGCCGGACGACCGGCTGGGACCTTCGCCGGGAATACGTCCTGCCTGATAATCTCATCCACTGGGGCAAAGAAAACCTTATAACCATAATGGTAGAGAATTTCAACGCAGGGGGAGGGCTATACAAAGCGCCGATTATGCTTCTGGCTGGCGATAATCCTCCAGCAGTATCTGCCGGCAAGTATGGCATCCGTCCTAAACAGGGGAAGATTGGTAATCCGCTCCCATTGAGACCAATGCACGTTGACAAGGGAGTGCTTCGATATCCTGATAAAACCGAAGTTGCTCTGTGGGGGACAAACATCTACCCTCAGAGCTGGTATGAGTTTGAGAATCTCAAGACGCTCAAAGTTGACTACGAAGCCACTATCCGACAGGACCTTGACCATTTGCAGCTAATGGGGATCGAAGCTATAAGAATTCACGTTTTTGCAGGTGAGATAACCGATGCTAAAGGCAATATTTTTCCGAATATCCATCTGAACCTGCTGGATTACATAGTTTCCGAATGCAGCAGGCGGGGGATCTATATGTTCTTCACCCCTATTGCATGGTGGGGGAGTCCGAACAACCTGGAGGGTAACTTCACCTCTGCAACCACAAAACCAGGCATGATGTTTGTTCCGGATGCAAAAAACGCCGCTGTAAACTACCTGAAACAGTTCCTGACTCATAAGAACCGCTATTCCGGCAGACTCTATAAAGATGAACCATCACTCTGTCTGTTGGAAGTAATGAATGAGCCAGCATACTTCGATTATGGGGATATCTATACCAGCACTTACAACCCGCAGGGAGAACCGGATGCTCTCCTGGACCGCGATCATTCGATATTCCGTTCGCTCTGGAAGACCTGGCTATCAGAGAACAAGCTGGATGAACGCCCTGTGTATTTCCGGCTGTTCAGATACCAGTTGATGCGCAGCTATATCAATCAAATGATACAGGCTATCCGTTCAACCGGTGCCAAACAGCCAATTGCCATATCATCAATAGGTGCAGAACCCGATGAACTCACCCAGGCAATAGCAGATTCCGACTGTGAGGCTGTAACATATGGAAGCTACCCCGGAGGCTGGGTGGATAATGATCTCAATAATCAGCTCCCTGGAATCGGACCAATGAAAGTCGATCCCAGATTCTCCGCAAAAGCCCGACTGGTCTATGAGTTCGATGCCCCTGGTATGACAAAAGGCTGCTATCTCTATCCTGCAATGGCAGCCATGTTCCGTTCAGGGGAAGTGCAGGTAGCCTGTCAGTTCCAGTATGACAGCATAGCCACAGCCAGATACAACACAGACTGGGATGTTCATTGGTTGAATTGGATATACACTCCATGGAAAACTGTCAGCTTTATGGTCGCTCGCGAAGCATTCCACAGACTCCCTCGAGGTGTCCAGTTCCAGGCAGGCAAAACCGATCTGCATATAGGTCCCATGGCAACGTCTTTCGATCATAACATAAGCATGGTGATCACACCTGACACAGTAATGTATTCAAACCCGATCACAGACTGGCAACCAATTCCCCTGCCAAAGAATCCGGGTAGTATTGTGGGAGTTGGTTCTTCTCCGTATGTAGGTTACGATGGAAACGGTATCTACACTATCTCCCCTAAGGGAAAGGACACGTTCATTTTATCTATAAATCCGGACATCAAAGTGCTGCAGGGCTCCAGGCACGGTTCATTTTCATCCCCAGTTGCAGAACTTGAGATGAGTGAGCACTTGTTCACCATCAAACTGCAGGGATGGGAGAATGCAAAGTGCGTTAGCTTGGAAGATACGAAACCAGAACAGATAACCCGTTCCGGAACAGGCTGGATGCTGAAACCAGGAAAATATAAACTGATCAAGCAGGTGATTTCGAGATGAATGTATAATCTGCTGATTAGTTGTCGGTCTATACGAACCCGGTATAACTCATTTCGCGTGCTTTGGCGTATTTAGCGGTTCTAAATATAAAGCAGGGCTGCTTACTCAACTGTAGTATATACGTTTTACAACATGAATATATGGGAAAGTAATATTACCGCTAATGTATCGACATCGTTTGTTTGGGGTCTAAGTATATGCATATCACAACATCAACGCAAGAGGCCCTCGATCTGGGATTTGGTAACTATACCTGCAATTGGGGATTGCATATATGCGGCCTGTATGAAACTTCTGAGGAACGGGATGAAATAGTCTTTGGGTTTCTACATAAAGGTGATGAAGTATCAGACCTGCAGCTTTATTGCCCTGCCGAACGGACCCCCGATGACTTCCGTTCTAGATACGAAAAACTCTACCCGGAATGCGCCTGTCACACCCATGATGCAGACCACTTTATATTAATGGAACCTCAAAACCTGTATTATCCCGATGGAAGATTTTCTCCCAGAGCAATGGACAAAGGATTGAATGAATTCTTTGTGGATAGTCAGAAGCATGGCAGAAGAAATATTAGAGCTACTGCTGAAATGGTCTGGGCATTGCAGGCTATTCCAGGTGTTGAAGACCTTATGGCATATGAGTCTCGGCTAAACTACTTTATACCTGGAAAACCATGGATTAGTATTTGCCTCTACAATGTCACCAAGTTTCCCGGATCCACAATAATGGGTGTGCTTAGGACCCATCCATACACGATCACTGGAGGCATTATAACGGAAAACCCCTATTATCAAGATCCTACTGAATGGTTGAAGTTAAATGCTCCAGAGTTTCTTGGAGATTGATCAAAAGAAAGAAGAATATCTTGGATAATCAACTTACACACGATATTTTTCTGTTAATGATTTATCTGGCGCAGCTCAAGGGTGAGGGTACTATACGAAGTGTTTTTATAGATGCCATGAACTCATCACTTTCCGATGTTCGCCTTGGATTTTTATCCCCGGAAGCACCACCTGCAGAAATCACCATAGATATAGCCTCGCATAATATAAACTACGGTCGAATTTCCATAGCAGGCAGCACCAATACACTCAGCACAGATTCGCTGGCAGTTATTACCAATGCGATACGTATGCTGGCGATTGTACTTGAAAATCGTCATCAGGCCCGTCTGTTAGCCGATGAAAACTTACGTTTGGAATCCGCTGTCGCTGCAAGAGTCGCTGAAATAGCTGCCAATGAAAAACTATTGCGCAGACGATATGAATCCATACCTGCAGGTATTGTTGTGCATAACAAAACCGGAGAGATCATCTATGCCAACAGAGTTGCCTCTGAAATACTCAGTTTGAATTACAATGAGTTGCTTGGCAGGACCTCGAGCGATTATATCTGGAAATCTGTCTGGGAGGACGGCACACTTGCTCCGGGAGAAGAGCATCCTGTTATGGTAGTATTGAAAACAGGTGAGCCAGTCCGCAATGTTGTCATAGGCACGTATGCTGATGACCCTGCAAATATGAAATGGCTGCTGATTAACTCTGAACCTATTATAGATCCGGTCAGCTCAGAGTTGAAGGAAGTAATGGTTACGTTTCTGGATATAACCGAAAGCAAGCTGGCTGAACAGGCAATCAGAAATGTTGAGTTACAAAAGCAGCAGTTTTTCCACGATACTATCCTGAGCGTGACTGATGGAAAGTTCGACGTGTGTGATGAATCTACAGTTGAGAGGTTTAAGTCCAAAGCCATTATGAAGGAGACTTTCTCATCAATTGCCGATATCCACCACGGCCGGCAGGTTATAGTGAATTTCTGTAAAGATAGAGGACTTAATGGAGAACGGCTTAAGGCATTCATTATTGGAGTTGGAGAAGCAGCAAACAATGCACTGAAACACGGCAGAGAAGGTACTGTATATGCAGGCACGCTAGATGATAGTGTCTGGGTTGGAATATCGGACAAAGGAAATGGTATCGAGTCTATCATACTCCCGCAAGCTGTCCTGATGCGTGGTTTTTCAACTAAACCATCTCTTGGCCTTGGTTACTCAATAATGCTGGATGTTTCTGACCAGATATATTTATATACCAGTTCCAAAGGCACAACAATAATCCTCCTCAAAGAAATCAACGAACACAAACACATGCTGCCAATAAACCAGTTCCCGGATACCTGGGAAACCATGCTTGATTCGGCGCAATAGCCCTGAATATGGAGGATTCTGAAGATATTCATTCTCACGCAAAGCCGCAAAGTCGCAAAGAAACAAAATAGTTCATTTCTATTTACTTGATGTTTGCCCGGTTGCATTTTCTATTGGTAATCCACAAAACACATAGATGAATAAAGCGGTCCCTTCTTAGCGTCTTTGCGGCTTTGCGTGAGAATTTATACAGCTATTGTGCCCACACACCCAAATCCCACTGATCCATCCATCTGATCACTGGCCTGCCGTTTTCAAACTCTATAGGCAGCCATATATAGCGTCCATCGATGGCATTCTCCGGTCTCCATCGGTCAGCCATAAATATGAACGCATCTTTTTTGCCAGGCACCGGTAATATATAAGTGCTCTGTGATGTAAATGTCACACTGCACTGCTCCCTGGTCCCGATGCAGGGGTTACCGAGTTCAGTCCAGGGGCCGGTGATCTTATCCGCTACTGCCGAACGCGCAGCATTGGGAGCCCATCCGGTGCAGTCTGAAGCTATGAAATAATACTTGCCGTGGTGCTTAAATACTGCAGGAGCTTCCATGAACCGCCCCTCAAAGACCCGTTCAAACTTCCCCGCAGGTCTGAGGTAATCATCCGTCAGCAGTGATATGTGCAGTGTAGCATTGTTTTCAGATGCATGAAGCAGATAAGCCTTCTCGTCGTCATCCACATAGACCGTCATATCCCGCGATTCCTGACCATCAGGTCTGAATGACTCTATGAACTTATATGGACCGGTGACCTTATCACTCACAGCCACACCAGTCCGGGCTGCAGTATATCCCTGGCCTTTTAATTCCAAATGGAACCACATTACATATTTGCGGGTCTTCTTGTTATAGATCACCTTAGGTCGCTCAAGAACGCACCCTTTGATAATATCGCTCTCAGGGTCATCCGAAACCGCCAGCGCAATCCCTTCATCCTTCCAGTTATACAAGTCCGAAGATGAATAGCAGTGCACACCAACCTGGGCTACATTCCCCGCATCCCCTTCGATCTTATGTTCACCAAACCAGTAAGTCTTCTTGCCCACAACAGGTGTAAATCCTTCTGCATTTACACTTATCATCCCACCGCCATGAGCGTTAATATGCACCCCGTTGTTGTCCGGCCATATGGCACCAGGCCTGAAAAACTTAACATGCCCAACAGGAATAGCTTCCGGATCACCCTTAACCAATATCTTCCCCTCCCCAGCAAACAATGTACTGGCTGCAATTACAATCAGAATAACTATTGAACCCAACAACCCAACCACCCGTCCATGCTGAGCCAGTCGAAGCACAGATAGATGGAGGCTGGATCGCAACAAACCCAGCACGGACGTATGGCGGTCAAGCAGCAACCCATCCATCAGATCTCAAACCCAAGCGTAACAATCTTTTTAGCGCCAACAGTCATGCTCACTGTGGAATCTGCAAAATCCACAGTCCCGATCTCTTCTTCATTCAAATTAAGCAGTCTGGCTGACTTAGTCCCCGCAGCTCTTACCCATGCATTTTCTATAACTTTATCAGTTGTATTATAGAACCGGACAACCAGCATATCGCAGTCTTCGGCCCTCTTAATAGCCGATACAATCAACTCATCATGGCTGGTTTCCAGGAAGCTGTCTGCTTTTGGCAGACTGCCTTCATGTACACCAGTCTGATGCACCAGCATAGGCACATTGTGCTGATTGGCCTGCTTCCAGACCTTAGCTTCTTCCCAGTTCCCCGCGTGCGGATATATCGAATATTCAAACGTATGCTTTCCAATACACTGAGCTTCAGGGGTGAGTTCAGCCCCCGGAGCCTCATTCCCACCACTAAGGTTGCCGACGCACCGGAGCAGAGTCAGTCCAACTGTTGTGAACTCATCAGTATAGACTTCGTACTCAGGAAGGCCTTTATTGATCACACAAAGTCCCTTATCTTCATTACTGATATCCACCCATCTCTGCTGAGGATGAAATGGTGAAGCATTCTCCCAGTCTTTTATATTCTCTGCCGATCGTTCGACAACATCAAACTGGCCATCTGCAAATGCTTTAGTAGCCTTGTCAGCTGTGAATTGAACACGAATGCGATGGTCCTTTGCTCTGTTGTCTATCTCAGTGACGATATCGATTCTCGGAATCCCTTTAGTAACTGTCATATAACTGGTTATCGGGCATTCAATTGATCGATCTGATCTTGATGAATGCTTGATATCAGTTTCTGCAGGCACCAATAAGGTTAATTCCAGTTTCAATGTAGTTGAAACTGGGTTGTTCTCTATTATTGACAGCTGTGAAATGGATTCCAGGCTGGTTACTGTAGTGTTGCTTATCGGCTTAATATGCAGATACTCGTCCCCTACATCTCCGACATCTTCGAATTTATTGACAGTCGCATCAAAATAATACCCGCTCTCATCATCGCTACAAATCAGTTCAATACTGCCCTCTGTAACCGAGAGATTGAGGTATTCGTTTCCAAACCATCTTCTAACGCGTGTGTGTGTAATGGATAAATCATCATAAACCGGCTTACTGACAGATTTCTCAATCCTGTAAGTTTTATACCCGCAGCTTGGTACATCCTCAGCTACGAACTCAATCACGAATCTCTTAATCAGGACTACAAGGGGCAGCTCATGAGGGTCGGTAACCGCTTTGCTGGTAGACAGCACGCTGGTAAACGATATTGGAACTTCATTTCCCGCATCATCATACAACCGGATCCAGTTAACTTCCCGGCTGGGGTCATATGTCGGACGACCGCGTGATGGGTCCGATGTATAGAAGTCCACCGTCGCTGTCACCTTGTCTGTCCGTGACCAGTTAAGTGTATTGAATACCACCAGAGACTCAGACTCAGTGTTCACCTGATCTGCAATAGATTTCAAACTGCGTCCGGTGATTTCATCCGCAACCTGCTGGACCTGTTCAAACCGGGGCACCATCTCCTTATGTACCTGGTCAATACTGCATCCGCAGATAGAGTCATGCGGATGGTTTTGCATGAGCAGTTTCCATGCATAATTCAAGAAACCCTGTTGATAGTCTCCACCAAGCATAAATGCAAACGAAGACACCGGTTCTGCATACTTTTCAAGGGCTGTCTGGGATTTCTCGTTAGCTTGCTTCAAGTACATTCTGCAGGAAAGTGTCCCTGCCAGGCAGCTTCCACCTCGGTCCTCCCGAAGTTCACCTTTTACAACTCCCAGCTCAACCCCGGTCCTCTCAACAGCTTCCTTGACCGCATCCATATAGTCCGTCAAAGAAGAATGCACCAGCCTATCGCCATCAAGCCGTTCGTTTACCCGCTTAAGAATCCCCGAAAGATCAGGCTGAGCTTCCAGATGGTCAACACCGTTCATAAACAGCATCTGGTCAATCGCCGATACAGGTTTCATAATATCCCGAATAGTTTCCGTATACTTAACTGCTTCATCAGTATCAGCCGGGAAATGCTGGGCGTTGTTGTACCAGAAAGCCATCAGGCTGGAGAGAACTCTGCTGCCATCGGGAGAGTCCCAGTAGAACTCCATCTTCCGGTCTCCGACCAACTGCAGCCCACGTCCGAATATTGCCGTATCGATACCGAAACCATTGAATATCTGAGGCATCTGGGAGATATTACCGAACTGGTCCGGCAGATAACCCAGCTTCATCGTAGCTCCGAACTCCCTGCTGATTCTATGTCCAATAAGCAGGCTACGCACGGTAGACTCCCCGCTGACAAGGAACTCATCATTGAGCTGGTACCACGGCCCAACCAGTATCTTGCCTTCTCTCACGTATTTAGCAATCCGCTCCCGGTTCTCAGGCTTGATCTGCAGATAGTCTTCCAGTACAATTGTCTGCCCATCCAGGTTAAAACAATTGTAATCAGGGTCGGTGTCCAGTATATCCAGCACATGGTCAATAAGGTCCACAAGCCTGACTCTAAATTTCTGAAACGTAAAATACCACTCGCGGTCCCAATGAGTATGCGAAATAACATGTAAAACAGACATCAACAACCCTCCAAGAGTAAACAACATTCGTTACGATGCTAACACACAAGGTCCATTTAGGCAACAGGCAAACTAATACATGTCAAAGTAATGCGCAAACCAATTCCACCTTGGAGAAGGGGGCCAGGGGGATTGATTCCCTTCCTGAAGTCAGAAGTCAGAAGACAGAAGTCAGAAGACACGTCATCCTGAACTTGATTCAGGACCCAGGGGAAGACAGTTCCTGGACCTACAATCTACCTGCCATTTCCCTCGCTGAAAGGGGGTAGGGGATGCGAACTTATTTCTGGATTCCAGACCGACTGATCCATTGCATTATATACTCTGGTTCCCTTCCTGTTAATCCTGAAAATCTTGTTAATCTTGTCAAAAATGAGTTCTTTGACACCACCAGCCAGCTACTTAACAAGCCTCGCATCAGCCCAGTTGGCGTGGTCTCCCATTATACTGTTCCCCCCATCACCTACAATAAGCTCCAGCTTGCTTGCGCCGGCAATGTCTACATCCACCCACTTCGCCTGAGTAGAGCGGTCCATCAGTCCGGATTCCCACCGCTTGATTCCGTCTATCCAGACTTCAAATGTAATAGTTGGAGAGGTTGCCCCGTCCGCTCCAACCCATGACTGGAACCTGCTGTATTTGCTGCCGTGCAGGTCGTAGATAATCCGGGACTTGGCATGTGTTCCCAGACCCCTCACAAATCGCTGCCCTGCAATAGTCATCGGCTTCTCCCAGACACTCTTGTTTTTCTGAAGGACTCCCCAACCCTGAACAACCGATTCCGGTTCTATTGTATCCAGATAAATGCCATCAATGTGTTCTACCGGTCGAGTCTTGTGTAGAATTTCATTCGGAACATCATCAGGTGTAATAGGCGCAAGTAATGCCAGAGAATTCAGCGATATCAGTTCCGGACTGGGAATAGTGTTCGGATAATTCGCAGGCCCAGCTGGTTTAGCGCGTGAAGCCCAAACCCATGCCGAAACGTTTGTAAACGCAGAGTCCACAAGCATACTTGCATCCACATTATTTTTACCGTTGGTAAGTGGCACTCTTAGAAACACCCAGTGACCGACCTTTGCCACTCCGGAGGCTGCCCAACCGAACTCGGATCCGGTCATTGTGAACTCTGCTTTTTTTCCGTTTACGCTGATCTGTGAAACCGGAACAGTCGGCGGTTGATTGCACTCCAGCAGCAGGAGCATTTCCCCTTGAGGAGCTTTCAGATCGATATCGGTTACAATATGCACTTCAGTAGCAGACTTCATATCACCGGTCAGGCTGGTCCAGTCCGGACCAAAACTCTCTGCAGGTCCATCAAACTCTATACGCCTGATCTCCTTCGTGATCATCTTTGCATCGATACACTGCTTCAACGATTCTGCAACAACCGGCACACCCTTAACGGACTGCCTTGCAGATATCGACAGAACGACAGTCTCATATGGTGCAAGAGGTACATCAAGAGTCTTCCCTGCATCCAGATTACTGCCGTACAGCCGGGGCTCAGGATAGATACTGACAGCTGAGAGCCCGGTAACATTTCCCGCAAGACCAACGGATGAATCCAGTTTGAGCTTATACGTAATCGGTTCAATCCAGGGGTTGCGGAGCATAATAAAACCCTTACCGTTTTTCCAGTGGGCATAACCATAAGGTTCCCGCGGCATCTGTTCAGTTGCGGAAAAGTGAGGAACTTTTCCATTGCTCCAGGAAGCCGGCAGGATCGGTGTAGTTACCTGTAGTATGGAAGCATTCTTGCGCGCCCATGCAATCGTTCCTGCAAATGCCTTCCAGCGCGAATCATTCATATACCCCGGGTTAAGGTACACCGGCAGGAACATGTTCCCACGCAGAATTGTTGTAACAGCATCGTTTTCGAGTGGTTCGCTGGTCTGGTGGACTATACCCAGGACTTCCTGCGCTGCAATGGGAATTGGCAGCAGTGCTGCTCCCTGCAGATTAAAGTAATCCCTGCCGGTTGTGTAACTTTCCCGATAAACAGGGCAGGGGACACGTCCATAAGGTGCATCATCTCCATAGGTGCCAACCACAGAGTTTACATGGAAAAGCCACCACGGACTGGGGTTCCAACCCATGCAAGTAGTTTCAAGCCATGCATCGGGAGCAGCTTTACGAAGTTGTTTGATAGCTGATAAAAATCCATTTGCTACGGCTTCAGCTGATTCTATACCCGGAGTATGACCATGGTTAGATTCCGGGCAAGTAGGCAGGTAACCATCAAACTTAAAATGCCGGACTCCCCAGCGTGTTGCCATAGTGCACAGCTGTTGAGCAAATCGTGCTTGATATTTCGGTCCAGCCAGACACGCAAAATAGGCGGTTTTACCGTCCCACTGCACACCCTTGAGCATCTCATATCCCTGTTTAGCTGCCCATTCATTGTCGAATGAACCGGGAGAATAGCAGTTGCTGGGAGATATCCACAGACCCAGCCGGGATTTCATTCGCTCTGCATCAGCTTTGATCTTGGCAAACCCTTTAGGGAATGTCTTGGGGTCAATATCCCAGACGGCTTCTCTCTGAGACCACCCCATATCAATGCAGAAAGTATCGAACGACACCCCATATGGTTTGGTAAGATTCTTTTCAAACATGCCCATAAGTTTCGATATATCAGTCTCACTGTAAGGAACCGGAGATGTCCACCAGGAGTTGTAGTTAACATGAAGAGTGAGAGGTTTCGAGCGGTTAGCAGATATGTATTGCTGGAATGCAATCCGCTCAGTCCCCTTCTGAGCAACTCCATACACTGCTTTTTTACTAGTAAATGATCTGCCAGCTTGCAGTTTGGTTGAAGGTGTATGAGCTAATATCAGCTTGCCATTCATATAGCTGGTCGATGCTATTGGGAACTCAACTCCTGCAAAGAAACCGTCAATAAACACCGGATAACTCTGAGGATCAGGCTGACCTGTTGCATCGGATGGCTGTACCGGTGATGATACAATCGGCTTGGGAGCGCCTGTATATTCGTCAAGTATGACCTTCTTGAGCATTATTGAAGAGCCAGTCACTTGAATTCTAACCCATTTGCGAAGCACCTTTTCTTTAGGTGACCATTGCAACAGGATGCAAGACTGCAGGTCTGAGCCTCCTACACGCTCAGTAGCGCAATTGAGGGTAACTATATGTCCGGAACTAAGATCATTAATCTGGTGACCCGGTATGGCCTTGAGAATGATTTCCCTGTCTCCAAAAATGAGTTTGGGACTGAGCGAGACCGGCATCGACATGCCATCGTGGCTAATCAGCACCGAGTTTGGGTTAACTTCAAGATTTATGGAATTCGAAGCGATCGATAGAGTAGGGGACATAAGTAGTAACCCTCCGATCAGTATATGGATAGCAGCGATAGTGTAAAGGCGCATGTACGTGCTCCTGTTCAAAGCTGGTTTTTCAGCAAGTTTACACTACCGTTGGTTTGATAGCAAATACTTTCACAAAAAAAGGACTGCCGAAGCAGTCCTTATGTGAGTTGGAGGTTTTTTATTTTAGTTGATATTAGAACACAACCTCGTATGGACGCATCATATCGTTCTCTTCGTGTTCCAAAATGTGGCAGTGATAGACCCATTTTCCAAAGCTCTTGGTCTTCCAGTTGTAATCCAGAATGGATGTTGAGGGCAAATCAAACTTAGCCCTTATCCTTGTTACATAACTGTAGCTGCCATTCATAGGATCGAGGCTTGGATATGCCTTCACGGTATCCTTAAACCCCGTCTCCTCAGGGTCCGGTGGAATGAGAGGACCGAACAGGTATTTATTATCCAGGACGGGTTTAAGTTTTGGATCACGCCCGGAGGCAAGATATGCCTGCCAGTCTGCTGTATATTTTACGACATCGAACTTCTGTCGATTTAAAACCTGGAATGTCACCAGGTGTGTATGCATCGGGTGGGCATCCACAGTTAGGTTGATCCACTGCCAGTCCTCAGTTGTGCCTGACTTTATGAAATCAGTCGTCGGTTCCATATAGTGATAACCGTTGAGCAAGACTTCATACGGATTATCATAGGCATCAGCATTTTCCTTAAGAACAACATCACGTGGAGGCAGATTTTTGGTTGCGACTAACCGCGGGATTGCTGGAAGCTTCAACTTCGAAGGAAGTACGGTGTCATCCGGATCATTTATAGGCACCGGAGTGTTGATGTTAATCTTCATAAGCTCAGCTACCGGCGCATTAGCTATGTCACCCATCGGATAAGGTGCAGAAGCGTCATTTGTCATCATAACACTCTTGCCCAGCTTTATGCCAGTAAAGTCTACGATCACATCAAATCGCTCACCGGGAGCTATCAACTGGGCATATTTCTGCACTGGAGCCGGCAGCAGACCACCTTCAGATCCAATGACCCAGAATGGCAGGTAAACCCCGGCATAATTGAAGTGTATGTTATAGAATCGGGCTTGAGAGCCATTCAGGAAGCGAAGTCTGTATCTTCTGGGTTGTGCATCCAGATACGGATAGGCTTTGCCATTAATCACCGGTGTATCACCAAAGAACTCCGGCACCCAGACTGGATGAACGGGATTTATACCTGGAGGATATATCCCATCATTTTGCGTTGGATAGAACAGAGTTCCATCGGCGTTGAACTGCTTGTCTTGAAGAACTATAGGAAGATGATATTTGCCATATCCTGTTGGTACCTTTTGACCATTAATAGTTGTACCATTATCTACTTTGTCAAAAATAACATAAGCGGCTGCCAGGCCAAGATATGGTTTGAGTCTGGTAGCACCCATCGTGTGGTCATGATACCAAAGCAGAGAAGCCGGCTGATCGTTCATGTATGTAAACGTATCAGTCACGAAATCCATGCCTCTGATTCCATCAGCAGTCCACCACTGATCGGGAGTTCCATCGAAACGAGCTGCAGTATGCCCGCCATGCAGGTGTGGAATTGCGGCGCCGGTAGGAACATCAGATCCAGGCAGAGTGGTGTCAATTGATGCCTGGAATGGGAAATCCCCGAGGTCGGTGGGAAGATCATTAATATACTTGATAACGACGGGCCGACCTGTAGTGGCCACTATAGTTGGACCAAGTAATACCGGTGCCTTTCCAGGTTGCCCATATGTCCAGACATCAGCAAAGCCCAGACTGGAATTGAACTTGTGCTTACTGGCTGTCATATTGATCTCATAATAGTCAGCCCACCAGGATATCAGTGGTTTGTAAGTCTGAGTGGCCACGGGTGGAACCGGTAACGGGTCAACCCAATGCGCCATTGCAGGGCTTTGTGCATGAGCTGTTTGGCTTATTATGCACAAGAAGCTGCCTAATAGGACAGCAGTTAACATAATGAATATACAGATACGTTTCCCACTCATTTCTTGCTCCTTTAGATCTATGCAGACCTTTGATGTATTGTTTTGCAGATAGCCCCTTTGCTACTGCGCACAATTACGAAATGTATTGACACCACTTATTCAACACTAAACGCAGCAACCATTTAGTTATTTTAAATATTTATCTCTGCAAACACATACGTTGCTGGTCTAGTCTGAGATATACGATATATATACACTTGTAGGG